>LNFM01032418.1_pt1 | contig 13759 bp, 11 predicted proteins | sample 596031 | NCBI WGS metagenome assembly LNFM01 (sample SAMN04254537, study PRJNA301005) | activated carbon metagenome | isolation source: dual media filters at the Ann Arbor, Michigan drinking water treatment plant | place: USA: Ann Arbor
CGATGTCAAAGAAGACCAATCCTGATGAATTGAAAATCGGTCTGGTATCGATTTCCGACCGCGCCTCCAGCGGTGTGTATGAAGATCAAGGCATCCCCGCCTTGCAAACATGGTTCACCGCTGCACTGAGCAGTGCATGGACAATGGAAACGCGCCTGATCCCGGATGAACAAGCTGCGATTGAACAAGCGTTGATCGAACTGGTAGATGTTGAGCACTGCGATCTAGTCATCACCACAGGCGGCACCGGCCCGGCGCGGCGCGATGTCACACCTGAAGCAACAATGGCTGTCGCCACCAAAGAGATGCCAGGCTTCGGCGAACAGATGCGCCAGATCAGTCTGCACTTCGTACCGACCGCGATCCTGTCACGTCAAGTCAGCGTCATACGCGAAACCGCAGATCACGCTGCACTGATCATGAATCTGCCAGGTCAGCCAAAATCCATCAAGGAAACATTGGAAGGCTTGAGAGATGCAGGCGGCAAGCAATTAGTCGGCGGCATCTTTGCTGCAGTACCTTATTGCATAGATTTGATGGGCGGTCCCTACGTCGAAACCAATGAAGCTATCTGCAAAGCCTGGCGTCCCAAGCACGCAATCCGTCCTGCCAAATAATTCTGAGTAATTAATTCTTACTAATCTCCTCTGTAAATCTTTCTCCGCAATTTCAAATCACATCATGACTCTGAAAACCGTCGAACTCGTCACCGCACCGAACCCAACCGTCGCCGTTATCTGGATGCACGGCCTAGGCGCCGATGGCAATGACTTTGTACCTATAGTCAAAGAACTGGATCTGGAAGGCTGCCCGGCCATCCGTTTCGTTTTTCCACATGCACCTATGCTGGAAGTCACCATCAATGGCGGCCGCATGATGCCGGCCTGGTACGACATCTCCGCATCCGAGTTCGGCCGTGATGATGATGAAAAAAGCGTGCGCGATTCGCAAATCGATATCAACGCATTGATAGAACGCGAAAAAGAACGCGGCATTACAGCGGACAAAATTCTGATCGGCGGTTTCTCGCAAGGTTGCGCCATGACTTTCCAGGCTATCTACCGTTGGAAGATTCGTTCGAAGCAGAACGTAGCGAAGCCAATAAGAACATTCCGATTTACTACGGTCACGGTCGTGAGGACCAGGTGATTCCTATTACACGTGCGCAGCAAACTTTGGCTTTATTGCAAAAAAATGGCTACAACGTTGAGTGGCATGAATATGACATGCCGCATTCGGTTTGCATGGAAGAGATCATTGATATCAGTAACTTTTTGAAGCGCGTATTGGCTTAATTTTTTTTCTGTGATTGATGATGAAAGACGCGCTTAGCGCGTCTTTTTTTCGTTTGAATTTATGGCTGATTCCACGGTATTTCTTTGATGACGTTCAGTTGCCGGGGGTGGCCCGGCTGCCACTCACTTTTCTTGCTTCGCCAAGAAAAGTAAGCAAAAGAAGGCGACCGCACAGCCGCTGCCCTTCGGGTTCCCGTTTGTGCAAATCAAAAAATGGGAAGCGAACGAAACTCGCTTCGCTCAAACAACGTTCACTTCTATTTCCATTTTCTGCTTCGCACAAACCGCAGCGTCACAGCGGGTGAACTTCAACGGCAGTTCGGTGGGCGTAGCATTGTCGCGAGCGAACTTGAGGATCAAACAGTATCTAGCTGGTTGATCTTGCGGTTGCGGTTGCGGTTGCGGTTGCGGTTGCGGTTGCGGTTGCGGTTGCGGTTGCGGTTGCGGTTGCGGTTGCTCTTGACCTTAACTGCATGTGACGTTGCCAAGGCAAGCGGTCGTCAGGCGGATAAAGAGCGCAAACCTGTTTGAGCCGAAGGCGAGTTTGTTTGTGCTCCCGACTGATGATCGTTTGACTTGGGTACCCGCGCAGCGGCGAAGCAAGAAAAGTGAGTAGCCGCCGGGCTACTCCCGGCAAGTAACCACGAAGAGAAGCCAGCATCAACAACCTCAAGACGAAAAAAATGCCGCTCAATAAACCCAGAGCGGCATTTCTAAAAACCAGCGAACAAAACCTACTTGAACACCACCGTCTTGTACCCATTCAACAAAATACGATGTTCGACAAAATACTTCACCGCCCGCGCCAACACCACACACTCGACATCGCGCCCAATTGCGGTCAAGGTAGCAGGATCCATCGCATGATCAACACGCGCCACATCCTGCTCGATGATAGGACCTTCATCCAGATGGCCGGTAACGAAGTGCGCGGTAGCGCCGATCAGCTTTACACCGCGATCATGCGCCTGATAATACGGCTTGGCGCCTTTGAAGCTAGGCAGAAAGGAATGATGAATATTGATCGCGCGACCTTCCAGTGCGACACACATTTTCGGCGACAAAATTTGCATATAACGCGCCAATACAATCAGATCGATCTCGGCCGCCTTCACAATTTCCAGGATTCGCTCTTCCTGTGCGCGCTTGCCATCATCCGACGCATCTGCCGCCACCGGCAGATGATGAAATGGAATGTTGTAACTGGCGGCCAACTGATAGAAATCCGTATGATTAGATACGATTGCGGGTATCTCTACCGGCAGCAAGCCACTCTTGTACCGAAACAATAAATCGTTCAAACAGTGGCCGATTCTGGAGACCATCAATAACACACGCGGCTTTTTCAGTGCGTCATGCAATTGCCAGCTCATTTGTATCGTATCGGCCAGCACGGAAAACGCTGCACGTAATACTTGTTCGGTAAGTGCATTTACCTCCACCGCAAAATGCACGCGCATGAAGAAAAGTTTGGATTGTTGATCTCCGAACTGCGCCGAATCTATGATGTTACAGCCGTGATCGGCCAACAAGCCTGATACGCGTTGCACTATGCCGCGCTGATCGATGCAGGAGAGATTAAGAATATATTGCGGCTGCATAAAGGGTCTGATCGCAAAAGAAGCGCTTAAACACCAAGCGGGCGACTTATTGTCGCACGGCTTGTGCGCACAGACACAATGACGCGGATATCATCGAGGCGACACCACATTGCCCGCGATGCAAAGTGGAAAACAAAGGCAACAACAGATCACCTGAGCCAGCGTTATCTGGTTCAGGCGATCAGGAACAGAGTGAGTTTAAGTGCTCAAGTACTCAAACGCTTTTTGCGACTGACAATCCCTTTGTCGGTGTGGCAGTACCAACCTGCACATCGCCCATCAGTTGACCGCCCTCTTCTATCACTACATTGCCGTAGCGTATCTTGCCCGATACTTTCCCGGACGCATAAATCACCAGCTTCTGGCGCACAGTCAATTCACCATCAAAGGTACCGTGAATTTCTGCGATATCGATGCCAGCGGATCCCTTGAAAGATCCATCCTTGGAAATTTGAATTACGCGCGAGTCCATTGTTGCCTCAACAAAACCTTCGACGACCAAAGTATCGCAATCGGTAATTTCTACACCCTTGAGTTTGATGTTCGGACCAACGATCAACTTGCTGCCCACTTCATTGGTGCTGGGTGCAGACACCTGACCGGGAGATGGCTGATTGAAATTGCCGCTTGGGGAAGATGCTGGCTTGGCATGGAAACCGGCATTCGATGTAGTTGACAACGCAGGGGAAGTGCCTGTGTTCAATGGAGGATTTGGCGTATTGGATTCTCGCTTGCCAAAAAGCGTGTCAGATCGAAGCATGAAATCTCCTGAATGAATAATTGTCGCAATAACGCGAAAGTTGATGTGTAAGCTCACAGCTTCAGCTGCGCATCGCGCGTAAACGACGTTGCCGCTTTATCTGATGTGCATTTCCAAAATGCAGCTTGCAGATGAGTAATGCTCGCTACCTGCCGCATCTGCAATTGGTACGTACACTTTTATGAAAGTTCGTATTTGTTACATTTTTTATCAGTGTATTTATAAAAATTACCAAAATCAGAGTGCTTAATTTTTAAGCAGCTTGGCTCAACACATTTTGGAATAAAACTTTGCCGATAAAAATCGTATTCGTGATGCAGGGATAAATTATCCAATTCGGGTTTTAAAAAATGCGTGAGCATTTCATCAAAGTAAGTGTATTTTTCTTGAGCAATAAACAGACACGAAATGCTTCCTGCTATCTCGATCGGGTCTTCGACACTTCATCAACTTCCATCCTTGACAATTTATTATCAGCAAGCAACCATGCTGCAGTCATCCAGATAAAAATAAATCATTCAGGGAGAACACATGACGGACACCTCCGTTTTTCAGCCGCAAAATGAAGAAGAACTACAGCAGACTGGCACACTACCATTCTCATTCAGCGGCACTGGTAGCGAATATTTCCGTATCTGGATCGTCAATTTGCTGCTCTCCATCGTGACCCTGGGCATTTATTCCGCCTGGGCAAAGGTAAGACGGCTCAAATATTTCTATGGCAACACGACTGTCGCCAGCTCCAGCTTCGAATATCACGGCAATCCGATTGCCATTCTCAAAGGCCGGTTCGTCGCCGTCATCCTGATCATCGCGTACAACCTCGCGCTGGAATCGTCAGGTATCGTCGCGTTGCTGATGATTGTCGCGGTGGTGTTCGCCGCACCTTGGCTGATTTGGAAAAGTCTGCAATTCAAGCTGTTTAACTCCAGTTATCGCGGTATACGCTTTGGTTTCCGCGGTTCACTGAGGCAAGCGTATATGGTGTATCTGCTGTGGCCGCTGCTGTCAGCCATCACTCTCTTTTTGGCCGCGCCGTTCAGTACGCACTTTTCCTTCGATGCAACAGTGGGCGCATTTTATAAATGCTATCTGATGTTTTTTGCGATCTGGCTTGCCGGCTTTACGCTTATCTGCGTTTTATTTGGCGGAACTATCTTTGCCGTGATCGCAAGTGGTGGAATGGGCAGCACAACCGACGCCAGCAGCGCCTTTGCGATTTTCGCTTTTGTGTTCGCCTTGTACGTGTGGATGTTTCTGGTATTTCCGATTTTTGCGACGCTGATACAGAATCTGATCTGGAACAATACGCGTCTGGGCTTGCATCACTTTCAAAGCAATATGAAATGGTCGCGTGTTTCCTTTATTGCGATCACCAATATTCTCGGCATTATCTGCACGCTCGGTCTGTACCTGCCATTCGCGCAAATTCGCTATATGAAGTATCGGGTAGAAGCGATGACCTTGCACCCGGACGACAGCCTCGATCATTTCGTCGCAGCAACACAGGCGCAAGCAGGCGCAACCGGCGAAGGGCTGACCGATCTGCTGGACTTTGATTTGTCGCTTTGATGAAACAAATACCCGCCTCTTATTTCGACGGCAAGACCTCACGCGCGCATCGCGTGAGCTTGTCGGTAGTCGGCGGGATAGCGACTATCACCGGCGATGCGGAACGCGCTGCGCCAATTAGCACATTGAGGGTATCCGAGCGCACCCGTAACGGTTTGCGAAAGGTGACGTTTCCCGACGACGCCTATCTTGAAATCAATAACGCGCCCGAATTCGATGCCTTGCTGGCCGAAACCGGCTATCGCGATTCGGCTGTTGTACGCATGCAGCAAAGCTGGCGCAATGCAGTGATAGGTTTGGTCGCCACCATCGCAATTCTGGTGCTGGGTTATTTGTACGCGCTACCCGTTGCAGCAGATATCGTCGCCAAAGCATTGCCGGAAAGCGTGGAGCGCTCCATCAGTAAGGGCACACTGGAGTTCCTGGACAAACGCATACTCGCGCCCAGCCAGTTACCTGTAGCCAGACGTGATGCAATCACCAAAAAATTTCAAATGATGGTGCCGCCTAAAGCAGGCGCGCCATCGTATGAAATCATTTTCCGCAAAAGTAATATTGGGCCGAATGCATTTGCGCTGCCGTCCGGCCAAATCATCATGACCGATGAACTGGTCAAGTTGATGAACAATGATGAACAAGTGATAGGCGTACTAGCGCATGAGTTAGGACATTTGCATGAACGCCATTTGATGCGCCGCATTGTGCAAAGCTCGGCAATTGGCGCTGTCATCACAGTGATCTTTGGCGACGTCTCGTCGATCATTGCGACCGTGCCAACGGTGATGCTGGATATGAAGTATTCACGCGATGCTGAACGTGAAGCCGACGACTATGCGATTGCAATGATGAAAGCGAATGGTATTCCGCTTTCGCAATTATCTGACAGCTTTGAACGTATGAAAGCGAAGCAAGGCGAAGCTCCACCGCCATACTTGTCCAGTCACCCATCGACGGATGATCGCATCGCGCATATCAAGAATGCGCAATAAATTTCGAAGCACCTGACGCTGAAAACTAAAAATGCCTGCAAATATTTTGCAGGCATTCTTTTGTGGGCTGACAGCACGCTAGTTTCCGTCTTTATAAACTAATAGACGAAAAAAACGCCGCGTATTAGGCGGCGTTTTTAATTGCAACTAAGTGTTAGTTACGAACGACGCGCTTGTATTCATTTGTACGTGTATCGATTTCGATTACGTCGTCGCTGCTGACAAACAACGGCACTTGAACAGTGTGTTGATGCGCTTCGACTGCGTTTTCGATACGTGCTTCTTTCAACACGTTACCGGAAGTATTGCCCTTGACTGCAGGCTCGGAGTAAACGATTTGGCGAGCGATCGTGATAGGCAGCTCAACCGAGATTGCTTTGCCGTCATAGAACACCGCTTCGCATTCCATGCCGTCTTTCAGGTAATGCAATGCATCGCCCAGGTTTTCTTCTTCGATTTCGAACTGATTGTATTCTTCGTCCATGAAGACGTACAAAGGATCAGCGAAGTACGAATAAGTCACAGGCTTTTTGTCGAGGACAACGACGTCAAACTTTTTTCATCTTCCACTTGTAGGTAAAGCCGGTGCGGCTCGAACCGTTAACATCGGAACGCAACACGATGAAAGGTTTTGCATCCACCATAATGATGTTGCCAACGCGAATTTCTTTTGCAGGTTTCATAAAAAGTATACGTAAAAAGTAGGTTGCATAAAAATCATCTGTCGCCTGCAGCCAAAGCCACGAAAGCTCACGTTTGATCGAAAAAAGAAGCTTTAAATTAGCCGCGAATTATACCTAGTTTTTAGCGGCCTCTGACCGCAGCGAGACAGCAAATTGCAACAAATTGGATGTTAAATCGCCGTTTGCCAGCATTTTTTGCTGCCAATCCGCAGATTTATGAGCAATTTTTGGCATATCAGCTTGAAATAATGACCACAGCGCCGGCCAGTCGATCTGCCCTTCCGCACCTGCTACTTCAGCGCCATTCCAGAGCAAAGAAAAGTTCGTCAAGCTGACGATGTCAGGTGAATAACGCTGCAAAAACGCGCGCAATTTTTTGTGATGCAGATTTTCATCTTGCGGATAGATATGCCAGATAAACGGCTTGCCCGCCCACTGCGCACGCACCCACGAATCCTCACCGCGTACAAAATTTAGATCGCAAGCCCACAGCAACTTGTCGTAATCCGGCTGTGCAACGAATGGAAGAACACGCACTGTTAGCGCGCCACGCGTAAATGTAGCGCCAGCTTTTGCTTCCGAACCCAGAAATGCCTGAATCGACTCAACAGCAACACCTTCCGGCACCAGGCAGGTAATGGCTTGCTCACCATTTATACAGGCGTTAAACAAAGCCGTGATTGGCGCGTGTGGATAACAGAACAAGGACACCTTGGTCGAAGCCATCTCGGCCGACGTCACACCGAACTGCGCGAGAAATTCCGCCATGGCTTTTGGGTCAGACTGAAATTGCTGCCGCTGCTCTTCCAAAGAAGATTCACGCAATAAACCACCAGTTTTTTCAGTAAAACCCGGGAAGAAAAAATGCTTGGTCAAAGGCAGGCGCGGATGAGATGAGGGCAGCGTATGGCAACCCTCCACCCATTCCTCCGCAGTCAGACCCTCGAGGTTGAGCCACACCGGGCGCGGATTACATTCAGCCATTGCCGTGATATAGCCAGGCGGGATATCGCAGGCAAAGAATTCTATGACGATGTCAGCCAAATCGTTGGTCGTAAATACGCCATCCTGATCACGCCAATGGCGGATAGTCGCGCCAGAGATTTGCTGTTCTTCAACATCAGTTAACACGTCCGGGCAAATACGCTGAAAGCTGCGCAAATCATCCACCCACAAAGTGACGGCGATATTGTGCTCGCGCTGCAACTGTCTTGCGAAGCGCCAGCAAATACCGATGTCGCCGTAGTTATCGACGACACGGCAAAACAGATGCAAGGTTTTGGGAAATGTCATGCAAGTAGCCAAAAATTTAATTCACGAATGATAGACGAGGATGGGATGATGGTTATCGAAAATCGCTCGGCAACCATCACTCCATCCTCGGATCAATGTGCACCAGCAGCATCAGCTGGTGCACTTGATTTGCTTGGCTTGGTCATCCAGATGAATCCAATCAACAGCAAAAACAGGATTGCCGAAATCCAGAAAATATCCGTCGCCGCCAGCGTACTGGCCTGCACCGTCATCGACCTATCAATCACCGCCCATGCGCCCTGTTCGGTGAGCCCCCGCGACGTCAATGCGTCTACCGATAGCGTAAATGCCGGGTTGTGCGGGCCTGTATGTTCAGCCAGTTGCGCATGATGCAGGATCGTACGGTTATCCCACATCGTCGATGTCACCGAAGTACCGATACCGCCAAACATGATCCTGACGAAATTCGACAACCCTGCCGCTGCAGGGATCTTGTCTGGCGACTGTCCGGACAAAATGATCGACGTCAGTGGAATAAAAAACATCGCCATCGCCGCACCTTGAATCACTGTCGGAATCATCAACGTCAACACATCCACATCCTGTGTAAATTGCGAACGCATAAAGAACACCAGCGCAAAGATCAGGAAGGCGGTTGTAGCTACCCAGCGCGCATCAATCTTCGGCAACAGCTTGCCGACTATCGGCGACAAAATGATCGCAAAAATCCCGACTGGCGCCATCACTTTACCGGCCTCGGTCGCCGTATATCCCAATTGCGTCTGCAACCACAAAGGCAAAATCACCAGACTGCCGAAGAACAAGCCATAGGCCACAGAGATTGCAATCACGCCGCCACTAAAGTTACGCCCTTTGAACAAGGAAAGATCGACCACTGGATGTTGTTCGCCGATTTCCCAGATGATGAAGTAGATGAATGCCACCACCGCGACTGATGCCAGGATAATGATTTCACCGGAATGGAACCAGTCGAGTTCTTTGCCTTTATCCAGCATCAGTTGCAGACAACCTACCCACAATACGAGCAGCACCAATCCAACCTTGTCGATAGGCAGCTTGTAGGTTTTGGATTCACGTTCACGATAAATAGACCAGGTCGCCCACGCCGCGAAAATACCGATAGGAATATTGATGTAGAAGATCCACGGCCACGTGTAGTTATCTGATATCCAGCCGCCTAGCAACGGGCCTGCCACCGGAGCCACAAGCGTCGTCATGCCCCAGAACGCCAGTGCCATCCCGCTCTTCGCTGGTGGATAACTGGATAACAGCAAGGCTTGCGACAAGGGAATCATTGGGCCTGCCACCGCGCCTTGCAGTATCCGTGCAGCAATTAGGAGCTCGATACTCGGCGCCAGGCCACACAAACAAGAAGCCAGCACGAACAACAGGATAGACGTGATGAAAAGACGCACCTGACCAAAGCGCTGCGTCAGCCAGCCTGTCAATGGCACCGAAATCGCATTCGCCACTGCAAACGAGGTAATCACCCAGGTGCCTTGTTGCGGCGAGACGCCGAGGTCGCCAGAAATCGCCGGTATAGAGACGTTTGCAATCGATGAATCGAGTACGTTCATGAACACCGCAAGCGACAAGGCTATCGTGCCGACAACGAGTGGCGTGCCGCTCAGTGGGGGCAACGCGGTACGAGGAGTAGCACTCATGATTTAATGTGTATTTTTAGCTGCTGCACTATTGCTGTTGGCGGCAATGATGGTAGCAACACGCGCCTTGGCTTCTTGACCTGCATTGTCGAACACAGCTGTTTGGTAAGCGGGCGCTGTACGTGCTGGCACAACTGATGTCAGTGACGTACCTTCAGCATGCGCGATGTCCACTTCTACCTGCATGGACAAACCCACACGCAAGGGACGATCAGCCAGTTCTTTAGGATCGAGCTCAATCCGCACTGGAATACGTTGCACAACCTTGATCCAGTTGCCGCTTGCGTTCTGCGTGGGTAGCAAGGCAAATGCGGCGCCAGTTCCGGCTGACAAACCAACTACCTTGCCGTGATATTCAACACCGCTGCCATACAAGTCGGAATGCAAAGTAACCGGCTGGCCGATACGCATTTTGGCGACTTGCACTTCCTTGAAATTGGCATCAACCCACAAGCTCGTCAGCGGCACAATCGCCAGCAATGGCGTACCTGGTGCAACCCGTTGACCGACCTGCACTGAGCGTTTGGCGATGTAACCCGTTATCGGTGCGGGCAAGGTATTACGCGCCAAAGTCAAATAAGCGGATTGAACTTGTGCAGCTGCGCGCTGTACGTTCGGATGATCGGCGACCGAGGTACGATCTGTCAGCACTTGATTCGAAGCGAGTTGTTCACGCGTAGCCTGCAATGCGGATTCTGCGGCTTGCAATGCGGTGCGTGCATGATCCAGTTCTTCCTTCGACACTGCGCCAGTTCCACTTAATTGTTCGCGACGTGCGAGATCAGACTTGGCACGCGCAACATCACTAATGCGTGCGGTGACGTTGGCATTCAAGGCACCATTATTGACAAACAGTGTGCGCACTTCAAGTACAGTTTGCGCGAGTTGCGCTTCTGCCTGATCAAGCGCGACTTTGGCGTCGCTGTGATCTAGTTCGATCAATGGCTTACCGGCTTGCACCAGTTCTGTGTCATCAACATGGATTGCAATCACAGTGCCGCTGACTTGCGGCGTGACTTGCACGACATTGCCTGCGACATACGCATCATCGGTATCTTCAAAATGACGCGCGTAGATTGCCCACCAGACGCCGTATGCAATCAGCAAGAGCGCCAGCAAAACGGAGACAGCAATGATGCGCTGGCGGCGTTTGCCATTATTGGCTGGAGGTGTTTCTGTTACTGCTGTGTTAGTCGTATTCATGATGCACTTCTCACGGAGGTGGAAACGTTCAGGGGAGTAGAGTTGTCTTCTATTGCGAGGCATGCGCAAATCACTGCGACGCGCCTGCAAATCAAGATCGACTCGACGTTGCGACAGCAGCGTCATCTCGGCAGCGAGAGCCGGCAACATATTGGTGGTACCTATGCGTTCGCGTTGCTGCGCCAGATCCAGATTGCCGGAGGCGGCTTGCGTTGCTTTTAGTTGCTGCTCACTTTGCAAGGTAACTGCGCGCAGCGACGTCACTTGATCAGCGACTTCGTGCAAGGCATCGTTCAATGCGCGGTTGTAGGTAGCGACCATGCTGTCGTATTCCGCAACGCGTCCCTTCAGATTCGCCCGCAAGGTGCGACCTTCCAGAATCGGCATCGTGATTGCAGGCCCCGCACCGAGTGTGCGACTGCCGCTTTGCAGCAGATTGTTCAAACCTATGCTGGAGAAACCGGCAAACGCCATCAGATTGACGTTCGGATAGAACGCAGCCTTGGCAGAGCTAATGTCGCCCTGCACTGCTTCAACCTGCCAGCGCGCCACGACGATATCCGGCCTGCGTCCCAACAATTCCAAAGGCAAAGTGTCGGGCAAGGCAGTTGCGACATCGGCTGGCAAAACCGGCCGTTCGATTTGACGACCACGATCCGGGCCCTGTCCCAACAATGCAGCAAGCTGATTGCGTGTCAGCGAAATTTGCTCCAGCAACTGTTCGTGCTCTGCACCTAGGCTTGCGACTTGTTGCCGTGTTTGCTGATTCTCGGATTTGGCATCCAGCCCTGCGTCGAGACGCAGTTGCGTCAGGTGCGCGACTCTTGCGCTGACATCTAGCTGCTGCTGATTTAAATCGAGTTGCGCATACAGTCTGGCCAGCTGAATCCAAGTACGCGCCACCGATGTCGCTATCACCAGACGTGCGTTGTATTGCTCCGCTTGTGCAGCTTTTCCTTGCGACAGTGCACTGCGTAATTCACCGGCATGCTTGCCCCAGAAATCAAAGTCGTAGGAAAAATTCAAACGCAAGGCGTTATCCGTTTGATAGGTACCTGCATACGGCGGCGGAATAATGTAGTTCTCGCTGAAGCGCTGGTAGGTGCTGTCGAGACTGGCCGATACCGCAGGACGGCTGGCAGCATCAGCCGCATCTGTCATTGCTGTAGCGGCGGCAACACGTGCAGCAGCAATTTGCAGATTCGGATTACCGGCGATTGCTTCATCGATCAGTGATTGCAAAGGTGCGCCACCAATTGCTTGCGCCCATTTGATATCAGGCCACTGTCCATGCTGATCAGGTAGCGATTCTGTAGTCGCATATTCCGCAGGCTGACGCAGCTTACCGCTGGTTTCGATTCCTTTAAAACTCGCGCAAGCACTGAGCAACACAAATGCGCAACTCGCTGCGACTATGCCGCGGAATGAGCCTTTGCTCGATCCGGCAGAAAAGCGTAAAGAGGTTTTCATTATTCACTCCTGTTTTTCAATTCCTTGCTACTCGCTTCAGCGCCGTATAACAATTTGCGCAGCAAGGTTCTAAGCGTGTCTACTTCAGCGCCGCTGAACTCGGCGAAATTTTCATTGAGTACGCCTACATACAAGTCGGGCAGTTTGTCGGCGAGCGCTACACCCTCTTCTGTCAAACGCAGATTGATGACGCGCCTGTCATCGCCACGTGGCATGCGCTGGATCAAGCCGCGCTTTTCCAATCTGTCGACCATGCGTGTGATAGATGCCGAATCGATGTACAACTCGCGCGATAACTCGGCTGCAGTCGAGTAATTCCCCGAATTCAACATCAGCAACATGCTGCCTTGCGCGTGCGTGATGTCGTGCTGCGCCAAATCGATATCGACCGCTTTCGCCAACTTGGTACGAGCACGCGCCAGGAGGTAACCAACGCTTTCTTCTACGCACCAAGAGCCGGATGGGAAGTTTTTTTCAAATTTATTCATATGTCTGCCTGATCAATGACTGATAAGTCAATAACTGTCTAGGCAGTTAATTTACCCGCGTTTTTATTTTGTGTTGCTAAGAAAACGTTAATAAACGCCAAATTCAGAAGAATTTTTCTTGGAAAATGCTGAAGTGATATCAGACTGTCATCTCGCACGACCAAGTTGTGACATCGGAACATGCTGCAAACATGAATACGAATTGGGATTTCAGCTTGGGTTTATGAAGCCTGAAGCGATTGGTTTTATTCACCGAATTTAAATCAGATCTTCAACTTGGAATTCGCTCGAAGCGCCCTACGCACCACAGATCAATCAGGTGCCAGATAATGCTCAGCGGTTAAATTGTAGCGACGCATAAGTATAAAAACGCGACGTGCTGGATTACTTCGATACTGATTTGAAAGTGTATGCAGCGAGAATGATGATTATCGATTGCGAGAAACCGGGCAGTCCTAGAAAAGACTCGTCGGGATTGCCGCAATATTGGGCGGAATAGAAGAAGTGGCTTAGTAATTAGCGAAGACAAACACTAGCGAGAAATTGCATCGTCTGCTTTGAAATTATCTGTAGGTGTGACGTCACGCGTTAGTGAACGTTCGCGCAGCAACTAGGCATGAGCTGCATAACGACCACAAACGAAAAAGCTCTGATTAATCAGAGCTTTTTTATACCAGACGAATCTGGAATTTGGCGTCCCCAAGGGGATTCGAACCCCTGTACTCACCGTGAAAGGGTGATGTCCTAGGCCTCTAGACG
>LNFM01020109.1_pt1 | contig 13758 bp, 16 predicted proteins | sample 596031 | NCBI WGS metagenome assembly LNFM01 (sample SAMN04254537, study PRJNA301005) | activated carbon metagenome | isolation source: dual media filters at the Ann Arbor, Michigan drinking water treatment plant | place: USA: Ann Arbor
GGATGATGGTGATCGTCGGATTCTCCGCAACACTCACCCCGTATTCAAGGCCAAGCGGGTATTCTGACGGGTCAACAGCATGCCCAATCCCTCCACGAATTCCCGCATCTGTTCGAAAATCGAACGTCGCGGCGACGCTTGACACCGCCGTGAAATGCACGGGTCTATGGTATCGTGCGCGGGCGATATTGAGCAGTAAGAGGTCTGCTTCGACGTAACTGACGGTCCGGTCGTACTCCAACACGGCGCGATGGGTTGCGAGAGGAGAAAGACATCCACTCACGCCAAGGGCAAACACAAGACATAGACACAGTGACACAAACTTGGATGACAACCTCATACGTACGCTTTAAGTAAGAATTGGCTGACCTCGGTAGCCAATGACGCGTGGTCATCGGCTACCGAGTTAAGCGGGCGGCTACTTTTTCATGCTCATGGGATTAGCCGCGCGCAGTACGGGGTAATACTGCGAGAACACAAAGTCCACGGCATTCGTCTCATGGCACTTATTGCACTCGTCGATTTTGTTCGGCTTTGACACGTCTTTGAGCGGATACGAATGGCCATAGCTGAAGAAGCCCCAGTTGCCGGGATCCTTCGGAAAGAGCTTGGAATCCTTGACGGAGACCTCAAGTCCGATAAACTCTCCTTGGAAATACCCTTCTCCGCTGGCCGCTTCTTTGGTGCCAACGCTGACCAATTCCTTCACGATCACCGTGCCATCCCGATACTTACCGTTCTTTTGGTAGTAGGCAAAACTCTCTGGATCCATGTAGACATTGTGAAATTCCGGAAAATTCGCCTTGCCATCGTTCATGTCATTTGGAGTCACTGGGGTTCCGACAAAGATCCATTTGCGGAATTCCCAGAACGGTGGCCTTTTCTGCTTGCCCTCAGGGGTGTACTCAATCGCGCCAGGTATTGTGGACGGGGGAGCGCCGGGGGGAGCACCAGCTGTTGCAGAGCTGAGGCTGCCGACGGTCGACCACAGCATTCCTCCAAGCGCAACACTTGCTGCTAAGACGATACGTACAGTGCGACTACCACTTGTTTTGTGCATAGAACCTCCCTAAAATTAGACGATCAATATAACGTGCTGTTACATGTACATGTTCGTCGGGAAAAGAACTGTCATCTGAATGACAAAACGACAATAAAATTGCACAAACATTCGCTGCAAAACTGAACGCCTATTAACATGCAAATCCCAGCCTCACTGGCGACAGACTTTCTGATGGTTGCAGGACGTCTCCGAACTGCCCGGCGATACGTGTTAAAGGACAAGGCGCTGATCTCTGGGGCATTCATTCCGGGGAAAGTGCATATCGTCGAGTCCGGATATGTGCGCTTAGGAGCGACCCAAGCAGACGGTCACCATGCCACTCGTGCACTGCTGGGGGAAGCCTCGATCTTTGGAGACCTTCCGTTCTGTCCTGCGAGTTTCGACCAAAACGGAGTTGCCATTGCGAGTGGAGAAACCCACATTCTCGAACTGGACCGTGTTGCCATAGAGACAGCTGTGCGCCAGGATGAGGCTCTACGCCAGATACTGTTAGAGATTTACGCTCTTCAGTTTCAGTTTCTTGATCGTCGACTCCAGTGGCACTTTATCGCGCCACTAGAGAAGCGAATTGTGGCGGTACTTTTGGACCTCATGTGTTTTGGAGGAAAGCCCTGCCCCCACCATTCAGGGTATGCCCTTGACATCCGGCTGACGCATCAAGATCTCTCTGAGATCGTTCTGGCTGCCCGATCAAACGTGACGCCAATCCTGAACGATCTTCGTGCTCAGAACGTCATTGCCTATTCACGGGCCTACATCTGCCTTCGGTCGCTGGATGCGTTGAGGCAGATCGTCGGCGGTGTTGCCGAGGGACGTGACACCAGCCTTTGGTCGTCTCCGGCACAGTACCCACCCATGTACGCCAGAACAAAATAGGCGCATCCCGTCGCCTTCTGCCCATTCCATGGCGGAGTGGGACACACTCCTCTTCGTGAACCCCTCAACATGCGTTAGAGTGTCCTTTGGATCGTCTTATCGGTACCAAGCCCATGGATGCTCATGGTCATGTCTGCCTGGCTGTCAACGTGGAGAATTCCCGCGTTGCCATGGACTTGGAACATTACCGATTAAGCGTCGCAATCCCCTGCGGGCGGGAACGATAGTGCACACCGTCTTGGCTAAGATGCCGTGAGTGCGCAATCGATGGAAGCCCCTGTTTGTCTAAAAGCAGGCTGTGCAGGATATTGCCCTCTTCGCTCTTGTTCTCATCGGTTTGATTGATCCGTTGGCAGATCACGTAGAGAAACGTCTCCTCTGGAGACAGCGCACATTGGAACGCGGTACTTCCCGGCTGGCTAAACATGCGGTTATTGATAAACCACTCCCCTGGGTGAGGCAGTTGCAGTCGGCTGATCTCGACAGGCTTGACTGCTCGCTCACCAGCAATGTCATAGGTACTCACAGTGGCAGCCTTGTCATCCTTATCAGACCGTGGAAGATTGTTCACCGTATAGAGACGCGTCCCTTTTTTGTTGGTGAGCAACCAGCAAATATCCTGACCGCTATTTTCAACAGACCCCAAGAACGTCATTTCGCCGTCCTGAGTAAAACGGTAGACACCGAGCTCGTTTCGCGTCACGAAGCCCACATACAGCAATGATTCTGTCGGATGCGCCCAGATACCTAAAGGCATCGACGGAACGCCGTCCATGCCCTTGTACTTGTAGCCGGCATTCGTCTCGGGTAACTGCATACGACCTCGCTCAGTGAGCCGGCCATCTCGCCCCACCTGAAAGACATGGAGTTGCCCCTGCACGCTCGGCTTGGTGCCAGCCAGAAACGATCTCGTTCCTTCACCGTCGAAATCCACATCGACCTGAAAGTCATTGCCAAACCCAACCTGGGGGTTGGACTGGGGAACGTAGACTTGGGTCGGTTTCTGTGAGTCCTCGACATCGATTTTGGATACAAATCGTAACGCACCGGTGTTTTCTACAGTGAACGAGACGTAGCTGGCTTTCGCTGCACCACGCAACGCCTCAATCTGGTGATAGTCCTCATTCCGGTTTGACACGAGCAGCGTCATGCCACTGAGCGAGAGACTATTGGGGGCGACACCGTGCGACGGAAACGGCGATCCCTTCACATGCCGTAACGACCCATCGGGCTGAATATCGAAGACGGCAATGGTATTGCTGTGTGTGTTGACCGTAAAGAGACGCTTCCCGTCCTGGCTGACAATCAGCGGGGTGTCGTTGTCATGTGGGCCGAGCTTGCCATGGGTGTCATTGTTGATGCCCGTGCCTCCTGTATAGAACGGATTTCCTGGCAACGGATCCAGCGTGCCATCATCGTTTCGGTTATAACCCAACACCGCATTTTGTCCCTCACGGATGTCGTTTGTTTGGATATACAGAAACTGGTTCTGGTGAGTCGTCATATTCAGACCTCCTCTGATTAATGAATCATGCCTGTGTGTATGCGGTCGTCCCTCAAATCGCCATTCTTCCTGTGCGCCACCCTATGACCCACATGTGACCACCAGGGCCATTCTTCTGATGGCCGCCGACTCTCGGCCTTTCCTGGAATCAATGGCTACTGCCATGGATCAGTCCACCCTCAATACCTGCTTCGGTTGTGTGGACGCACTTCCTCATCTGCTACAAGAGCCGGCCTCGCTCGCGCATAGAAATTTTGTGCAGGGAGATGGCATTGATGCAAAATCGCAACCCTGACGGCTCTGGTCCATCGGGGAACACATGGCCGAGGTGCGCATCGCACACATTGCAGGTCACCTCGATTCGGTGCGTGCCGTGGCTAGTATCCTGATGATAGGCGACGACTCCTGGCGAGACCGGCTGCGTGAAACTAGGCCACCCCGTATGGCTTTGATACTTGGTCGCAGCATCAAAGAGCTCTGTGCCGCAACAAAGGCACTCGTACCGGCCCGGTTCAAACAGTTGGCAGAGCTCCGAGCTGTGGGCCCGTTCGGTCCCCTTCAGACGGGTGATCCGAAATTGCTTGTCGGTCAGCAGTTCACGCCACTGGGCCTCGGTCTTCTCGACACGGCGGGGCGGGGATGGATTGCCATGTTTGGCCAGGTGCGTCACCTCACTCCATGTGAGGGTGGCAATCGATGGCACATCATGTGCTTTGTGATATTCCTGTCCTTCCATGAATACTCCCTTGGTCGTACAGAGAGTTACACCCTCCGGTACTTTCTTCTACCAGTGGACATCAGAGCGCACAGATCTATGTGCCCTTTCTCCTATGGGCCTGGTCGCTCTGCGCACTGTCATACGTCATTTTCTTTGAACCTGTCTGTCATCTAGATGACCATCATGATCAATATGCGCACATCAGAGGTTTGCGATCATGCCCTCATCCCGCGTTAGCGCGTGACGGCTCTCTTGGGATAAAGACATTGTATTACTGCAGGGTATTGCTGCAGGGCGAGCCACTTGCTCTTGAGGGCTACCAGCAAGCTGAGATGTGATGAGCTCTCGATTAGATGGGAGGGTTACCCAGACAACAGGGCACGATATCTCCAGGAAAATGGACGCGGTATATCACCGAACGTCACCTTGAGGTCTTCTGAGAAATACATATTGCTGGGGTTGCGGCACTTGATATCATTCCTGCCAGAGACCTACCGGGTTTGTCGTCTAGATGACAGAAAAGCGAAAGAGTAAAGAATAGAATTGTGTTGGCATTCTCCCATTCCGTATGTTCGGAATGGCGCTAACAGTCTTTATTGATGAAAGGTGGGAATCATGAATCGAATACTTTTCGGAGTTCTTTTTCTTGCATGCGGGGCTATTGGGCTGACCGGATTATCCATTGCAGAACAAGAAAAACAGTTCGCACCGAACGTCGACGTCGCCACGGGAGCTTTGCGCGTGCCAGACAACTACACAGAATGGCCCACGCTCGGTACCTGGGCTCACGCCAACACTGATGAGAAATTGAAAAAAAATGGGCCCGGCCTCCACGAGTATCACACGGTGTATACGCAGCCATCAACGATTGCCCACTATAAGAAGACGGGACAGTTCCCGGACGGCGCGGTGTTGGTGAAGGAACTCCTAAATGCCGAAACGATGGCGATGACCACGGGGCCCGCAGTCGGTCATGCCACCACTCTCAAAGGTTGGTTTGTGCTCGTGCGCGATACAAAGGGACGGTATAAAGATTCCATGGTATGGGGAGATGGGTGGGCCTGGGGTCTCTTTAATAAGGGCGACATGGGTCACTCCGTCACGAAGAACTACAAAGTCGAATGTGTTCCCTGCCACATTCCTGCACGAGGAATGGCTCCGGCCAATGCGGCAGAAGCGGACAAATGGATCTACACCCTTGGCTACCCTATTTTGCAAAAACAATAGCTCAAGACAGATGATCGTGCCGTGACCCTCAAGAGGATGGTTGGCGGAAGGCAATGTCTCATCCATTTTCCCCATGATTATGCACATTCAATTTGACAACACCTATGCCAGGGAACTCGAAGGCACGTATGTTCCCTGGCAACCTACCAAGGTCCCTTCGCCAAAGCTTCTTCGATTGAATACGAACCTAGGCGTTCAGTTGAACCTGTCGATGGAAGTGCTGAATAGCCCAATGGGCAGTGCAATACTTTCCGGAAATGAAATTCCAGCCGGCGCAATGCCTATTGCCCAAGCCTACGCAGGCCATCAGTTTGGGAACTTCGCTCCACAACTCGGCGATGGTCGGGCCTTGCTCCTGGGTGAGGTATTGGGGGAAGACGGCCGTCGTAGAGATCTGGCCTTTAAAGGATCGGGGCCGACCCCCTTTTCTCGCGGTGGAGATGGGAAAGCGGCGGTGGGCCCGGTGCTCCGGGAATACCTCATCGGAGAATTCATGCATGCCATGGGTATTCCGACCACTCGCGCACTCGCCGCGGTCTGGACAGGCGAACCAGTTTTTCGTGAGCGTCCGTTGCCGGGGGCTATATTGACCCGCGTCGCGGCCAGTCATCTGCGAATTGGCACCTTTGAATTCTTCGCGGCGCGTGAGGAACCACACCAGGTACAACGACTCGTGGACTATGCGATCCGACGGCACGATCCTCAGCTCACCGACCATCCTCATCAGTATCAGGAATGGTTCCGGGCCGTGGCTGACCGACAGGCGAGTCTTGTCGCTCGCTGGATGTTGGTCGGTTTCATCCATGGCGTGATGAATACAGACAACACGACGATCTCCGGCGAGACCATCGATTACGGACCCTGTGCGTTTATGGAGGCGTACGACCCACATGCGGTGTTTAGTTCAATCGACTCGCAGGGTCGGTATGCCTATCACAACCAGCCGCACATCCTGCGATGGAATTTGGCACGTCTTGCCGAAGCCATTGCTCCGTTGATGAACACTGTTTCCGGCAAACCTGTCGTCGACCCGCTCGTCGAGGTCCTGGAAACTTTTCCGGCTCGCTACCACGACTATTGGCTTACAGGCCTTCGGAAGAAGCTCGGCCTTTCCACGAGCGAGCAAGGGGACGACGCGCTCGCCGAGGAATGGTTGGCATTGCTCCACACACAAGGCGCCGATTACACGCTCGCCTGGCGATACCTCGCCGACGCAGCGGAGGGGAACGTCCGTCCGCTTCAGGCCATGTTTCATGAGCCTTCAGTCCTCTCGCTGTGGCTGAAGCGGTGGCGCATGCGTCTTGATCGTGAGTGCCTCCGCTGTACATTCCACGGAATCATCGTGTTGAGGAAGCGCTGGCCGCTGCCACGGACCATGTTGACCTTGCACCATTCGATCGGCTGTTGAAAGCCGTGACTCGACCGTTTGATACAGATCCGGAGCTCCATGCCTATGTCGCCCCCGCACCTACTGAAGTGACGGCCTGTTATCAAACGTTCTGCGGTACGTGAGGACAGCGCTCTCTTTATGGTGGAGTCCATGCTACCTGTTATGTCTATGGGGTACAGATTGGTCATGTGTTTCTCGATAGGCCAAAACCGTCAAAACTTCAATGCTGCATCATTTGAGTCTCTTAGAGCAATAAACGCCGAATCCTCGTTGCTTGAATGAGGTAAGGAGCATCAGATGAGTCAGATGGAGACGACCATACTAGCTGGCGGCTGTTTCTGGGGCATGCAAGATCTCATTCGCAAGCTGCCAGGGGTGCTCTCGACTCGGGTGGGTTATAGCGGCGGCGATGTGCCGAACGCGACCTACCGCAACCATGGTACTCATGCAGAAGCGATTGAAGTTGTGTTTGACCCTGGCAAGCTGACTTTCCGCAATCTGTTGGAGGTGTTTTTTCAGATCCACGACCCCACCACCTTGAATCGCCAGGGCAACGATGTGGGCACCTCGTATCGATCAGGGATTTATTACACTTCAGAGGTGCAACATCGCGTTGCGGAGGAAATGATTGCAGATGCCAATAGATCGGGGCTCTGGCCTGGCAAGGTAGTCACAGAGGTTCGGCCCGCAGGCCCATTTTGGGTAGCGGAACCTGAGCATCAAGATTATCTCGATCGGAATCCACACGGGTACACATGCCACTTTCCAAGACCTCAGTGGAAGGTCCCGCCTCGAGCGGTTTCTTGATGAGGGGGATCATGTCATTCGGTGTGAGGGGACTTGCGGCAATCATCGAGCCATTCTATCCGAAGCCTGAGGGGGCCGGGCACCTGCCGGTGGGCGTCGAACGCACGCTCCGCATCCATTGCCGATCATGATCGAGAGGTAGCTCCGGAGGACCACAAATGGAAAGTCGCACGGAGATCAACTATCACCCTGAGGACTGATATAGGTCGAAGGTGCTCGGGCTCAACAGAATACCTACAAAGGCTTCTGTAACAAAAGGAGTGTGCGATGAATTCAATGAGGGCACAACTGAACGTGGTAGCGACGATGGCATTGATCTTCTGGCTTATACCATTCAACCAGCAGGCTGTAGCAGCCGACTCTGAGGGAGGGCAACACAGTTCCTGCGTCCAGCCGAGGAAAACCGCCACAGCTCCGGAAGACATTTTCGCTAAGACGAATCCGCTTCCTGCCTCCAGCGATGTCCTCCAGGCAGGAAAAGGACTGTATCTTCACGACGCGAAGCCGATGGCCTGCGCGCTGTGTCACGGCAAGCGGGGAGAGGGGAAAGGCCCGGTCAGCGGGGGAATGATGCCGCCAGCGCGTGATTTCACATGCAGCGCGATGATGCGCGAGATCTCGGACGGGCAACTGTTCTGGATTACGAAGTACGGTTCATCAGGCACAGGGATGATGGCGTTCCCGGATTTGTCAGACGAGGAAGTGTGGCAGCTTGTTTACTATATGAGAAGCCTCGCCAAATGAAGTCCCCTTACATACGTAATTCAAGACTTCGTCTGATATGAAGCGAACCCTGATCGGGTTTCGGCAACCTTAGCAGTTCAAGGAACCTCGAAGCCAAACCCACGGGGGAAAGTCTTGCCGCTCGGCTACCCACAGCTCCCCATCAGGTATCCTGAAGACCATGTTTGCTCCCCTGAAGCCAAGTAACAGCGATTGATTTCAGTGGGAGCACTCCCATCGAGATACCAGAACTTTCTATTTCTTGTCGTAAACATGACAGAGATCTGTTTACCCGCCATGTAAAGTGCGAACCAGGTCCACGACGCCAGATTTATCTATTACAAGTAAACAGGGGGGCATCGCACGGAACATCACTGCCTGTTAGGCATCTCCAGTGCACAAGATTTGATGGGCAATCGAACATCGGCGCAGAGGTTGTGTGTGTTCAACCAGTCGTCTGAGACCCTCGCCAGATCCCGGGGGCAAAAGTTCCGACATCCAAAAAACGCTTTGAACACAAATTGGTGACACACGTGAAAATACAATTCACTACATGGTGTGGGCGGCCGTTCCTCGTTGTGTTGTTGCTGTGTTCCCAGGTCAAGGCTGAAACCGACATGAGTCTGGATGCCTCTGATATGAAGGATATGAAGATGGATGTCGAGTCTGAATCAGGATGGCACGTCGGCGGAGAAATGAATGCGTTTTACACCGACGACGTCGCGCTGTTCTCGGCCTCTCAACGATTGTCGCTGCAAGAGGATCCCACACAGCCGGTCATTCAGACCACCGGCCAAGGTTCGAGCGGAGTGTTTGAACCCGTTGCTCACATCACGCGATCGTTTCAGTCGAGCTGGGGAAAAACGGACCTGACGGCACGGGCACAAGGCTTTGTGTTTACTGACCAGACCGCATTTTCTCATGGTACCTATGGACTGCAGCTGACTCAAACACTACCACGAGAGACGGTCTTCCGGATGCGGTATCACTACGGTCCGCACCTCTTCTTGGGCAATCATGGTCCCGACGAATTACGATCATCGGATCGTGGGGGAGAGTACGTAACGACACACTTTGGAGCAGCAGAACTGGAGCGTAAACTACTCGAGAATGTCACCATTCGCGGGTTAGCCCGATACGGAGACCGATCGTACAACGAGAGTTTTGCACACCGGAATACTCGCTTTTGGACCCTTGGGACACATGTCATGTGGGAAATCAAGCCGGGAATCGGATTGTTGGTCGGATACCACTACGAACGAGGGCTGGCTGACGGGAGACACAATCCACAAATTGGAGAGGACATCTCCTATGTCACACACTATGTCGAAGCGGAGCTGGAGGCGCGTGTCACGGATAAACTCACCCTGATCGGGGGCTTTGATCTTGAGCGAACCAGCTACACGTCTGGCTTGCCTGGTGATGACTTTCTTGGCGCGCGCGAAAAGATTTACCAGGGGGAAGTGTTGGTACGATATCAGCTTACCGAGGCACTCGCGCTTTCGGTCGGCTATCTGCACGGACGATGGAAACTCAGCTATGAAGACGAAGCAGCCAGAATAAACACCGTGACAGTCGGTAGCCTGTTTCGATTTTGATCGCATGGCTTATGTCTGACCCTCTTCCCCTGCGATAGGCTGACCGTCTCCTGATTTCACAGGCCTCTGTAGAAGGACGAGCCTGATGAAATCGGGCCACATTATGCATTGCAGTAGCCGAGGTACTAGAACCTGCTTTGAAAATGGAGGCCTAAGCCATTGCGATTGTTCACGCTGTATCGTTCTCCATACACCACACACCACCGTCTGCGGAGATCCAAGGCTGGCATTTTCATAACACAGGGTGAGCCAATCGCTCATCATATGGTTTGGCAGAGTGACACCGTTCGCTTCTTCATCAGAGAGTTCTGTGGGATTTGATCAAATAGTCGGTAATCTCGGCATGATCTCTGTATTCGGCTTTGTCATCTCCATGACAGATATTTCCTCGATAAACATCTACAGATGCCTATGTAGTTTTCGTAGGTTCCAAATCAATTTTTCTAAAGGGGGTATGTCATGGCTATAACAACGAGTGCACGGACAGCATATAAGGTCTTGGTCGTATCAGCAGCACTTGGAGGTCTGCTTGTGTCAGTAACCGGCAGTCCTCGATCTGCTACAGCCGGTTCCCCTCCATCTACACAAGCGGGGAGTCAGAAAACTCTCTATGAACGCCTCGGTGGGTACGACGCCATCTCAGCTGTGGTCAGTGACTTTGGGAACCGGCTCTTTGCTGATCCCAAACTGGCGTCATCCTTTGGAGGATTGCCACCTGACAGACAGGCGCGTTTCAAACAATTGAACGTATTAATGGTCTGTGCAGCAACCGGTGGCCCCTGTACGTATATCGGGCGGGCCATGCCAGCCACGCATCAGGGAATGAAAATCACAGATATGCAATTTGATCAGGTGGCCGCGCATCTCGTGACCACGCTTGACAAGTTCAAGGTGCCACAGCCTGAGATGGGTGAGCTTCTTGCAATTATCGGCGGGCTACGTGGAGACATTGTGGGGAAATAGCTTCTAGCCGGCGACAAGGGTTGAGCGACATGAGCGCTCAGCCCTTCTTGTCGGGATCTCCACCTCCGGCCTCTGCGTTTCCCTTGCCAGCACTCCTTGAGGCCTCTCAACCGTGTCTGGCTCCCCAATCGGATGCACAATGATCACAGACGCTCGCGAGGCATGGAGAGAACAGCAAAAAGATCCGAGCTGTCACCTTGTATTCATCCCGTCGTCCCCATTTTCTGGAGATGACCTTGTGGGCAAGTCGCGTTGGACGTACGAATGACTGCGCATCATGGCCCCTTCAGCATGTTGCCTATTTTTTAGGCGTCCGCTGTGGCAGAAGCAGACCACCACTTGCGGTAGGAACGTGGGATTTTCCGCATGTGTCGACATGCGTCATCTGCTCAGAAGGATAATCGACGGGAATGGGGATAGGACTTTCGCTGTCGCCTCACAACGGCCAGCCCTGATCGGCAAAACTATAGAGACGGTCGTCACCGAGAATAAGATGGTCGAGCAGCCTGATGCCCAGTAAATCTCCAGCTTCCCGCAGTCGTGTCGTCAGCGTCCGATCCTCAGGGCTCGGCGTGGGATCGCCGGAGGGATGGTTGAGGCTGGTTGCGCGGGGGTTGCAAGGTTGCGGATAGTTTGCCTTGATTTTTATTCTTCTGCCTGTGTAAGGTCCTGATTTGGTGCAGTTTCCGGTGGATCACAATCGCTTGGCTGTGACTTCGAACCCGTAGGTCGCAGGTTCAATTCCTGCCGGGCGCACCAATAATTCAACAAGTCACCGGATTTCCCCCAAGTTGCCTTGCCACGTTGGTTGCGCGGGGGCTGCAAGCCCCTAACCCAGAGTAAGGAGACTGATTCGTTGAGCCTGCCGATATCATGATCGAGCTGTGCCCGCTCTCTTTTCCCGGAAACCAGGTTTGCGCTTTACTGAAGCAACGCACGAACTAAGTTATGGTTGAGATCGATTTCGTGTCTCCCAGTCTGAGTAAGACCATCTAGGCACTGAATGGAGTGTAGATCAGGTTCGGTCATGCTGAACATCGATTCTCGCAGAGCTTATTCGCTGTGAGCGCGACTGCTGAATCGGACCTGGACGGAAGTTATTCCCCGCGTATGCCGCATTTGCAGACGAGCGTTGGGAACTCATCTAAATATTGGTCAGATCAAGAGTAGATTCAAGATCGCATTTCGCGTCACAGTCTTGTGAGGTGGCAACATGATGATGAAGTGCCAGGTTGGGAGGCTAGGTGTCTATATCATCTTCGTCCTGATGACGAGTCTGCCGAGTGCATGGGCGACATCGGATGACGCACCCGGCACAGATGGACCCTCGCTGGAGGAGACGGTCGTATTTATCAAAGATACGTGGGAAGCATGTGGAACAATGCACAGCGGTTTGCAACGTATGATCGCTAAGGACGGATCCCTCTGGCATATGGATAGAATGGCGAAGGTCGATGTGGTAGTGACACCTCCATCCGCTATCAAAATTGTGACACGTCTCAATGAACACAGGAGGTTGAGCGGGATATTTGGGCTTCAATCACCCGTAGAAAGGATTCAGGAGTTCGACTTGAACGCACTGTCTCCAAACGTGAGTTCGGAGCAGGAGGGTGAGAACATCAACCTCTATGGAATTCGATTGCGCTGTGCGCGGGGGGCCTGTGTGACCGAATGGCTGGCGTCTCTCGCAATATCAGGCAAACCCATACACGAACTAAAAACCGGAAAATTAGTTGTGACGAGTCTCGAGGAGCTTGTTTATGAGGATCGCGCTCCCAAAGACAAACCCGGAGAAAGGAAGGGGGAAATCTACATTCCCGTCTGTGACATGGCATCTCTAGACAGCCTTTCGAGAGCCTTTCGCCACGCCATCATCAAAGCCGGCGGGAAGAAGCCGCTGTTTTAGGATGTGGTGTGGACAAGACGGGGAAAGAGGTGAATCGTTCAGGATTTATGAAGAGCATGTCTCCTGAGTGGGGTGCCGTCCTGATCGAAGCTGGATTGCAAGTTTCCCCTCCGTTTATTCTCGACAGCTGTAACGTTGCTGATAGTTGTAGAGGTGCGTCATTCCAGCCTTGCTTTTCATTCATCCGTCTGTGTAGCCTTCCAAGTGAGTGCGATTTTGGTGGATAAGTCGCCTCGGTAGGGCGTCGAACCAGTGGGTTGTTGGTCCGATCCTTGCTGGCTTGGATGTCCTGTGGAATGGGGCAGTTCTCTCTATAATTTCCAATGAGTTAGGGCTATACGAGTTCCATTGGTCATTCCACAAAAGCTGGATAGAACCGTGATGGAAGTTCATCTACTATGACGTCTATGCGTAAAAGAGGTTATCCCAAGCCGTGGTTTAGCCGATATAGAACGCGGGCAAGGTTTGGTGCGGTATACTCTGAACAGAAGAAGCGGTGTGCTTGGACCAGAGAATGCCCCTGTTGTGGAAGACCACTTGAGAAGATGGACCCGGCGAGTCCCTGGGTTTGTGAATGCGGATGGCGCAGTCAATGAATCGAGCAAGCAGAGGGAGGTACTATGATCCCCGTTTTGCACGACATGAGAGCAGCATTTTTCCTTGTGATTGCACTAGCCATGCTGTTGTTTATCTGTGCGATGGCTGGCTTAGGAGCAGTCTTGCAACCGGTTCGTTGGTCTGATCGAAAAGGGTATCGCTGAGTGAAGGACGGATCCGTCCGTTTAAGCCAGCAGTGATGCTTGATCGGTCTCCTTCTCATCTTCCACATCCTCGTGCTTCTCGTTTTGCTGGTTCAATTTCAGTTCTCCAGTTCTAGTCAGAGAGTCTTTGACCTTCCCCCGATTTCACAGACACCTCCCTAAGTGGGAGAATGCTGAAATCGGAGGACAACATGAACACGAAGACCCGACGATCGTATACGG
>LNFM01009793.1_pt1 | contig 13757 bp, 13 predicted proteins | sample 596031 | NCBI WGS metagenome assembly LNFM01 (sample SAMN04254537, study PRJNA301005) | activated carbon metagenome | isolation source: dual media filters at the Ann Arbor, Michigan drinking water treatment plant | place: USA: Ann Arbor
TGGTGGAGCGATGCCGGATCCCGGAATTGCAGGAGCGATTCTACGCCATTACGCGCGAGCGCCACTTTCCAAATCCGCTGGTCCATGAACTGCTAGCTGCGACACAGCTTCTGTCCAAATCGACGCGCCCTTCAGGCTCGAGCAGCCGCATAGTCGCGTAGATGGAATCGATAAAAAGTATTGGCCCATACTGAGCGAACACGAACCGATTGTGGAGCGGCGCTGACATGAGAGCTTGGCACCGAAGAAGCGGCGCAAGTCATCAAACATGGGTCTCTCGGTTAGGTGCTTGAGTTACCGATAGTGCAAACCGAAGCCACATTCATCGCAGTAGATCAGGGTCCTTAGGGGAAAAACTGAACTTCGCCAGCCGCGCTCAATCGGTCCGGTTTTACATCAACAGCGCGCATAATGTCCCCGTCAAGTCCGCATATTGTTGGCTGCCGACATTCAATTGCGTCAAGCAGGAATCGGCTCAGAGCCGAAAGCACCCACTAACCATTTGCGGGTCATCAGGTTGCCCGCGGGGTCCAAGCAATAAAGATATCACCGACATAAAGCCAACCCAGCGCTCACTGCCACACTTCTTTTCAAACTTTCTCCCTGGGCGCCAATTGCGCCGCTACCCAGCCGAGCCTGAAACACTGAAAAAAACAAGCGTCGATGGTCTCTTTATTTGTGGAGCGTCACTAATTTCTCATCGGCGGGAGAGGACCAAGAGAGGGCCATAGACAAAGAGAAATCCGGCAAATGCCAGACACCACGTGACCGATGATACGGCGAGCATCGGTGTGTATAGAATATCACAAGCGGCGACAATGCGCGCCAGAGCGGATGTAATTGCGAGCGCAAATATGGCTTGCGTCGGCGCAGCTGCAACCAGTTCACCTCCAGTGTGTCCGCGCGTTGCACGCGTCATGACTGCGAGGGTCATGACACCAATGGCGCCCGCGGTCCAACCGTGGAGTGCGCCGGTCGAGCTAATCAACCCCGCTTGGAAAATACCCAATCCAACGAGCGCGAAGCCAAGTGGAACAAAGGCAAAAGCAATGTGCAATATCAGCACGAGCGGTTCGGCCCAAGCGCGGTACCCAGCCCAGCGAAAGAGCCGGACGATATTAAGAAGAGCCGAAGTAAATGCCATGACCCCGGTGCTAGCGCTGGTCGGCATGAAGACCCAACAGCAAAGGGTCAACCCGCTGACGGCCATTGTCACGGCGTCAAAACGATCGAAGACTGCGGGAAGCCGGCCTGTTTTACGCCGCGCTAGCCAATTCCGGGTGAAGCTCGGTATAATGCGCCCACCGATCAACTGAATGAGAAAGACGACCGCGGCTACACCAAGGCGCGTGCCATACCCGTTAGAGCTGCCGGTCAACACCTCGGCATGAAAGACTGCGTTGGCGATCCAGAGAAGGGCGACGACGCCGAGAACTTTGAGGTTTCGGGTATTGGTTCCGGCAACGATTTCCCGGCCGATCACCGCTCCGAGCGCGGCCAGAAAGATGAGATCGACGGCAGCTGCGAGCGGTTCGCCGATCAGCGCTGAAGCCATCAGCGCAATGCGGCCTGCAACCCATGTGAGAAATAGAAGCAGAAGTGGCTGGCCCACAACCGGCAGCCGGCCGGTCCAGTTCGGAACTGCTGTCAGAAGGAAGCCGGCAACGACTGCTGGCACATAGCCGAAGATCAATTCGTGGACGTGCCACTGAACCGGAGACAGCGCCGTCCGAAGGGTCAGGTGGCCTTGCAGCATGAAGGCCCACAGCGCCATGGCCGTCAGCGCCCACACTGATCCGAAGAAGAAGAACGGTCGAAACCCGTAGCTGAGGATGGCAGGTCCCTCATAAGAACGGATTTGTTCGGCACTGGTCGCCATAGAACCCTTGCCCCCGATGCGGCGTCATTGTCCGAGCTACTGGCTGCATCGCCGGCCGGCAGAGCGGCGCTCAACTGACTTCGTATTTGCAATTCCAGTGTAGGTGGTCATAATATGACTTCGCAATGCCTATTTTGTCGGAGCCTCGTTGCTCCTGCACAGATACTGCGATGACGAGGTTGCCAGCGGTCTACCGTTGGCACAACGACCTTAATGCTTGCCGCCCGTCTCATGCTCCGCTGCACAAGACGCTGCGTATTTTTTCAGTGCAGCAATTGGTGAAGTAGATCTTGCGATCCAAAGGTGCCGCCATTTCGGAAGCTAGGCCATGCGCTTGACCGCCTTTACGGATTACGGGCTGCGGACGTTGATGCGTTTGGCGGGCGAACCAGATTTTCTCTTCACGACTGACCAGATCGCACAGGAGTTCGCGATCTCGCGCAATCACTTGACGAAAGTCGTCGGAGAATTGGCTTCCGCTGGGTTCATAGTCACGCAGAGGGGCATTAAGGGCGGTTTCCGCCTTGCGTGCGCCCCTGAAGACATCAGAATTGGCGAGGTGGTCCGTAGATTAGAGGCCCGCCATGCGCTGGTGGAGTGCTTTCGAACTGATGGTGGGCTGTGCGTGCTCACGCCAAAATGCCGGCTCAAGTCCAAGCTTGCTGCGGCAGCAGAGAAATTTCTGGCAGAGCTTGACAGGACGACACTTGCGGAATGCGCCTACCCTTCGCGAGGACGGCGATGACGGGGAATGGCTGGATTGATTTGACGGTAGCGTTTACGTTTTTTGCGGTCTCTCATGCCGTTCATGTTCGGCCGACTGTTCGGCAAGCTCTTGCCGGGCGCATGGGCGAAGGCACTTATCTCCTCGCATACTCGCTCGCGGCTCGACACGCTCCCTATGTTGAACTGTGGGCCGTCCAAAAGTGGCACATGTGGGTGCCACGGCTGGTTATGCCGACCATGTGTCAGCTCACGGTTTCCACTCCAAACCCTTTGAGCTTTGGAGGCGCCGCGCCTGAGACGTTCGATCCTGACCAACCAGGGATCGCAGGAGTCGCTCGTCATCCACTGTTGCTGGCACTCGCGCTGTGGTCGCTTTCTCATCTCTTTGCCAATGTTGATCTCGCGCACGTTCTGGTGTTCGGGTCCGCCGCCGCCTTCGCACTCGCTGGCATGCTGATGATCGACCGGCGCAGGAAGAGGCATTGGGGCAAGACGGAATGGAGTCGGTTGGCGACGAAGACGCTCCGTTTGCCCTTCGCGGCGCTTTTGAGCGGTTGCTGGCATCCAGATCCCAGGCGGCTCAAAGTTGGGGCAATTGTCCGACCTCTTGCATCGATCGTGCTGTATTTGGGGTTAGTGGCTCTGCATGACCCGCTGATGGGCGTGGCGGCCATCCCTGCGTCTTGAACTTGCGGGCACTCGCATCATGCCATTGCGGATGATCCGTCTCGTAGTGATAGGCACGGCAGTTAGGCTGCAATATCAGAGGTCTTCTTATGACACTGAAAACTCGTTTGACCGAACGCCTCGGGATCGAACACCCCATCATTTCTGCGCCAATGGCCTTCGCTGCAGGCGGACGCCTTGCAGCCGCTGTCTCGTCAGCCGGAGGTCTTGGCCTGATTGGAGGTGGGTATGGCGATGCCGAATGGCTCGAGCACGAGTTTGAGGTTGCAGGCAATCAGCCTATCGGTTGTGGTTTCATCACTTGGTCCCTTTCAAAGCAGGCGCACCTTCTTGATCTCGCAATTGCCCACTCGCCGCGGGCCGTTTTATTGTCGTTTGGTGATCCGACTCCCTTTGCGGCACGCATTAAACGGTCTGGCGCGCAATTGATTTGCCAGATCCAGACACTCCAGGATGCCGAATGCGCACTCGACTGCGGTGCGGACATCGTGATTGCTCAGGGTGCAGAGGCGGGAGGGCACGGGGATAAGCGTTCGACGTTTACGCTCGTGCCGGAGGTTGCTGACCTGATTGCAGCAAGGTCGCCGAACACGCTCCTATGTGCCGCCGGCGGGGTTGGCGACGGTCGCGGCCTCGCCGCTGCCTTCATGCTTGGTGCAGATGGTGTTCTAGTTGGCTCGCGGCTTTGGGCATCGACGGAAGCAAACGTTGGCAAACGTATGCATGAAGCAGCGATGGCAGCCAACGGCGACGATACCATCCGGTCCCAGGTTATGGATCTGGCCCGGAAGCTGGCCTGGCCGAGCCGGTTTACTGCAAGAGTGCTCCGCAATCGTTTCATTGAACGTTGGCACGGACGAGAAGCCGAGCTTCTGGCTGTCGCAGACCAAGAAGCCGCTAAGTATAAGTCGTGTTGGGCGGACGGTGACCCCGATGGCAGCAATACGTTCGTCGGGGAAGTTGTCGGTCTGATCCGAGACATCGAGCCTGCACGCAACATTCTTGAACGGATGGTGGCCGAGGCCCAGCGGCGCTTAGCGGCGGCCGAGAATTTAGTCACCCGGCAACCTTAGGTGAAACGTGGCATCTGGTGTTTTGCAGTGCGTCGCGATCAGCGGGCATGATCCGGAGTCGGAGTGTGAGATGAGCGGCACCCATACAGATGGTAAGGCACCGGGCACAGGTTCGCTGCTCCCTCATCTCGACAATCCAGAAGCCCATCCAGAGCCCATCGATGTCGCGCTATGGCGCACGGCTCAACGGCAGCGGTTAATCGCCAACCGCCTGGCAATGAGTAGTCAGGTGCGGCACGAACATGCGCGCCGCATGGCCGAAGAACTCGACGCCATCCTCCCGCAAGGCAAAGATACGATTGTAAGTGTCTACTGGCCGTTTCGTGGTGAACCAAACCTAATCCCCTGGATGTCAGCAGTGGTTCACCAAAAAATCCGCGTGGCGCTACCAGTTGTCATCGCTAGAAAGCAGCCGTTGGAGTTCCGCGAATGGCGACCTGGAGTTCCACTGGCCATGGGCGTATGGAACATCCCGTATCCCGCCGATGGCAGAGTTGCAATTCCAACGGTTGTGATCGCACCACTCGTAGGGTTCGACCGGGCGGGGTTTCGGCTCGGCTATGGCGGCGGCTTCTTTGATCGAACGCTGGCTGCGCGTCCCGCTAAGCCGCTAATTATCGGCGTGGGATATGACATCCTTGAAATTCCCACGATCCACCCACAGCAGCACGACATTCCCATGGACTGGATCATAACGGGGAATGGGGCGCCCCGAGACATTCAATCGACCCTGCAACGCAACGTCGATAGTCAGCATCCACTGGACACCCTGTAGCGGAAAAACATGCAAACTCTAATTCTCGGAGCAGGTGCCGTTGGCGGCTATATCGGAATGAAACTCATTGAAGCCGGCTCCGACGTTATGTTTATTGCACGTCGAGATCGGCTGAAACAGCTTTCTCAAAAAGGACTGGTCGTTCGCAGCCCGCTCGGGAACCGTGCCACGCCAGTCGTCGCATCCGAGCACCCTGCCTCGGACTTCGTTCCGGACGTCGTAATACTTGCCTGCAAGGCTCCTGCCCTGCATGGCGCCATTGCTACTGTAAAGCCGCATGTCAGCAAGGATACACTTATCTTGCCTGTCCTCAATGGCGTCAGTCACATTGAGACCTTGCACCAAGTGTTTCCGGACAATCCGATCTTGGGCGGCATCGTACATGGGGCACTTACACTTACCCCCGAAGGCACGATCGATCACCTCTCACCGTTCTTTACTTTCATCGTGGGGCGAACGTCTGGCGCGGTGGATACGGCTACACAGAGCCTCATCCAGGCCCTTGCGAACTCGCAAGTCGATGCACGCCTGAGTTCGGATATCCAGCAGGATCTGTGGTCTAAATTTGTGTTTCTGACCTCGCTGGCCGGGATTACATGTCTTATGCGGGCCAGTATTGGCACGATCATGGCTTCGGTTGACGGTCCGCGACTGACTCGGCAGCTATTCGGTGAGTGTTTAAATGTCGCCCAGTTGGAAGACCGCGCAACGGACGCCGAAGCACTAAACGCCTATCTTGCTTTGCTGACACAGTCAGGATCCAACCTCACTTCATCTATGCTACGTGACATCGCAAGTGGCCGCAGAACCGAATACGAACATATCCTTGGCGATATGCTTCGCCGGGCCCAGTTATACGGCCTCGACACACCGATCCTTCGTATATGCGCAACGCACCTCGCATGTTACGAGGCACGTTTTGTCGCCGAGCGGCCCCGTGCTATCATTTAAGGCCAGGACATCATGCGTAACCCCACAGCATTAGAGTTCAGCCTCGCTCTGTGCTCCACAATTGTCATCTCAAGCATTGCTCTTGCGGCCGATATGACGGCGCGGGAAGTGACCGCCATGTTGTTCGAAGCCCAGCCAGGCAGTGTCAATTTATCAGGCCGCAATCTTTCTGATCTCGACCTGAGCGGTCTGAACTTCAAGAAGGCGCGACTTTCAAACGCCGATCTCTTCGGCACCGACCTAGCCGATTCCAATCTCCGCGAAGCTGACCTATCAGGTGCACGCCTTGATCGGACGACACTGACGCGCACACGCTTTACCGGCGCAGACCTCACGGGAGCCAGAATTCTCCGACCAAACATCTTTGCTTCGCTCGAAGTAACTTTTGCGGAGCAACCAGACTTCTCCAAAGCGCGCATGGTGGGCGCAAAGCTAGCTGGACGCTTCGATGGGGTAAGCTTTGCTGGCGCCGATCTCAGTAACGCCGTCTTTGCCGCCGAGCCGCGCCAGAATGAAACCTTGATAACGCCTAGGACCGAACTTGCTAGTTGCGATTTCACCGGAGCGAGACTTCGAAATGCCGATCTTGGCTTCAATGACCTCCGTCACGCTCGGTTCGTAAATGCCGATCTGCGGGGCGCATCATTTGTGGAAGCAAACCTTGAAGGGGCTAACTTTACTGGAGCCGACGTGAGCGGAGCTGATTTCACAAATGCCAAGATTTCTGATGCGCGATTCGAGGGTGCGACCGGATTGGACGTATCAAATGGTTTGGCACCTCTTGCGATCGACAAACCATAATTGAATTCCCGTCAGGACCTATCGGACAACATGAGCTGTTTGCGCGAGAGAGCCTTTACCGCGCATCGCAATCCCACGGAAGAACACGATGCGACAAGAGATCTCATCAGAGTGCGAAGGTGCCATGATCGGCAATTCCGATTAGACGAACGGCGCATCATGGCCCAATTAGCCGGCAGGAGGTGCCTAATGAATAAGCTTTCTGCGCTTTTGATCATCACAGCCTGCCTCATTCCTGCTCAGGCGAATGCAGTCATCACTCAATGCCACAAGTCCGCTTGTCCACCGATCAAGCGCTCATCCGACGCCGTGAAGCAAACTCCCGCACCAAAACCACCTCCAACGGTCACCCCTGCGAAGAAGAGGAGTTGATCAAACCGCCCCCGAGTTTTTACTTGGGGGCTTTTACCTATTCTGGGAGAGGAGCTGTTCAGCTCCTCCTTCCGTTCCAGAGTGGAAACGCAGCATTCAAGCATCCGTCCACCACGTTAAAGATAGGACTGGGCGACACGGATTTACTCAGTGAGCGCTCACGACGATTACCATTGAGATCGCCCGCCCCGCGCTCGGTCAAAATCTCACTCGTACGATGATCATCGGCTTCGCCGCCACCATGTCGGACCACGTCAGGACAGATTCAGATGTCGATCAAAGGCATCGTCGCAAGATGCCACTTGCATGCGCGTCCCAGCGGGCACCTTCGTAGTGGTGCGCGGCAAGTTTACATTCCAGCACGGTCGGTCTTCAGACTTTGCCCGAACACGAGTGCGCCGGCTTGACTCCATGGACTCACACCCCGGAGTTTGCTCCTGCACTTAGCAGAAGCAGAACCAATCGTTGAAACACACAAGTCTGCAGCACGAGCCCCTTAGCCAATGATGCGGGCCGTGACCTAAAGTACGCTCATTGCACTATTGACAGGTCCGTCTCTTGATGCTCAATGAGTAGCCATGTTTAAACCTGCATCATTCCATCTGAAGCTCCCCAAAGGGGATACAGACGCCTCGGGCAACTAGCCCCGGCTCGATGGGTTTTTGCCCCGAGTCGGGGTACATCCATCTGCGTCACTCTGCAGGCCACAGGCTTCGCGCAGACCCACCTTAGAATTTCTCATTCAACGCCCCGTTAGCGCGCAGCCGGATTCTTCTGGCGGCGCGAACGCTCGTGGTCCTTCAGACGGAGATCGATTGCCATGCATACTGTGACGCGCGCGATGCCGCCCATCATTCTCACGGAGTGCGAAGAAGCGTCGCTGACGAACCTTGTCACGAGCCTGCTTTCTCGCAATCCAGACAATCTTGTTGCTCGCACTTTGCTGGCTGAACTCGAACGGGCAAATGTCATTGCCGAAAATGAAATCCCGCCCACCGTCGTGCGTATGAATTGCAACGTGGAGTTTCAGATTGATCGGGCCGACATTCGCAACGGCAAACTGGTGTTTCCTGCCAATGCCGACATTGGAAAAGGATATCTCTCCATCCTCAGCCCAATCGGTACAGCCTTGATCGGCTTGGCGGTAGGCCAAAGCATCCGTTGGTCGGGACACGACGGTCGCTCCCACGAGCTCAAAGTGTTGGCTGTAGAACCTCCAGCAGACGGCTGAAGAACACCTGCAGACCAATTACAAAACAAAAACTTAGCAATCAGTAGGACGACCATGCTTGGCACAAACCACCGTTCAGGTAGGAACTTTCTTCAAACACCAGGTCCAACTCCGATCCCCGAGCGGGTTCTGGCAGCAATGAGCCGTCAGGTTATTGATCATCGAGGGCCAGAGTTTCAAACACTCGCCCATCGACTATTGGGCAGTCTTCGCAGCGTCTTTAAGACCAAGAACCCTGTGATGATCTTTGCCTCCTCAGGAGCCGGAGCGTGGGAGGCGTGTTTCGTCAACACGCTGTCCAAAGATGACCGCGTACTTTTCGTTGAAACCGGTCAATTCGCGAAAGGTTGGGCCACCACAGCGAAGGCTTTTGGCCTGGAATGTGACGTGATCTCCACGGATTGGCGCAGCGGAGTTGATCCAAACGCTCTCGAGGCTCACTTGCGGGCTGACGTGGATCGCAAGATCAAGGCCGTATGCGTGGTCCATAATGAGACATCGACCGGAGCACGAACGTCCGTCGGCGAAGTTCGTGCGGCCATAGATTCGGTTCAGCATCCAGCTCTTCTGATGGTCGACACTGTGTCCGGTCTAGGCACGATGGATTTTCGCCACGACGAGTGGGGCGTTGACGTATCGCTCAGCGGTTCCCAAAAAGGATTGATGCTACCGCCGGGACTTTCGTTCATTTGTGTGAGTGAAAAGGCTTTGGCTGCGCATCGCAGCGCCCAACTTCCGCGTCACTATTGGTCTTGGGACAAGATGTTGACCATGAATTCCGAAGGATTTTTCCCCTTCACCCCGGGGACAGCATTGCTGTTCGGCTTGGCTGAAAGCCTGGCGATGCTCAATGCTGAGGGATTCGACAATGTCTTTGCACGTCACGAGCGGCATGCCGAAGCGGTGCGCAGAGCAGTGGAGGCATGGGATCTGGAAGTTTGGTGCAGAAATCCTCGGCACTATTCCCCCGCCGTCACGGCTGTGGCTGTGCCGGAAGGCCACGATGCCGATCGCTTTCGTCGATTTGTGTTGGAAAACTTCGATGTTTCACTGGCCATGGGGCTGGGCCCGCTGGCTGGCAAGGTATTCCGAATAGGTCACATGGGTCATACCAACGACGTTACGGTGCTTGGTGCCCTTGCAGCTGTAGAAATGGGTTTGGACATCGCAGGCATTCCCTTCAATGAGGGTGGTGTGACAGCTGCGATGCGGTTCTTGCGGCGGCCATATTAGAAGCGTCGAAGAAGAACGAGGTCGCCCTCAGCCGCGGGGCCAATGCCCCGCGGTTCACGCATGTCAGATTACACCAAGCACGCGCATGGATTCGGCAACGCGCACGAACCCGGCGATGTTGGCCCCGAGAACGTAGTTGCCCGGTGCACCATATTCCTCGGCGGTGCGATAACAACGATCATGAATATCGGCCATGATCTGAGCCAGCCGGTCATTGGTCTGCTCGAAGCTCCAGCGATCCCGGCTGGCGTTTTGCTGCATTTCCAGGGCCGAGGTTGCCACACCGCCGGCGTTCGCGGCCTTACCCGGTGCAAACAAAATGCCAGCCTGCTGGAACACGCGGATCGCATCAGGAGTGGATGGCATATTGGCACCTTCCGCAACCGCGAACACGCCGTTCTTGACGAGCGCCTTGGCGTCCATTCCGGACAATTCGTTCTGAGTGGCGCAGGGAAGTGCGACGTCGCAAGGCAAATTCCAAATCGATCCCCTCCCAGCCGGAATAAAGTGTGCCCCCACGCCCTTGATACGCGCATATTCTGAGATGCGCTCACGCCGGACGTCCTTGATTTGCTTGACCAAGTCCAGGTCGATTCCATTTTCGTCGGTCACGTAGCCTGAACTGTCGGAGCAGGCAGTGACACGAGCCCCGAACTGCAGCGCCTTTTCCATCGCGTAGATCGCGACATTGCCCGAGCCAGAAACGGTCACGCGCTTGCCTTCGATATCCGTGTTCCGCTGCTTGAGCATAGACTGCGTAAAATAGACCGTGCCGTACCCCGTTGCCTCTGTGCGCGCCCGGGAACCACCGTACACAATAGCCTTTCCGGTCAAAACGCCCGCTTCGAAACGATTGGTCAGTCGCTTGTACTGTCCAAACATGTAGCCGATTTCGCGGGCCCCGACCCCAATATCGCCAGCGGGAACGTCTGTATGTTCACCAAGGTGACGGTGCAATTCTGTCATGAAAGACTGGCAAAACCGCATGATCTCGCCATCCGACCTATCCTTGGGATCGAAGTCAGAACCACCCTTCCCACCGCCAATAGGCATGCCGGTCAGAGCATTCTTAAAGGTCTGCTCAAAGCCGAGGAATTTGATAATTCCTAAGTTGACCGACGGGTGAAAACGGATCCCACCCTTATAGGGCCCAAGTGCAGAATTGAACTGCACGCGGAAGCCACGGTTGATTTGGACTTGGTTTCTGTCATCGACCCATGGCACGCGGAAGATGATCTGTCGCTCAGGTTCGCAGATGCGTTCGATCAGCGCCCCTTCCGCATATGAAGGATGCTTGGCCACCACACGGCCAATGCTTTCTAGTACTTCTTCGGCGGCTTGATGGAATTCCGCCTCGCTGGCATTCCGGCGCTTTACCTCTGCAAGGATTGGCGCAAGCTTCTCGTCGATCTGGACCATCTTGGTTATCTTCTTCGAATGTTGACTGGCATGATACGTCGTCTCGGAGTGCCGCGGCAGGAGGCCGATCATCCCCGTATTGTAACTCAGGATCACTCTGATCACCGACTGGCTGCGTGGGGTCGCTGAGAGACCACCAGGCCGCATCAAATGCAAAACAGATTCGCCGAAGAACAAGAAACTAAGCCGGCTCCAGGCTCAGGACCTTAATTGATCCGCCATTCTCCTAATCTTCTGAGCCTCGACCGTTTGCTCGTACACTGGATGGGACTCTAAGTTGAGCCTTGAAGAGCACGGACATGATCGGCTTCACGGGATCACAATCCAAGTTTTTGATCACCAGATCTCTGAGATCGTATTGCCAGGCCGGACGAGCGTCATGCACGATCATGCCGTCCTGGTCCGCCTCATGCCGATGACACGAGCCTAAGAAGCGCTGTTGCCGCCACACATGGATGTGACCTGAAACACCGCTTACCGACCATCGAGCGCTGTAACATCAGCCCCCACAGCGGCCACAAGGCTCGGGTCTTCGACAAAGGGACGGCCACCAATCTGCACGATAACGTTCTTGTTCATGGATGCTCGGCGGATTTTGGCTATATCGGCCGCCACGCTCTCTGGGTCAGGGATGAGACTGAGTGATAGCCCAATCGCGTCGAACCAATGTCCGGCGACGAGTTCCAAAATGTCTTCAATGGTGCGCGGTGGGCCGCCCCAGACGTGCCAACCGGCTCGGCGGAAGTGTTCACCGACAATCGCAATGCCAAGCATGTGCTTCTCACCCGGCATCGTCATCAGCAGCACTCGACGGTTCAACACAGGCTGGCAGACTTCCTGTTGAAACTCATCGCTAAACTGTCGGACGATCTGCTGCAGGTGACCAACACCGCGCGTCACATCCATAAAGTCATTGATGTCTTCTTCCCAAAGCTCGCCCAACCGCCGGGCAACGGGCGCCAACAGGTCTTGAAACAACACTTCGACCGACGTCCCCGCTGCCCTCAAACCCTCGAAGTATGCAATCGAGGACGCAGCGTCCTGCGAGGACGCAGCGTCCTGTCGGATGACCAGTTCCGCCAGCTCTCCGACATTTTCCAGCGTCACCGGCGTTGATGCGGGGATGTCCTCTGGAGACTGGGCGAAGGCGGTTCGCGAGCCAATCAACAAACGTGGGACGATGGTGCTTTGGACCAGCCGCTCTAGGACGGCCAACTGGTGAGGATTGAGGCGATCCTGCAAAGGATGCGTCGGGGAGGCAATTTGCTCCCACTCCGGCGATATCGACCAGTCATTGCATCCCCCTGAGGACTGCTGGTCGAAAGACTTGGCACTTGGCACGGTCGGCTCCGCAAGAAGTGTCTGGTCATCCAAGGGAGTCTAGTTCCAGCGACCAGAAGCTCGGAATTGATAAGGCCTGCTCACAACCCCAACCCGCGAATGGTGGGCAGTCGCCCAGAAATGATCAGAACTTTGACAGCTTGTCACGCTGCATTGCTGAAGTGCGAGCAGCTTTCGTTAAATCGCGCTTGCTTGGTTCACTCCCCAGGGCCGCTGGACGGGTTCTAGACTCCCTAAAGCGTCAACGGGCAACTACCTTGGCACTGTCTCCAGTCCACTGCCAACCGGCGCAATTCCTTACAACTTGGTTGACTGTTACATGAACCAATGGCCTGGAGCAGAGTTAGCCAAGTGAGGGGCAAATCGGGATCTTTGCGATGTTCGACGAGAATAGGGCCACAGTCTTAGTGGTGGACGACGAAGTTTTCGTGAGGATGGATCTCGTAGACGCCCTCGCAACAGCTGGATACACGACGCGAGAGGCCGGCTGTGCGGCAGAAGCTATCGAGGTTCTAGAGCAACAAGCTGACATCGCAGTGCTTTTCACGGATATTCAAATGCCGGGGTCGATGGACGGGCTGGCATTGGCACACTACGTGCGAGAAAGGTGGCCGCCTATTGTTATCGTCATCAGCTCCGGGAACTGTTCACCAGCTGTCGACGACCTACCCAGCGGCACTCAATTCCTTGCCAAACCGTACAGTCGACAGGACTTCAGCCGAACCCTTGAGCTCGTCGAAAGCCGTCTTGCAACATGTTAGCCGAGACCAGCTAACGCTAATCCCGTGTTTAGGTACTAATTTTTGTCATCGATTGGGATGGTCAAAACAAACTCGGTGCCGGCAGCAGAAGAGTTGACCGTCATGTGTCCGCTGATCTGCCGCGAGAAAGCAGTGATGATCCGCATGCCCAGACTCTTCGCGCTTTTTTGATCAAAGCCGTCCGGGAGTCCCGGGCCCTCATCACGCACCGACAGCATTAAATTGTGCGGCTCCGAGCGCGCTACGGTGACCCAAATCTTGCCGCCGGGCTTCTGACCGTAGGCGTATTTGGCGGCATTCGTCAGCACCTCAGATATGATGAGCGCCGACGAAATCGCGCGATCGATGTCGATGATGATCCCATGCTCGGCCTCGATCTGGATATCGAGCTGTGACACGGCATCACTCATGTCCTTGCACACTTGCTCGACATAAATGCCAATGTCGAGTTTCTCCACATCGTGGCTTTGGTACAATCTGTCGTGAGCACGAGCCACCGCGATGATGC
>LNFM01009795.1_pt1 | contig 13755 bp, 13 predicted proteins | sample 596031 | NCBI WGS metagenome assembly LNFM01 (sample SAMN04254537, study PRJNA301005) | activated carbon metagenome | isolation source: dual media filters at the Ann Arbor, Michigan drinking water treatment plant | place: USA: Ann Arbor
TGGGCAACAACGGCGCTACGCTCAAGAAGTTCGGCAAGCTGGTGGGCCAGCTGGTCGAAGCCGAAGGCGTGAACGAGAAGATGGCCGAGTTCATCAACCCCCTGGCCTACCTGGGCGACCAGATGACCAAGTTCACCACCGAAGTCGGCTTCAAGGGTTTCCAGAACCCCGATGAAGTGGGCGCAGCTGCCGTGGACTACCTGCGCGTGGCCGGCCACCTGGTGTTCGGTTATTTCTTTGCCCGCATGGCTTCGGTCGCGCTGAAGGAAATCGCCGCTGGCAACACCGACCCCTTCTACCAGGCCAAGCTGCAGACCGCGCGCTTCTACTTCGCCAAGCTCTTCCCCGAGACCGCGTCGCTGATGCGCACGGCCCGTGCCGGATCCAAGGTCCTGATGGACACCGACCTCGCCCTGGCCTGATCACGCCAGCCCAAGTATGTTGCCGACCCCCATGAAGTCCGGTCTTGTCGCTGCCAGCCTGGTGCTGGTGGCGCTGAGCGCCCACGCCCAGCTGACGCCGGTGGGCCTGTGGAAGACCATCGACGACGACAGCCAGAAGGAGAAGTCCCTGGTACGCATCCGCGAGGTGGGTGGCGTCTATTCGGGAACGATCGAGAAGTTCCTGGACCCCGACACCAAGGCGGATGTCGTGTGCGACAAGTGTACGGACGACCGCAAGGGCAAACCGGTGCTGGGCATGACCATCCTGCGGGGCCTGCAGCAGAGCCCCGACCACAAGGATGTGTGGGAGGGTGGGCAAATCGTCGACCCGAACAACGGCAAGGTCTACCGCAGCCGCCTCAAGCCCATCGAAGGTGGCAAGAAACTGGAAATGCGGGGTTATATCGGCCCCTTCTACCGTACCCAGGTCTGGGTACGGGTGGAATAAATCCCTAGGAAAGAAAACCATGTCACGATTCCAAGTCCGCAAAGTCGCCGTGCTCGGCGCCGGCGTGATGGGCGCGCAGATCGCCGCCCACCTGGTCAACGTCAAGGTGCCGGTCGTGCTGTTCGACCTGCCGGCCAAGGAAGGCCCCAAGAACGGCATCGTCACCAAGGCCATCGACAACCTCAAGAAGCTCAAGCCTTCGCCCCTGGGTGTGGCTGACGATGCAGGCCTGATCCAGGCCGCGAACTACGAAGAGAACCTGGCCCTGCTGAAGGACTGCGACCTCATCATCGAGGCCATCGCCGAGCGCATGGACTGGAAGCTCGATCTCTACAAGAAGATCGCACCCCATGTGGCCAAGCACGCCATCGTCGCCTCCAACACCTCGGGCCTGTCGATCACCAAGCTGTCCGAGGTCTTGCCCGAAGAGATCAAGCCGCGCTTCTGCGGCATCCACTTCTTCAACCCGCCGCGTTACATGTACCTGGTGGAGCTGATCGCCACGCCCACCACCCGGCCCGAGATCCTGGACCAGCTCGAGACCTTCGTCACCAGCGGCCTGGGCAAGGGCGTGGTGCGCGCCAAGGACACGCCCAACTTCATCGCCAACCGCGTCGGCATCGCCGGCATGCTGGCCACCATGAAGGAAGTCGAGAACTTTGGTCTCAGCTATGACGTGGTCGACGACCTGACCGGCAAGAAGCTCGGCCGCGCCAGCTCCGGCACCTTCCGTACCGCCGACGTGGTGGGCCTGGACACCATGGCCCACGTGGTCAAGACCCTGCAGGACAACCTGGACGAGAAGAGTGATCCCTTCTACGCCAGCTTCGGTACGCCCAAGGTGCTCCAGACCCTGATCGAGATGGGCAACCTGGGCCAAAAGAGCAAGGCCGGTTTCTACAAGAAGGTGGGCCGCGACATCCTGCGCTTCGACCTCGAAGGCAAGGAATACGTGCCCGGCGGCGAGAAGGCCGACGCGGTCTACGAGCGCATGCTCAAGAAGCCTGCCGGTGAACGCCTCAAGCTGCTGCGCAACGCCGAGGGCGCGCAAGGGCGTTTCCTCTGGGCCATCCTGCGCAACAGCTTCCACTACGCGGCCGTGCACCTGGCCACCATCGCCGATACCGCGGCCGACGTGGACCTGGCCATGCGCTGGGGCTTCGGCATGAAACAGGGCCCCTTCGAGCTCTGGCAGGAAGCCGGCTGGCTCGAAGTCGCCAAGATGATCCAGGAAGACATAGCCGCTGGCAAGGCACTGAGCAAGGCGCCGCTGCCCCAGTGGGTGTTCGAAGGCCCCGTAGCCCAGGCCGGTGGCGTGCACACGCCCGAAGGCTCGTTCAATCCCACGACCGGCAAGTTCCAGCCGCGTCGCCAGCTGCCGGTTTACGGCATCCAGTACTTCCGCGAAAGCCTGCGAGGCGACGGTTCACCTGACTACAAAACGGCGGGCAAGACCCTGTTCGAGGATGCGGCGATCCGCCTGTGGACGCTGGATGACAAGCGCGAGGCCGCCAGCGGCAGCGTGCTGATCGCCAGCATCAAGAGCAAGATGCACGCGATCAGCCCGGACGTGGCCGAAGGCCTGGCGCGCGGTGTCGAACTCGCCGAACAGCAATACCAGGGCATGGTGATCTGGTCGGGTGATGAGCCCTTCAGCGTGGGCGCCGACCTGCAGGCCATGCTGCCCGCTTTCATGATCGCCGGCGTGAGTGCCATCGATGGTGCCGAGCAGGAGTTGCAGAACCTCATGCTGCGTATCCGCTACGCCGGCGTGCCCGTCGTGTCCGCCATTCGCGGCATGGCCCTGGGCGGTGGCTGTGAGCTGGCCGTGCATTCGGCGCGCCGTGTGGTGGCCATGGAAAGTTACATCGGCCTCGTGGAAGTGGGCGTGGGCCTGATCCCCGGTGCCGGCGGCCTGACCTACATCGCACGCCGCGCGGCCGAGAACATGGCCAGCTCCACGGGCAAGGACATCCTGCCCTTCCTGACCGAGGGCTTCACCGCCGCGGCCATGGCCAAGGTGGGCACCAGCGCGCTCGAATCTCGCAAGCTGGGTTACCTGCTGGACAGCGATATCGTCGTACCCAACAAGGACGAACTGCTCTACACCGCGCTCAACGAGGCCCGTGCCATGTACCAGGGTGGCTGGCGCGCCCCGCACCGCCGCACCTTCCCGGTGGCGGGCCGCAATGGCCTGGCCACCATCAAGGCGCAGCTGGTCAATATGCGCGACGGCGGTTTCATCAGCGCACACGACTATCACATCGCCACCCTGATTGCCAACGTGGTCTGCGGCGGTGACGTCGACGCCGGCTCCCTGGTGAGCGAGGAGTACCTGATGGCCCTGGAGCGCCAGGCTTTCTGCTCGCTCATCGTCCATCCCAAAACGCAAGAGCGGATCATGGGCATGCTCAGCACCGGCAAGCCCGTGCGCAACTGATCGGCCGCAGCAAAGGAATCACCATGAAACAAGTTCAAGAAGCCTACATCGTTGCCGCCACGCGCACGCCCATCGGCCGCTCGGGTCGCGGCTTTTTCCGCAACACCCGCCCGGACGACCTGCTGGTTGCTGCCATCCGTAGCGCCATGCAGCAGGTGCCCACGCTGGATCCCAAGGCGATCGAGGACGCCATCATCGGCTGCTCCTTCCCCGAGGCCGAGCAGGGCATGAACATGGCGCGCATTGCCGTGGGCCTGGCCTTCAAGCACCCGATTGGCGGCGTCACCGTCAACCGCTTCTGCGCCTCGGGCGTGACGGCCATCCAGATGGCCGCCGACCGCATCCGCGTGGGCGAGGCCGACGTGCTGATCGCCGGCGGCGCCGAGTCCATGAGCCTGGTGCCCATGGGCGGCGTCAAGCCCTCCTTCAACCCCGAAGTCTTTGCGCGTGACGAAAACGTTGGCATCGCCTACGGCATGGGCCTGACGGCGGAGAAGGTGGCCCAGCAGTGGAAGGTCACGCGCGAGATGCAGGACGCTTTTGCGCTGGAGTCGCACATGCGTGCCATCAAGGCCCAGAAGGCCGGCGAGTTCACGGCCGAGATCACGCCCATCGACGTGGTCGAGCGCACGCCCGATCTGGCCACCGGAGAGGTCAAGACCAAGACCCGCACCGTGAGCCTGGACGAAGGTGCGCGCCCCGACACCACGCTCGAAGCTCTTGGCAAGCTCAAGCCGGTCTTCGCTGCGCGCGGCAGCGTGACCGCGGGCAACAGCTCGCAGACCAGCGATGGCGCCGGCGCGCTGATCCTGGCCAGCGAGAAGGCGGTCAAGCAGTTCGGCCTCAAGCCGCTGGCGCGTTTTGTCAGCTTCGCCGCGCGTGGCGTGCCGCCCGAGATCATGGGCATCGGCCCCATCGAGGCCATTCCCGCCGCGCTGCGTTACGCCGGCCTCAAGAACGAGGACATCGGCTGGATCGAGCTCAACGAGGCTTTCGCAGCCCAGTCGCTGGCCGTGATCAACAGCCTGGGCCTGGACCCGAGCAAGGTCAACCCCATGGGCGGCGCCATTGCCCTGGGCCACCCGCTGGGCGCCACGGGCGCCATCCGCGCGGCCACGGTGGTGCACGCCCTGCATCGCCACAACCTGAAGTACGGCATGGTCACGATGTGCGTCGGGACCGGCCAGGGCGCAGCGGGCATCTTCGAGCGCGTGTAAGCCATGAGCGCCGCGTTGGCACGTGGTCTGCCGCTCGACGGCGGCGGCGCGCTGGCGCTGCGGGTTTACGAGCCGTCCGGCGAGGTGCTGGCTACGGTGGTCATCGGCGGCGCCATGGGCGTGCCGCAGGATTACTACGCGGCCTACGCCAGCTGGCTGGCGGCCCAGGGCTACCGCGTCTGGAGCTTCGACTACCGGGGCCACGGCGAATCACTGCCGCACACCCCCGGCCATCGCCTGCGCGGTTTCAAGGCCGACCTGTTCGACTGGGCGCACGATTACGAGACGGTGGTGCAGACGGCCCGGCGCGAGCTGCCGGCGCGGCCGCTCTACCTGCTGGGCCATAGCCTGGGCGCGCAATTGCCCGGCCTGTTCCGCCATCCCGAACAGGTCGACGGCCTGTTCAGCATCGCTGCCGGCAGCGGCTACTGGCGCGAGAACGCGCCCCAGCTGCGTCGCCGGGTGCTGTTCTTCTGGCACGTCATGGTGCCGCTGGCCACGCGCGTCTGCGGTTATTTCCCGGGCCGGCGGCTGGGCATGGTGGGCAACCTGCCATCCGGTGTCATCCATCAATGGCGGCGCTGGTGCATGCATCCGCGCTACAGCGCCGGTGCAGAAGGGCAGGACGTGGCGCAGCGCTACAGCCGTGTGCGTTTTCCGCTCCTGGCCTGGTCTTTCAGCGACGACGAGTTGATGACGCTGAGCGGCACACACAGCCTGGTCAATCTCTACAGTGCGGCGCCGCGCCAGGTCCTCACCCTCCACCCGGTGGACGTGCCCTCACGCCGCATCGGCCACTTCGGTTTCTTCCGCGAGGCCATGCGTCCCACGCTGTGGCCGCGCAGCCTGGCCGCCCTGCAGTCCCTGGCTTCCTCTGGCGTCCCGCTGGGGACGCAAGCGGTGGCCGCACCCGTGCACACTATGCAGCCATGAAACCGCACGCTTTTGACGCCGCCCTCGCGCTGGACCCGGTCTCCCCCGGCCGTTACGCCGGTCGCACCAGCGAGGCCTACTGGAACATGGTCGGCCCCTTCGGCGGCTGCACGGCCGCCACGGTGCTCAAGGCCGTGCTCAGCCACCCGGACTTGCTGGGCGCGCCGCTGTCCATCACGGTCAACTACGCCGGTGCCCTGGCGCAAGCGCCGTTCGAAGTGCAGTTGTTGCCGGTGCGGACCAACCGCTCCACCCAGCACTGGACGGCGGCCATCGTGCAGAACGACGCCCAGGGCCAGCCGGTGGTGGCCACCACGGCCACCGTCATCACCGCGGTGCGGCGCGAGACCTGGAGTCTGTCGGACCTGCCCATGCCCTCGGTGCCCCGGCCCGCCGAGGCGCAGGCCATGCGCTACGACCAGGCCATGGCCTGGCTGGACCATTACGAACTGCGTCCGCTCAGCGGCATGATCCCGCAGGCCTGGGACGGCCGCCAGCAAGACCACAGCGTGTCGCAACTGTGGATGCGGGACCAGCCGCCGCGCCCGCTGGACTTCTGCTCGCTGCTGGCCCTGTCCGACATCTTCTACCCGCGGGTCTGGCTGCGCCGTGCCACGCGCGTGCCGGCCGGCACCGTCTCCATCACCACCTATTTCCACGCCGGCGAGAGGGAGCTGCAGGCCACCGGCAGCGGCTACCTGCTGGGGCAGGCGCGCGGTCAGGAATTCCGCAACGGCTTTTTCGACCAATCGGCCCAGCTCTGGAACGAGGCCGGTACCCTGCTCTGCACCTCGCACCAGATCGTTTATTTCAAGGAATGACCACCATGAGCAACATCTCGTCAGATATTCTGGTTCACAGCGAAGCCGGTGTCTGCACCCTCAGCTTCAATCGGCTGGAGCGCAAGAACTCCATCACCTCGGCCATGTACGCCACCCTGGCCGACGCCGTCACGCAGGCTGCGAGTGATGCGGCCGTGCGTGTGCTGGTGTTCCAGGGCCACGAAACCGTGTTCTCGGCCGGGAATGACATCGGCGATTTCCTCAACGCGCCGCCTTCGGACGGGGATGCGCCGGTCTGGCGCTTCATGCGCGCGCTGGCGGCCTTTCCCAAGCCGGTGATCGCCGCCGTAAGCGGCCCGGCAGTGGGCATCGGCACCACGTTGCTGTTCCATTGCGACCTGGTCTATGCCGGCGACAACGCGGCCTTCTCCATGCCCTTCGTGAACCTGGGCCTGTGCCCCGAGTTTGCGGCCAGCATCACGGTGCCGCAGATGTTCGGTTACCACCGCGCAGCCGAGGCCCTGCTGCTGGGGGAGCCCTTCATGGCCGAGGCGGCGCTGGAAGCCGGCCTAGTCAACCGCGTGCTGCCGCCCACCGAAGCCAATGGCTACGCCCAGGCGCAGGCGCGCAAGCTCGCCGCCAAGCCCCTGACCTCGCTGATCGAGACCAAGCGCCTCATGAAAAAGGGGCAGGCGGCCCAGATCATGGCGCAGATGGGCGAGGAGGGCGCGAGCTTCGGCCGCATGCTGCGCGAGCCGGCAGCGCGCGAAGCTTTCGGTGCCTTCATGGAGAAGCGCAAGCCGGACTTCAGCAAGGTCTGATGAAGGCCGCCACGCCTTTTCCTGCCACCGGCTTCGAGCCCGAATTCATCGCGGCGCTCAAGGACATCTTCGAGGACAAGATCGCCTTCAATCGCGTGCTGGGCCTGCATATCACCCAGATCGTGCCCGAGCGGGTGACGGCCCATATTGCCATGAAGCCTGAGCTCATCGGGCATTTCGGCCATCAGCGCATCCACGGTGGCGTGATCAGCGCGGGGCTGGACGCCATGGGTGGCCTGGCGGTGATGGCCGCCATCGGCGCGCGTCACATGGACGAGCCGCCGCTGCAGCGCCTGCAGCGTTTTGGCAAGCTGGGCACCATCGACCTGCGCGTCGACTACCTGCGTCCGGGGATCGGTGAGCACTTCGAGTTGCGCGCCGAGGTGTTGCGCCTGGGTTCGCGTGTGGCGTCCACGCGCATGGAGTTCCTGGACACCGAAGGCAAGCTGCTGTCGTCTGCTGCCGCCGCCTACATCGTGTCCTGAGCAGGTCCTTCAGGCCGCAGGCCGGTGCGGCACCGGGCGGGGTTTGCCCTGGTCGTCGATGGCCACGTAGGTCAGGTTGGCTTCCGTCACCTTGACGAAACGCCCTTGCGACTGGAAACGCTCGGCATAAACCTCCACCTTCACCGTGATCGAGGTCTTGCCGATGCGCGTGAGCTTGGAATAGAAGGACAGGATGTCCCCCACGCGCACCGGCTGCTTGAAGATGAACTCGTTCACCGCCACGGTGGCGATGCGACCGCCCGCATAACGCGCCGGGATCACCGAGCCGGCCAGGTCGACCTGGGCCATGACCCAGCCGCCGAAGATGTCGCCATTGGCGTTGCTGTCGGCCGGCATGGGGATGACCTTGAGGACCAGCTCCTCGTCGGACGGGGGCTGGAGGGCGGCGGTGCTCGGAAGTTCGCTCATGGGTGACAATCTCGGGAAAACGTTCACCGGATTGTCCTCCATGCGCCGCTACGGCGAAACCGCCGCCTCCCACCTTCCCGCTGCCGGCCAGCCGCGTTCCGACTGGTCCACGCTGCAGCGCCTCTTTCCCTACCTCTGGGCCTACAAGTGGCGTGTCATCGCGGCGCTGAGCTTCATGGTGGGCGCCAAGGTTTCCAACGTGGGTGTGCCCCTGCTGCTCAAGGAGTTGGTGGATGGCGTGGGCCTGCGCCCCAGCGACCCGGCCGCTTTGTGGCTGGTGCCGGCGGCGCTGCTGCTGGCCTATGGTGCCCTGCGTTTCATGACCTCGCTGTTTACCGAGTTGCGTGAACTGGTCTTCGCCAAGGCCACCGAGGGCGCCGCACGCACCATCTCCCTGCAGGTCTTCCGCCACCTGCACGCGCTGAGCCTGCGCTTCCACCTGGAACGCCAGACCGGCGGCATGACACGCGACATCGAGCGCGGTACGCGTGCCGTGCACTCGCTGATCTCCTATTCGCTCTACAGCATCGTGCCCACGCTGATCGAGTTCACGCTGGTGCTCACGCTGCTGGCGGTGAAGTTCGATTTCGGTTTTGTCTGGATCACGCTGGCCGCGCTGGTGAGTTACATCATCTTCACGGTGACGGTGACCGAGTGGCGCACGCGTTTTCGCCGCCGCATGAACGAGCTGGACTCGACCGCGCACAGCCGCGCGGTGGACTCGTTGCTGAACTACGAGACCGTCAAGTACTTCAACAACGAGGAGTTCGAGGCGCGCCGTTACGACGAGAACCTGGAGCACTACCGCCGCGCTGCCGTCAAGAGCCAGACCAGCCTGAGCGTGCTCAACACCGGCCAGCAGCTCATCATCGCCACCGGCCTGGTGGCCATGCTGTGGCGCGCCACCCAGGGCGTGATCGACGGCCGCATGACGCTGGGCGATCTGGTCATGATCAACGCCCTGATGATCCAGCTTTACATCCCGCTGGGTTTCCTGGGCGTGCTCTACCGCGAGATCAAGCAGAGCCTGACCGACATCGACAAGATGTTCACGTTACTGGAGCGCGAGCGTGAAGTGGCGGACGCACCGGGGGCGCTGCCGCTGCAGGTGGCGCAAGCGGGGGTGAGGTTCGAGAACGTCAGCTTTTCGTACGAGCCGGCGCGCGCCATCCTGCACGAGGTGAGTTTCGAGATCCCGGCCGGCAAGACCGTGGCCGTGGTCGGCCCCTCCGGGGCGGGCAAGTCCACCCTGGCGCGCCTGCTCTACCGTTTCTACGACGTGAGCGACGGCCGCATCACCATCGCCGGTCAGGACATCCGCCAGGTCACGCAGTCCAGCCTGCGGCAGGCCATCGGCATCGTGCCGCAGGACACCGTGCTGTTCAACGACACGGTGGAATACAACATCGCCTACGGCCGTCCCGGTGCCAGCCGCGCCGAGGTGGAAGAAGCGGCGCGCGCTGCCCACATCCACAACTTCATCGTCGCCACGCCCAAAGGCTACGACACCATGGTGGGCGAGCGCGGGCTCAAGCTCTCGGGTGGCGAGAAGCAGCGCGTGGCGATCGCGCGCACCCTGCTGAAGAACCCGCCGGTTCTGATCTTCGACGAGGCCACCTCGGCGCTGGATTCAGCCAATGAGCGCGCCATCCAGGCCGAACTCCGGGGCGTGGCCCAGGGCAAGACCACGCTGGTGATCGCGCACCGCCTTTCCACTGTGGTCGATGCGCACGAGATCCTGGTCATGGAGGCCGGGCGCATCGTCGAGCGTGGCTCGCACAGTGCGCTGCTGGCGCGCAACGGCACCTATGCCCGCATGTGGGCCTTGCAGCAGAGCGCGGAATGAGTGCCGGCACCGGCTGGGCGTCGCATAATCCGCGCCATGGAAACCAAGTGGCTTGAGGATTTCGTCAGCCTGGCCGAGACGCGCAGTTTCAGCCGCTCGGCCCAGCTGCGCCATGTGACGCAACCGGCCTTCTCGCGCCGTATCCAGTCGCTGGAGGCCTGGGCCGGCACCGACCTGGTGGACCGCAGCGCCTACCCCACGCGCCTCACGCCCGCCGGTGAAACCCTCTACGGGCAGGCGCTGGAGATGCTGCAGTCCCTGCAGCACACCCGCGCCATGCTGCGCAGCCACACGGCGGCGGGTGAGGACGTGATCGAGTTCGCCGTGCCGCACACCCTGGCTTTCACCTTCTTCCCGGCCTGGGTTTCCAGCCTGCGCGAGAACTTCGGCCCCTTCAAGAGCCGGCTGATCGCCCTCAATGTGCACGACGCGGTGCTCCGCCTGACCGAAGGCAGCTGCGACCTGCTGCTGGCCTATCACCACGCCTCGCATCCCTTCCAGCTCGATGCCGAGCGCTACGAACTCGTGAGCCTGGGGCAGGAGACCATCGCACCGTATGCACGGCCCGATGCCCAGGGCCAGCCGCTGTTCCCGCTGCCCGGGCGCGCCGATTTGCCCCTGCCCTATCTGGGTTATGCGCCAGGCGCCTACCTGGGCCAGGTGGTCGACTTCATGCTCAAGCAGTCGGGCACGACCATCCATCTGGACCGCGTCTACGAGACCGACATGGCCGAAGGCCTCAAGGCCATGGCACTCGAAGGCCACGGACTGGCCTTTTTGCCGCACAGCGCGGTGCGCAACGATCTGCGGGCCGGGCGGCTGGTCCGTGCGGCGCCGGCCGGCGATTTGGAGATCACCATGGATATGCGCTTGTATCAGGAAAAACCCCAAGGCAAGCAGACGCCCAAGCGCACGGCCGAGGCGCTGTGGCGCTTTCTGGCCGGTGGTGGTCAGGGCGAATGAGGGTAGACCTGTGTTGCCAAAATGACGGCAGACGCTCTTTAATCACCCCAGGGGGCATATCCCGGCACGGGATTTGCTGGATACTCACGGTCTGACTTTTCTCTTTTCAGGAGTTACGCATGAAGAAGCATCTGCTGGCACTCGCCATCGCCACCACCCTCGTCGCGGGCGCACAGGCCCAGGGCAATGACACCCTGGCCAAGGTCAAGGCCTCGGGCAGCATCACCATGGGTGTGCGCGATTCCTCGGGCGCCCTGTCCTACACCCTGGGTGACGGCAAGTACGCCGGCTTCCACGTGGAGCTGTGCCAGCGCATCGTGGCCGATGTGGAGAAGGCCGTCGGCAAGAAGCTGGAAGTGAAGTACCAGTCGGTGACCTCGCAGAACCGCATCCCGCTGACGCAGAACGGCACCGTCGACATCGAGTGCGGCTCCACCACCAACAACGCCACCCGCCAGAAGGACGTGGCCTTTGCCGTGACCACCTTCGTGGAAGAAGTGCGCATGGCGGTCAAGGCCAACTCCGGCCTGACCTCGATTGCCCAGCTCAATGGCAAGAACGTGGCCACCACCACCGGCACCACCTCGGTGCAGACGCTGCGCAGGAACGAGCGCGCCCAGGGCATCAACTTCAACGAGATCTATGGCAAGGACCACGCCGACAGCTTCCTGCTGCTCGAATCCGGTCGCGCCGATGCTTTCGTGATGGACGGCTCCATCCTGGCCGGCAACATCGCCAATGCCAAGAACCCGGCCGATTTCAAGATCGTGGGTGAGGTGCTGTCGGTCGAGCCCATCGCCATCATGCTGCGCAAGGACGATCCGGCTTTCAAGAAGCTGGCCGATGACACGCTCAAGGGCATGATGCAGTCCGGCGAGATGGCCCGGATCTACGACAAGTGGTTCATGCAGCCCATCCCCCCGAAGAACAACAAGGTCGGCCTGGCCGTCAGCGACAGCACCAAGGGTGCCTGGGCTGCCCCGAACGACAAGCCCATGGAAGACTACGCCAAGAAGTAAAGGGCGCAGGGCGAAACGCATGACAAACCCCGCCCCGGACATCCTCCGGGCGGGGTTTTTGCTTGGATGTGAGGGGCGACGCGCAAGGCGTCAGCCCAATCGGAGACACCGCACATGAGCTGGGACTGGCAGGTATTCCTCAACGACGACGGCAGTGGCCGCACCTATCTGGAATGGATGATCGACGCCTGGGGCTGGACGCTGGCTGTGGCCGGCAGTTCCTGGGTGGTGGCGGTGGTGATGGGTGCCCTCATGGGCACGCTGCGCACCCTGCAGGGCAATCCCTGGCTGGTACGACTGGCCACGGTCTGGGTCGAGCTGTTCCGCAACATCCCCTTGCTGGTGCAGGTCTTCCTCTGGTACTTCGTGGTGCCCAAGATGTTCCCGCTGTTCCAGCAGGTGCCGGGTTTTGTGCTGGTGGTGTTTGCCCTGGGCTTCTTCACCTCGGCGCGTATCGCGGAGCAGGTGCGTGCCGGCATCCAGGCCCTGCCGCGCGGGCAGCGTTACGCAGCCCTGGCCATGGGCTTCACCACGGCGCAGGCCTACCGCTATGTGATCCTGCCCATGGCTTTCCGCATCATCCTGCCGCCGCTGACCAGCGAGTCCATGAACTTGCTGAAGAACTCGGCCGTGGCCTTTGCGGTGTCGATCGCCGAACTCACCATGTTCGCCATGCAGGCGCAGGAGGAAACTTCGCGCGGGGTTGAGGTCTACCTGGCGGTGACGGCGCTTTACATGCTCTCGGCCTTCGCGGTCAACCGCGTCTTCGCCACCATCGAGAAGCGGGTGCAGATTCCCGGCTTCATCGTTGCGGGCGGAACCGGTGGAGGACATTGAGATGCTCGGCCTCGACCTCACCTTCCTCAGCTGGGACATCATCAGCAAGTTTGTGCTCGGCGGCCTGTGGTTCAGCATCAAGCTGACCATCATTGCCACGCTGGGCGGCATCTTCTTCGGCACCCTGCTGGCGCTCATGCGCCTGTCAGGCAAGAAGGCGCTGATGCTGCCGGCCACCATCTACGTCAACGGCATGCGCTCCATCCCGCTGGTGATGGTGATCCTGTGGTTCTTCCTGCTGATCCCCTTCCTGATCGGCAAGCCCATCGGAGCCGAGCTGTCGGCCATCATCACCTTCATTGCCTTCGAAGCCGCCTACTTCAGCGAGATCATGCGCGCGGGCATCCAGTCCATCCCGCGCGGCCAGGTCTTTGCCGGGCAGGCCCTGGGCATGAGCTATGGGCAGAACATGCGTCTGGTGGTGCTGCCGCAGGCCTTCCGCAACATGCTGCCGGTGCTGTTGACGCAGACCATCATCCTGTTCCAGGACACCTCGCTGGTCTATGCCATCGGCGCCTATGACCTGCTCAAGGGTTTCACCAATGCCGGCAAGATCTACGGTCGGCCCGAAGAGGCCTACCTGCTGGCGGCCGTGGTGTATTTCGTGATCTGCTTTGCCCTGTCGTGGAGCGTCAAGCGCCTGCAGGCCAAGATTGCCATCGTGCGCTAGGAGTACAAGATGATTGAAATCAAGAACGTTTCGAAGTGGTATGGCCCGGTGCAGGTGCTCAACGATTGCTCGGTCAGCATCAGCAAAGGCGACGTGGTGGTGGTCTGCGGGCCCTCGGGCTCGGGCAAGTCCACCCTGATCAAGACCGTGAACGGCCTGGAGCCGATCCAGAAGGGCGAGATCCTGGTCGATGGCGTGAACCTGTACGCCCCCGGCACCGATCTGCCCAAACTGCGCAGCCGCGTCGGCATGGTGTTCCAGAGCTTCGAGCTGTTCCCGCATCTGTCCGTGACCGAAAACCTGACCATCGCGCAGGTCAAGGTGCTGGGTCGCAGCGTCGATGACGCCAAGGTCCGTGGTCTGAAGATGCTGGACCGCGTGGGCCTGATGGCGCACAAGGACAAGTTCCCCGGTCAGCTTTC
>LNFM01009797.1_pt1 | contig 13754 bp, 11 predicted proteins | sample 596031 | NCBI WGS metagenome assembly LNFM01 (sample SAMN04254537, study PRJNA301005) | activated carbon metagenome | isolation source: dual media filters at the Ann Arbor, Michigan drinking water treatment plant | place: USA: Ann Arbor
GAGCCGTTGACGTTGTAATGGGACATCTGGTCGCCGACGCCATAGGTGCACCAGCCCAGCGCCAGCTCCGACAGATCGCCCGTGCCGAGCACGAGGCCGTTGTTCTTGTTGGCGAGGCGGAACAGCAGCGAGGTGCGCGCGCCCGCCTGCACGTTTTCGAAAGTTACATCGTACACGGGCTCGCCCTCGGCGAAGGGGTGGCCGATATCGACCAGCATCTGCCGGCAGGCCGGGGTCATGTCGATCTCGGCGGCGGTGACGCCAAGCGCCTTCATCAGCCGCCAGGCATTGGTCTTGGTGCCCGCGCTCGTGGCGAAGGCCGGCAGCGTGTAGGCGAGGATGTTCTCGCGGGGCAGGCCGAGCGCATCCATCGTGTCGGCGGCGACCAGCAGCGCCTGCGTCGAGTCGAGCCCGCCGGAGACGCCGATGACGATCTTGCCGACGCGGGTGCTCGCCAGCCGCTGGCGCAGGCCATGCGACTGGATGTTGTAGGCTTCGAAGCAGAGCTCGTTCAGCCTGGCATCGTCGCTCGGCACAAAGGGAAAGCGCTCGACCTCGCGGCGCAGGCCGAGATCGCTCTCGCGGTCCAGCTCCAGCGCGAAGGCGACGCGGCGGAAATTCAGCCGGTCGCGCAGCGCATCGGCATTGTCGCCGAAGGTGTTCATGCGGATGCGGTCGAGCGCCAGCCGCTCGAGGTCGATATCGGCGAGGATCAGCTGCGGCTCAGGCGCAAAGCGCTCGGCTTCGGCCAGCAGCGCGCCGTTCTCATAGATCATCGCCTGACCGTCCCAGGCGAGATCGGTGGTCGATTCGCCCGTGCCGGCCGCGGAATAGGCGTAGGCCGCGATGCAGCGGCCGGAATGCGCCTTGCAGAGCGCGTGGCGCCAGTCCGATTTGCCGATGGTGACGTTGGAGGCCGAGAGGTTGAGCAGCACGGTCGCGCCGGCCAAGGCCGCGAACGAACTCGGCGGCACCGGCATCCAGACATCCTCGCATATCTCCATATGGAGCGTGAGATCGGGGACGTCGGATGCGGTCAGGAGGATGTCGGTGCCGAAGGGCACCTCCTGGCCGCAGAGCTCAATCGAGGTGATGCCGGCCCGCTCGCCCGAGGCGAACTGGCGGCGCTCGTAGAACTCGCGGTAGTTCGGCAGATAGGTCTTCGGCACGACGGCGAGAATGCGGCCGCGATGCACGGCGATCGCGCAGTTGAAGAGCCGCCCCTTGACACGCAGCGGCGCGCCGACCACCGCGACCGCCCGCAGCTGACGGCTCTCTTCGACCAGCGCGGCCAGCGCGTCGCGCACGGCATCGAGCAGCGCGCTCTGCATGTGCAGATCATCGATCGCATAGGCGCTCAGGCCGAGCTCCGGGAACAGCACGACCGAGGCGGCGCCCTCCTCCGCCCGGCGCAGCAGCGGCAGCATCTGCGCAAGGTTGAAGGCGGGATCGGCGACCTTGAGACGCGGCGCCGCGCAGGCGAGGCGGATGAAGCCGTGGCTGTGGAGGTTGTGGAAGTTCCGATTGCCAAAGCTCATGGAGACCTCTCTCGTTCCAAGCCATCGCCAAGGCCTGGCCGCTTATTGCGCGAGCCGGCCGTTCTGAGCAAGGCACGTGCTTTGCGCGCGAGGCAGGCGCGACCTCGGCAACACCGAAACGCAGCGCTTCCCGCCAGGGCAAACCCCGGCTTACCGCTGATGTCTGCCCTGTTCCGCCAGCATTGCCGGATCTGCCGGCGTGCATTGACGCAGTATGTGAAGTCTGGAAGAAGCAGCCCGTCTTTGACTGATTTCTAACGATCGATACCTGTCCACCAAGGGGTTAAATGTGAACTCGCCAGTCGCCCAGCGCTTTATCGAGCGGGTCGAAAGCCGAACGGCCGTCATCGGAATCGTCGGCCTCGGCTATGTTGGCATTCCGCTCGCTCTGGCCGCCTTGCGCAAGGGCATCAAGGTCATTGGCTTTGACATCGACCAAAAGCGTGTCGATGACCTCAACGCCGGCAAATGCGCGATCAAGCACATTCCGATGGATCTGATCGTTGAAGGCGTCCGCAACGGACATTTCGTCGCGACGGCCGATTTCGACCGCATGTCGGAGCCGGACGCCCTGCTGATCGCGGTGCCGACGCCGCTGACCAAGCATCGCGAACCCGACCTCTCCTATGTCGTCAAGACGACCGAAGCGATCGCCAAGCGTCTGCGCAAGGATCAACTGATCGTGCTGGAGTCGACGACCTATCCGGGCACTACCGACGAGGTGATGCGGCCGATCCTCGAGAAGGTGACCGGGCTGAAAAGCGGCGAGGAGTTCTTCCTCGCCTTCTCTCCCGAGCGCGAGGATCCGGGCAACCCCGACTTCGGCACGTCGACGATCCCCAAGGTGGTCGGCGGCGACGGAGCCGACGCTCTTGCCATGTCGGTGGCTCTCTACAGCGCGCTCGTCGTCACGGCGGTGCCGGTGTCGTCGACTGCGACCGCGGAAGCCGTGAAGCTGACGGAGAACATCTTCCGCGCGGTCAATATCGCTCTCGTGAACGAACTCAAGGTGGTCTACGAAGCCATGGGGATCGACGTCTGGGAGGTCATCGACGCCGCGAAAACCAAGCCCTTCGGCTTCATGCCGTTCTATCCGGGGCCCGGGCTTGGCGGTCACTGCATCCCGATCGATCCATTCTATCTAACGTGGAAAGCCCGCGAATACGACATCGCGACGCGCTTCATCGAGCTTGCCGGCGAAATCAATTCCCGGATGCCCTACAGGGTCGTGAACAGGCTCGCCGAACTGCTCGACACGCAGGTTCGCAAGAACCTCAGCGACTCGCGGATTCTGATCCTCGGCATCGCATACAAGAAGAACATCGACGACATGCGCGAGAGCCCGGCGCTCAAGCTGATCGAGCTGATCGAAAAGCGCGGTGCCCATGTCGCGTTCCACGATCCCTTCATCCCGATCATTCCGCCGACACGCGAGCATGCCGAATTGACCGGCCGCAAAAGCGTCGGTATTGGCGCCGAGTCTTTGGCCGGTTTCGACGCGGTCCTGATCGCCACGGACCATGACGACGTCGATTATGGCACGATCGTTACCCATTCGAAGCTCGTCATCGATACGCGCAACGCCTGCGCCCGCAACGGCGTCATGGCGGCCAACGTCTTCAAGGCCTGAGCAAACCGGCGATCAACGCGAAATCAAGCCAGAACAGACCCAACGAGAGCTGCCTCATGACAAGCTTCGCCCTGATCGGCGCCGCCGGCTACATCGCCCCGCGCCATATGAAGGCCATCAAGGCCGTGGGTGGCGATCTCAAGGTCGCGTTCGATCCCAATGATTCCGTCGGCGTTATCGACAGCCATTTTCCGCAGGCGCATTTCTTCACGGAGTTCGAGCGCTTCGACCGGCATATCGACAAGCTGCGCCGCCGCGACGAGCGCATCGACTATGTCAGCATCTGCTCGCCCAACTACCTGCACGACGCCCATATCCGCTTCGGGCTGCGCGCCGGAAGCGACGTCATCTGCGAAAAGCCGCTGGTCCTCAATCCGTGGAACATCGACGGACTGATCGAGATCGAGCAGGACACCGGCCAGAAGGTCAACACCATCCTGCAGTTGCGGCTGCATCCTGCGATCCAGGCCTTGAAGGAACGGGTTGCGGTATCCAACGAGCGCCACGCCGTCGATCTGACCTACATCACCTCGCGCGGCCGCTGGTACCACGCGTCCTGGAAGGGCGACGAGGCCAAATCCGGCGGCGTCGCGACGAACATCGGCGTCCATTTTTTCGACATGCTGGCCTATGTGTTTGGTCCGCTGCAGTCGCAGACGGCCAATCTGCGTGAAGACGGCAGGGCCGGCGGCCTCCTCTGCTACGAGAAGGCCGATATCCGCTGGTTCCTGTCGGTCGACGCCAACGATCTGCCCGATGGCGTGAAGGGCCAGAAGACGACCTACCGGTCGATCACGATGGATGGCGAAGAAGTCGAGTTCTCGGACGGCTTCACCGATCTTCATACCCGCAGCTACGAGGAAATCCTTGCCGGCAAGGGCTATGGGCTTGAGGATGTGCGCTTTTCGATCGAAGTCGTTTCGCAGTTCCGCCGCGCGCCTGTCGTGACGGCAGGCGAGAAACATCCCTTCGTCGCCAAATACGTCAAGGGCTGAGCCGTGGCCGGCGCTTCGCAGATGCAAGAGGATGCGCGCTTTCCGGGCGTCGCGATCCACGAAAGCGCCTATGTCGACGAGGGTGTCGCCATCGGCCCCGGCACCAAGATCTGGCATTTCGCCCATGTTCTCGGCCAGACGGTGATCGGCGAGAATTGCGTTCTCGGCCAGAACGTCATGGCGGGCCCACGCGTCACCATCGGCAATGGCTGCAAGATCCAGAACAATGTCGCGCTTTATGACGGCGTCAACCTCGAGGACGACGTCTTCTGCGGCCCGTCCTGCGTCTTCACCAACGTCAACAACCCACGCGCCTTCCTGAACCGCAAATCGGAGTTCCGGCGCACGCTGGTCAAGACGGGGGCGAGCATCGGCGCCAATGCGACCATCGTCTGCGGGCACACGCTGGGAGCATTTTGCTTCATCGCGGCGGGCGCCGTGGTGACGAAGGATGTGCCGGATTTCGCGATGATGGCTGGCGTCCCGGCGCGCCGCATCGGCTGGATGAGCCATAATGGCGCCAAGCTCGGGGTCGATCTCGTTTGCCCGGAAACGGGGCGGCGCTATTGCGAGACCGGACCCGACACACTGGAGGAGATCGTCTGATGAGCGAGCGTCCCGCGATCGAGTTCATCGACCTCAAGGCCCAGCGCCAGCGCATCGGCAAGGCCATGGACGAGGCCATCCTCAAGGTCGTCCATGATGGCAATTACATTCTCGGCGCGCAGGTGGCGGAGTTCGAGGCGGGCCTGGCCGCCTTCTGCGGCGCCAAGCATGCGATTGCGGTCGCCAATGGCACCGACGCGCTGATCCTCGTGCTCGAAGCGCTGGGGATCGGGCCGGGCGACGCCGTGATCTGCCCCAGCTTCACCTTCGCCGCCACAGCCGAGGTGGTCGCCTGGATGGGCGCGACGCCGGTTTTCGCCGAGATCGACGAAGCAACCTATAACCTCGATCCGAGCGCGATCGCCGCCGCGGTGGAGACCGCCCGTAAGCACGAATTGAAGCCCCGGGCGCTGATTAGCGTCGATCTTTTCGGCCAGGCCTGCGATTATGACCCGATCGAGGCCATCTGCGAGCAGCATGAGCTCGTCCTGATTTCGGATTCGGCCCAAGGCTTCGGCGCGCGCTATAAGGGCCGGGTGGCGGGCGGCATAGGCGCCTTTGCCACAACCAGCTTTTTCCCGGCCAAGCCGCTCGGATGCTATGGAGACGGCGGCGCCATCCTCACCGATAGCGACGACCACGCCGATCTGCTGCGCTCCTTACGCTTCCACGGCAAGGGTTCGTACAAATATGACAACGTCCGCGTGGGCGTAAATTCGCGGCTCGACACCATCCAGGCCGCCGTGCTGATTGAGAAGCTCAAGGTTTTTGCCGAGGAGATCGCCCAGCGACAGATCGTGGCGCAGCGCTACACCGAAGCGCTGCAGGGCCTTGTAACGACGCCCTACGTCATGCCCGACTGCGTGTCGACTTGGGCGCAGTATACGATTCGGGTCGACGCCAACAGCCGTGATGCCTTCCAGGAGGCGCTGAAGGCCAAGGGCGTTCCCACGACGGTCTACTATCCCAAGCCTTTGCATCAGCAGACGGCCTATAAGCAGTATCCAGTGGCTGGAAACGGGTTGCCGATTTCGGAGCGCGTAGCGCGCGAGGTCGTGTCGTTGCCGATGCACCCGTATCTCGATGAAGCCACGCAGGATTACATCATCGCCGCGGTGCGCGAGGCCCTGGCGGTATCGGCGGCAGCGGCGTGAGCGCAGGCCGCCGCCTGGCGTATCTCTGCCTGGAAACTCCGCGACAAGGCCAGGCGACCTACACCCATGTTCACGAGATCATCGCTGGGCTCCGCGACATCGGTTGGCAGGTCGAGCTGATCGCGACCGGACGGGGCGGCGCCAGTTCCGGCTCGCGCTATCTCACGCGGCTTTTTGACTACATCGGAGCGCAATGGACGCTGGCGCGACGGCTGCGCGACTTTGACGGCGTCTATATGCGCGCGCATTTTGCCGCCTGGCCGGCTTCCGTTTTCGCTTATCTGCAGGGCGTGCCGGTGTTCCAGGAAATCAACGGCCTGCCCGCCGATATTTTCGTGACCTATCGCTGGCTTGGCCGTCTGTCGGGGCTCGTCAACTGGCTCTATCGCAGCCAGATGCAAATGGCGGCCCATGTCTTCGTCGTGACGGAGGGGTTGAAACAGTGGGCGCTGTCGCAGGCGGGTCATGAGCGGATCAGCGTAGTCAGTAACGGGGCCGACATCAGGCTCTTCAGTCCAGAGGGTCCCCGCCCGCCTACGGATGGTCCCTATATTGTTTTCGTAGGCGGTCTTACCGCCTGGCATGGCATCTCGGTCATGCGTGCTGCAGTCGACGATCCAGCCTGGCCGCTTGGACTGCAGCTTGTAATTATCGGTGATGGCGTCGAGCGCGAGCAGTTGTCTCAACCGGGACTTTCCGAGCGCATCAAAGTCCTTGGTCGACGGGAGCCCCAGGAGGTGGCGAAGTGGTTGAGAGGAGCGGTGGCCGCACTTTCGATCACACAGGATACCACAGGTCATCTCGGCACCGGAGTCGCCCCGTTGAAGCTTTTCGAGGCGATGGCGAGCGGCGTGCCGGTCATTGTCACAGACCTGCCGTTCCAGCGAGACGTGGTTCGTCAGTATGAAACCGGCCTGGTCATTCCGCTAGCAAGCGCATCAGCTCTCGCAAGGGCAGCGGCCCAGCTTGCAGGTGAACCGGATTTCGCAAGACGCCTGGGTCGAAATGGCGCGGATTATGTGAGGGCATTCGCTTCCTGGCGCCGCCGAGCGGAGGAAATCAGCGGACATCTTTCGCATGCTATAGGGGGCCAATCTGCTGGTAGTTAGAACGCTGATCGCCTTCGTCGATCATGCATGTCACTGCTTGAGGCCTGCATGATGGCGCGAGAATGCAGTCTTTGCTTTTAGATGATTCAGATCATAGCTCGCGGCCCATTTGTTGGAAGTTTTCGTGATGCGATTGAACCATCTGCAGGGATGTAGCAGCTTGGGGCCAAAACCGCTCGACCAGCCATCGGCTGGATCCACAGCAGTTGGGGCACATGCGAGCTCGATATCGGGGCGCAAAACGTCGAGCGCAAGGGACTGGTGATGAGGGTTGCGCTCGTTTGCATCGCCCCGTTGCGGCACGACTCACGCGTATTGCGTCATGCCGCGCTCTTGGCAGAGGCCGGGTACGATGTGCGCATCTTTGCCCAAGCGCCTCTCCCGGACATTGTGTCGACGCCGGTCTCGGTGTTGCCCGGACCCGGCAGCGATTGGCGAGTGCGCCTAGGTATGGTCCTCAGACATGCACCCGCGACCATAGTGCCAGCAACCGCCGACTTTCTCTACTGGGCCTCGACAGTGAAGCTGACAGCACGCCGGGAGCTGATCAACTTTAGCCCCAATCTTGTCATCGCAAATGATTGGCGGGCACTGCCGGTAGCCTTTGCGGCGCAGAAGGTGAACGGAACGCGGATCATTTACGACAGCCACGAATTCGCTACCGAGGAGTTTTCTGACAGCTGGCGGTGGCGGATTTTGGCTAGGCACCACGTCGTGCAAGTCGAAGACAGATTCATCCGAAAAGTTGATGCAGTGATAACCGTTAGCTCGGGTATTGCGGACGCACTTGCTGGGCGTTATCAGCTCTCGGAAGTTCCGATCGTGGTCCACAATAATCCATCTTGGCAGAAAACAATCTTTCGCCATACAGATAATCCTATAACTGTACTCTATCATGGCGCGATAGTTCCGCGACGCGGACTTGAAATACTTATAAAAAGCCTCCCGCTTTGGCCGGATAAATTCAGACTCGTTCTCCGCGGCCCGACACAGGGGCAGTTCGACCTTTATCTGCGAAGCTTGGCCGGGCATCTCGGCCAGCGCATCACATTTGAACCTCCGGTTGCACCGGATCAGGTCGTTGCAACAGCAGCGGGGGCGGATATCGGCATCTTCCTGCTTTCGAACAGCACGACACATGCCCGCTTCGCGTTGCCCAACAAGGTCTTCGAGTACATGCAGGCCGGACTGATGCTGGTCAGCAGCGACTTACCCGAGATTCGAAAGCACGTCGAGGCTACGGGCTGCGGACTGCTGCTGCCCCAGGACACGCCGGAAGCGATAGCAGCCTGTCTCGCCGGGCTTGACCGTGAGCGGATCGATACTTGCAAGCGGGCCAGCCTCGAAGCGGCGCGTTTGCTGAACTTCGAGGCTGAGAGCGCCAAACTGCTGACGGTGGTCGAGCGGGTCTGCCGTTAGGCCGAGGTTACCAGGCCCCGTAACTCCTACTGCGCGGCGTATCCCTGCCCCACCTGGTCTTTGACCGCACGATCGATGGCTGCGAAAAATCGGTCAGCCTCCGCCTCCCAGTTCAAAGTCTTCGCCGCCTCCAATGAACGCGCCTTGCAGGCGTCGATTGAAGCGCGGTTGAAAGCGTTTATCGCCGCCGCGATGGCCTCCGGCGTGACCTCTGTGATCAGCCCGCCGAGGTCGTATTGCTGCAGTAGCGCCTTCATCTCCGGCAGGTCGGAAACACACAAGGCCAAGCCTGCCATGGTGTACTCGAAGAACTTATTGGGCAGGACGTGGATGTTTTGCTGCGAATGCCCCGGCAGCGCGAACAGGCCAACGTCGAAGCGTGCCGCTTCCGCGACGAGGTCGGTCATCCGCACCGGAGGTGCCAGTGTGACGCGATCGGCGCAGCCGAGAGCCTTGATACGGCTGGCGAGCGAAGCTAGATATCTCTCCGGCCCGGGCCCGCGAATGGTTAGCCGGAACTCCGGTCGCCAAAGCGCCACACTGTCGATACAGGCCTCGAGCCCCCGGCCTACATTTACGATACCGTGGTAAAGCACCTCGACGCTCTCTCCGCAGGGACGATGCGGATGTGACTCATAGTGCGGCATGTTGCGGATTAGCAGCGGCTTCTCCGGCAGGCCGTAGATGTCGTGCAAACGATCGGCGATGCCTTGCGACACGCAGCTTGTCACCGAAGCCCCGGCAATGCCCACACGCTCGACCGCCGCGATGACGGGCCGTTGCAACAGCCGCCAGCGCAAGCGATGAGCATATTCGTCAACGGCCAGTTCATGAGTATCATAGGCGTAAGGAACGCCCTGCTCGGTCGCGAGCCGCTGCGCGACTGGAAGTGTCGTCCAGTCGTTCGCGAGCCAAATATCGGGGCGTATGTCGCGAGCTAGCTCAAGCAGCGCCCTATGCCGCCGATTCATAGCCCAATAGGCTGCGATCGCATGCGCAGGGTGGAGAAATACGCCTAAGAGATAAAATAGCTTGAGAGCGCGGCTACGGTTTCTGCCTGCGGGCCCATCATCCGCTTCCTTTGCCTTGAGTTTCTCATACGACCAATCAGGCGGCGTAGAGCGAGCGCCCGGCAAGCCAAAAGCGCGCACCCGCCAGCCGTGGCCATGAAAGAGATCCCCCTGCCGGCGCACGCGCGGGTCGTCGGGCACCATCGATAGCGAGAGTATGCCGATGCAGGGCTGACGGATGTCCGCCTGAGTGCGGTCGATCATGGAAAGAAAGCTCCACGGGGCCAACACGACCATCGGTCTGTGGCGAGGTCCCTCGTTCCGACGCCGCAGCGTCATTGTCAACGCCCTTCAAGCCACCCCGGCCGCCGAATGCACCATCTCGTTTGCGCCTAGGGAAGCGGGAGATTCTCGGCTGGGATCATGCGATCGCCTCCCGCAAAGGCTTGAACCACACCGGCGCATCAACGATAGGAGGATAATAAAGCTTAGCGTCCGGGACGCATCGCACCGCTGGAGCCCAAGCGTACATGATCTTCACTGTGGTCGGCGCCAGGCCGCAATTCATCAAGGCGGCCGCCGTGAGCCGTGCGCTCGCGGCAGCCGGGCTGCGCGAGGTCATCGCGCATACGGGCCAACATTTTGACGCGTCGATGTCAGGCGTCTTCTTCACTGAGCTCGAAATTCCGGAGCCAGCCTATAATCTGGGGGTCCACAGCGCCGGCCATGGCGCCATGACCGGGCGGATGTTGGAAAAGCTAGAAGCAGCAATGATCGTCGAGAAGCCGGACGTCGTGCTGGTCTACGGCGATACCAATTCCACCGTAGCGGGCGCGCTAGCAGCGGCAAAGCTGCATATTCCGGTTGCGCATGTCGAAGCCGGCCTGCGCTCGTTCAATAAGCGAATGCCGGAGGAGCTCAACCGCATCGTCACCGACCATCTCAGCACGCAGCTCTATTGCCCGACGCAAGCGGCCGCGGCGAACCTCTCGCGGGAAGGTATTCACGCTGGCGTCCATGCCGTCGGCGACGTCATGTATGACATGTGCCTGGCCAGTGCCGTCCGGGCAGAGGAACGCTCGACGATCCTGGGCAGGCTCGAGCTCGCTCCGGGCAGCTACGCCGTCGCCACCATTCACAGAGCGGAGAACACCTCCGATGCCGCGCAGTTCGCCCGTGTGATAGACTGGCTGTCCGGCCAGGCCCGCGAGCGGCCGATCGTCATGCCGATTCACCCGCGCACGGCCAAGCTCGTCGCCGGCCTCGATCGCGAGCTTGCCAGAATCCGCATCATCGAGCCCCTCGGCTATCTCGACATGACGCGCCTGGTCCATCAGAGCGCCGCCGTCTTCACAGATTCCGGCGGCCTGCAGAAGGAGGCCTATTTCCACCGAGTGCCCTGCGTCACCTTGCGTAGCGAGACAGAATGGGTAGAGACGGTCGCGGCCGGCTGGAACAGGCTCTGGACCAGCGATCGCTATGAGCCGCGCAAGGATATCGCCGACTATGGCGACGGCCGGGCTTCCGAGAAGATCGCCGCCCTGATCGGCTCGCTTTCGGCGGGCTGAGGCGCTCGCGCGAGCGCAAGCAAGGAGCGGCGGTCAGGCCCTGCCGAAAGGGCGCCTGACCGCCCTGTGCGCGGCCCGGCCAATTCTGCGCAGGACGTGAAAGGCGCGCAGGCCCCATTCAACTTGCCAGGCATTAGTAGGAAACTCGGTATAGTGACGCGGCGTCTCGGTCACGAAGGCGTCAAGCTGCTTGAGGTCAATCCCGAGCTTCTTGGCGACGAAGGCTTTGTCCTCGGCGAGCTCGTTGCCCGAGTAGAGTGGCTTTTCGAGCTCCGATAGCGCCTCCTCGCGGCTCATCTGACCTGAGACGACGAGGCTCGACAAATGCGCCTTGCGCTTGTCGTAGCCGAACTTCTCCGGGAGATAATAGGCTTGGAAGAAGCGTGTCCAGCGCGATTCATAGTGCTTGCCGCCGTAATAGCGCCAGCCGAAATTCTTCTCGAGGTAGTCGACCGCATCAGTCTTATTATATTCTATAAAGTTTAGCGGAGAGACTACGGTCATTTTCTTTATTTTTGGGAAGTAAAAATAATATTGGAAAAAGGAGATTATCGGAAAATTCCTGAGCGGCTTCGACCCGAAGCGGCGGTGGACGGCGCGGACATGCGTCGCGTCCATCGCGTCATAGCCCCAAGATTGCGGCAGGACGCCTTCAGTCGCGTAGTTCGCGCCGCTGATAACATAACGAATGCCGGCATCCGTAGCATACTTATAAAGTGCCGCGAAAAAAGCGTGGTCCTGCGGTACATCTTGGTTTGCTAGTCCGGCCCGCAGGAAGGAGAGATGGAGTTCCTTCATGTCGTCCCAGTCAACGACACATGTGACCAAGTCGAGATCGAGTTTCGTGACAATTTGCTCAATGTTTTTGACGGCGAGTTCGGAGTTCCAACCCGCATCGACATGGACGACCAGAGGCCGTAAGCCCCACTCCACAACCTTGACAGCGAGATAGGACGAATCAACGCCGCCAGAGAGTCCGATGACACAATCATAGCGCTTGTTTTGGCCATATGCTTTGATTTCGGCGACGATTTTTTCGAGTTCGCGCGCGCCTTCCGGCGTCGGTTTCCAATTTGGCCGCATCTCCAATTCGAAGCGGCGGCAATGGCTGCAAACACCGTCGACATCGAACGCGATCTCGGAATCCGTCGTATCCATAACGCAGCGACGGCACATCTGATATGGGCGTTCCGTGCCGTCGGGGCTCCAAGCTTTAGTGATAATTTTCATCAAGCTTCCGAAATTCGAATTATAATCTGAAGCAAGCTTCTGACTACGCAGCAGTAGATTGGCCTAGCCTTCGCAGATTCCTCGGAAGAGGCACCTTTCGATTCGAAACTTCGCTACTGCTAGTCACGCCGCCTGCGGATCATTATTATGCTCGCGAATGACCGAGCTCAAGTCATTTCTCGCCATATGACCTGCCACTGGTTTGTCATCCAGCGGCGATTAGAGCCTCGGCAGGTTTTACGCCGTGTGGCGCGGTGGGAGCAACGGGCGATCGGCGGAGCTGGTCGGGGTTGCGCAGCTGATCGTTCGTTGCCGTGAAGTAGGCGGCGTAGGCCGCAGGCGTCAGGTAGCCCAGCGCCGAATGCGGACGCTGGTCGTTGTAGTAGGCAATCCAAACCGCGATCTTCGCGCGGGCGTCGTCGAGGTCGAAGAACAGCGTCTCGTTGAGAAGCTCGTCGCGCATGCGGCCGTTGAAAGACTCGGCGAAGCCGTTCTTCATCGGCTTGCCCGGCGCGATGAAGTGCCAGTCGATACCGCTGTCGCGGCACCAGGCGAGCATGGCGTTGCAGGTGAACTCCGTGCCGTAGTCGCTGACGATCATCCCCGGCTTGCCGTGCCGCTCGATGATCGCCGTCAGTTCGCGGGCCACGCGGCGTCCTGAGATCGAGGTGTCCGGAATTGCGCCCAGGCACTGCTTGGTGACGTCATCGACGATGTTCAGGATGCGAAAGCGCCTGCCGTTCGCGAATTGGTCGTCCACAAAGTCCGTCGACCATCGCGCATTCGGCCTGGCCTCGACCAGGATCGGCGCCCGCGTTCCGACGGCCTTGCGACGGGCGCGTCGCTTGCGAACCGAGAGCCCTTCCTCGCGATAGAGGCGGTGGATGCGGTTGACGCCCGAGGGTTCGCCCTCCCGCCTGAGCAGGATGAACAGCCGCCGATAGCCGAACCGCCTTCGCTCGTTCGCCAAATCGCGCAACCGGGTGCGAAGCTCCGTGTCGGGAGGCCGACATGACCGATAGCGGACCATCTTGCGATCCGCGCCGACGATGTTGCAGGCCCGACGTTCTGACAGGCCCATGACGGCCTGCAGATGCGCGACGGCGTCGCGCTGCACGGCGGGCCCTACCATTTTTTTGACAGAAGCTCCCGCATCGCCGCCACGTCCAGCATCTGCTCGGCTAGCAGCTTCTTCAGCTTGGCGTTCTCGTCCTCAAGCTGCTTAAGACGCTTGGCTTCGGACACGTCCATGCCGCCGAACTTGGCCTTCCAGTTGTAGAGGGTCGCCTCGGAGACACCGTGCTTGCGCGCCAGATCGGCGGTCTTCGCCCCGGCCTCATGCTCGCGCAAAACCGCGATGATCTGCTCTTCCGTAAACCGTGCTCGCTTCATCTGCCCGTCCTTGAGAAGGCCGGACTCTAACTCCGCGTGGAGGAAAAACTCAGTGGCAGGTCAATAGGATGTCGGCAATCACCTTCTGGCTAATCGCCCGAGC
>LNFM01009798.1_pt1 | contig 13753 bp, 15 predicted proteins | sample 596031 | NCBI WGS metagenome assembly LNFM01 (sample SAMN04254537, study PRJNA301005) | activated carbon metagenome | isolation source: dual media filters at the Ann Arbor, Michigan drinking water treatment plant | place: USA: Ann Arbor
TGAGGGAAAACACCCCCGATCGACGATCGACCCGGCAACACTTCACTCGACTTCGACCCACGTCGTACTACTTCTGCGCGGCCTTGACGCGCGCCACGAGCCCTTCCGGCCACACGCTGCCTTCGTAGTTCTTGTACACGTCCGCCCACGCCTTCTCGAAGGCAGCCCGATCCGGCACGGTGTACACGATGCCGGCCTTCTTCAACTCCTCGAGCCCTTTCGCATCCAGCTCTTCGCCGAGCTGGGTGGCAAGCTTCCCGGCTTCCACGGCCGCCTTCCTGAAGATGGCCTGCTGCTCCGGCGTGAAGGTCTTCCATTTGCGCTCGGAGACATGGAACGCACCCATGTCGTACACATGGTCGGTGGCCGACCAGTGCTTGGACACTTCATGGAAACGGAACGACAGCGTGAGGTCGAAGCCGTTGTCCTGCCCGTCCACCTGCCCGCGCGAGAGTGCCATGTAGACCTCGTTCAACCCCAGCGGCACCACCTTCACGCCCACCTTCTCGAACACATCGCGGAAGATCGGAATCGGCGGGATGCGCAGGCGCATGTCCTTGAGATCCTCGGGCTTCCGGATCGGCCCCTTGGTGGTCACGAGTGCCCGCGGGCTGCGATCGCCGGCCACCGCAAAGATGCGCACCCCCGAGGCCTTCGCGCACTGGTCGAACAACTCCGCGAAGATCGGCCCGTTCAGCACCTCCTCGGCGGAGCGCTTGCTCTTGTACAGGTACGGGAGATAGTTGATGTTGAGCGGCCCGCAGCCCTTCACCTGGCCGAGGTTGCCCGGTCCGAGATAGGCCATGTCGACCGTGCCCAACTGCATGCCGGCGATCAACTGCTGGATGTCGCCGATCTGGCTGTCGGTGTACACCTGCATCTTGATCGTGCCCTTCGACTCCGCGGCCACGACCTCGGCGAACTTCTCCATGCCCTTGTGCAGGTTGCTGCCCGAAACGAAGGGCGTGCCGAAGCGCAGGTTCATGGTGGCGGCCGATGCCGGCACGGCAACGGCCAGCGCGGCCACCGCGAGCACGCGAATGATCGGTTTCAACACGTTGTCTCTCTCCCTCTGGGTTGCCGCGGACGTCTCGGGTCCGTCGGCACCGGATCACTCCGGCTTCTTGAAATCGAAATCCATCACCAGGTAGCGACGGCCGGTCTGATCCTTCACCTTCGACTGCTTCTCGCCGTTCCACTCGGCCTCGAAGGTCCAGCGGCCCGATGGCGTGTTGACGAAGAACATCGGGCCTTCGGAATTGGCTTCGAGCACGGCATCGCCCTTGATGTCGCGCACGGTCACCTTCACGCCGCGCATCTCGGCGTGCTCTCCGCCCACGGTGAAGACCATCTGCACCGGGTAACGCGGGGCTAGCTGCTCGAAGGCCTTGGCCTCGTCGCCGAGTCCGCCGGTGATGTAGTTGATGCCGCTTTGCTTGCGCACCTTGATGCCGAGCGCCGCTTCGTCGGCCAGAGCCGGCACTGCTGCGGCCAGCGCCGCCGCCACGAGCATCGTTGCGAACCGCTTCAAGGTCTTCTCCCCATCGCCGGATGTGATCTCCGGCATTCGTCGTCGGGCCGCGAGGATAGCATGCGCCGCCTCACGGTAACCTCAGCCCTGGAGGGGAGGGCCGTAATGCCTACCGGGAGGGCGTCACCTTAGAAAAGGTCGAGGCTCGCGGGCTCCTCCCCAACGCGTAGCCGCAGCGCCGGGTTGACCGCCGCGCCCGGACGGGTCAGCGACCCTGCCCGGACTCCGAGCAACCTCAGCCGGCGCTCCAACGGCACTCGCTTCAGGCACAACCCGGCAGCCCGGCGGATCGCGGCCCCGTCGGCCGTGGGTGCATCGAGGGTGTGATCGCGCGTGACCGTGACGAAATTGTCGTACCGCAGCTTGATGCCGATGGTGCGACCCTCGTAGCCCTTGCGCCGCAGATCCTCTCCGACCCGGAGGCACAGGTCCGTGAAGATTTCCGACAACGCGGCGCGATCGCGCACCGGATGCAGGTCGCGCTCGAAGGTGGTCTCGCGGCTGATCGACTTCGGCTCGCTGTAGGTCACCACCGGCCGCTCGTCCCTGCCATGGGCCGCCTCGTGCATCCAGGCCCCGTAGCTGCGGCCGAATCGCTCGACCAGCCAGGCGGGTTCGGCGGCAGCCAGTTCGCCGATCGTGAGGATGCCCAGGCTTTCCAGCTTCGCCGCGGCCTTCGGACCCACACCGTTGATCTTGCGCGCCGGCAGCGGCCAGATGCGGGTCGGGATGTCCGCCGCCTCGAGAATGGTGATGCCGCCCGGCTTCTCCAGGTCGGAAGCGATCTTCGACAGCAGCTTGTTGGGCGACACCCCGATCGAACACGACAGGCCGGTTGCCTCTCGGACCCGGCCGGTGATGTGCCGGGCGATCTCCTCGGTCTCTCCGGGCAGATCGGTGAGGTCGATGTAGATCTCGTCGATCCCGCGATCCTCCACCAGCGGAGCCACTTCCCGCACCGCCGCCTTGAAGAGCCGCGAATACTTCCGGTACTCATCGAAATCGGTGGGCAGCAACACGGCGTCGGGTGCCAGCGCAGCGGCCTTCATCAGCCCCATCCCCGAGCGCACGCCGAAGGCACGGGCCTCGTAGGTGCACGTGGTCACGACGCCGCGGCCGGCATAGGTTTGCAGCGTGGCGTAGGTCCGGATTCCGCCCTCCTCTACCGGCTGATGTCGCCGGCCACCGCCGATCACCACCGGCCGGCCCTTCAGATCCGGATAACGCAGCAACTCGACCGACGCATAGAAGGCGTCCATGTCGAGGTGGGCGATGCGCCGCACTTCCCCCCTCTCCCGCCGGGCGAGGGGTCGGGGGTGAGGGAAGACCGCATCGACCTCAGAGGCCCTCACGAACGTGTCTCTCGCCACCCCGGACACGACGAAGGCCGATGCATCGGCGCCGGCCTTCGCACCCCTGACGGACTGCCGTACTCAGTTCGCCGGCTTCGCTGCTTCGGCCGGCTTCGCCTCGGCGGCCTGCGCTTCGCCGTCCTGCTTCGGACAGAACACGTCCATGGCTTCGTTGTGGCACCAGTGGGCATTCATGTTGAAGTTGGCCTTGAGGCACTCGTACATGTAGTTGCCCATCTCGTTGGTCCACTTGCAGTTGGCGTGCTTCACCTGGAAGCGCTCCAGCTTGGTGGTGGGCGGGGCGACTTCCTCGGCGTGGACGGGCGCCAGGATCGATGAGGCAAGCAGCAACGCTGCGGCTAAGCGGAGGGGGAGCATGGGATAAATCCTCGAGGAATCAGGGGCCGGGCGAACCGTACCCCATGGCGGAGCCGGTCGTTCGATGCCTCGCGATTGTACGCGAGCAGGGTCGCCCGCACGGCAGGCCCGGGCCCGAGGCTTGGTACTCTTCACCTTTCCCGCGAGCGGCCGCGCGACACCACCCCGACCATCACCGACCCGAGGAGAGCCCCCATGCCTGGCGATGCACCCGACCACGACGCCCACCTGCAGACACTGGAGAAGCTCAACGAGGAGTACATCGCCTCGGTGGCGAAGTCCGATGTGAAGCGCTTCGGGGAAATCCTGTCGGACGACTTCCTCAACAGCAATCCCGACGCCACGCTGGTGGACAAGCCGCAGTTCCTGGCGCAGATCGGCCGTCTCGCGGCGGTCTCGAACCTGAGGTGCGAGGACGTTCGCATCCGCCTCCTGGGCGACACCGCGATCATCCACGGACGCACGACGTACATCAGACCAGACGGCCAGCCGGGCGCCGGGCGCTACACGGATATCTGGATGCTGCGCGGTGGCCAATGGCTGTGCGTCGCGGCCCACGTGACCCGCGGGTAGTCCCCCGCGCTGGGGCTAGTACTTCCGGCAAACCACGGCACGGATCGGCCGGGCGGACGCCGTCGATTCGCGCAAATGACGCGATACGCCCGTCGCTACGCCGTGCCCTGCCCTTGCCCGATCCGTGCCCGCAAATCCTCGATGTCCTCCGGCGTACCGCGCACGCGGAACAAGGCACCGTCCGTGTCGGCCTGTTCCTCCAGCACCTCGCAACGGGCGAACAGTTCACCGCGCAACTGCTGCGCCGACCAGGGCATGAACAACTCGGCCTTGACGAGGCCGCGACTGAAAAACGCACGGATCGCCTTGTGCACCCTGGCGACGTCATGCGGGTTGACCGCACTCACCACAAGGCACTTGGCGTATCGCGCGCGCAACTCTTTCGCTCGCTCGGACTGCGCCCCGGCATCCCCCACCTGATCGATCTTGTTGAACACGCGCAGGCGCGGCACCTTGCCGGCCCCGATCTCGGCGAGCACCTTCTCGGTGACCTCGATGTGGCGCTCGAATCCCGGGTCACTGGCGTCGATCACGTGGAGCAGCAACGACGCCTCGGCGGCTTCCTCCAGCGTCGACTTGAACGAGGCGACCAGATCGTGCGGCAGGTTCTTGATGAAGCCCACCGTATCGCTCACCAGCACCCGCGGCACGCCCTCGGGCACCAGCGTGCGCACGGTGGTGTCGAGCGTCGCGAACAGCTTGTTGGCGACCAGCACCGTACTGCCCGTCAGCGCCCGCATCAGGGTCGACTTGCCGGCGTTCGTATAGCCGATCAGTGCCACGCGCGCGAGACCCTGGCTTTCCTGGCGCCGCGCGCGCTGCGTCTTGCGTTCGAGATCGAGGGCGATGATCTCCTGCTTCAACTCCGCGATGCGGTCGCGGATCTTGGCGCGGTCCGCCTCACCGGCCGCTTCGCCGGCGCCGCGACCACCGACCCCGCTACGCTGCCGCCCCTGCGGACCGGCCAGCTTGGCCGCCTCGCGCAGGCGCGGCGCAAGGTAGCGCAGCCGCGCGATCTCGACCTGGGCGCGCGCCGCGTTGGAACGCGCGTGACGGTGAAAGATCTCGAGGATCACCATGGTGCGGTCCATCACCTCGCAACCGACCTCGTTTTCCAGGTTGCGAGCCTGCGACGGCGAGATCTCGTGGTCCACCAGCACGAAAGCGGCTCTGCGGTTGTCCGTCCCGGTCTTGGACTTGGCTGCTTCGCGCGCCGCGACCAGGCCATGGTGCGCGATGCGACCCTCACCGTGCTTCCCCGTTCGCCTGGCATCACTCGACGCCTCGGGCGCGGCTTCGTCAGCCTGATCGGTCTCGCCCTGCACGAAGCGGCGCAGCTCCTCGCGCTTGCCGGTACCCAGGTAAGCCGCCGTATCGAAACTGGTGCGCCGCTGCGTGAACGTGGCCACCACCTCGAAGCCCAGGGTCCTCGCGAGTTCGCGCAACTCGTTGAGCGACGCCTCGAATTCGGCATCGCTGACCGCGGGAAGCTGCACGGCAGCGACGACCGCACGCTGCGGGTTCACCGACAACGCTTCGGACACGATGCGGGTCAACGCACACCGCCAGCAGCGGAGTACTGGATGAACGCATCCTCCAGGCGTCTCGTGACCGGATCGCTGCAAGGACGACGTTGCATGGTTCGTTGCACGACGAGGGCGATGTTGCCGAACGAAAGTTCACCGAGATCGAACCCGGCGAGTTTCGCCACCAGATCCTCGGTGGACCCGCTCATCTGCACTCCGGAACTGCGCGCCATCGGCAGGAAGCGCTGGTTCACGGGAACCTTCCTGCGCTGATCCACCTGCCGGCGACTGATCTCGATGCCGTTGCCATCGCGCTTCACCTCGTCGAAGACTTCTCCGACAGTGACGGTCGGCGCGTTCGGTTCCAGGCACGCCTTGTAGACGCCCGGATAGATGGCGAGATAGTTCTGCACGACCAGATTGAACAAGGAGACCGGCATCCTCGTCTGCATGCGCTGCGCCAACTCGGCGTCGATGGCACGCAGCGTCGGCACGTCGTCCGAGTACAGCGCATTGAGATAGTCCTGCACCTTGCCGCGCCCGAAGGGCTTGTCATCCGTGAAATCGACCGTTCCGGCTTTGCCCTCGCTCTTCCTGCGCGCGAGGCACTGGTGCATCTCGGCCTGATACGCCCCGATGCCGGGTGTGAACCCCCGGTCGATCAGTTCGTCCTTACAGAGCGTGATGAGCTGCGCATCCAGGCCGCTCGCTCCAGCGCGAACCGCGGCATTCTTCCGGTCCCGGCAGGCGATGTACTCGGTGTCGAAGCCGGGCATCCCACTTGTCAGGCCGCGCTCGCGCAACTCCTGCGCACAGTTCTTCGAGGGCGGCGAACTCGATGGTTTGTCCTGCGCCATCGCGCATCCAAGCATTCCCCACAGAGCCGTGAACACGGCCGCGGGAGGGGCGAGCCCACGCATCGACTGCTCCTACAGGTTTCAGGTGGACGGGAATATACACACAGTCCGCCGCCGGCTCGCCCTGTTGGTCATGGCTCCGATCATTCCCACCACACCAGCACCCACAGCAACCGGACGCTGCTTGCCACAGCGGGCCGATTCGAGCGAGGGCTCAGGCCACACTGCGCTGCTCCTTGGCCACCTTCGCGGCGGTCTCCACCCAGCAAGTGGCGCGGTCAAGCAGGAACGTAGGTCAACCTGAGCACATCCTCGCCAATCCTGTCACTGGTCATGAGGCGGAGCGGCGGCCGGGGGCCGGCGAAATAGGGTTTGCCGCGACCAAGCACGACGGGGTGAACATATATTCGATACTCGTCGATCAGGCCAAGTTGCGTGAGACTTCGCGCCAGGTCCGGGCCAGCCACTTCGATCTCCCCATCGCGCTCGGCCTTCAGCGCGCGGATTGCGGCCTCGAGATTACCCGCAACCAGCCGTGCGTTGGGGCCGACCGACTTCAACGAGCGCGAGACGACCCATTTCGGCTGATTCCGCCAAGCCACCGCGAAGGCGCGTTCCTCTGCATTCCATTCAGGATGATCGTCGTCCCAGTAACGCATGATTTCATACATCACGCGCCCGTAGACACTACCCGCCTGCCCCTGCGCTTCCTCGATGAAGTGGCGAAACAGCGTGGGATCTGGCGCAAACTCCGTATGGTCGACGTAGCCGTCCAGGGATTGGTTCATTCCGAACACTAGCTTGGCCATCCCGCTTCCTTTCCGTGCGTCCATTCCGCCCTCAACAAGCCTGTAATGCACTCATCCTTCAGCACTCCGTCAGCCATGCATCGATAGGCTTGCCGTCGTTCTCCCTCGAGCCGGTAGCCAAAGCGCCGCTGCATGGCGAGTGAGGCTTCGTTGCCTTTGAAGAAGCCGTTCTCCAACCGCCGCAGCTGTAAATCCTCGAAGGCGAAGCGGATCTTTTCCGCAAAGGCCTCGCGCCCATACCCGCGGCCCTGATAGCGAGCGTTCATCCAGATTCCGCCGCCGGCTGTTCCGTGTACACGATCTACGCGAGTCAAGCTGACGCCACCGATGACTTTCTGCGTTGCTGATTCCTCGATCGCGAATTCGTACTGCGCTCGAGTCGCACCCTGTTGGGTCAACTGCGCGCAAAGCGCGAGCCAACGCTCTGCATCGGCATTCGTATAGGGATGCGGCACGAACGCCAGCCACTGTGACACACGCAGGTCATCGAGCCCTTCGATCAGGTCGGAAACATCGGCTGTCCTCCAATCCCTGAGAACCAGTCGTGCGGTCGTAAGGCGCAGAGCCCCCTCTGGACCGACGTGGAAGTCGTTCAAGATCGGTCCGGTCCCGGTGGCGCGCTGAACTCAACCGGCCTGAGCGGCCCGGTGTTTACATGCAGCTGAAAGATGTCCGGCCTCGCATAGTGGCCGACAACATCGAGACTGCGGCGAGCAACCCCGACGCGCTCCAGGTCGATGTCTGCATACAAGATCCCGAGTTCGTTATGCAGGGGGCCTGCGACGATCTTGCCCCCGGGAGCGACGACCACCGAATCGCCGGCGTTCACCCACTCGTCCGCGTTCGCATACAGCTCGGCCTTGCCGGGAACGGTGTCCGGAATGTGGCGTACCTGAAAAGCGCAGCCGCTGCCGAGTACCCAGCACCCACCTTCGCGCGCGATGTGTTGCATCGAGGCAATCCACCGATCGCCCGTGTCGTAGGTCGGCGCGATGTAAATGTCCACGCCCTGGGCGTAAAGCGCGCATCGCGCAAGCGGCATGTAGTTTTCCCAGCAAATGAGAGTTCCGATCCGTCCGCAGGGCGTCTCGATCACCCTGAGGCCCGAGGCATCCCCGAAACCCCAGACCATGCGCTCGGGATTCGTCGGCATGACCTTGCGGTGACGGTTGAGTATCGTGCCGTCTGGCCCGATGGTGACAACGGTGTTGTAGATCGTACTCCGGCTGAAATCGGTATCACGTTCGTTGACGCCGCATACGACGGTGACCTTGTGCTGCCTTGCCGCTCCACACAGAGGTGCCAGGTCGTCCCCCGCCAGGCGGACGGAATTGGCGAGCAGCACGGAATGCAGTCGTTCGGAAAGCGTCATGTCCCCGCCGGGGCGAAGTCGCCAGATCCACGCCGGATACCCCGGTATGAACGCCTCGGGAAATACAACCAACTCCGCGCCGGCCGCGGCAGCCTCGCCCACGCCGGTCACCGCAGTGCCGGTCGTCTCGGCCTTGTCCAGAAAGGTCGGAGGCCGTTGAACGATCGCAATACGTGACATCTTTCACCTCTGTGGTTGAATGGTCACCGCTCCAGTTGAGCGGTGTGCCGCGTAGCGAGACGATCGCTGCGACCGGTTGTTAGACACCAGCGCCCGAGCTTTCAGTGCTTACGTTCCATGGGATTCTCTCGGGAGGTCTGCTGCCCGAGTTGTTGGGCGAGCCCGATGAGAATTCCTTCGGGACCCCGGATGTAGCAGAGCCGGTAGATGTCTTCGTAATTGACGACTTCATCGACCACGGTAGCGCCGAGCCTGCTGAGCCGGGCAAGGGTGTCGTCGATGTCCTCCACGGTGAACATGACGCGCAGGTAACCCAACGAGTTCACGGGGGACGCACGGTGATCGGATGCGATGGCGGGGGCGTCGAAGCGTGAGAGCTCGACGCGGCCGTGGCCGTCGGGGGTGCGCATCATGGCGATCTCGACGCGCTGGCCGCGCACTCCGGTGACGCGGCCGGCCCACTCGCCTTCGATAGGCATGCGCCCTTCCAGGGTAAGGCCCAGTTCGGTGAAGAATTCAATGGCGGCATCGATGTCTTCCACCACGATGCCGACGTTGTCCATGCGCTTGACCGTCATGATGTTTCCTTGGCGCGTAACATGATGCCCGCAACCAGCGCCTGGGCAGCGAGCGAAGCGCCGGTGGCCGCGCGTCCGCTCGAGCGTCCGGTTGGGCATGTCACAGTTTGGCTGCACTCACGATCGATGGTCCGGTGGATGTCGTTCAGCGCGCCGCCTGCTCACGCGCCTTGCGCGCTGCCTCCTGGGCATCCAGCACCAGCTTGTAGGCCACGTAGTACTTGTAGATGTTGCGAACGTAGGTCGTGGTCTCCATACCGATGCGCTGGGCCGCGATGATCTCGACGCTGTCGAACCACTTGTCCGGGTCGAGGCCGCGCTTGACGGCGTCGGCGCGCATGCGCGCAATGTTCCCGGGGCCGGCGTTGTAGCTGGCGAAGCCGAACAGCGTCCGGTCCTGGGCGCTGAACTTCGCGTCGGCGAAGTAGCGCGTCATCAGGCGGTTCATGTACTTCGCCCCGGCGTGGACATTGGGTTCGAGCTGGTGAATATCGCCGACGTTCAGCTCCTTACCCGTGTTCGGCATGATCTGCATCACTCCGATCGCGCCGGCGTGGCTGCGTGCGTCCTGGCGCAGCTTCGATTCCTGGAATCCCTGCGCCGCAAGCATCAGCGGGTCGAACCCGTACTGCGCGCCGTACTTCTCGAAGAGCTGGACAGTCGACTGAAAGCGCTTCCACTCGGCGCTCGCAGTATTGTTGCCGACACGCTTGAGCCGTTTTTCCTGCTGCTTGAGGCGCGATTCGATCACGCCCTGTTTCTTGACGACATGACGGTAGAAGTCCGTCACCACGTCGGACAGCTTGGGGCTCTCCTTGCGCACCGCCCAGCCCGTATGGCCTTCAGCGCGCAGGACAAGATCTGCGCGCACTTTGACCTTGGGCAGGATCTGCGCCCACAGGAGCGCTTTCCAATCGTCCACCGCGGAGAGTCCGAGCAGTCCGGCCGCGAGCATCTCGAGCACATCCTCGTCCTCGAGGGCATCCGGCAGCTCGACAATCTTCACCGGCGCCTTGCGCTCCGTCGTCAGGCGCTGGTTCAGCGCCGCCAGGCTGTCGTAGTAGCTGGTCGCCTTGCGCACGTGTACCGTTTTGCCGGAAAGATCGTCGAGGATGGCGAGCGCCGGCGACGCCGGACCCCCGACGATCAGCTCACGCACTGGTTTGCGGTCTTCCGGGGCGACGAAATCCACGAGCTTCAGCCGCTCCCCGGTCGCCGTGAGATTACCCGACGCGATGTCGCCGCGACCTTGCGCCACACCCGAGAGCAACCGGTCGCGCGCGGTCGGGATGATGAACACCGTCAGAGGGCGCTTGCCAAGCTGCTTCTCGTAGCGCTGGTTGAGGTAGCGCTCGAACTCACGGACGAGTTCCGCGGTGAGACCGCGCTCGTGCCCCTTGTCCACGTAGTAGAGCGTCCGGCTGTAGGGCACCAGTACTCGAATGACGCGCCGCTCGAGCATTGTGTCGAAGTCGCCCGTCCACGGCTCCATCTGCAAGCTCAGTTGTCGGTGCTCGGCAGCGGCCACCCTGTCCTGCGCCAAAGCCGGTGCCGCACAAAGAACCATCGTTGCCACCGAAGCAGCAAGGGAACAGGCAGAGGAGCGAAGCACGGCGCAAAGCATGCGGAAGCCTACACCATGGCCGGGCCTGCGTGAGCTATGACCACCCTTTTCGAGGCCTGGGCGTCCAGTGCTGCACCGCTGTCCAACGTCGCCCATGAACGGCGCCGAAAGAGCGGGCGACGGTCGCTCTTTGGGCGGCCGTGTCGAAGCGCTCGTCAGGGCTCATCTGTCTCTAGCGCGGCGCCACATCGTGGCGCGGTGCTGAAACCGGCGATTGATCGTCACGCTCCCGCAATAGCCAGTACACGACTCCCAGCACCAGGGTCGCGCTAGCTAGAGCCGCGATGGTTGCGGCACTCGTGGCTGCAATGTCCAGAATGATGAACTTTCGGCTAAGCGCGAGTAGCGCGATCAGAATGACAGTCTTGACTTGAACGATGCTCTCCTGTCGCAGTGCGGCGCGAATGATCGAATGCTTGAACTCCATGGCGATCAGGAGTGTCATGATCATGCCAAACAGCGTCTGGAAAACCTCATGATCCAGGATGTCCACGGGCCCGGCGATCAACAGCGGCACCACGCGAATGACTAGTTGGATCAGCGCGATCACGATAACGACCGCGACGATGAAACTGAGCGCAAGGACGATGACTTGCTCGAAGCGCTCGTAGGCCGTCATCAATGGCCAACGGTCGCGCGTTTCCCGAAATGCGCGTGCTACCGAACTGCGGTCAACTTCCATTTACCCTCCCGCTACCGTTCTGAGCCCTGACGAGGCTGTAGAGAAAGTCGCTACGTTCGGGAAAGCCAGGAAGACGGGGGTACGTTGACCCCTCCCGCGGCTCGTAGCGCTTGATAGAGCGAGTCCTGCGGGGTCCATTCTGATCTCATTTCCAGCGCTCGGCGGAAGAGGCATTTTTCTACAGCCTCAACGTGATGCCCGTAACCGGCGCCCGGGCAGCAAGCGAAGCGCCGCTGTCCGTGCGTCCGCGTTGACGGGCTGGTTCGGCGTCACATTCATGCGGCACGAGAGCGACGGGTGACATAAGCACGGAGAACGCTATCCATGCGCGACTGCCAGCCGGCTCCCGTCGATTTGAAGTAGTCGACAACCTCGCGGCTATAGCGCACTGAGACCAGCAACTTCGGGCTTTCGGATCTAGGCCTGCCGCGCAGTACCTTCAGCGGAACCATGGCCTTCAATTGTTTCTCCGTCAGCGGCTGTGCGTCAGGATCTGACTTTGCCGCAGCGCGAACCTTGCGATCGTCCGCAGCGGTCGGGACTTTGATCTTGGAACGGCCAGGTACTTTCGACATGGTGTTTGACCTCGCGACGCGTCGCTTGGCGCAGACCAATGATCCTGCGGCGATTGACTCGCTCGACGAATGCGACGTAGTAGAGATTGTTGGTTTTCGGTGCGAGGGCGATCAGGCACATCTCGTCGCAAGAAAACCGATTGTCGACCCAGACAAGCGCAGCATCCCAGTCGAGTTCCCGCGCCAATGCCAGCGAGACACCGTGTCTAGCTCGGCTTGATGCGTCTTTCGCAGGATCGAACTCGATACGCGCGCATTATCGTAGCTACAACAAATCGCGAGGTAAATCGCTACTGGGCCGACGGCGCCTCCCATGGCGTCGAACGTTTGAGTACAACCGACCTGCTACGAAGCGTCCGGCCTCAGGTCGTGCAAGATGCCGAGCGCTCACTGCCCCGCTGGCGGTTGCCACAACTCGACCTTGTTGCCCTCCGGATCTATGACCCAGGCGAACTTTCCGTACTCGGATTCGTCGATCTTGTCGAGGACGTTACAGCCTTCCTGCTTCAGGATCTTGACCAAACCGTGGACGTCATCGACTCGGTAGTTGACCATGAAAGTCGCGTTGCTTGGCGCGAAGAGGTCTCCTTCGGTAGGCCCGATTGACCAGATCGTCGTGCCGCCGCGTGGCTTGCCCTCGGCGTCGGTCCAGCTGAAGGCCGTACCGCCCCACTCCTGGACATCTATGCCAAGGTGCCGCTTGTACCAGGCCTGCAATGCAGCGGCGTCTTTGGCTTTGAAGAAGATACCGCCAATGCCTGTGACTCGCTTCATGGGGTCTCCGATTGGCTCTGGTGAGAGGCGGACGTGTTCTCTGCGGCCCAACGATCGCGATAACCCGCCTGACACCAGCAAGCGCAGCGCCGCTGGTGGAGGGTCGGGTTCATTGCGGGGTTAGGCAGGCATTTCGAGCGCATTCTCTACGGTTGCCCAAGCAAAACGTGGGTACGCATCGGATACTGGAGTTCACCGCTCGTCACGTAAGGCTCCAGCATCGCCTTCACCTGTTTTACAAACTTGTCCCGCCCACTTTCAGATAGAAGTGCCACCGCATGTCGAGTAGATGGCGACCCCACGGTCATTCCGTTTATGAAGGAGTCGAGGGACCTGAAGTGAGACACGCCATCCTCCGTGCGCAGTTCTATCCGAGAGAACCCTGCACGGGCAGCGGCCTCGCGAATGGCCTCGGGATCAGAGAACGAGCACGCGCGTTTTGCCGCAGATGCATCAACCCCCTGATCTTCCAGCGCCTGAACCACGGCGTAATGTCCCTTGTTGTGGGCAAGTGGACCCCAAATGCTGGCTGCTAGCCGACCAGACGGCTTTAGAAGTCGACGCATTTCAGCCAGACCGGCGGGGCGATCTGGAAGGAACTGAAGACCCTGAAGACATAGACAGAGATCAAACACAGCATTGTCGAAGGGCATTTCGAGCGCGCTTGCGCAATGCCATTCGATCGGGGTGCCGGTACCTTGCACCAGCCCCCGAGCCAATTCGATGACACCTGGATCGATATCAACGCCTACGACCCTGCCGGTCGAACCAACTACACGCGCAGCCTCCCGTGCTCCGATTCCGGTACCACAAGCCACATCGAGTACTTGCTCTCCTGATTGCGCAGAAACAAGACTCACGACAAACGCAGCCCAATGAGCAAACATTCCTGGCACCATGTGGCTCTCATACGCCTGCGCTACCGTCGTGTCGATAAACGAG
>LNFM01009799.1_pt1 | contig 13752 bp, 9 predicted proteins | sample 596031 | NCBI WGS metagenome assembly LNFM01 (sample SAMN04254537, study PRJNA301005) | activated carbon metagenome | isolation source: dual media filters at the Ann Arbor, Michigan drinking water treatment plant | place: USA: Ann Arbor
CAAGCTCTCAAACGACGTCTTCGACCCCTATCCCAACTCCTTCCGCTATCGCAACTGGGTCATCGATGCCATCAACCGGGACATGCCCTACGACCTCTTCGTGAAAGCGCAAATCGCCGGTGATTTGCTCTCGAAACAAGACCAACATCCCGACCTCGCCGTCGGCCTCGGCTTCTACGGCCTCAGCCCCGAGCTGGTCGACGACCGCGTCGACGCCACCACCCGCGGTTTCCTCGCCCTCACGGCCGCCTGCGCCCAGTGTCACGATCACAAGTTCGATCCCATTCCCACCCGCGACTATTACGCCCTGCAGGGCGTGTTTTCCTCGACCAAACGGAGCGAACTCCCCCTTGCTCCCGCCGCCGAAGTCGCGGAATACAACCGCAAGGAAGCCAAGGTCAAGGAACTGGAAACCCGCATCCAGGACTTCCTCCACGACCAAGCCACCAGCATGGCCAAGATCCTGACCATGCAATCGCCGCAGTACATCGCTGCCGCACGTCGCGTTCTGGTCGGTCCGAACCCCGTCTCCGTCGAAGCCGCCGCCGCGGCGGACCACCTCGATCTCGGTGTTCTCAAGAACTGGGTTCGTTATCTCAAAACCGGCCCCGAAGACAATCAGTACTTGAAAGGTTGGCAGAGTCAATCGTTCGACGCGAACGCCTTCCGGGAACACTGCTTCCGCGTCCTCGCCGAGCGCGACCGAGTCGACCAGGAAAACATCGTTCGCAAAGCCAACGCCAAAGACGCGAAGAACGTGGATGGGTACGTCACCGTCTCCCTAAAAACCGAAGACTTCTTCCTCTGGCGCGATCTTTACTTCTCGGACTTCTACGGCAAAGAGTTCAAGCAGGAAGAAGACGGCATCCTGTACTTCGGGCCCAATCGCGGCTACCTCACCTCGGACGGCACCATCGAACGCTTCCTTACCGGCCCTTGGGCTGATCACCTGAAGGCCCTCCGCGCCGAACTGAATGAACGCAAAGCCGCTCTTCCCGAGCAGTACGCCTACGCTCACGTCATCCAGGATCTGCCCAACCCGAAGAATCAGAAAATTCAGATCAACGGCCAGCCCGATAATCTGGGCCCCGAGGTACCTCGCGGCTTCCTGTCGATCCTGTCCGAAAAACCCTTTACCAGCGGCAGCGGCCGCCTCGAAATGGCCGAGGCCATGGTCAGCCCCAATAACCCCTTGACCCCGCGGGTTATGGTCAACCGCGTTTGGGCCCACCACTTCGGCGAAGGCATCGTCCCCACGGTGAGTAACTTCGGCCGCATGGGCGGCAAACCGAGTAACCCCGAGTTACTGGATTACCTGGCCGCTAGCTTTGTCAACAACGGCTGGTCGCTCAAGAAACTCCACCGCGAAATCATGCTCTCGGCCACCTACCAACTCTCGGCGGAGAACACCGCCGCCGGCACCGAAAAGGACCCCGCCAACCGTCTCCTGTGGCGCGCCAACCGCCAGCGCCTCGACGCCGAAAGCCTCCGCGACGCCCTGCTCGCCGCCTCCTCTGAACTCGACCTCACCCCCGGAGCCCAACCCGCCGATCTTGCCGCCAATGAGACCCGCAAACGCACCATTTACGGCCTGGTCTCCCGCCGGAAGCTCGACGGTACCCTGGCGCTCTTCGATTTCCCCAATCCCAACGCGACCGGCGAACAACGTACCGTCACCGCCACCGCCCTCCAGCAGCTCTTCTTCCTGAACAGCGACTTCGTCGATGCGCGAGCCCGCAAGCTCGCCGCCGATTCCGTCGCCTCCTCTGACCGGGTCGCCTTCCTGTACCGTGCGGTCCTTTCGCGGGACCCCGACGCCCAGGAACGCGCTCTAAGCATCGAATTCACCCGGTCCGCCAAGGACGGCTGGACTCAATTTGCCAAGGCTCTTCTGAGCTCCAATGAATTCCTTTTTGTGAACTAACATGATGAACCGCCGCGACGCCCTAAAAACCCTTGGAACCGGCTTCGGTATGATCGGCCTGGCGAATAACATCGCCGCCGCCACCGGTCCCCATTTCACGCCCAAAGCCAAATCGGTCATCTTCCTTTTCCTGAACGGCGGCCCCTCGCAGGTCGATACCTTCGACCCCAAGCCGGCCCTCGATAAGTTCCACGGCACTCTCCCTCCCGGTCAGACGAAGATGGGGCAGGGAACTCTCATGCGTTCCCCGTTTTCGTTCCAGAAGTACGGGCAGTCCGGCATCGAAGTCTCGGAGATCTTCCGTCAGGTAGGCGGCTGTATCGACGATATCTGCGTTGTCCGCTCCATGCACTGCGACCTCCCCGCGCATCCTCAGGCGATGCTGCAGATGAACATCGGCCGCATCATTCCCGGCTTCCCCTCCTGGGGCTCCTGGCTGACATACGGCCTGGGCACGGAGAACAAGAACCTTCCCGGCTTTGTCGCGCTCTGCGCCGGCGTTCCCGATGTCGGCGCGAATCTATGGGGCAATGCTTTCCTGCCGTCCGTCTATCAGGGAACCTACGTTCCCAACGACGAGGCCGACCCGGAGAAGATGATCCAGCATCTTCGCAATGCGACCACGTCGCTCGCCGACCAGCGAAAAACCTTGGATTTCCTGAACAAACTCAACGGTCTCGAACTCGCCAGGCGCGGCGCTGACCCGCTGCTCGAAGGCCGCATCCAGTCAATGGAAGTCGCCTACCGCATGCAGGCCGAGGCGATGGATGCCTTCGACATCGCCAAGGAACCCGCGAACGTGCAAGCCGCTTACGGCGTTACCCGCAACCCCGATGAAGCCGAGATGAAGATCAAGTCCGCCACCCGCGATGGCGACTTTGCTCGCGGCTGCCTCGTCGCTCGCCGCCTCGTCGAACGCGGCGTCCGCGCGGTGCAGGTCTACTTTGGCAACGACAAGCCTTGGGACAGCCACCACAACATCCTGGTCCACCGCAAACTGGCGCAGCAAGCCGACCAGCCAATCGCCGCCCTCCTCAAAGATCTCAAGGCCTCTGGGCTGCTCAAAGAAACGCTCGTCGTGATCGGCGGAGAGTTTGGCCGCCGCCCGTGGATTGAGACCAACGGACGCATCAACGTCCAAAATGGCCGCGATCACAACAACGAAGGCTTCACCTATCTGCTGGCCGGCGCCGGCGTGAAGGGCGGCACGGTCTACGGAGCGACGGACGACTTCGGCGCAAAATCCGTCGAGAAGCGAGCTCACGTTCACGACTTACACGCCACCATCCTCCATATCATGGGCATCGACCACACCCGCCTGACTTACCCGTACAGCGGCCGCTTCTTCCGCCTCACCGACGTAGCCGGCAACGTGATGCACGACGTCCTCGCCTGACCCGGTCGGGTATAGTATCCGTGTGAAGGCCTCCTGGATTGGAATTGTCGCGTTGCTGAGCTTGGTCTCCCTGGTGTCTGCGCAGCCGGTCCCGGCCTCGGTTCGGCTCCATCGCGATGGGCACTTTCCGATGTTCCAGGGCCCACCCCTCCCGGATAACATGATTCCCGGCGTCGTCGCGGTCAGCGTTCGTCGCATGGAAGAGTTGCCCGCCAGCGAATGCGACACCATCCTGGTCGCCACCATCGAGCGCCAGCGCACCTTTGTCACCCCGAACCAACGGGGCGTCTACACGGAATTTGACCTCGCGATCGAGGAGGTCATATCCGAGAAGAGCCCCGCCGAGTCGTCCGGCGTCAGCCGCCCCCTCCTCTACCTTGGCGGCTCGGCCACCCTCGCCAATGGCAAGCCGTTCACGCCAGTCATCGATGGTTTGGGCCGCACTCCCGAGCCTGGTCAGCGTTACCTCTTCTTTCTCCGCACGCGCAAGGCTGCTCACGCTTACCAACTCGTAAAGGCCTGGGAGATGAAGAATGGACTGGCGCAACCCATGTCGCCCGACGACATCCACCGCAGTAACTCCGCCTATGCCGGCCTCCCCGCCGCCCGGCTTCTCGAGGACGCCCGCCGGCTGCGCGCCCAGACCAACCCGCTGCCTTAGCCGTCATGATACGATCTCTGGCACGATGTCTTCGGTAGCTCCTGCCAACGTCGATGCCGTGCTCGAACAGTTTGTTGCGAAGCCCAACGAGGAGCATTTCGCCGCGCTGTTTCGAGTGCTGGCGCCGCAATTGTTGGTTTATTTCCGCGCGCGCGGCTGTGAGGCCGGCGTCGCCGAGGACCTGACGCAGGAAGTGATGCTCACCCTGTTTCGCAAGGTGGACGGCTTGCGAGAGTTGGGCCTTTTCCGGCCGTGGCTGTTCCGGATTGCGAAGAATGAACTCTTGCAGTACCTTCGCCAACAAGGCCGGCGGGTGGAGACTCTGAATCTGCCCGACGAGTTGGGCAGTGCGAACTGGAATCCGTTCGCCGGTCTGGCGTTGGGAGAGTGGTTGGCCTGCCTGCCGCCCGGAGATCGGGAACTGCTCCTTCTGCGATATGTCGATGGCTTTGCTTATCATGAAATCTCGGAACTGCTCGAGATGCCCATGGGCACCGTCCAGTGGCGGGTATTTCAGTTGAAAAAGAGGCTGGCGGAGCATTTTCGATGAACTGGGAAACGGCATTGCAACGGGAAGGCGCCCGGTGGCGGGCGGCGGCCTCGAACGGCTCACCGGACATCAACCGGATGCTCAGCGCGACCATGTCGCGTCTCGAGCGGGAGGGCTTGCAGCCGGATGAGGCCCTGGCGCTGCTGAGCCACCTACTGGAGCCACTGTGCGGACGGGCCGCCGCGGAGTCGGCCATGGCCACGGCATCGCGGGAATGCGGCGGCGTGACGGGCCGGACCTGGCGCGCCTTTGTCGCCTCTCTCAGTAAATTGATCGGTTCGTTTTGTGGCGTGGCGGCAGGCCGGTTGATTGGGCAGGCTGGCCTTTCCTTGGAGGTCGCTTAAGTGGAGATCTGGCAGGAGGTGGGCAAGGCCGCTGCTTACGCCGTGGCGCTGCCGTACTGCTGGCGCATTCGCCGCGACTCTCCTAGCGGTTCGCGGATGCAAGCGGCATGGACGTTGATGGGCGCGAGCGCGCTGCTGTCTTTGGTTCGCCACGGGTACGAAGTGTGGGCGGAAGTCGGCGACTGGGCCCTAACCCAGCGCAGTTGGCGGCAAATCATCATCGTCGCTTCGCTCGTGACGCTGACCTGGGGGCTCCTGGAGTTAGGCCGGGCGTTCCGGGAGGCTGGCTTGGCGCCGCGTTGGAAAAGCGTGGACTGGCTTTGGTTGCTGTTGCTGATTGCGCTGGCGTTGCCGGTGTTGGTGAACCGGGAGCGCATGGGCGATGCCGCCAGCTCCATTGCGGCCATGCGCTACCTGCAGTTCTTGAGTTCGCTCCTGCTTGCGGTGCCGGCCATGGTAGCTCTGGGCCTGCACCGGATCAGCCGGGAGATGGCTGGTGGCCGATGGGCCCTGGCGCTTCAGTGGATGGTGGCATTTCTGCTTCTCCGGCTCGTGAACCTGTGTCTCTCCACTAGCACCACGGGCTGGAGCGATTGGCTGCAATGGTCGAACTTGGCCGCCCCGTGGTTATTTACGATGGCAGCCGTAGAGCGCTGGAGTGTAACGCGGGCGGCCGAGCGAATGCGCGAACAAATTTTCGTGGGGGCCAACAAACCCGCATAAGTCGGCATCCCTGGAGTATGCAGAAACTGGGAGCCTTGTTGCTGGGAGTTGTGCTGAGTGCGGGGATCGCACCGGCGCAGGTTTTGTATGGGTCTTTGACGGGAAACGTGACGGACGCGGCCGATGCCGCCGTGCCCGGCGCGAAGGTAGAGGCGGCCAACACCGCCACCGGTGTTACGAAGCAGGGAACTACCGATGAACGGGGCGCCTTCCAGTTCAACGACCTGCAGCCAGGGACCTACAAAGTAACCATTACGGCCACCTCATTCCGGACGGTCGTGCAGAATGCAATCTCGATCGATGCGAACGCCGTACGACGGATCGACGCCCGCCTGCAAGTGGCCAGCGTGACGGAGAGCATTGTGGTCGAAGGTTCCGCGGCGAGCCTCCAGACTGATCGGGCGGATCTGAATACACAGATCTCGAAGGCCCAGATCACGAACCTCCCTATTGGTGCGGGACGCAATTTTCAGAACCTCTACAAGTTGATTCCGGGCTTCTCTCCTCCGACCGAACTGCACTCGGACGCCGGCAATCCTCAGCGCGCCATGGGCACCAACGTCAACGGCGCCAGCTATTCCAATAACAACACCCGGATTGACGGCGCCACCGTAAGCTACCCCTGGCTGCCCCATATCGTGGCCTACGTCCCGCCCCAGGATGCGATCGAAACTGTCAACGTGGTCTCGAACAGCTTCGACGCCGAGCAGGGCATGGCGGGCGGAGCGGCAATGAACGTCACTATCAAAAGCGGCACTAACGAGTTTCATGGCTCCGCCCATGAGTTCCACACCAATAGCGCCATGCGGGCGCGGAACTACTTCTATTACGGTGGCAACCTGCCGAAGAACATTCTGAATCAGTTCGGCGGAACCTTTGGCGGACCGATCAAGAAGAATAAACTCTTCTTCTTCGCCGACTGGGAACGGACCGTGCGGAGACAGAACGCTTCTGCGTTCCGAACGCTGCCGAACGCCGCTCTTCGCGCCGGAAACTTCAGCTCGTTTGGCACTAACATCTACGATCCGGCCACCGGCGCGGCCAACGGAACCGGGCGGCAGCTGTTTCCCGGTCTTCAGGTTCCCGCCAACCGGATCGATCCCGCCGCGGCAAAGATGCTCGCTCTCTTGGAGGCCCCCAACTATGTCGGCTTACCAGCCGGATCGAATCAGATCCAGAACAATCACTTCGCCAGCGGAACCTACGAGTTCAATCGCGATAACGCCGACTTCAAGGTCAACTACAACCCGACCGAAAAATCCTCCATCTTCGGCCGCTACAGCTTCTCGCCCAGCCTCATCTTCGATCCGCCGTCACTCGGCGCCGCGGGCGGCGACGCGCTGGCCGGCGGCCAACCCGGCCGCGCTCCCGGCTTGATTCAAAGCGCTGCTATCGGTGGAACCTACACGGTCTCTCCCCGGATTCTGATCGATGCCAACGTCGGATTCACCCGGCTGCGCCTCAGCGCCGAAAACGTCGATATCGAAAAGAACTACGGCCTGGAAGACCTGCAGATTCCCGGCACTAATGGCGGCGACCGCTTGCAGGGCGGCTACCCTCGCTTTAACATCAGCGGCTTCTCGGCCCTGGGCAATCCCAATGTCTCGAATCCCTTCCTGTTCCGGGACAATCAATACGTTGCCGTTGGAAACGTCGGTTGGTTCAAAGGCGCGCATTCGTTCCGCTTCGGCGCCGAGTACGCCTATTACACCATCAACCACTTCCAGCCCCAGGCGGCGTTCGGCCCGCGCGGCGGCTTCAATTTCACGGGTGGTCTGACGGCCCTGAACGGCGGCGCCGCGCCGAATTTGTACAACGGCCTCGCCGATTTCCTTCTCGGCCAGGCGCAAGGTATGGGCAAGGACGTGCAGAACATCAACCCAGCCGCCGTCCGGATGCCCTCCTATGGCTTCTATGCGCGGGATCAGTGGCAGGTGAACCGGAAGCTAACTCTGAACTATGGCATGCGCTACGAATACTATCCATTCGCCACCCGCGACCACCGGGGCGGTGAGCGGTATGACCCGACCATTAACCGCGTGCTGATTGGAGGCGTCGGCAGCACGCCCCGGGATACCGGCGTCGATGTCGGATGGGGGCAGATCGCACCACGCCTTGGCATCGCCTACCGCGCCACCGAGAAGACCGTCCTCCGTCTTGGCTATGGCATTAGCATCGACCCGAACTCGTTCCGCAGTATGCGCGACGCGTATCCGGCCACCATCTCGAGCCAATTCTCCGGAGCCAGCACCTTCATCGCCGCCGGCAACCTGCGCACCGGTATCCCCGCCGTGGTCCCGCCCGACGTTAGTTCCGGCGCCATTCTGCTGCCTTCCGCCGTTGGCACCGTCACGTTCCCGGAGCGCTTTAACCGTGGCTACATCCAAAGCTTCAATGCCACCGTGCAGCGGGAGCTGATGAAGGACACCACGGTACAGCTCTCCTATGTCGGCACCCGGGCTATTCGGCAGACGGCCGTCGTCAACATCAATGCGACCGTCGGCGCCGGAGGCGGCAATACCACTCGGGCGCTGTTTCCCCAGTTCGGGCTGATCGGCAACATCAATCAGCTCACCCCGTTCAACACCTCGAATTACAACGCCTTCCAGATGCAAGTGACCAAGCGGATGGGCCGGGGCTCGCAGCTCGGCCTCTCCTATACCCGGTCTAAGGCGATCAGTTGGGCCGATAACAACGATAGCGGCCTGACTTGGAACGCCCCGGCCCTCTGGGACCGCAATCGTGCCGTTGCCGGCTTTGATCGCCCGAACAATCTCCAGATCTTCAGCGTGTACGAGTTGCCATTCGGCAAAGGGCAGAAGTATGCGACTAGCGGGGTAGCTGGCGCCGTGCTGGGTGGCTGGCAGTTGAACGGTATCTTCAGCGCCTACAGCGGCGCTCCGTTCACGGTCGCCTCGGCGGGTACCTCGGTGAACTCGTTCGGCAACACGCAGACCGGTGACCAAGTCGTGCAGGACGTCAAAATCCTGGGTGGCATAGGGCGCGGAGCCAGCTACTTTGACCCCATGTCGTTCCTGCCGGTTACGGACGTCCGCTTTGGAAACTCGGGCCGGAACATTCTTCGCGGACCCGGAGTCATCAACCTGGACGGCAGTCTGTTCCGCAACTTCAACATCACCGAACGGTGGCGTCTGCAGTTCCGCGCCGAGGCCTTCAACGTGTCGAACACCCCGGCGTTCAATAATCCGGGGGCGACCGTCTCCGGCGCCACCCGCAATGCGGCGGGCCAAATCACGGCGTTGAACGGTTGGACCGAGATTACCAGCGCCCAAGCGACCGAGCGCCAGTTCCGTTTGGCGCTCAAGCTGTTTTTCTAAGCCGTTTGTCTGGCGGGGAGGGTCTTCAAGTGCCACAATGATGAATTCATGAGTGGACTGAAAAAGACCCTTCGCCTGAGCGATCTGGTGTTCATGGGGCTGATCCTGATTCAGCCCACTGCGCCCATGCCCCTGTTCGGCGTCGTCAGCAACCTGGCCGGCGGCCACGTAGTTTCCGCCATCTTGCTCGCGCTGGTGGGCATGCTGTTCACCGCGATCTCCTACGGCCGCATGGCGCGCATCTACCCCAGCGCCGGGTCCGCTTACACCTACGTTGGCAAGGAAGTCCATCCGACTGCCGGGTTCCTGACCGGCTGGGGCATGCTGCTCGATTACGTGATCAACCCGATGATTTGCACCATCTGGTGCAGCAAGGCCCTGCTCAACATCTTTCCAGGTCTCCCCTACGCCCTCGCTGTCTTCCTGTTTGTCCTGCTCTTCACCGGGTTGAACCTTCGCGCGGTGTCGGCCACCGCCAGCACAAACAAGTGGCTCGCCATCATCATGTTGGGTGTCGTCGCCTGGATGCTCGCCGCTACGGTACGCTTCGTCCTGGGTAATCCTGGTATCGACTTACTCAAACCCTTCTACGACCCAGTTACTTTCAGTTGGGGTAAGTTATCCGCCGGAACATCCCTGGCGGTTTTGACTTACATCGGCTTTGATGCCATTTCGACACTGTCGGAAGAAACCGTCGATGCGGAACGAAACGTCCCGCGCGCCACGGTCCTCGTCTGCCTCCTGATCGGAGCCCTGAGCGCCATTGAAATCTACGCCGCCCAATTAGTCTGGCCGCACGGCGAAGCGTTCCCGGATGTGGATACCGCTTATGTCTACGCGGCGGGCCGGGCCGGCGGGGAGTGGCTTTTTCAAACCATCAATCTCACCCTGCTGGTCGCCAGCGTCGGCAGCGGCGCCGGCGGTCAGATGGCCGGGGCCCGCCTGCTCTATGGCATGGGCCGGGACGGGGCCCTGCCGACAGGCTTCTTCGGGACGGTGAAGGAATCCACCGGCGTACCAGTCAAAAACGTGTTGCTGATTGGCGCTTTGGCGTTGGTGGGCGCGCTGGCGATTTCGTACGAGACAGGTGCGCTGCTGTTGAACTACGGCGCGTTCATCGGCTTTATGGGCGTGAACCTGGCCTGTCTGCGCCGCAGCGAACGGACATTCTGGGGTATCGCTCCGCCCGCCGCCGGACTCGCGATCTGCTTCTTCATGTGGTCGAACCTCGGTTGGACCGCGCTGCTGCTGGGCACCGCCTGGGCGTTCCTGGGGTCGTTGGTCGCCTGGCGCCGGAGAGGGTAACATAGGGTCGTGAGAACCTTACTCGTTTTCGTATTGGCTGCGGCGACCCTGCCGGCGGCGGGCTGGGAGAAGATCTGGAATGGCAAGGACTTGGCTGGATGGAAACAGGTCGGCTGGGGCAGCTTCGTCGTGGAAGACGGCGCCCTGAAAACGACCGGCGGCATGGGCCTGCTGTATTACGAGAACGAGGCCTTTGAGAACGCGACCATTCGCGTGGTCTTCAAGACGCCCACCGAGAAAGGGGCGAACTCGGGATTGTATATCCGCATGCCGGAAAAGCCGCGCGACGCGTGGTATGGGGTGCACAATGGCTACGAAGTGCAGATCGACGCCACTGGCGACGACTGGCACTGCACGGGCGCGCTGTATTCCCTGAGCAAGGTAACCGCGCGGAACATGAAGCCGGTAGGGGAATGGAACACGATGGAAGTGGAGTTGAAAGGCGACGTGACCCGCGTGAAGCTCAACGGCAAGCTGGTGAATGAGTTCAAGGGCGACCAGCCGGTGCCTGACCGGAAGATGTGGTTTGAACCGGTCCGCGGTCCGCGGGCGCGGAAAGGGTACATCGGGATTCAGAACCACGGCGCTAAGGACACGGTGTTTTTCAAAGAGATCAGCGTCAAGAAGTAGGGGGTCCGTATGGTTGTAGCGGCAACGAAGTTAATGACCGTCGCGGAGTTTCAGGCCTTGCCCGAGCCGGCAGGCGATTTTGTGTTTGAACTGCAGCGGGGAGAGGTGGTGCCGACGACCCGGCCAAAGAAGAAGCATTTAGTTCTCCAGTCTCGCTTGTACGACCTGTTGCGGCCGTTCGCCTGCGAAAAGGGTTGGCTGTGTATGGAGATGGCCTTCTGCCCCCGCCCGGAGCACGAGTTGCGCGCTGCCGACGTCGGCTTTCTGTGGCGGGAACGGGCAGATCTCGAGGAAGACAACATCGCCGGCTCCCCGGACCTGATCCTTGAAGTCCTCAGCTCCTCGAACTCCGCCAGCGAAATGTATGAGCGCGAAGAGCTCTTCCTCGCCACCGGCTGCTCCGAGTTCTGGGTGGTGGACGCGGAACGGCAAACCGTCCGCGTCGCCAAGCCGGGCGGATCCTTCGCCGTCTACCATTCTGGCGAAGGGATCCCCCTCGCCCTCTTCGGCGGCGGAACCCTATCCGTCGATGCGATCTTCCTTACGGCCAAGTGATCGCATCAAAGATCGCCCGCAGCCGCGCACCCTTGCTGGGGTTTACCGCTGTAGCATGGGCTACCCGGCCAAGCAGATGTTAGCGTTGCTCCGGGTGTATCAGCCGCACCATGAGGAAGAAACGTGCGCGTTTACGCGGGGCCGGAAAACGCCAAGCCATTCGCATAGCCTGGATCCCGCAAACTGGCCCACCGGGCCAGCCCGCTGAGCCGGTAAGCGCGTATCGTGAGCGCGTCGGCCACCGGCTGCGGGTATCCGGCCGTCCGGAAAAACGCGGCAACGCGAGGAAAGCGGAGGGGAGGGAAGAAGTCGGCCAAGTGAAGGTTCAGCAGGGCCGCCAACTGCACGTGCGATCGATCGGGCCCGGAAGAAGCCATGAGCGGCCCGGTGGAACGGAACCGGAGCAAACAGCTCGGCCAGACTCACTCGCTAAATTGCCTTCAACTGCGGCATCGGCACGGCGAATTGGCGAGTGCCACCGGACCTCTTCGGAATCGACTGCAAATGGCAATGGGACGCACCGCGGAGCCCGGTAAACCACGTCAGTTCACCTGCTGTGATGCCGAGGAAAGCCGCGAGGCCGGTCAGCGTAGAAACATTCGGCGTCGGCCCATAGAAATTCCAGGGCCCTCTGCAACCGAGGACATGTGGTTAATCATGCCGCCCGGCACTCCTTTTGACCCAGAGGACCCGCGAGTAGCGATCGAACCCAGAGGCGAAGCGCCAACTAAGACCCCGCGAGCGAAGGCTCCAACGTGCCGGACAGGGCGGGATCAATTCTGCGTGCCGCGCAGAGGCGATCCCGCTCGGTGCGGTTAAATCCCGGGGTAACCCGGAGAGTTCAGGCCGAGCTGCGGACAGCTTGGCGATGGACGAAAGCTTGGAGCCTTCGGTTCTCCCCGGGTTTAGGACGCCGCTATTTCGCGGCCAGTTGCCGAAGCACGAACGGCAAGATACCCTCGTTCCGGTAATACAGAATCTCCATCGGCGTATCGATCCGAACCTTCACCGGGAACGTCTTGCCGTCCGCGGTAACGGTAGCGATCTTATCGCCCTCGGCCGCCGTCGCCACGCCCGAAATCGAGAACGCTTCCTGGCCCGTCAGCCCCAGGCTCTCCCGCGTGTCGCCGTTCATAAACTCGAGCGGCAGCACGCCCATACCCACCAGGTTCGACCGGTGGATCCGCTCGAAGCTTTCGGCAATGACGGCCTTCACCCCCAGCAGCGCCACGCCCTTCGCTGCCCAGTCGCGCGACGAGCCCGAACCGTACTCCTTACCCGCCAGAATCAGCTGACCCACGCCCTCGGCCTGATACTTCATCGCCGCGTTGTAGATCCACATCTTCTCGCCCGAAGGCACGTGGGTCGTCCACGACCCCTCGGTCCCCGGCGCCATCTCGTTCTTCAACCGGATGTTGGCGAGCGTACCTCGCACCATCACTTCATGGTTACCGCGCCGCGCGCCGTAGCTGTTGAAGTCGCTCTGCTTCACGCCCAGCGAAAGCAGATACTCCGCCGCCGCCGAATCTTTGGCAATGTTGCCGGCGGGCGAGATATGGTCCGTGGTTACCGAATCGCCCAGCTTCGCCAGCACCCGCAGGTTAGCCAGGTCGGCGATGCCCTGCGTCGGGTCCGCCATGTTCTCAAAGTAGGGCGGATGCTTGATGTAGGTCGACGCATCGTCCCATTGGTACTGATCGCCGGTCAGCTTCGGAATCGCGGCCCAGTTGTCATCGCCATCAAAAACGGAGGCGTACTGCTTGGCGAAGTGTTCCCGCCGGACGGATTCGGCCACGGCGGCCTGCACCTCGGCATCGGTCGGCCAAATGTCCTTCAGGTAGACGTCCTGGCCGTCTTTACCCTGCCCAATGGGTTCGTTCTGTAAATCGAGGTCCACGCGGCCCGCCAGCGCATACGCCACCACCAGGGGCGGGGAAGCCAGATAGTTCGCCTTCACCTGCGGATTCACACGGCCCTCGAAGTTCCGGTTGCCCGAAAGCACGGCCGCCACGGTCAGGTTTCCGTCCTTTACGGCCTTCGAAACATCGTCCGGCAGCGGACCCGAGTTGCCAATACAGGTTGTACAGCCAAAGCCAACCAGGTTGAACTTCAGCGTCTCGAGATACGGCAGCAGCTTGGCGTCGGCGAGGTAATCGATCACCACCTTCGAACCCGGCGCGAGCGAGGTCTTCACCCACGGCTTCGTCGACAAGCCGGCTTCGACAGCCTTCTTCGCCACCAACCCCGCGGCTACCAGAACCGACGGGTTCGACGTGTTCGTACAGCTCGTAATCGCCGCGATGACCACGGCTCCATCCGCCACCCC
>LNFM01009800.1_pt1 | contig 13752 bp, 9 predicted proteins | sample 596031 | NCBI WGS metagenome assembly LNFM01 (sample SAMN04254537, study PRJNA301005) | activated carbon metagenome | isolation source: dual media filters at the Ann Arbor, Michigan drinking water treatment plant | place: USA: Ann Arbor
AATGTGTTGGAGCGGTATTTGGAAGCGTAGGGAGTGGCGCCCCGGCTTTGAAGGCCGGGGCGTTTGGCTGTTACCGAATGTTGGTGGATGTGCCGGTCAACATGCGGATGGGAATGTGGCGACCAGAGACTTCGAGGACGGGCGAGGAATTCCCGGCCGGCCCGCACACGATCGGTTGAGACGGGCGGAGGATGCAGATTTTGTGAGGTCCGTTGGCGGCAAGTTGGGTGAGGGGTGGGGGAATGGTGAAGTCGCCGTTGGGCTGGATCCCACCCATGGAGACGGTTTGGCCGTTTTTGTTCACAACAGCGATAACGGAACGCGGCTCGAGTCCTGCGGCGTTGCCGCGGAACGGAAACTCCGGCTGACTGTTGCAGGGAGGGAAATAGCAGTTCTGGACCGGGCCGGGGCTGAAGGCGGCGCCCCCGGGAGTAAGGCGCTGCTCGAGTGTGCCGCTGGGCCTGCTGAGCCAATCGACCGACTTACACCGGGCAGGGCAAGTAGGTGGACCGGCGGATGGCGCGGGGTGGGAACACATCATCGGGAAGGTGATTTTGCCGCATCCGGTGGGTTCGTCGATACACATGCACTGGCCGTCCGTACCCTGGATGATGATTTTCTCGGCGTGGGCCGGCGCGAATGCGAAAAGGAGGAAGCCGACGGTGGCGGCGAAGTGGTGAAGCGTTGGTTTCATTGTGGTGGTTTCCTTTGGGGGTTGGGATACGATTCGGGCTACTGGCCCAGAGATTCGGCGTTGGTGGAGTTGGCCGTACAGAGTCCGGCCTTGGCATTGAGAACGGCGGAAGCATAAAGGCCCGTGGGTCCGTTCTGGTTGGTGACTTCCACACGGACCACATTGGCTCCGGGCTTGAGTTGTGGTTGGCCAATGGTTCCGTTGAAGGCATTGGCGGCGACATGGCCATAGGGGTAGGCACCGGTTTGGCCAATCAGGGCGCCGTTGACGAAGAGTTTGGCGCCATTGTCAGCGAGAACTTTCAGCGTCAAGACAGCCGCCTCTGGGGTTTCGCAGAGACAGAACCTGAGTTCGTAGACGTAGGTTCCGCTTGGGTTATCCCCCTTGCCGGTTGGAGGCCCGACGAAGCTGCCAGGGCCTCCAGCGGGAAGCGCCCAGAAGGCGATGGGGGTGGCAGGCGCGTTGAAGTTTGGATTGGACGGAGTGCTGAGCAGCCGCCAAGCAGCGGTACCGGTGCTGAGGTTCTGATTCTGGATGGGGCGACAGCAGGAGATGGACTGATAGAGGATGTTCTTGTAGGCAAGGTAGCCTCCGCTGAGGGCGCTGTCGGGCAGGCCGGGGACCTCGCAGCGACGAACGAAGCATCCGGCTTTGTTCGGAAGCGAGACCGCGTTGGGGCAGGCACACGGGGCGGTTTGCCCGAAGAGTGCAGACGTGAGAAAGAGACCGCTGAAAGCGGCGAGGATAGAGATTCGCATGATTGGTCTTGAGAGAATTGGCAGGCGCTACTCGACGGCCGGCTTGGCGGCTTCGACGGCAGCGCAGTCGGACGGGGAGAGTCCGAGAGTGGAGGCCAGGGACTGTAAGGCCTGGCGCTCGGTGGAGATAATCCGGCCATCGGCGGCGAAGTCCAAATAGGTGTCGCGGTAAACGGTCAGTTTGGGTTGGAGAGCGCTCCAGTCGCGCAGTTCCTGATGAACCACGCGCTTCGATTGGAGTGCGGAAAGGGAGAACGCGACGAGCCCGGCGGCTTCGAGTTGCTGCTGGAATTGGGGCTGTGAAGCGTCGGCCGCAGCGCGGATACGAAGACGAATGAGTTGACGAAAGGCCACCTCTTGCGGGTTGTCCGCGCGGGCATCGTTGAGTGCAGCGACCATCGCTTCCTGCAGGAGCGGGTCGGGGGCGGCCGGGGCCACCTCGTAACGAGCGGCAACCGGGGCCTCAACAACGACAGCAGGAGTGGTGGTTGGAACGGATCCGCTGGAAGTAGACGGCACCATCTTGCTCGCGAGAGCATTTTGGCGCTTTTGTTCGAGCGCCTTGAACGTCTCCACAAGAGCCAGGGCCCTCCGTACCCGGTCGGCCGCGCGGGCAATGTACTTTTCTTTGGGGTCGGCGCTGGCGGCAGCGCTGTAGCGTTCCGCAGCCTGGAGGAAGTGAGCCTGAGCTTCGGCGAGGCCTCCATTGGACCGGAGAGCCCGATAGCCCTGCGCCTCCGCGAGTGCGCCGAGATTGTGATGGCGGTCGCCTTCGTCTTCCGGCTTCTTCAGAGAGGCGGTTTGCCAGCTTTGGGCGGCGGCAGCCACGTCACCGGTCTGAGCCAGCTTGTTGCCGGGACGAAGCGCCTCATCGACGGCGAGCGGAATCTCGATCTCCATGGCTGGCGGGCAGTAGCGGGCGGCGAACTGCGCAACGAGATCGGCCAGGAGTTTTTGACGGACTTGATCGGCGGTGGGAAGTTGGGTGCGATCTATGCGGTCCTGGCCATCGACCGAAACAACGGCGTTGGCTTTGACAGAGGCTTGCGGGGTAAAGGTGTCGAGCAGGGAGCCGGAGGAATCGACCACCTCCACGCGAACGGCAAGTTCCCCCAGGGCGGTCCATTGCTCCACGAGGTAGGTCCGTTCGATGGTCAGCGCCTGCCCGGTTTGGGGATCGAGTTGGGGGGAGCCGTCTGGATTGGGAGCGGCGGGGACGCGGGCTTTTTGCGAAATTTGGTCAATGCGGGATTCCGCGGGGAGATGGTGGGTGATGGTGATGCGAAGGGAGGCCTCCGCATTGGACTGTAGAAGTGAGAACGAAGGAGAGAAGACTTGGTCGAGAGCAGCCTGCAGATGCGTGATGGGAGCCGGGGCGGCGGGCATTCCCGTTTGGGGGTTGAGGGCAGGCGAAGCGGCGTCTCGAATTTCCAGGGCGAGTGTAGCGCGTCCGATGCGGACCACGGGAGCCGTTGGAACCTGCGCTTTCAGGGAATCGCCGCGCCCGATGCCGTGCTTGAACTGCCCAGCAACGGCCAGCGAGGCGGCGGCGAGAAGGAGCAAAGTGAGGTGTTTCATGGGGCTCTGCAATCGAATGCGGCTATTCGCAACTTTGGGGGCCAACGATTCCCAGAGGCGGAGCGTGATGTTCGGCGGAATGGGCCCACTGGGAGTTGACCCTTATGCTCCGCAAATCACTATTTCTGTTTCTGCTTCCCTTGTTGGCGGGGGCGCAGTCGCCGGTCGGCGAGGCGCTGAACCTGTTGGACAACGGACAGTTCGCCCAAGCGGCGAGGCGATTGGAACAGGCCAACGTCGCGCAGTCTTCGGACGCGAGGGCCCTTCTGGTGCTGGGCGTGGCGCAGACGCTGGCGGAGCAGTTTGAGGAAGCCGCGGCGACGCTTGAGCGGGCGGTGAAGCTGCAGCGAGCCGACGAGGCCACGCTGTGGCTCTACGCCTGCGAACGGATGTCCGGCATTGTGACCGAGGGCCACGCCTACGGGATTCGGCATCCGGGCGAGGCGATGCGGATTGAGGGCAGCCCGCGCTATCAGTCGCGAGAGTACCCGAGCCAGTACGCTTCGTTTGTTTACGACGCGATGGCGTCGGCATACATGCGGGCGAGGACCGGGCGGGAGGCGACGAACACGCCGGCGATCCGGGCGCTGCTGCTGGATGGCGCACGTCGATTCACCGCGTTGCGGGCAGGCGCGAGGGCTCCGATTGCCGCCACGAGCGCGAACTATCCCGAGCAGATGATCCGGTTGCTGCAATCCGGCAGGCCGGGAGATCCGCAGTGGCTGGGCCAATTGGGGGCGCTGCACTTGAACATTGGCCGGTATGCAGGGGCTCGGCGGTACTCGACGTTGCTGTTGCTGCAGGAGCCGGGGAATGCGCAGGCGCTGGTGCGGCGGGCGTGGGCGGCGGCGCGCATGGGCGACGCGAACCGGACGCGACTGGACCTAGCGTCGGCGCAGGCGGCGAACCCAGCGTTGGCCGCGCAGTTCCGGCAGCAGATCCAGGACGATCTGGCGAAGCATCAACCGCGGGGTGACGCCTACGGCTACCTGAACGAGTTGGCGGCGGCGAGCCGGAGCGGGGCCTCGCTGGCCGAGTTACTGCCGAAGGCGCGGCTGGTGTTCGAGGCGTTTGCGGGGCGGCGACTGATCTACGAAGAGCGCTATGCGGCGGACCGGTCGGCGTTTGCCGCGTCGCTGCGGGCGCAGCCGGGATCGCCGGAGGTGCGGGCGAACTTTGCGCGCTTTTTGGTGGATGAGGCGGACATCTACCGGCGGGCGTACACGGTGGAACCCCGGCCGGTGGTGGAGGCGTTTCGCATGGGCTTCAACGCGCAGGCGGAGTTGACCCTGGCGCTGCAAGCGGTGAATGAGGGATTGACGGCGAATCCGAACCACGTGCGCTGCCTGTTGCTGAAGGCGATTGTGCTCGACCGGTTAGGCCGGTTTGAAGAGGGCCGGCCGTACGTGGAGAAGGCGATCCGGCTGGCGCCGGGGAACCCGGAGGCGCTGCGGCTGCGGAGCGAATACTTGTGGAGCGCGAACATCGACGCGTTGAACCGGGCAGCGAGTCTGCGGCAGCCAACCGTTGAGAACGTGCGGATCTATGACGAGGGGCCGAACCGCGTGACGGAGACGACCTACCGGGGGCCCTCAGGCGCCGAGCGAAACGCAGCGGCGGCGCTGGAGGGATCGGCGCGAGAGTTACGCGCCGGGGCGCGGGCGGCGTTGCAGGCCGCGCTGCAGGCTTCGGCAGGAACGGCAGAGGGCGCGATTCTGGAGGCGGAGTCGGCGGCGGCGAATGGGCGGCTGGACGCGGCCCGGGACGCGCTCGCTCGCGGGGTGGCGCGTTTTCCGCGGTCGTTGGCGCTGCATGAGGCGTACGTCCGGTTTGCGCAGCGGACGCGGGATGAGGATTTGGAGGACGACGAGCGGTCGATTGCGTTCAACAGCTTCGAGACAACGGCGGGGCCGCAGCTGCGGAAGGCTTGGCGAGCGCTGTTGCGAACCGATTGGGGGACGGTGGACCGGGCTTTACTGGAGGCGGCGCGGATCGACCCGACAGACGCGCGGACGCCGGCGTACCGGGCGATTGCTCTGGAGGAACAGGGCCGGGCACGGGATGCGGCGGCGCTGTGGATGCAGGCGATTGCTCTCGAGGAGGCGCGGCTAAGCTTCGACGAGTCGCCGACTTCGGCCGGGGTGACGCGGTCGCCGACGTCGACGGCTTTGGCGATTGCGTTGCGGCTGCGATTTATCGGGAACGCCAAGGATCATCCCGCAGCGCCGGAGTTAGCGCGGGGCGCGGCGGAGTTGGCGATGCGGCTGTCACCTCCGGACCGGGCGATGCTGTGTTGGCGGGCGTTGTTGCCGGATCCGCGCAGCGAGGAGCGGCCCGGGTGGTTGCGGAGCACTGGGGCGCGATGGGCTCCAAACGCGGCGACGTTGGCGGCGGCGGCGCATGTGGCGTATGGCCGGTCGTTGCGCGGGGCGGAGGCCCGGGCGCAGTTTGAGAAGGCGATCGCCTGGGGACAGCCGAATGGAGTGAACATTCCGCGGTCGGCGGGGGCGTCGCGGCCGGGCGAGTTGGAACGGGATTTTGACAATGGGGTGGCGAAGGGGGCGATTGCGGAGGCCTATTTAGAGATGGCCCGGCAGGCGGTAGCGGAGGGGGATGAACGGGCGGCGTTGGACTACTACAATCGGGCTGTTGGCGCGAAGCCGAGCCTGGAAGTGCAGCGGCAGTTGGAGACGGTGCTCGAGAGTATCCGCAGCGGTAGTGTACGGAGACGGCGATGATGATTCCCTTGCTGTTGCTTTTGGCGGGACGTTTGGCGGCCCAGGACGTGTTTTCGGCCAATGACGGCGAGAAGCCGTTTGTGAAGCGGGACCCTTGCCAGGAGCGGCGGAGCCGGAACTGCGGCACGTTCTACTACAACCCGAACGACGCGAACGGGCGGGATGCGGCGGCGCGGGAGTGCCAGCGGTTCATCAAACAGTGCGCCAAGCCGGGTGGCGGGTGCGACTGCTGGACGATGCCGGACCGGCCGCTATCGATGACCCCAGCGCAGCGGCGCCCGCAGCCGAATCAGACGCCCGTGGCTTCGGCGCCAACCGCGCGACCGCGCAACCAACCGCTGCCCGCGGATCTATTCAACGTGGGCCCACCGCCGCCGGGGCAGCGAGTGGAGCCTGGGGAGTTGGGGCCGCGCCTGACGGCCGAGGTGCAGAATGGCCGGTGCCAGATGGCGACGCACAACGGGAAGGGGACTTATTTGAACTGTCCCGGGCACCTGCCAGACCTGATCAACGACCGGTTGCAGAAAGACCCGACGGCGCCGGACCCGGCGAAGCCCGCGCCGATCCGGCTTTATGGGAGCGTCTCGCAAAGTGAGGGACCGGCAACCGGGACCGGCACGGGCCATGCCTCACGGTTTGGCGTCGGCAATATTAACGAGGCCGACCCGCCGCTGCTGGTGACGGCGAAGGTGTTGCAGGGGATTGACGACTGCCTGAAGGAGAACCTGATCAGCGATATCGCGATGCTGCCTTTGGGATACGCCTCGCAGCGGTACCGAGGGCTGAAGTCGCTGATGGCGGGATTTGGGATGGTGGGCAGCGTGGGGACTCTGGTGCACGATCTGCAGGAGACGCTGGTTCCGGGGCAATCGCTGGGCGATGCGGCGTACGAAGTGGGGCGCCTGTTGTGCGAAGGCTACACGCTGAAGGATGCGATGAAGCTGGGGAAGGCGGAGTCGCCGGGATTGGATCCGGTGCGGCCGGTAGCGAAGCCGACGCCGGCGTACAAAGATCCCAACGTGAGGAGTGCGCTGGAGCGGGGGATTCCGCTGGTGGATCACAAGGCGCTGCAGGCGATGGCGCAGGACAAGGGATGGAACATCATCGTGCGGGATTCGAATCCGGCGGCGATGAAGTGGGTGGGTCATCCGGACGCGGTGGCGAAGCCGGTGGACGTGAAGGCGAAGACGTTGAAGCCGCCGACCTGGGAGCAGGCGGCGCGGATGAGCCCGGCGGAGAAGGCGCAGGAGCGGCAAAACGCTCCGTACTATGGCTTGGCGAGCGCGAAGGGGATGACGAGCGGGGAGTTGTCGCTGCTGCGGCTGAAGGGATACACGGTGGACGACCCGACGAAGGGCTACCTGTTGCGGACGCCGGAGGGGAAGGTGATGTACAGCGATATCGACATCCACGGGATTTATGACCGGGCGGGAAACGATATGTGGCCGAAGACTCCGGAGGGGGAGCGTGCGATGCTCGAAGAGATGAACGATTCGACGCTCGAGCGGATGTTCCAACATGGCCCGCAGGACAACTATGCGCGGCGAAACGACCCGACGGGGCCGAGCTATGGGGCGCAGCCGCCCGCGACGGTCTACACGCACGATGGCCGGAACCTGTTTCTTGATTCCGTGAGCGCCATGGAGGCGGCGTACCGGGAGATGGGAATCGCTTGGGAGAGCATCTATACGCGGCCGGCGGGCGGGAACCGCTAGAGCGAACTCTGGGCGCGGAGCGGACTTCAGAGAGCCTGCGGCCCGTTTGGGTGCAGCGCGTCCGGTCTCTCCCTTTAGCCTTTCTACCCTTTCGCGGATCGGCCGTTATTCGTGACCGGACCCAACCCGGACCGATGATAGCCTAAGGGGTTGTGATGGAAGAAACGGATATCACAGCGCTCCTGTCAGAATGGGCCGGAGGTGACCAGACGGCCCTCGCCCGGTTAGCTCCGCTAGTCTATCCAGATCTCCACGCCCTGGCCAACAGCTTCTTCCGGAAGGAGCGACCCGATCATACGCTCCAGCCAACCGCCTTAGTCGGTGAAGTGTTCATGAAATTGATGGCCCGGCGGAAGCTGACGTTCGAGAACCGTCGCCATTTCTATGCTCTTTCGGCGCGCCTGATGCGCTACGCTCTGATTGACCACGCCCGCACCGCCGGCGCCGAAAAGCGCGGCCAACAGATTCAATTCGTCCCGTTGAGCGAGGAGATTCCGTGGCTGAATTCGTCGAGTCAGGAGATTACGGACCTTGACCGAGCCTTGGACGAACTGGCGTTGCTCGATCCGGCCCAAGTGGAGATGCTGGAAATGCGCTATTTGATGGGGTGTACGGTGCAGGAAACGGCCGAGATCATGGGCAGTTCCCCCTCTACCGTGGACCGGAAAGTGCGGTTGGCCCGCGCGTGGCTCTACTCCAAACTGCGGGGAGTAGAGCCCGGCGCGGAGTAACTGGCCCGCGCCTGCTACTGCACGTTCACGCTCCCCAGCACCGACCAGCCGGAGTTCGCTCCGCCCGTCGTTTGCGCGCCCGCATAAATCAATCGCCGGCCTATGGAGCCGCCTTTGAACTGAAGCTGCAGAGTCATCGTCAAGGTGTTCCCCGCATCGGTAAAGGTGGAACCCGCCGCCAACACCCGGCACTGGGAATTCTCAATCGAGGCCGCTCCGCCTGCTGCCCCGTTCAGCCGGATAGGCGTCGACTGCAGTGTCCCGGTGTCGCCCACAATATAGAGGTTATTGCCCGCATGGTCGAATCCGAAGTAGCATGCATTCGCGCCGTCGAGGTCTCGATTGATCAATAACTGCACCGGTTGTAAATTCGTCGAGGCGGTTGCATCCCGGTACGTCGCCGTCACTGGGAACGTCACCCCCACCGTGGCCCGACCCGAGTTAGGCGTCGCGCTCAGCGGCTGGGGATTGGCCGCCGGAGTGGTCACCGTCTGCGTCCCGATCGCCTGCCAGCTCGAGTTACCGGTGGTCCGATCGCGCGCGGCGGCAAAGACCACCCGAGTGCCTGTGAACGACGCCGTGAAGTTGAACGTCATCGTCAGCGCCAACGTATTGCCCGTTTTCACCGCTGTAATGGTTGATCCAGGAATGGAGCATTGGGAGTTGCTCAACGACGCCGTGGAAGGCAGGGCCAGAACGGTAGCGTTGTCGCCGGCGTCGGTCTGCAGCACCAGGACATTGTTGACGCTGTCATAAGCCAAGTAACAGGCATTCCGGCCATCGAGGGCGGAGTTGATCAAAACATTCACAACGCCCAAGTCGTTCGTTCCGTCCGCATCGGCGAAGACAAAGGTCCGCGTTGCACTGGTCCCGTTCCCAAACGCCGGAGCCGCCGAGTTCACCGTCGGCGCGGTGTTGGATGGCGTGCTCAGGAACACGCCAGACGCTGAAGTGTAGCTCAGGCCGGCCGGCAAGGCGCTGAACTGGACTCTGGTATTGCTATAGTCGCAAGTGGTTGAAAACCTGCAGTCTAAGTCGGACAGGCCAGAAACCTGCAAAACTGTCGTGCCGGGACGGAAGCCGATCTGGGTGGTCATGATGGCGCCCAATCCACCCGTGGAGATATTGTTGAAACTGTTTCTTCCGTTTTGATCCTCGAACCATACGCGGGCACCGTTATTATCGGAAGCGTTCATTCGATAGTAAATGCTTTGGCTCCGACCAAAAACCATGACTTCATTCTCTAGAACCATGGTGAGCGGGTCGTTGGAAACGAAACTGACGAACGTGCTGTTTGAGGCCACGAGACTTCCGGGACGAATCACGCTGACCACGCCTGGGACCACTGCCGAAAACGTCACAAATAGGTACGAGCTCGAACTATTGGTGAAGGTCAAGGTATCGTTAAACGCGGCACGGGAGGTCGCAGTGGCCTCCGCCCCTGTTACAGAGGAAGCGTTGTTCGAGGTTGTCCCGAAAACTCCAGTCGCCAGCTCGGCACGTCCGGAGGAAGCTGCGGCGGCCACCGATGCTGATCCGAAAGTGGAAATGGCCGAACCGCCGCCTGTCCGGTTACCCGTATCCGTACCTTGCCGGACTCCGTTTACCAGGTTGATCCCGGAGTAGCTCCCGTTGTTTTGGACTGCAATAGCCTGTGCGGACGTTCCGAAGCCGACTTGTGCGTGAAGTCCAGCGGGAAGGCAGAGAGCGAGGGAGGCAAAGCCGATTAAGCATCGATGGGAAGACAACATAACAACTCCTGTGAGGGCGATTAAGAGCGCGATCTTCCAACAAGGCGAAGGGCGCTGAATAAGCGCGTCACCCGATGACGTGTATTTTTGCTCCACCACGCCATGTCTAAATAGATCCATGTCACCCCAACAGCGGCGCTGGGAGCGCGTACAGGAGTTGTGCGAGAAAATTGAAAGCACCGGCGATTACTCTCTGGACGCGCTCATCTCGCATGAGCCGTCCGAAGAGATCCGCAAGGAAGCCTTGGTCCTGGCTCTGGCGGCGCGCGCCGAAAGCCGGGCAACATCAGAAACGCCTCCGCCGCCGAGCCGCATCCTTCCGACAACGATCGGTCCTTACCGCATCCTCGCCCTGCTGGGCGAAGGTGGCACGGGATCGGTTTACTCGGCGGTCCATGCAGAAAGCGGAAACGCGCCGACCGTCGCGGTGAAGCACCTCCACGTGCACCTCAACCAGGGCGAATCTCTTGCCCGTTTCCGGCGCGAGTATGCGATTCTCAAGCGACTCAACCATCCGCATCTCGTGCGGGTGATCGGCGGCGGCGAAGACCAGGACGGGCGTTCCTACCTCGTCATGGAACTGGTCGAGGGGCTGCCGATTGACCAGCACTGTGACGCGAAGGCGCTCGACGTGGCGGCCCGGGTCCGGCTCTTTATTGCCGCCGCCGAAGCCATTCAGGTGGCGCATGAGAATCTGGTGGTTCACCTGGACCTGAAGCCATCCAATGTCATCGTGACAGCAGCCGGCCACGTTAAGGTCCTCGATTTCGGAACCGCAAAGTTGATTGACACAACCTTGACCCGGACCCAGCAACTGACGCCCAGCTACGCCAGCCCGGAACAATTGCGGGGCGATCCGGTGACGCCGCGCTGCGATGTCTACGGGCTCGGCTTGATCCTCTATGACGTGATCTCCGGCGGAAGGGCCTTTGGCGACCGTTCCAGTCTGGCAGGTATGGCCTTGCGCTCCGCAGGTGGCGCCAATCTGCAACCCATTACGGCCCACACCACGGAGACCACTGCAAAGTTGCGGTCCACGTCGCCCCGGCGTCTCCAGCGAATCCTGGCGGGCGACCTGGGCGCCATCGTCTTTAAGGCACTCGATCATGCAGCCGCCAAACGGTATGCGTCGATGGCCGACCTTGCGGCTGACCTCCAGTGCTTCCTCGAGAACAAACCGGTGACGGCGCATCCGCTGACGCTCTTCTATCGAGCTCGAAAATTTCTCGGACGCCATCCGTTGTCAGCGTCTGTGTTCGCGGCGGCGGCGCTGCTGATTCTCGGCCTGGGAGGCTACGGTTTGACGCAGTGGCGGCGCGCCGAAGCGAACGCGGCCCGGGCGTCCGGCACCGTTCGGTCCATGGAGTTCCTGTTGACCAACGGGGTGCCGGTAATTTCGGGAGTGCCGAAGGACATCACCTTTGCCGAGGTATTGGTGCGGACCGGCAAGCGGTTGGGAGACGACTCCGGCATGAGTATCGCGGAGCGGGCGGACATGCAGACCGGCATCGCCACCGTGCTGAACCAATTGGGCCGTCCCGATGAGGCGCTGCGATCAGCGAATACCGCGCTGGGCTGGGCGTTCCGGAGCGAAAACCAAGCCACTCTATTGCGAGCTGCCTTTACCGCCATGGACATTCGCATGTCGCACGGGGACTGCTCAGGCGCGCTGGCGGCCCTGCAGCAGGCGAACGCAAACTACCAGGGAGGAGCGTCCCTTCCTGTCTCGCAGCAAGTTAGCTTCCTCCAGGTGCGCGCTCAGGTACGGGGCAACTGTCAGAGCGACTATCGAGGGCAATTGGCCGATTTGGGCGCGACCTTCGAACTGCTTGGCCGCTACCAGCAAGATCCGAGTATTCCCCACGAAATGCTTCCGTTCCGGACGGCGAATATCTATGGCGGATACGCCTACGCGCTGGCAGGCGCCAAAGAGTACAGCAAGGCTCGCGAGGTGGCAAATGCGGGATTGCAGTACACTGCCTCGCGCCCTGAGTTGCGGGCGGCCAGCAGCTTGCTGCATCGAATTTTATCCACGGCGGCATACGCCAGTCACCAACTCGACAGAGCGGCCACCGAAATGGAGATCGCGACCACATTGGCCGAAGGTTCCACCTCGGAGTTCGAAGTGCTGCGCAACCGCATGGTTTGGGCCTCGCGGATCGCCGAAGCGGGTGATTCCTCTCGGGCATTGGTTCTGATTGACGAGAGCATGCAGCGGCTACGTTCAAATGCCGGCCAAGTAGGCGGGCCGCGCTGGATGGTGTTGATTGACGCCGCGCTGGCTTACCAGCGGTCGGGCCACTGCGGCCAGGTTCCCGCGCTGTTAAGGGAGGTAGACACGCTTTTGCCGGGCGGCATCGCCTCGCCGGTGTGGCGCGGCAACCGGTTGACGGCGGAGGCGTTATGCCTCTCCGCCGCCGGGCAGGCAGCGGAGGCTCGGTCCAAAGCTCGCGAAGCGCTGCTGCTGGTCAACTTGCCGGATGGTTCGCCTTCCAAGCAACGTCTGGAGGCCGTATCGAAGTAGTCCATGGTCCAGGGCCGGCGCCAGAAGCGAGCGATCAATCGACGGGCAGTTCATAATGGTGGCTAACTTCGAACTTTTGTGATCCGTTTCCCCGGCCGATTCCGAGCTTCTCCTCAGGAGGGCCTCCTTATGGCCGAAACTGTTCATCTTTTCTTCCGCACCAGTGGCGGGCTCCAGCGCCTGCCAGGGCAACTCATCACCCCCCGAGGCACCCCGAGCACCCAGTTCACCGAGGTAAGCGGCCTGACCATGGAGGTGACGATCATCGGGCGTCCTCGCAAATTCGCCCTGCGCGTCCCGCTGAGCCGGGAATCCGTCTCGGCCCTGCCGATCCTGCAGGCTCATCTTCTCTCGAAGGAGCCCATCTCCATGTCCCTTTGCAACAACGAAGTGGTGCAAGGGACCTTTCGGTCCACCACGATATCCAAGATTGAGGACTTTGGCTCCTATTCCGAGGTGGAGTGGCTACCCTGGAACGGCTAGGGCATCCGCTTGGCCGGCATGTCCCGGCCATTCTGATGCAGCACCAGCCCTGAATCGGTGAACGTGATCTGCGCATCGACGACCTTGTAGAAGAACTCCTTGGGCCCCTGCGCAAACACGGGATACTTCGGCTGACCCGTCGCCTGCACTTGTAACTGTGTGCCTTCCCGAGTGACCGTCAACACGAACCCCGGGGCCAGTTCATACTTCCCCACGAAGGGCTCCAACGACTCCGCCGGCAACGCGATCTCCTTCGAAGGCAGCACCGTGGCAATCCGCTTCGCCACCGTCTCCCGGCCGCCCTGTTTCAGTGTCAACTGCGCCCCGTCTGCTGCAAACGTCACCTCCACCGGCGCGACCCGGGCAAAAAACTCCCGCTCCCCGGACGCGAATAGTTCGAAGCGGCCCTGCCCGGTCGCCTGTGCGAGCAACTGCCCGCCCTCCTGCGAAACCGTCAAGGTAAAGCCGGGCGCCAACTCATACCGGCCCACATACTTGGCCAGTACGGCAGCATCCACTGTTACTGGCTTCTTTGCCGGATTTAAGGCAAACCGCGCCGGCTCCACCAGGTGCAGACCCACGTCCTCCACCCCAATCGCCACGTTCGAAAGCACCACGGAAGCGGCCCCCGTCTTCACGGAACACGCGAGGAACGACCGATAGCCGCCCGTCCCGCCGCCATGCGAAAACACGTCCTCCCCGTTCTTCGCCCACACCAGGGCCACCGGTCCCCGCGTGCGCGCAAAGGCCGCATCCAATTTCGTCTTCCGCACTCCGCAA
>LNFM01011993.1_pt1 | contig 13752 bp, 15 predicted proteins | sample 596031 | NCBI WGS metagenome assembly LNFM01 (sample SAMN04254537, study PRJNA301005) | activated carbon metagenome | isolation source: dual media filters at the Ann Arbor, Michigan drinking water treatment plant | place: USA: Ann Arbor
CACGGGAGATCGGCAAGGGCGACCCAGCAGGTCGCGTCGCGGCTGAGCGGCCGTCGACGACGGCACGCGGTCAGGCGCGAACGGGCTTCAGGAAAAAGAAGTGGCCGCCTCGCCGATCAGGCGAGGGGTGCCCACTGAGGGCGCTCGGGCGGGCTGTGCGTCAGGGTGCGCACGATGCCTTCGTCCAGCGTGACCGGATGCGAGGCGATGGCGAGCGGCATCAACCCATCACTGGGTGTGGGCATCGCCGAGCAAGTGCCATGGCAATGTCCACAGTCGAGATCGCTGCTACCCAAGGTCTTGCCAGCCAAGTCGCCACTGTCCTGGTCCACGGTCGCATCACCATGGTGCTGATGCTCGTGGTGTCCGAAGTGCTGCGCCTGCGCATCGCTTTCGTGCCCGCAATAGCTCGCCACGGCGGCCCAGGTGAACTGGAACGGCAATAGAACGAGCAGGGCAGTGGCGAGCCAACAACGCATGCGACGAGTCTAGCAGCTACAAGGTTTGGGACGAGCGCGTGGGCTTACAGCAGCGTGGCACCTCACCGCAATTCGGCATGCACGCAAGGGACTTGAGCGCGGGATGCAGGTAACGAATGCAACATCAGCTGGGTTGGATCTTCGGACGACTTGAGCCAACGGCGCTGGCTCAGCAAATGCGATGTCCACTGACCGATGCGGTAAAGTTCCAGGATGGGGTTCTTGATCCGATCGTTGTTCATCTGGTTGCTAGTGCTGGCAGTTCCCGCCCAGGGTGCTGCGGCGGCGACCATGGCGTTCTGTGGCCCCAGCCACCACGGCGGCGGTGCGAGCGCTCCGATGCAAGCGATCGCATCGGCCGCTCACGCGCACCCTGGCGACGCCCCGACAGACCACCAGCATCCGCAAGCTGTGGCTGTTGCGGATCAAGACTCAGTCGCCTCTGCCGACTCTGCAGCGTCCGCCAAGGGCAGCTACGCCGGTCAACAGAAGTGCAGTGCGTGCGCGTCTTGCTGCTCGCTCGGTGCGATCCTTCGTTCGGTGTTGGCCGTGCCAGCACCGGTCTTCAGCCCCACGGTGTTCTCCACCTTGGTGGCCAGCGTTCAGCGCTTCGCCGCTGAAGGTCCTGATCGCCCCCCTCGAATCGTTCTCGCCTAGCTGGCGGGCTCGCCGCGTGCATTGACACGCGTGTTCCCGCCGGGTCCTGTCTCTCCGTGGCTGCGCATGCAGCACCGGAGCCCCCAGACTTTGACGCGAGGACATCATGGTCCACTCCATCTCCCTTCCTGCTACTGCAGGCTGCCGGCGCATGCCATGCACCGTGCAATCCGCACTGGCTGCCGTTTCTTTGCTTGCCGTGCTGACTGCTCAGGCACAGCCATCAGCCAAGACCGCCAAGCCCGATCCGCTTGACCCCAAGGCCAGCGTGCCCGCGCTGACCTATGAGTCGTCTTTCTCCCAGTATCGACGTCTGGGCGACGACAAACCTGTCTCCTGGCGCGATGCGAACGACACCGTCACCCGCATCGGCGGGTGGCGTGTCTACGCCCGCGAGGCACAGCAGCCCGACCCGATGCCGACCGCAACGCCTGTGCATGCCGCACCGGCAGCAAAACCCAACGAATCGGCCAAGCCCATGCCCGCCGGGCATGGCGGCCACAAGATGCCATGAAGGCCAGCGTAATGACTCTCGGCATGAGCAGCGGTGTCCTGCCGCTACCGCCCATACAGATCTGGACTCCAAGCGCAGCACGTCCGCTGCGCTTGCTGGCCCTGCTGGTCAGCGCCGCCGTGCTTGGCGGCTGCGCCTCGTTCAGCCCCGACGGCGGCTTCGCCGCGGTTGAAAGGACGGCCAAGGACCGACTCGGCAAGGACGTGCAGTGGGCACGCACCGATGTCGACCAGGACAACATCGCCAAGCGAGTCAGCGAGTTGTTGGGCAAGCCGCTGAGCGTGGACGATGCCGTGCAGGTGGCCCTACTGAACAACCGCGGTCTGCAAGCCTCCTTCCAGGAACTTGGCATTGTCGAGGCCGACCTGGTGCAGGCCGGGCGCCTGCCCAACCCGGGTTTCAGCTTCGGGCGCAGAAGCAAGGGCAGCGAGCGCGAGATCGAGCGCGGCCTGCACTTCAACCTCGCGCGCCTGATCGCCATGCCCGTCATCGGCCAGATGGAAGCTCGGCGCTTTGAGCAGACCAAGGGCATGGTTGCGTTGAGCGTGCTCTCGCTGGCAGCTGACACGCGCAAGGCCTACTACAACGCCCTGGCCGCCGAAGAGGCCGTGCGCTACATGCGGCAGGTCAAGCGGGCAGCAGACGCCAGCGCCGAACTGGCGCGCCGCATGGAGCAGGTGGGCAACTTCAACAAGCTGCAACGGGCCCGCGAACAGGTTTACTATGCCGATGCATCTCTGAACCTGGCGCGCGCCGAACAAGTGCAACGCTCCACGCGCGAGCGCTTGACGCGCCTGCTCGGTGCCTGGGGAACGCAGACCCAGTTCAAGCTGCCCGAGCGCCTGCCCGACCTGCCCACGGACGTGATGGATCTGCCCGACATCGAGCGCGTGGCAATGGCACAGCGCCTGGACGTGCAAGGCGCCAAGCTGGCCGCCGAGCAGACGGCTCGCAATCTGGGCCTGACGCGCACCACACGCTTCATCAACGTGCTCGAACTCGGTCTGGTCCGCAACAGCAGCAACGAAGCGCCGACCCAGCGCGGCTGGGAGATCGGATTCGAGCTGCCGCTCTTCGACTGGGGCAGTGCGCGCGTCGCCCGGGCCGAGGCGGTCTACATGCAGACGGTTCACCGTGCTGCCGAGACCGCCGTCAACGCGCGGTCCGAGGTGCGCGAGGCATACACCGCTTACCGCTCGGCGTACGACATTGCACGCCACCAGCGCGACGAAGTGGTACCACTGAACCAGCGCATCGCCGAGGAAAACGTGCTTCGCTACAACGGCATGTTGATCGGTGTGTTCGAACTGCTGGCCGACGCCCGCACCCAGATCGCCAGCGTCAACGGCTCCATCCAGGCCCTGCGCGACTTCTGGATCGCGCAGGCCGACCTGGACATGGCACTGATCGGCAAACCCAGCCTCGCCGCAGCCGCCGGCCCGGCCATGGCCGCGGAAGCCGCCGCCGCAGGACATTGAACATGAAGGACTCACACATGCTCTCCCGACGCAAGATGCTCGGCGGCGCCGGGGCAATCACTGCCGCTGCTGTCGCCGCCTCGGTCAGCAAAGTGGCGATGGCCGCATTGCCCGAGCCGGTGATCCAGACCAAGCCCGACACCATGCCGCCGCTGGTGCCCAACACGGGCCGCCCCTACAACCCCGTCGTCACGCTCAACGGCTGGACCTTGCCCTGGCGCATGAACCAGGGCGTCAAGGAATTTCACCTGGTGGCCGAACCGGTGGTGCGCGAGATGTCGCCCGGCTTCAAGGCGCACCTGTGGGGCTACAACGGCCAGAGCCCGGGGCCGACCATCGAGGTGGTGGAGGGCGACCGCGTGCGCCTCTTCGTCACCAACAAGCTCGGCGAGCTGACCAGCATCCATTGGCACGGGCAACGCCTGCCCAACGGGATGGACGGCGTGACGGGACTGAACCAACCGGGCATCCCGCCGGGCAAGACCTACGTCTATGAATTCGTGGCGCGCCGCCCCGGCACCTTCATGTACCACCCGCATGCCGACGAGATGGTGCAGATGGCCATGGGGATGATGGGCTTCTGGATCACGCATCCGAAGGCCAAACATCCGCTGATCGACGAGGTCGACCGCGACTTCTGCTTCCTGCTCAATGCCTATGACATTGAGCCCGGCAGCGCCACGCCGAAGATCATGACGATGCTCAACTTCAACCTGTGGAGCTGGAACAGCCGCATCTTCCCGGGCATCGATCCGCTGGTGGTGCGGCACATGGACAAGGTGCGCATCCGCGTGGGCAACCTGACGATGACCAACCACCCGATCCACCTGCACGGGCACGAGTTCCTGATCACTGGTACCGACGGCGGGCCCACGCCGAAGAGCACCCGCCAGTACGAGGTGACGGCTGACGTGGCGGTGGGGCAGATGCGGCAGATGGACTTCCTGGCCGACGAAGAAGGCGACTGGGCCTTTCACTGCCACAAGAGCCACCACACGATGAACGCGATGGGCCATGACGTGCCCACGATGATCGGCGTGGACCACCGGGGCGTCGCCAAACAGATCACCCAGCTGATCCCCGACTACATGGTGATGGGCGAGCGCGGCATGAAGGACATGACCGAGATGGAGATGCCCTTGCCAGACAACACGGCCGCCATGATGACTGGTACCGGACCCTTCGGCGCCGTGGGCATGGGCGGCATGTTCAGCGTGGTGAAGGTGCGCAAGGACCAGAAGCGCGGCGACTACAGCGACCCGGGTTGGTACCAGCACCCGCCGGGCACCGTGGCTTACGAGTTCACGGGCGCCTTGCCGGACCCGGCACGCTTCAAGGCCGACGCCAGCCCGGGACCGGGCTCCATGCCGTCGATGGCCAAACCCACCCAGGACGTCGAGGTCAAGGTGCGCAAGCCAGTACCGGGTGGTTCTGGCGGCCACTCGGGCCACTGACGACCGGCTGCACCTGAATCACGCCCAACACGATCAGCACGATTGAACACCACCCTAGGAAATTGTCATGAGTCAACCCACACACACGCTCGCCCGTCGCGGCGCCATCGCCCGCGTGGCAGCAGCTGCCGCTGCCGTGACGCTGCCCTTGCTGACCCACAACGCACGGGCCCACACAGACAAGCCGCATGCGTCCAAGGCAGGCCCGGTGCGCAAGGAACAGAAGGACTGGGGCATTGCTGGCGACGCCAAGAATGCCAAGCGCAGCCTCGAAGTCGGCATGGCCGACAACATGCGATTCACGCCCGAGCGCATCGAGGTGCGGCAGGGCGAGACGGTGAAGTTCGTGATCCGCAACACTGGCAAGGTGATGCACGAGTTCGTCATCGGCACCAAGGCCGAGAACGCGCAACACGCCGCGATGATGGTGAAGTTTCCGAACATGGAGCACGACGAGCCGTACATGGCCCATGTGCCACCCGGCAAGACCGGGGAGATCGTCTGGACCTTCAACCGGGCTGGCGAGTTCGAGTTCGCCTGCCTGATCGCCGGCCACTATCAGGGCGGCATGGTCGGCACGATCCTCGTCGGGGCGGGCAAGGCATGAAGAGGCGGTGCGTCCTGACGACGCTGCTCGGGGCTGCCGGCGTGCTGACGGTCCCGGGATTGCTTCGTGCTCAGGGCCGGATGCCAGTGCAGACACCAGACCAAACGCCTGGGCAGGCGGTGCTGGTCGAGGTCTGGAAGAGCCCGACCTGCGGCTGCTGCAAGGACTGGATCACCCACCTGGAAGCCAACGGCTTTCGCGTCAAGGTCAACGATGTCGGCAACACCGCGGCGCGCGCTCGGCTGAAGGTGCCGATGAAGGTCGGCTCGTGCCACACGGCCTGGGTGGGCGGCTACGCGGTCGAGGGGCATGTGCCGGCGGCCGACATCCAGCGGCTGCTGAAGCAGCGTCCCGAGGCTATCGGCCTGGCCGTTCCAGGCATGCCACTCGGCTCTCCGGGAATGGACGGCCCTGTCTACGACAACCGGCAGGATCCCTACGACGTGCTGCTCATCGCCCGCGACGGCAGCACCCAAGTCTTCAACAGCTACTTCAAGCAAAAGGAACGCTCATGAACCACCAAGGACTCCTTTTCCGTGCCACCGGGCTGGCCCTTCTGCTTTCGGCCGCCGCCGCGATGCCGGCCTGGGCCACGAACGACCACGGGTCGCATGGCGCCCACGGCAATGCGGCGGCGCAGCCAGCTGCCGGCGACATGACCGACGGCGAGGTGCGCAAGGTCGACAAGGAGGCCGGCAAGCTGACACTCAAGCACGCCGACATCAAGAGCCTGGACATGCCGGCGATGACGATGGTGTTCGTCGTCAAGGACAAGGCGATGCTCGACAAGCTGAAGGCTGGCGACAAGATCAGGTTCAAGGCCATCAACGACGCCGGCAAGTTCACCGTCACCGAGATGCAGATGGCACAGTAGGCCGTGATCGGCCGGCCTGTTTCGTGGCGGGCCGAGCCTTCGTCTTTCCTCCAACCCGGTCAACGGACGGACGAGCTGGCGCTTCAACACCATGCACATCAAGAAGACCCGCAGCCGTGCTGTACTGGCCGCCGCCACGCTCGGTGGCGCAGTGCTTGCCTCCCCCCGCATCGTGGACATCGCCTGGGCGCCCGATGGCCGCTTCGCTCACCGGCGCAGATCGCAGCCGGCAAGTTTGTCGAGGTCTGCGGCAAGCTGGAGTCGGGGGGCATCGTGCGCTGGAGCTTCACGGCCACCACGCCGGTGGACTTCAATATCCACTATCACTTGGGCAAGGAGGCCGTATTCCCGGCCAAGAAGGCGCAGGTTGCAGCTGCCCGCGACACGCTGAACGTCACGGTGGTGCAGGACTACTGCTGGATGTGGACGAACAAGGGCAATGCCCCGGTAGACCTGAAGGTCGAGCTGGCGCGGTAACGGCTACAGGATTTTTCGGCCGCAGGCACCCCGCGATGTCTGCAACAGCCTGACCTGCCCCTCAAGTCACACGGCGACGCGCCCGTCCGGGCTGCAGCCCCCCAGTCCTGCCGTGAAGCACCGCTGGTGCGGCTCGCTCGTGTGCCAGTGAGTCGATGATGGGACAGTCGGGCCGGTCGTCACCCTGACAGCAGTGCACCAGATGCTCCAGCGTCGCCTTCATCGAGTGCAGTTCCTGCAGTTTCTCGTCGAGCTCCTCGATGTGTGCCTGCGCCAACGCGCGCACCTGGCGGCTCGGCCGCTTGCGGTCCTGCCACAGGCCGAGCAACTCGCGGATCTGTTCGATGGAGAAGCCCAGGTCGCGCGACTGGCGGATGAAGCGCAGCGTGCTGACTTCCTTGCTGGTGTACTGCCGGTAGCCCGACTCCGTGCGCGCAGCCTCCGGGAATAGACCCACGCTCTCGTAGTGACGGATCATCTTCGCCGAAACGCCGGAGGCTTTGGCGGCCTCGCCGATGTTCATGCTCATCCCTGTTCTCCTCAGCCGGTCGCGGTTCGGGCTTGGCCGGCGGCCGGCTGTGCTGCACGCCCGTCGGAAACGCCGCGCCAGCGGCGCAAGGCCAGCGCATTCAGCACCACGCTGACGCTGCTGAAGGCCATCGCGGCACCGGCGATGACCGGGTTCAGCAGGCCCAGCGCCGCCAGCGGAATGCCCAGAACGTTGTACCCGAAAGCCCAGAACAGGCCCTGCTTGATCTTCGAGTAGGTGCGGCGCGAGATGTCCAGCGAGTCGGCCACCAGCCGCGGGTCGCCGCGCATCAGAGTGATGCCGGCGGTCTCGGTTGCCACGTCAGCGCCGCCGGCCATCGCGTACGACACCGACGCGGCCGCCAGGGCGGGGCCGTCGTTGAGGCCGTCGCCAACGAAAGCCACCACCTCGCCGGCATCACGCAGATCCTTGACGATCGCCGACTTGTCGCCTGGCAGCACTTCGGCACGCACCTCGGTGATGCCCAGCTCCTTTGCGACCGCCTCGGCGGCGCCGCGGTTGTCTCCGGTCAGCATCACGGTCCGGATGCCGAGTTGGTGCAGCCGGGCGACCGCCTCCGCGGCTGCGGGCTTGACCGTGTCCCCGAAGGCCAGCAGACCGAGCAGACGTTGTTGGCCGGCATCGGACTGGACCAGCCAAGACACCGTGCGGCCCTGCGTCTCCAGGCTCATCGCTTCGTCGTGCAGACCGCCTTCGTCGAGCCCCAGCTCGCGCAGCAGGCGCGTGCTGCCCAGAGCAAGTGTCTGGCCCCGCACCAGGCCCTGGACCCCGCGCCCGGGCAAGGCCTGGGCCTCAAGCACTTCAGGCACCGGCAGTCGCTCGTGGCGAACCTGGTCCATCACGGCCACGGCCAGCGGATGGCTGCTCGACTTCTGTAGCGCAGCGGCCATGCGCAGCACTTCGTCACGTGTCGAACCCACGGCTGCCACCACGGCGGCAAGCGCAGGTTTGCCTTCGGTCAGCGTGCCGGTCTTGTCGAAAGCCACCACGGTGACCGCATGCGCGACCTCCAGCGCCTCGGCGTCCTTGATGAGGATGCCGTGGCGCGCCGCGACACCCGTGCCGGCCATGATGGCCGTCGGCGTGGCCAGCCCCAGCGCACAGGGGCAGGCGATGACCAGCACCGCCACCGCGTTGATGAGCGCCTGCTCCCATTCGCCCGTGAAGCCGAACCAGCCCAGGAAGGTCAACAGCGCGATGCCCAGCACGACCGGCACGAACACCGCGCTGACACGATCGACGATGCGCTGGATGGGCGCCTTCGCGGCCTGGGCGGATTCGACCATGCGGATGATGCGGGCCAGCGTGGTCTCGGCACCGATGGCGGTGGTGCGGACCGTCAGCGCACCTTCGGCATTGATGGCGCCGCCGGTGACCTTGTCGCCGACGCCCTTGGCGACGGGCAGGCTCTCGCCGGTGATGAGCGATTCATCGACGTGGCTGCGGCCTTCGATGATGTCGCCATCGACGGCCACACGGTCGCCCGGGCGCACGAGGACGAGGTCGCCGAGCAGGACCTGCTCCACCGGGATGTCTGCCTCGACATCACCGTGGCGCACCCGGGCCGTGGTCGGGCGCAGCGCGTTCAGCGCACGGATCGCATCGGCGGTCTGCCGCTTCGCGCGTTGCTCGAGCCACTTGCCCAGCAGCACCAGCGTGATCACGGCCGCGGAGGCTTCGAAGTACAGGTGCGGCATGCCATGGTCGGCATGCTTGAAGAGCAGGTAGACCGAGAGTCCGTAGGCGGCCGTTGTGCCCAGCGCCACCAGCAGGTCCATGTTGCCGGCCTTGGCGAGCACGGCCTTCCAGCCGGCGCGGTAGAAGCGCCATCCGAGCCAGAACTGCACCGGCGTGGCCAGCGCCAGTTGCAGCCAGCCGTCCAGCATCCACTCAACGCCGAAGAGCTGAAGCAGCATCGGCAGCACCAGCGGCAGCGTCAGTGCACCGCTCACTGCGACGGGCCACCAAGCCGGGAGTCGGGACGCTGACTGCGGCTTGGTGTCCTGAACGTCCCTTGCTGCGTAGCCCGCCTTCTCGATGGCGGCCTTCAGGGTGGCGATCGGCACCGTCGACAGCGCCTGGATGCTCGCCTTCTCGGTCGCAAGATTGACCGTCGCGGCGGACACGCCAGGAACCTTGCGCAGCGCCTTTTCGACGCGGCCCACGCACGAGGCACAGGTCATGCCCTCGACCTGTAGCGTGGTCTCGGTCGTTGCGACGTCGTAGCCGGCCTTGCGCACGGCAGCGGCCAGCGTGTCTGCCGTCATCGAAGCATCCGCATTCACCGAGGCCTGTTCGGTCGCGAGGTTGATGCTGGCTTCCCGAACCCCGGGGACGGCCTTGAGCGACTTCTCGACCCGCATGACGCAGGAGGCGCAGGTCATGCCCGTGACCTGCAGCTTGATGTCGGAGGGTGCGGCGGTGTTCATGGATGTCCAGCGAAGTTGTTCGATCTTGCGCATCGTCAAGGTTCTAACGATGGCAAGGTCAATCGCTGCCAGCGATTCTGCGTGCTGGCTTCATGGTTTCCCGGGACGAACGCTTGACCTTCCAACAGTGGGAGCGTTGACAGTGCAGACATGAACAACCCACTGGAAGAAGCCATGATCGCCTTCGAAGTCAACGACATGACCTGCGGCCACTGCGTCAGCACCATCACCAAGGCGCTGAAGGCAACCGACAAGGACGCCAAGGTACAGATCGACCTGGCCACGCATCGGGTGCAGGTGGAGCCTGTTTCGGCCGACGCCGAGGAGTTGGCGGAAGCCATCAAGGATGCCGGCTACACGCCGGTGCCGGTCGAGGCGGGCCTGAGCGAAGCTGCCGCGCCGGGGCGTGGGTCTTGTTGTGGTCACTGCAAGTAGCGGCAGCAGGAGCCGTCGTCCGACCCGAGTGTCGGCGGCGGATCCATGTTCGTTGACGAACAGACCGCCGTTCGTTTCAGGCCCAAGCTCAACCGCTCCGCTGCTGCCCGAAGACTTCGTGTCCAGGGGCTGATGCCGCAGCGGCGGCATGCATGCCGCATCGGGGCTTGCCGGGATCCACCGCCTTCACGAGGAGTTGCCATGAAGAACTTCCTGACCAGGATTGCCGGGATCTTCCCCTTGGGGCTGAGCGGCCTAGCTTCTGCGCAGGGCGGCACCATGATGAACGGTGGCATGGGTGGCGCTGGCTGGATGGGCGGCTACGGCGGCTACTGGGGACCTGCGCTGCTGGTCGTCGTGGTCGGCCTCGTGGCCTGGATCGTTATGCGGAGGCGCAAGTGACAAGGCCTTTCCAGATGTCGCCTCGCGGTTCACACTTGGTGCTGAAGAGGTCGGTGCCACCGACATTCCGGGTGCTTCGATGAGCCCGCGCCAGGGCGGGGGCAGGTCAGTTCGCGGTTTCTGGCGCGCCAACCCACCGTTCTGATGCGGCCCCTGCACTTCACCCGCCGGCAACTCCGACACACGGCCTGTGTCGCGTTGTTCGCGTGGGTGTTTGCATTGGTGTCCGGGGTTGCAAACGCCTGCCTGCTCCAGACCGTCGAATCTGGTGCGACAGCCTTCTCCCTCGCTCCGGTCGCTCAGTCCGTTCAATGCAATTCCGGCGTCGCGCCATGTGAGCACGACGCCGGCCAGGCCTACCACCACGCTGACAGCGGGCGCGGGCAACCAGAGCAGCATGGCGGCAAGGCGGTCTGCCTCAAGTTCTGTGCCGACGAGTCTTCGGCCCTGGCCAAGAGCAAGGCTTCACCGGCCGACCTTCAGGGGCCGGTGCTCCTGGCCGGTGCTCCGTGGACGCCGACCGTGCAGGTTGCAGCGGCCGCGCACTGGTCGCCCGTCGAGCGTCCGGCCTCGGTCGGTCCGCCGCTTTTCCTTCGCCTGCTGCGCCTGACGATCTAGCCTGAGCTGCCAGGCCGTCGAGACGACGCGCCGCCGGCGCCGTGCAGGTCATTGGCCCGGCCACGTCCGGCGCCGCTATCTCCGACGGCTGGCGCGCAACCCACCCATTTCCACATTTCCTCAGGTCCGTCCCGGACCAGCAACCCACCAGGAGTTCACCATGATTGCAATCCGTACCCTTGCTGCGCTGTCCCTCGCTGCCCTTGCCACTGCCTGCGCCAGTCCCGGCGCCACAGATGCCGCGTCTGCGGCAGGCATGCCGCCAGGCATGTCCCACGGCGCCACACCCATGCCGATGGCCGCCATGGAACCCCGCATGAAGGCCATGAAGGACATGCACCAGAAGATGATGGCCGCCAAGAGCCCGGCGGAACGTCAGGCGTTGATGGCTGACCACATGAAGGCCATGCAGGAAGGCATGGCGATGATGAAGGAGATGCATGGTGACATGCAGGGCATGGGCGGCATGGCCGGCATGGCCCACAGCAAAGGCATGCCCGCCGGCATGGCCCAGCGCCACCAGATGATGACGGAGCACATGGCCATGATGCAGATGATGATGGACATGATGATGCGCCGCGCAGTGAGGGCCGGCGCCTTGAACAGCCCGCCCGTCACCTCAGGCGCTGCCGTTACTTCGAGCTATGGCTTTCAGTGTGTTCTGCCCAGGCAGGACTTCACCCAGGCCGTGACAACGGTGACCGAGGCCCTCAAGTCCGAGGGCTTCGGCATCCTCACCGAGATCGACGTCCAGGCGACGATGAAGGCCAAACTCGGCATCGATGGCCGCCCGTACCGGATCCTGGGTGCCTGCAATCCGCCCCTGGCGCACCGCGCGCTCACGGCGGAGGCCGACATCGGTTTGCTGCTGCCGTGCAACGTGGTCGTTCGGGAAGAGGTGGACGGCCGACTCGTCGTCGCCTTCATGGACCCGGTGGCGGTGCTGCAGATGACCAGCAACCCGGAAGTCGCAGCCGTGGCGAAAGAAGTTCGCGCCCGGCTCGAACGTGTGCGATCGGCGCTGACCACGGCAGGTTCCGCCTGAGCCGCGGTCCGATCGATGTCATGACGGGACCCGAGGACCTGACGGCAGCCACGCATGGCGGCGCTTGACATTCCAACGATGGAAGGGTTCAAGCTCGTCATGCGCTGTCACTTCGTACATGCGCTGAGAGGACATGAACATGGACCACACCGCACACGACGACAGTACCGCGCCCAGGGCGCCCGCTCCGTGGCGTCGCCCGTGGGGGGCCGCACTACTGATGGCGGTGTTGATCGCAGCCTTCTTCGTGCTGCGTGAGCATTGGGGGCACATCGCCGGCTCCTGGCCCTACCTGTTGCTTCTGGCGTGTCCCGTCATGCACCTTTTTCATCGGCACGGGGGACATGGACCCCGTGCCGGAAAGGAGTAGCCGCCGTGGACATGCACACACATTCCCAACCAAAAGCTCGGGGCGATCAGACCGCGGCGCCGAAGTCTGTGCATGAACCCCACGCCGACGAAGTCCACCCTGCGCTGCAGGATCCGGTCTGCGGCATGCCGGTCACCGAGGCCTCGACCCACAAGGCCGGGCATGCCGGCCGGTTCTACTGGTTCTGCAGCGCCGGCTGCCACACGAAGTTTCTGACGAACCCGCAGAAGTACCTGCAGCCCCTTGCTTCCGTCCCCCCCGCGTCCGCCGCAGGGGCGGCGGCAGCGCCCGAAGCCGCGGCGGCGGCTGGCACGGTCTACACCTGTCCGATGCACCCGGAGATCCGGCAGGACCATCCAGGCAACTGTCCCAAGTGCGGCATGACGCTGGAGCCCGTGCTGCCCAGCCTGGACGACGAGGCCGACCCGGATCTGGCGGACTTCACGCGCCGCTTCTGGTGGACGTTGCCGCTGACGGTGGTGGTGACGGTGCTGGCGATGTTCGGCCATCGGCTCGGCTGGATGGCGATGGCCACACAGAGTTGGCTGGAACTGGTGTTGTCGGTGCCCATCGTGCTGTGGGCCGGCTGGCCCTTCTTCGTGCGCGGTGCGCAGTCCGTTGTGAACCGCAGCCCCAACATGTGGACGCTGATCAGCCTGGGCACTGGCTCGGCCTTTGTCTACAGCGTGCTGGCCACGGCCGCCCCGCAGGTGTTTCCGGACTCCTTTGTCTCGATGGGCCGTGTGGCCGTCTACTTCGAAGCCGCAGCCGTGATCATCTCGCTGACCTTGCTGGGGCAATTGCTGGAACTGAAGGCGCGTTTGCAGACCTCGGCGGCCATCAAGTCGCTGCTGGGCCTGGCGCCCAAGACGGCACGCCGCATTGCGGCCGATGGATCAGAGGAGGACATCACGCTGGCCAACGTGCACGTCGGCGACAAGCTGCGCGTAAGGCCCGGCGAAAAGGTGCCCGTCGACGGGGTGGTGGTCGAAGGCAGCAGCGCGCTCGACGAATCGATGCTCACCGGCGAGCCCCTGCCAGTGACCAAGCGCGTGGGCGACAAGCTCATCGGCGCCACGCTCAACACCAGCGGCGCGCTGGTGATGCAGTCAGAGCGGGTGGGCTCGGCCACGGTGCTGTCGCAGATCGTGCAGATGGTGGCCATGGCGCAGCGCTCGCGCGCGCCGATGCAGCGCATGGCCGACGTGGTGGCTGGCTACTTTGTCTACGGCGTCGTGGCGGCCGCGCTGCTGACCTTCTTTGGCTGGGGATTGTTCGGGTCCGAGCCGAGCTGGGTCTACGGTCTGATCAACGCAGTGGCGGTGCTCATCATTGCCTGCCCCTGTGCATTGGGCCTGGCCAC
>LNFM01021046.1_pt1 | contig 13752 bp, 9 predicted proteins | sample 596031 | NCBI WGS metagenome assembly LNFM01 (sample SAMN04254537, study PRJNA301005) | activated carbon metagenome | isolation source: dual media filters at the Ann Arbor, Michigan drinking water treatment plant | place: USA: Ann Arbor
ACCGCAATCGCGAAGGCAAACCACAGCAGCAGCGCCAGCGACAGTCCGCGCAGGGATTTCACCGCAATGTCCCGCGCCCGGTCCGCCTCCGGATCGACGAGGTGGGCGCCGCCGTGGCGCAGCCGCGGATACACCCGCCCTTCACTGCCGTCGGGCAGCTGCAGCGTCTCCTTCGCGAAGAGCTGGGTTGCGAACGGCGCCGAATAGGTTTTTTCGCGGTTTTCCCGCAGCGGCTTGAGCACGCGGTCGAGCAGGCTGCGCAGCTCCGTCGACCACGCCGGCTTGCCGTCCTGCGGCGGCAGCGCCGTGCGGTAATGGATGGAGTCGAGCAGACCGGCCAGCACGAAGGCGGCGAGCACGGTGGCCGCCGCCATGCCGCTCGCGCTGCGGCCGACCTTCACCCAGGGCGCGCTGAGGTGCGGACGGCCGCGGGTATACAGCAGCAGCCCGATGACACTGGCCACCAGCAGCCAGACGGCGAGGTCGCTCCACAACAGTTCGATGCGGACCGGCATCACGAGAAACGCACCCGGGGATCGACCAGCGTGTACGGCACCGAACCGAGGAACACCATCGCGCGCACGATCGCGAAATCCTGCTGGACGATGGCGTCGATGGTATAGCTGCCGAGCCCGGGGATGCCGAAAAAGGACTCGGTGATCAGCGCACCCATGAACAGCAGCGGGATCACCACCACCACGCCGGTCAGGATCGGGATCATCGCGTTCTGCAGCACGTGGCGGAACAACACGCGCAGTTCCGACAGTCCTTTCGCGCGCGCGGTGCGCACATAGTCCTTGCTGATTTCCTCGAGGAAAATCGTGCGGTACCAGCGCGTGCTGCCGCCGATGCCGGCGATGACGCCGATCAGCACCGGCAGCGCAAGGAACTTTACCGCCTCGAAGCCGCCGTCATAACCGGAGATCGGCACCAGGCTCCACAGCTTGCCGAACACGAACTGCCCGCCGATGATGTAGAACAGCGTCGAAATCGACATCATCAGCACACAGAGCACGACGCCCCAGAAATCGATGTAGGTCGCGCGGAAAAAAGCCATCAGCAGCGCCAGCGAGATATAGGTCGCCAGCCCGATGATGAAGGCCGGCAGTTGCACCGCGAGGCTGGGCCACATGCGGGTGCTGATGTCGTAACCGATGTTGCGCCCCTGGTCGGAGGCGCCGAACTGGAAGGCGAACAGGCGCAGTGACTTGTCGAAAAAGACGGTTTCGGTCACGCGCTGAACGCCCGTCATTTTTTCGTTTAAAAACAATGGCTTATCATAACCCCTCTCGCGCTTCCATTTGTCCACGGCTTCGGCGGTGACGCGTTTGGCGCCGAGCTGCGCGCGCGCCATGTCGTCGGGCGAATTGACGAAGAAGAACAGCGCGAAGGTCAGCACATTGACGCCGACCAGCACGATGAGGCCATAGATCAGGCGGCGAATGATATAGGCGCTCATGCCCCTCCCGTCGCGGTGCGCCGCTCGCTGCGGCGATAGACCAGCACGGCCGGCAGCACCGTCAGCAGCAGCGCCGCCGCAATCAGCACCAGCGGCCAGACCACCGGCGGATTCCAGTCGCGCCGCCGCTCGGCGCGCTGCACGGGATCCAGCCGCTGGTACTTGAGGCTGTTGTTGGCGATCTGGTTGGGCTTGCGGTTGTGGACCCAGCCGTGATGCAGCGTGTAGTCCTTGGGGAAAAAACTCCACACCCAGGGCGCGTCGTGGCGCAGCAGCTCGATCATGCGGTCAATGATCGCCTGGCGCTCCGGCCCGTTGGCCATGTGTTTCATGCGGTCGAACAGGCGGTCGTATTCGGCATTGCGGTAATTCGAGGCGTTTTCCCCCTGGGTCTTGGCCCGCGACTGCGCGCCATGCAGCAGGAACAGGAAATTCTCGGGATCGGGGTAGTCGGCATTCCAGCCGAGGAAATAGAGCTGCGCGGTGCCCCGCCGCAGCTTGTCCTGCAGCCGGTTGAAGTCGGTGGCGCGGATCACCAGCTGGATGCCCAGTTTCGCGAACTGGCGGATGTACCAGTCGAGGCGCGCCTTGCTGTCGGGACCGCTGGAGGTGGTGTCGAGGTGCAGCAGCAGCGGCTGGCCGGTTTTGGCATCGCGGCCGTTGGGATAACCGGCTTCGGCCAGCAGACGCTTCGCCTGCTCGATGCCTTTGCGCTGCGGCGCGCCGTCGCGCCAGTCATAGACCTGGGGATTGATGCCCTTCGCATCCGGTTCGCGGTAACCGAAGATGCCCGGCGGAATCGGGCCGTGCGAAGGCAGGCCGCGGCCGTTGCGGAAAATCGAAATCAGTTCCTCCTGGTCAACGGCGATCGACACCGCCAGCCGCAGCTTGCGCGCGCGTTCGCCGGCGGCCTCGCCGACCACGGGATCGAGCAGGTTGAAACCGAGGTAGAACACCGTCGTCGCCAGAGAGGTTTGCAGTCGGATGCCGCGCCGCTCCATGTCCTCGGTCAGAGTGACATCGCCCTGCCCCGAAAACTGCACCGCCTGGTCGAAGGTGTCGGAACCGATGCCCGAGGCGTCGTAATAACCCTGCAGGAATTTGTTCCAGTACGGGATCTGCTCCTTCTCGAGGCTGAACACCACCTTGTCGATGAAGGGCAGCGGCTTGCCGGCATCCCGCAGCAGGCTGCGCTCCGCATCACCGGGCTCCCCTTCCGAGGGATAAACCTCGCCGCGGTAGTTCGGATTGCGCTCCAGCACCATCTGCCGGTTGGGGTTGTTGACCGTCAGCATGTACGGCCCGGTGCCCACCGGATACCAGTCGAGCGTGATGTTCTTCTCCGCCATGCCCGGCTGGCCGTAGAAACGGTCGGCTTCCGGCGGCACCGGCGCAAAAAAGGACATCGCCAGCCAGTAGGCGAACTGCGGATACTTGCCGCGCACACGCACTGCATAGCTGTGGCGGTCGATGATCCGCGCGCCGGACATTTCATAAGCTTCAAGGTCGATCACCGCCCCTTCGGGCAATGCCGCGGCATCCTTCGCCAGCCGGTCCGCAAGATCCTTCAGGCCGACAACATAACCGCTCATCAGCTGCAGGATCGGCGAATGCAGCCGCGGATGCGCCAGGCGTTTCAACTGGTGCACATAGTCCGCGGCCTCCAGTTCGCGGGTGCCGCTGTGGCTGAAATCGGCCAGGGTATCGATGCCGCGCAGGTCGGCCGCGGTCAGCGCGTGGTAACGCGGCTTGCCGGCCTCGTCCTTCGCAAAGGCCGGATGCGGCTGGTACAACACGCCCTGGCGGATGCGGATCACGTACTCGCTGTAGGCCACGCGTTCCGCAGGCGCGCTGTCCGGCAGGGGTTTGCCGGCGGCGTCGAGATAAACCGGCTTCGGCACTTCTTCGGCACCGAAGGGAATCAGTTCGTACGGCCGCTTCAGGTAGTGGTACTGCAGCGGCGGCTGGTAGATGTTGGCGATGAAGGCGTACTCGTTCTCGGCGTACGACTGCACGGGATCGAGATGTTTGGGACGCTCCGAAAACGAGCTGTAAAGCGTGTTGGAAGCGGCATCCGCGGCCGGGTAGGGATCGTTCCATGGCGACCCGCCGCATCCCGCAACAAATGTGAGCACGACAAATGCGGGCAACAGTGGCGGCAGTCCGTGGCGGATGCGGGTCATCGAGTGAAAGTGTAGCCGATAATTGCAGCCGCAGCTTCTGGTTATAATCGGTCGCAATCCGCAACGCACATCCCCAGAAGGAGCATCATGGCGTTCCTGCAAGACAAGAAAATCCTGATCACCGGACTGCTCTCCAACCGCTCGATCGCCTACGGCATCGCAAAGGCCGCCAGCCGCGAAGGCGCGCAGCTGGCCTTCACCTACCAGGGCGAGGACATCCGGGACCGGTGCTGCCCTGCGATGTGTCCCGTGACGAGCAGATTGCCGCGCTGTTCGATGCGCTGAAATCCGAATGGGGCGGCCTCGACGGCCTGCTGCATTCGATCGCCTTTGCGCCGCGCGAAGCACTGAAGGGAAATTTCCTCGACGGCTTGTCGCGCGAGGCCTTCGCCACCGCGCATGACATCAGCAGCTACAGCTTTGCCGCGCTGGCAAAAGGAGCAGCGCCGCTGATGGCCGGCAGGTCAGGCGCGATGCTGACCCTCACCTACCTCGGCGCCGAACGCACCGTGCCCAACTACAACGTGATGGGACTGGCCAAGGCGAGCCTAGAAGCCTGCGTGCGTTACCTTGCCAGCGATCTGGGTCCGGCAGGCATTCGCGTCAACGGCATCTCGGCTGGGCCGATCAAGACCCTGGCGGCGGCCGGCATCGGCGGCTTCGGGAAGATACTGAAGTTCGTCGAGGACAACGCGCCGCTGCGGCGCAACGTCACCATTGATGACGTCGGCAATGCGGCGGCCTTCCTGCTGTCCGATCTCGCGGCCGGTGTGACCGGGGAGATCACCCACGTCGACTGCGGCTTCAGCACCGTCGTCGGCGGCATGCGCGGGGAATAAGGCGGACTACCGGGGGGGCTGCTGCGCCCCCCCCTGCCTCCCCGGTCTTATTTCCGCTCGATGGCTTCCGGGCGGACTTTCGTTTCGGTCTTTTTCTTCAGGCTGCCGAGATAGGCGGCCAGTTCGGCCTGCGCCGCGACCTGGCGCAGGGTCTGGGCAATGGCGTTCTGCTTGTCCTTGGCGCCGTCCGCCACTTCCTGCACCTTGCTGACCCGCACCAGCGCATAACCGCCGCCCGGGATTTCCGTACCCGAATAGGACGGCAGCTTGCCGGTATCGGCCTTGAAGGCCTGGCGCAGCACTTCGCCCGGCACGCCCTTCGGATCACCGCGGCCGACCAGCTGCGGCGTGCTCCAGGCCAGCTGGACGTCCTTGCCCTGGCGCAGGGCCTCGAGCCGGGCACGGCCTTCCTGCGCCGCCAGCTGCCCTGCCTGCTGCAACGTCAGTTTCTTGACCAGCGCGGCACTGACCTGGTCGAAGGGCTGGATCGCCGCCGGCTTGTGTTCGGCCACCCGCGCGCCGACCAGCACGCCCGGCGCAACCTCGATCGCCTCGGTATTGCGCTTGTTCTGCAGCACATCCTCCGAAAACACCGCCTGCAGCAGCTTCTGGTTGCCCAGCATCGCGTTGTCGGCACCGGCGCGGTTGATCCAGCCGCTGGTCTGCGGCTGAGCCTTGACCAGTTCGGCCGCCGGTTTCAGGCTGTCCGACTGCTCGAACAGGGTGTTGCTGAAGGCCTCGGCCAGTTCGGCGAACCTGCGCGCCGCCAGCTGCTTCTTCAGTTCCGCCTCGATCTCCGGGCGTGCCTCCTCGAAACTCTTGCCCTTGCCGCCGCGCACGTTCACAAGGCGGATGATGTGCCAGCCGAAATCGCTCTCCACCGGCGCCGAGATCTCGCCGGCCTTCATTGCAAACACCGCATCGTCAAACGCCTTGACCATCGCGCCGCGCTCGAAAAAGCCGAGGTCGCCGCCATTGGCCGCGGAACCCGGATCCTGGGAGTGCTGCTTGGCCAGCGCCGCGAAGTTTCCGGGATTTTTCTTCAGCTGCGCGTGAAGTTCTTCAGCCTTTGCCTTCGCTTTCGCCTTCGCTTCCGGGCTGCCGCCTTCCGGGGTGATCAGGATGTGGCTCGCCTGGCGCGATTCCTTGACCACGAACCGTTTTGAATTTTCCTCGTAAGCCTTGCGCAGTTCGTCGGCATTCGGCTTGATCTGCGCCATCAGCGCATCCGCACTGAGGGTCACGAACTCGATGCGCACCTGTTCGGGCACCCGGAACTCGTCCTGGTGGCTGTCGTAGTATTTTTTCGCGGCTTCCGGCTCCAGCTTGACCTGCGGCAGGAAACGGTCGGCGGCAAACGTGAAATGGCTGACCTCGCGCTGCTGTTCCGAAATGCGCAGCAGCAGCGCCGCCTCGGCGCGCGACACGAAGGAGGAACCCGAGTACGGGTACGTGACGTGGTCAACCAGGATGTCCTGGCGCACGCGCTGCTCGAACACCACCGGAGTCATGCCCTGCGCCCTCAGCAGCTGCTCGTAACGGGCATAGGAGAATTTGCCGTCCTCCTTGAAGGCATCGACGTTGGCGACGATGTCCTGGACCTGGCGGTCGCTGACGGCAAGACCGGTGCGCACCGCCCGCTGCACCAGCAGCTGCTGCTGCACCAGGTTGTCGATCACCGACAGGCGCAGCTCCTGGCTGTCGAGCAGCGCCGGATCAAGGCGGCCGCCGGACATGTTGCGCAGCATGTCCTGCCGCTCGCTCAGGGCCTGGGCGAATTCCGCCTGGGATATCCGGTAGTCACCCACCGTCGCCACGCTGTCGCTGCCGCCGACCCCCTGGAAGTAGGAGTCGATGCCGAAGAATGCAAAAGGCGGGATGACAATCACGAAAATGCCGATCATCACCAGTTTGCGGTGTTTCTCGATCAATCCAAACATGCGCTCTCCTCGCTGCGGCGCCTGCGGCGGCGCCCATAAGAAAAAAGGCGAACCGGGTTCGCCTTTTTTACGATAGCTGGCGGAGTGGACGGGACTCGAACCCGCGACCCCCGGCGTGACCAAAATCAATGATGAACGATGAGTGATGAATTATGAGCAAAAACCGATATAACCCGATCCGCGCTCATCGTTCCGAACTCATCGCTGCATTTCTGGTGGGTGCTGACGGGATCGAACCGCCGACATTCGCCTTGTAAGGGCGACGCTCTACCAGCTGAGCTAAGCACCCGTCATCCGCACCCGCCGCGTCCGCGGCGCAATAGCCTGCCAAACAAAGGGCCGGATTGTAGCCCAGTCCGGCCCCGATTTCCAGCCTCAATTGCGTTTGAGGCTCAATGCTTGATCGCGGCAGGCGCCGTGCTGTCTCCGGCCGGCGGCACCGGCACGTTTTCCGCATCGGGCAGCGGCTCCGGCTTGCGCTCCAGCGCCAGCTCGAGCACCCGGTCGATCCACTTCACCGGCTGGATGTCGAGCTTGTTCTTGACGTTGTCCGGAATCTCCTTGAGATCCTTGACGTTTTCCTCGGGGATCAGCACGGTCTTGATCCCGCCGCGGTGCGCCGCCAGCAGTTTTTCCTTGAGCCCGCCGATCGGCAGCACCTCGCCGCGCAGCGTGATCTCGCCGGTCATCGCCACATCGGCGCGCACCGGAATGCCGGTCAGCACCGACACCATCGCGGTACAGATGCCGATGCCGGCGCTGGGGCCGTCCTTCGGCGTGGCGCCCTCCGGCAGGTGGATGTGCACGTCGTTCTTCTGGTAGAAGTCCGGGTGGATGCCCAGGCGCTGCGAGCGCGCCCGCACCACCGACATCGCCGCCTGCACCGATTCCTGCATGACTTCGCCGAGTTTGCCGGTGGTCGTCATCTTGCCCTTGCCGGCCATGGTCGCCGCCTCGATCGACAGCAGTTCGCCGCCAACCTCGGTCCAGGCCAGGCCGTTGACCTGGCCGATCTGGCTTTTCTTCTCGGCGATGCCGAAGGAATAACGCCGCACCCCGAGGTACTTGTCGAGATTGCGCGCAGACACGGTGATCTTGCGCTCCTTGCCGCCGCTGACCAGTTCCTTGACCACCTTGCGGCAGATCTTGGAGATTTCGCGGTCGAGGCTGCGTACGCCGGCCTCGCGCGTGTAGTAACGCACGATGTCGCGCAGCGCGCTGTCGGACACCGTCAGCTCGTCCTTCTTCAGGCCGTGGTTCTGCATGGTTTTCGGCAGCAGGTGATTCTCGGCGATGTGGATCTTCTCGTCCTCGGTGTAACCCGACAGGCGGATGATCTCCATCCGGTCGAGCAGCGCCGGCGGAATGTTCAGCGTGTTGGCCGTGGCGACGAACATCACGTCCGACAGGTCGTATTCGACCTCGACGTAATGGTCGACAAAGGTGTTGTTCTGCTCCGGATCCAGCACCTCGAGCAGCGCGGATGCCGGGTCACCCCGGAAATCCATGCCCATCTTGTCCACTTCGTCCAGCAGGAACAGCGGGTTGCGGACGCCGACCTTGGACATGTTCTGGAGGATCTTGCCGGGCATCGAACCGATGTAGGTGCGGCGGTGGCCGCGGATTTCCGCCTCGTCGCGCACGCCGCCCAGCGACATGCGCACGAACTTGCGGTTGGTCGCGCGCGCAATCGACTGGCCGAGCGAGGTCTTGCCGACGCCGGGGGCGCCGACCAGGCACAGGATCGGCGCCTTCAGCTTGTCGACGCGCTGCTGCACCGCCAGGTATTCGACGATGCGCTCCTTGATCTTCTCGAGGCCGTAGTGGTCCTCGTCCAGCACCTTCTCGGCCAGCTTGAGATCGGTGCTGATCTTGCTTTTCTTGCGCCACGGCAGGCCGATCAGCGCGTCGATGTAGTTGCGCACGACGGTGGCCTCGGCCGACATCGGCGACATCAGCTTCAGCTTCTTCAGTTCGGCCTCGGCCTTCTTGCGCGCGTCCTTGGGCATGCGCGCCGCCTTGATCTTTTTCTCGATCTCGTCGATGTCCGCGCCTTCCTCGGTCTCGCCGAGCTCCTTCTGGATCGCCTTCACCTGCTCGTTCAGGTAGTACTCGCGCTGGCTTTTCTCCATCTGGCGCTTGACGCGGCCGCGGATGCGCTTCTCCACCTGCAGAATGTCGAGTTCGCCCTCCACCACCTTCAGCAGGTGGTCCAGGCGCTGTTTGACGTCGAGCATTTCCAGCACTTCCTGCTTCTGCTCCAGTTTGAGCGGCAGGTGCGCGGCAATGGTGTCGCCGAGGCGGCCGGCCTCGTCGATGCCCGCCAGCGAGGTGAGTATCTCCGGCGGAATCTTCTTGTTGAGCTTCACGTACTGGTCGAACTGCTGGATCATCGTCCGCCGCATCGCCTCGGTCTCGTGGTCGGTCGCCGGATCGCTGGCGATCGGGGTGACCTGGACCGTGAAGTGGGTCTTGACGTCCTCGATGCTGTGGATGCGCGCGCGCTGGCTGCCTTCCACCAGCACCTTCACCGTGCCGTCCGGCAGTTTCAGCATCTGCAGGATGTTGGCAATGCTGCCGACGTCGTAGAGGTCTTCCGGCGCCGGTTCGTCCTTGGCCGCGGATTTCTGCGCCACCAGCACGATGCTTTTCCCCGCTTCCATCGCGGTTTCCAGTGCCTTGATCGATTTCGGCCGCCCCACGAACAGGGGAATGACCATGTGCGGAAACACCACGACATCCCTCAAGGGGAGCAGGGGCATTTCCATCTTGCTGATTTCATTGCTGATTTGGTCATTCATTGGCATCACCTGAGAGAGAGAACAAAAGAACAGCTTGGGGCTGCGGCCGGCAAATCAAGGAGCGCCGGCCGGCAAAACCCCGCTGCGGCAGCGTCACCGCCGCCGCTCCGTCCGTGCCGGATGTGAAAACTGCGCGGGCCTGGGGCGCCCGCATCCGGCGGTCAGACGGTTGATCCGGCAACTTTGGGCTGGTCCGAGTAGATGAGCAGCGGCGGCGCGTCGCTGGTGATGGTGCCTTCGTCGACCGCCACCTTGACCACATTTTCCAGCGACGGCAGGTCGAACATGGTGTTCAGCAGCGTGTGCTCGAGGATCGAGCGCAGGCCGCGCGCGCCGGTCTTGCGCGCCAGCGCCTTGCGTGCAATCGCGCGCAGTGCGGCGTCGCGTACTTCCAGTTCGACGCCTTCCATGCTGAACATTTTCTGGAACTGCTTGATCAGCGCATTTTTCGGCTGTGTCAGGATCTCGATCAGCGCCACCTCGTCGAGTTCAGCCAGCGTCGCCACCACCGGCAGGCGGCCGACAAATTCCGGGATCAGGCCGTACTTGATCAGGTCTTCCGGCTGGCAGTCGCGCAGGACCATCGCAATGTCCTTGCCATTGTCCTTGCTGCGCACGTCGGCGCCGAAGCCGATGCCGCTCTTCTCCGAACGCGCACGGATGATCTTGTCGAGGCCGTCGAAAGCGCCGCCGCAGATGAACAGGATGTTGGTGGTGTCGACCTGAACGAATTCCTGGTTCGGGTGCTTGCGGCCGCCCTGCGGAGGCACCGAGGCGATGGTGCCCTCAATCAGCTTCAGCAGCGCCTGCTGCACGCCCTCGCCCGACACGTCGCGGGTGATCGAGGGGTTGTCGGATTTGCGCGAGATCTTGTCGATCTCGTCGATGTAGACAATGCCGCGCTGCGCCTTCTCGACGTCGTAGTCGCACTTCTGCAGCAGCTTCTGGATGATGTTCTCGACGTCCTCACCGACATAACCGGCCTCTGTCAGCGTCGTCGCATCGGCCATCACGAAGGGCACGTTGAGCAGCCGCGCCAGCGTCTGCGCGAGCAGCGTCTTGCCGGAACCGGTCGGCCCGACCAGCAGGATGTTCGACTTGGCCAGCTCGACATCGTCGTTTTTGCCGACGTTGCGCAGCCGCTTGTAGTGGTTGTAGACCGCCACCGACAGGATGCGCTTGGCGACATCCTGGCCGATCACGTACTGGTTCAGGATGTCGCGGATTTCATGCGGCACCGGCAGGTCCGACTTGGCGCCCTTCGCGCCCTGGTCGCCCTGGGTTTCCTCGCGGATGATGTCATTGCAGAGCTCGATGCACTCGTCGCAGATGAACACCGACGGTCCCGCGATGAGCTTGCGCACCTCGTGCTGGCTCTTGCCGCAGAACGAGCAGTACAGCAGCTTCTCACCGCCCACTTTTTCCGTCATGCCCGCAACCCTTTGTCCGTTGTTTTAACCTGCCCGCCCTGCTGTGACCACCGGTGCCGGCGAAAATTCCGCCGCACACCGGCCCTATTTCACCGTATCGGTCCTGCTGACCAGGACCTTGTCGACCAGACCGTAGTTTACCGCCTGTTCGCCGGAAAGGAAGTTGTCGCGGTCAGTGTCCTTTTCGATGGTGGCGACATCCTGGCCGGTGTGTTTGGCGAGGATGGCATTGAGCTTGCCCTTCAGGAACAGGATTTCCTTGGCATGAATCTCGATGTCCGAGGCCTGCCCCTGGAAACCGCCCATCGGCTGATGGATCATCACCCGCGAATTGGGCAGGCAGAAACGCTTGCCCTTGGCCCCCGCCGTAAGCAGCAGTGCGCCCATGCTGGCCGCCTGCCCCACGCACAGCGTCGACACGTCCGGCTTGATGAACTGCATGGTGTCGTAGATTGCCATGCCGGCGGTCACCGACCCGCCGGGCGAATTGATGTAGAAGGAGATGTCCTTGTCAGGATTCTCGGACTCCAGGAACAGCAGCTGGGCGACGATCAGGTTCGCCGTCACCTCGTTGACCGGACCGACCAGGAACACCACCCGCTCCTTCAGCAGCCGCGAGTAGATGTCGTAGGCGCGCTCGCCGCGGCCACTCTGCTCGATCACCATCGGGATCATGCCGAGGCCCTGCGGTTCCATCATCGCCTGCGGTTCGAAATAACGCGTCATTGGGTATTCCCCATCAATTCATCAAAGGTCACGGCCTTGTCCTCGACTTTGGCTGTCGCCAGCGCCCAGGTCACGACATTCTCTTCAAGCACCACCGACTCGATGTCGCGCAGGCGGTCCGGCGACTGGTAGAACCACTTCACCACCTCCTGCGGATGCTCGTAGCTCTGTGCCTGTTCTTCCACGGCTGCGCGCACCTGTTCCGGCTTGGCCTGCAGGTTCTGCCCGCGCACCACTTCGGAAAGGATCAGCCCGAGGCTGACCCGGCGCTGCGCCTGCTTCTCGAACAGGTCCGCCGGCAGCGGCATGTCGTCGCGCACCGGGATGCCGCGGGACGCCAGGTCCTGCTTCGCCATCTCGCGCAGGCGGTCGATTTCCATGTCGATCAGCGACTTCGGCACCTCGAGGCTGGTCGCCGCGAGCAGCGCGTCCATCACCTGTTCCTTGACCCTGGCCTTGAGCCGCGCCTTGACCTCGCGTTCGAGGTTGCCGCGGACTTCGGCACGCATCTTCGCCAGGTCGCCGTCGGCGATGCCCAGCGTCTTCGCGAACTCGGCATCGATCGCCGGCAGCTTCGGCGCCGCCACTTCATTGACCTTCACCTCGAACACCGCGGTCTTGCCGGCCACTTCCTTGCCCGCATAGTCGTCCGGAAACTTCAGTTCGAAGCTCTTGCTGTCACCGGCCTTCATGCCCGGCAGGTTTTTCTCGAATTCCGGCAGGAAACGGCCCTCGCCCAGCACCACCGGCTGGCCTTCGGCCTTGCCGCCGGCAAATTCAGTGCCGTCGATCTTCCCGACGTAGTCCATCGTCACCCGGTCACCGCTCTCGGCGGCACGTTCGACCTTTTCGAAGCTCACGCGCTGCTTGCGCATGATGTCCAGCGTCTTGTCGACATCCGCGTCCGACACCTCGAGCACCGGCCGCGACAGCGTGGACTTGGCCACGTCGCCGACCACCACCTCGGGATAGACCTCGAAGGTCGCGCTGTACTGGAACTCTTCGGCACCGTCCACGGGCGGCACCGCATCGAATTTCGGGTAGCCGGCGACGCGCAGCTTCTGCTCGTTTACGGCATCGCCGAAGGTTTTCTGCAGCGTGTCGCCCAGCACCTCCTGGCGCACCTGCGGGCCGTACTGCTGGGCCACCACCTTCAGCGGCACCTTGCCCGGCCGGAAGCCGGAGATCTTGACCGTGCGCGCCAGCCGCTTGAGGCGGTTTTCCACCTCGCCATTGATTTCCGCCATGGGCACCGCAATGCTCAGCTTGCGTTCCAGGCTGCCCAGCGTTTCCAGATTCGCTTGCATCAAATCATTCCCTGTTGAGTTTCCGTGGTGTCAGTGCGGTCTGGTGCGAAAGGAGGGACTCGAACCCACACGCCTCGCGGCGCCAGAACCTAAATCTGGTGCGTCTACCAATTCCGCCACTTTCGCGCTGCAACATGCATCCGGCCTGCCGATGCCTGTGCCGCCTGTCTGACGCGTCTTGCAACCCTGGCCCCGGAGCAGCGTATTCCGCGGGAAATCCGCGCCAAGCCCTTGATGGCAATCTCTTTTCCGGATCCCGTGGCCGTCGATCACTACGAAAATTTCCCTGTCGCCTCAATCCTGCTGCCGCGACACCTGCGACGCCCCGTAGCCCTCATTTACCGCTTCGCCCGCGAAGCCGACGATTTTGCCGACGAAGGGGATGCGCCGGACACTGAACGCCTGGCACAGCTTGCCGGATTCAGCCGCGAACTGCAGCGCATGGAACGCGGTGAAACACCGGGTATTCCCTGGTTTGCCGAACTCGCCGCGATGATCCGCGCGCATGACCTGCCACTGGCCGCTTTTCACGACCTGCTGTCGGCCTTCGCCCAGGACGTCACGGTCAAGCGTTACGCCACCTACGCCGACGTGCTCGACTACTGCCGCCGCTCCGCCGATCCGGTCGGCCGCCTGCTGCTGGTGCTCTACGGCGCCGCCAGCCCGAAAAACCTCGAATACTCCAGTGCCATCTGTTCCAGCCTGCAGTTGATCAATTTCTGGCAGGACGTCGCCATCGACTGGCGGAAAGACCGCGTCTATTTTCCTCAGGACGAAATGCAGCGTTACGGCATCAGCGAAGCGCAGATCGCCGCCGGCGACTGCGGCGGCCGCTGGACCGAGTTCATGGCCTTTCAGACCGGCCGCACCCGCGCCCTGCTCGACTCCGGCCGGCCGCTGGGCCGCATCCTCAAGGGCCGCATCGGCCTCGAGATGCGCATGATCATCGCCGGCGGCGCGCGCATCCTCGACCGCATCGATGCCGTCGGCGGCGACGTGTTCCGCCGGCGACCGGTGCTGACCAAACCCGACTGGGCGCTGATGTTCGGGCGCTCCCTGCTCGCATG
>LNFM01009802.1_pt1 | contig 13750 bp, 15 predicted proteins | sample 596031 | NCBI WGS metagenome assembly LNFM01 (sample SAMN04254537, study PRJNA301005) | activated carbon metagenome | isolation source: dual media filters at the Ann Arbor, Michigan drinking water treatment plant | place: USA: Ann Arbor
TCACCCTCTGGGATGGCGCAGCTGGCAAGATCGTTCACCAGCATGACGAGCCCTTCTCGGTCTGGTCGGGCGTCCTGACGACCGCTGGCGGCCTCGCCTGCCACGGTACGCTGGACGGCTACCTGAAGTGCCGCGACGCTAAGGATGGTGCTGAACTCTTCAAGCATCGTCTGCCGTCGGGTTCGATCGGTAACGTCTTCGCCTACGCAATCGATGGCAAGCAGTACATCGGCCTCTACTCGGGCGTCGGTGGCTGGGCTGGCATCGGTCTCGCCGCTGGCCTTGACAAGCCGACGGACGGTCTGGGCGCAGTCGGCAACTACGCCGGTCTGAAGTCCTACACCGACCTCGGTGGCACGCTCACGGTCTACTCGCTGCCCTAATCGGTAGAAGTTGACTTGACATAGGGGGCCGGCGCGGGAACACCGCGCCGGCCTTCTTCGTAAGCGCCGGGTGCATGTCGCTCATATAAGTCTCCGTGCGTATTGTCGCACGGCTTGCAAACAGCGGTATCGGTACTGGAGTGGGCGCCGCCCGCCGATGTATCAGTTGGCTCAACCCTGACACCCAGGGTTTTGCATGCATAGCGCTCTGAGAGCCCAAACAAGCAGGCCATTCTCAGAGGTTCACAACCGATCGGATTCGATCGAGAAAAAATGGGGAAACGAGTGAAGAGCCTTGGGTTTGGAATGATCGCTGCAGGCGTGATGATGCTGTCTGCCGGTGCCGCCTTTGCTGATGCGCCTGCCGAGGCGCCGCCGATTCCGACGGCCAAGACCGAAGGGGCAACGAGCGCGTTGCCCGATCCAGCTCTCCACAAAGCTGCTCAAGAGGGTAAAAAGTGGGAAGCCGGCCGGTGGGTTCTCCCAGACGGTTCGCCCACCTACAACGTCGAGCGCGGCGCGACGAACACGGACCAGGTCGTCAAGGTCGACTGGATGACCTACTCGGGCTGGCGCCGCTATCACGCCGAGTGCCACGTCTGCCATGGCCCGAACGCTGAAGGCTCGTCGTTCGCTCCTGCTCTGCACGACTCGCTGAAGACCATGGACTACGCGAAGTTTCTGCAGATCGTTGCATCCGGCCAGATCCGCGATGTTGCCGGCACGAAGTACATCATGCCGGCCCTTGGCGATAACAAGAACGTTATGTGCTACGTGGATGACCTGTATGTTTATCTGAAGGCCCGAGCGACCGACGCTCTTCCTGGCGGCCGCATCAGCGCCGACCAGCGCGCCGACAAGCCCAAGGAAGCCGTCGAAGCCGAGAAATCCTGCTTGGGCGATTGATCAGTTGAGCACAAGCACAGCGCGCGACGGCCATCCGCCGCCGCGCGCTTTGCTTTGTGCCCCGCATGACAAGAACTTCATGTGCAGGTCCGTTTTCCCGACCGTATATGTCACGAGGCAAGCACAGCGTGTCCCGCCTCGGCACCGGGCAACGCCCAACACTGAAAAAGAAACAATGGCCACCGCGTCCCCATCACAAGCGACCGGAGGCCGGGAAACCGAAACGAGAGCACAATGAGAAAGATTCTTCTGGCCGCCGTGGCCGTGTCGCTGGGCGCTATGGCGCCCGCACACGCCGCCGACGGCAACTTGGCGGACGCCGTCAACCGCAAGGTTCTGCGCGTCTGCTCGATCCCCGAGAACATGCCCTATTCGAATGACAAGGGCGAAGGCTTCGAGAACAAGATCGCGGAAGTCATCGCTGATGAGATGAAGGTCCCTGTCGAATACACGTGGTATCCTGGCGGCTTCGGCCTCATCCGCCGGACGCTCGCCGCCAAGAAGTGCGATCTCGTCCTCGGCACCGTCCAGGCTGACGAATACACCCTGAACACGAACCACTACTATCACACGACGTATGTGATGTTTTACAAGAAGGGCGGCCCCCTCGACGGTGTGACGTCGTTCTCCGATCCCAAGATGCAGGGCAAGCGCGTCAGCAATCAGGGCGGCCCCATCGGCGACCAGCTCGCCAAAGCCGGCCTGATGCCGAACGCGAAGGCCTACCTCATCAACGTCGACCGCCGGTACATTAATCCTGAGCAGGAAATCATCGACGACGTCCTCAAGGGCGACATCGACGTCGGCGTACTGTGGGGGCCCTTCTCGGGTTGGTTTCTGAAACCGCACCTGGACAAGCTCACCGTCGTTCCCATTACCGAGCACGTGCCGGGCACCGCAAAGCCGGATTATCGCATCACGATGGGCGTGCGCGCCAACGAGTCGAACTGGAAGCGCCAACTCAACGAGATCATCAAAAAGCGCCAGGGCGACATCGATCAGATCCTTCTCGACTTTAAAGTCCCTCTGCTCGACGAAGACCTGAAGCCCATCACCAAAGCGCGCAAGTAGCTTTGACGCGATGAAGTCCATCTCAACTCAGTCACGTCATGCGCGGCCGGCGATCGACATCGCCGGCCGCGTCATTGCGATCTGCGTGGCCGTTCTGGCGTTTCTGGCCACCGGGCACAACGCGGTTGCCGAAACCGGCCATGTCGATCCCAAGTCGATGACGCCGCCCGCAGCCACCGGTGAGGTCCCCGAACCCGACGGCTATCGTACGGACGGCTATCGCATGCCCGTCCCCCGGACCCTGAAAGGCGCGGTCGTCATCGATGCCGACAAGGCCGAACAGCTGCTGAAGAACAACGCCGCGGTATTCCTCGACGTCTATCCGCGCGCGCCCAAGCCTCCCAATCTCCCCGCCGGCACCGTCTGGCGCGACCCGCCCCATGCCAGCATCGCTGGGACACACTGGCTACCTAACGTCGGCTACGGCGTCCTCTCGCCCGAATTCGAGACCTACTTCAAATCTCGCTTGGAAAAACTTACCGCTAACGATCCGTCCAAGCCCGTCGTCTTCTTTTGTCTGAAGGACTGCTGGATGTCGTGGAACGCGGCCAAGCGTGCCATCGCGTGGGGCTATACCGCGGTGCACTGGTTCCCCGACGGAACCGACGGCTGGCAAGCGATCGGCAACGACCTCACCCCCGCCACCCCCGTTCCCTGATCGCACGAAACACATGAAAACGCCGCGCTCCGGGTGGAACGCGGCGTTGCAACTCTGCGCGTCCTAGCGAGGCCTACTTCGACATCTTGCTGCGAATGTGCTGTGTCAGCGCAAACAGGCGCTCCTCGAGAACCGCCGGCAATTCGCATGCGATCGGAATATTGGCTTGCCGCTCTTGGAAGATGCGGCCGGCCCAGTAGAGCTTCTGCTCTTCTTCGCTTTCGGGAACGGCGGCCGTGTCGTCAACAACGATGTCGCCCCTGAGGTTGGCAAGGTTTACGCCCTGCTGCTCTAGTTCTTGCGCCCTGGACTTCTGCGAGCGCTGATACTTCTCGATGCCGCCGATGATCGAGCGGCGCTGTGTGTTCACCGTGTCGAACAGACCCGCAAAGACTTTGGTCAACTGCACATCGCGGTCGGCTTCCGGCACCGAGGCTGCGAATTGGTCGATCGCCGCCGTCGCCTTCTCAAGCGGAACGCGCCGCGACGCGAGCTTAGTCACCAGCGCCGGGATCTTCTCCGCACTGAACCAGTTCTTATGCTCGTCGATCGCCGGCCCATCCCAAATCGCCGTCGGCGAGAGGTTTTCGACCTTCTTTTGCACGCAAGGCCAGTCTGGGTTCTTTGGATCGACGGCTGCCTGCGCGACGGACGCGAGGCCAACCGCGCCTGCAGCCATCAACAGCGCGGCGCACAAGCTCTGACGGATCATGACCAAAACTTCCTCTCCCAATTAACTTTTCTTATCGTGCCTGCGGGATCATTTCCCGCTGCTTCCCACGTGGGTACGATGCTTTCAAGAGTAAAGATCGGTTCGGGTTACCCGCGCCATTTACCCGGCATTACCTCCGCCCGGACCACCGCGCCGCGCGATCAAACCCTTCGACGGATTGTAGGCAAAAACGGCAGCACTGAGGAACACGACCGTGCATGTGACAACGACCACCAAGTGCGTTAGGTCCAGCAGTTCGCCCGATGCCAGTGGAATGAGAACGCCATCCATGCTGATGCCCGCGGACACCGGCGTCATGGTCGGATCGATCTTCGCGCCGATTTCGCCGTAAAGCGCAAAGCGGATCAATTCCACCGCGTGCGTGAACGGATTAAAGCGCGCCAATTCGTATAGAAGCGGGCTGCCCTCGCGGATGCGCCACAGCGGGTAAAGCGCGGAGGAGGCAAAAAACATCGGGAAGATGACGAAGTTCATCACCCCGGCGAAGTTTTCCAATTGCCGGATCAGCGACGACATCAACAGCGCCAGCGCGCCCAGCATCAACCCCGACAACACCAGAGCCGGCAGAACCGTAAGATAGCCATGCCACGGTGGCGTGATATCCCAGAAGTACGCGATCAATAGGAACGTGTAGGCCTGCAACACGGCAACCGCGACGCCGCCGATCAGCTTGGAGAAGAGCAGGAACGAGCGCGGAAACGGTGCCACGAGCAGCGTGCGCATCGCCCCCGTCTCGCGGTCGTACACCATCGACAGCGAGGACTGCATCGCATTGAAGAGAAGGATCATGCCGATCAAACCCGGCGTGATGAACGTCTCATACAACACATAGGTCGTGTAGGGCGGGATGATCGAAACACCGAGCACCTGCCGGAAACCCGCCGCGAAAATAAACAGCCACACGAGCGGCCGCACCAGTGCGGAGAAAAACCGCTCTCGCTGATAAAGGAACCGCAGCACCTCACGCCACACGATGCCGCGAAAACAAGCGCCATAGGCACCAAGCCCATGTTTGCGCGGCGCCTCGGCTTCAAACGAGCGCATGGGGGTATCGACGTTCATGCCGCCTCCGCAGTGTCTTTTGCCCCGGTCATGGACCGGAACGCTTCGCGGATGTTGGGCTGGCCGCTAACCTCCAGTAGCCCGGGCACGGAGCCGGTGTAGAGAATGCGGCCCTTATGCAGCACGACCACGCGATCCGTGGGCGCGATCTCGTCGATGAGATGCGTCGCCCACAGGACGCCCATCCCTTCCCGTTCAACCAGCCCGCGCACGATCGACAGCACGCTCTCGCGCGACCCGATGTCGAGCCCGACGGTGGCTTCATCGAGCAGCAGCAGTGCGGGCCGGTGCAGAAGCGACCGCGCGATTTCCACGCGCCGCGCCTGACCGCCGGACAGATTGCGGATTTTTTCGTGCGCCCGGTCGGCAAGTCCAACTGTTGTCAGCGCCTCCACCGCACGCGTCTTCGCTTCCGCCTTCCGAATGCCGTGCAAAGCCGCGTGATAGAAGAGGTTCTGCTCAAGCGTCAGGTCACTATCGAGTGTCCGGCTCTGGAACACGACGCCTAGCCGTTGCAGCGCCGCAGTCGGCCGGCGCCGCAGATCATGACCGAGAATGCGAATTTCGCCCGACACGTTGTCGTAAAGCCGTGTGATGAGCGCAAAGAGCGTCGACTTGCCGGCCCCATTGAGCCCGAGCAAAACGGTGAACGCCCCGCGCGGCACGGTGATCGAGACGTTGTCCAGCACGCGCTTGTCGCCGAAGCTGTGGCCGACACCGTTGACGATGAGCGCATCGGCCGACGGCACGTGTGCCCCCGCGCCATCCGCTTGCTTGGAAAGAACTGTCGTCAACGGAACACCTCGCTCGCGCTAAAGTCGCGTCAGACCGGCCGCGCATCCGGTGTGTGCCGGACGCGCCCGCCGCTTACTTCGGCGCGCCGTTCTCGGCGGCCTTCACCGGCGTCAGCCCAGACACGACACCCCACGGGTACCGGCCCGTCTTAATCGATTTGATCGGCTTTTCCGATGCCACATCGATCACGGTCACGTCATTGGAGGTGCCATTCGTCGTGAACAGCAGCTTGTAGTCGGGTGTGAAGCCGAGGTTCCACACGCGCTGCCCGACGAGAATGTACTTCTCAACCTTGTATGTTTTGGCGTCGATGACCGCCACGCGGTTCGCCGGCCCGAGAGCCACAAAGGCCTTCGAATTGTCCTGCGTGAAGCGCACGCCGACCGGCTGGATCGCGTCCTTCGTGATGCCCTGGATTTCGAACGTGATCTTGCCCTTAATCTTGCGATCCTTGGGATCGATCACGGTCACGGTGCCGCCAATCTCCGCCGACACCCAGACTTCAGACCCGTCGCTCTTGAACTCCGCCACGCGCGGACGGCTGTCGACCAGCACGTTGTCGATATTCTTGTAGCCGTCCGTGGTGATGAAATGCGCCATGTTCGTCGTTTCAGACGTATTGACGAGAATGGTGCCGTCCGGGCTCATGCCCATGCCTTCCGGCTCCACGCCCACGGGAACGTCGGTGATGATCGTGCCCTTTTGGATATCAACCACGGTGACGAGGTTGTCGTCCTCGTTCGACACATAGAGCGGATTGCCCGATGTATGCAGGATCGGCAGTTCCGGATCGGGCCCCGACGGCAGGTCTTTCACGTACGCGAACGTTTCCGCATCGAAAACCTGCATGCGATTGTCGTCCGACGTGCACACGATCACCCATTTGCCGTCCTTCGACAGAATGATGCCGCGCGGCCGGTTGCCCGTCTTGATGGTGTGAACGACTTCCAGCTTCTCGCTGTCGATCACCGTAACGGTATTCTCCTTTTCATTGGAAATGAACACCTTGTAGGCGGCAGCCGGACCGGAACCGAGCGCCAGTGACGTCAGGGAGAGTGCGGCGATCGCCGCGGTATGTTTCAGAAGGGTCATGGTCGATCCTCTAAATGGGGAGGGTTGGCCGAAGCGCGTCGAGCGGTAAGACCGCATCATTTCTGATACGCCCGGCATTTGGTTTCGGGCCTGTCGATGCCAAGCGTGTCGAGTTCGGTAAACTGATGCAGAAAGCCCGGTTGTGGGGAAACGGTCACGTGCATCTTGCCCGTCGCCAGAACGAGGGGCTGCCGCAATTGCCCATTCCAGGCGCGGTATGTGAGTTTGCGTCCCTTGAAGGCCGCAAGCTCGAACTCCGGCGACAGCATGTAATCGATCAGCGCCTTGCGATCGACGGATTGCTTGCGCGTCGCTGCCTCGCCGATGGAGCGGACAGCAATCCAGGCGTTGTAGTCGAGCGGCCGCATGGTGCGGTTGGCCAACCGCTTGAACCGGTTTTGAAACTGCGTCCCGCCCCACAATTCGATCGCCGGATGCCAGCTCGTGGGGAACAGGCCAGCCGTGCCGACGACGGGCTTCGCGTCCCACGTCCGGTACGGGAAGTATTCCCCAAATAGTTCGCCCTCGTCGGCTACGACAAGCACATCGTGTGGCGGCAACTTCTGAGTGAACGTCGGGATCTGTTGCTGGATCTGCTCAAAGCCGCCGTCGGAGCGCCGGCTGCCCGGATCATATTTGAATTCCCGCTCTTCCACGATCTTCATGCCAAAGCGCTGAGCTGACCGGCGCAATGCTTCCGCAAACGCCTTGTCTTCCGGCGTTGGCCCCGTGATCAGCACCCAGTTGCCCCACCGCTTCCAGGCCAGATACTGGGAAAGAGCATCCGACAACATCGCGCGCGAGGGCGCCGTATGCTTGAGATTCGCACGGCAATCTTCTTCGCGGATGTTTTCGTCCGGGGCCGATGTGTTGAAGATCACCGCATCGAGGCCCTTGAGCGCATCGGCGAGGTCGATCGTCGGCTTGGCGTCGAGGTCGGTGACGATGAAACCAAGCCCGCCTTCGACCCGCTTCTTTGTCTCCGCGATCAGTTCTGCCGGATCCTCGCTCTCGATCAACTCCAGCGTGAAGTTCTGCTTGAGGAACCTGCCGGTCGTGTTGTTGTCATCGATCGCCAGCCGCGCGCCGGCCAGTCCGTCGTCCTTCGGCGGCAGATCGAGCAGCGACAGCGGCGGCAAACGGTCGGGCCGCAGCTGCCGGACCATGAGCATTGTCAGCGTCTTGACGTCCGCCGGAGCCTCCGCAGCCGGGGCCGTCTCAGCCGGAGCAACTCCAGGAGGTCCCCCAGCCCAAACGGCGGCAGGAGCCAGCAGAGACGCTACAACAGCGAACAATCCCAGAGACTTATGGCCCAACGCGCGCAGCGAATGACACGGAGCCTTGTGGGGCGACCGCACCACGAGGGCTGGCGAGACGGGAGGGGTGGCTTGCGACACAGGGCGTTTCCATTTTGTTACTTTATACCGTACTGAAATCGCCATCCGGACCCAAATGTCAAGCCAGGGTTGAACCGGGTCGCGGGAATTTTAGAACATTTGATGCTGGACGTTCGGCAATGCCCTCGCAATCTGCGGGGGCCATTGCCACGTTAAGACCAAAGATCAATAAGGTGCGCCAGAGTTCCGCCGAGCCGGGACGGGAGCGCACCAAGCACCGGGAGCGAAGATGATGCGGGCCGCAACAGGCGGGGTTCTGGCTTTTATGACGGCGTTGGGAGCTTTTGCCGGCACTGCCGCGGCCCAAAAGACGGTTCTGTTGCCCTTCGATCTGGTGCTGCAGAAAAAAGAAGAAGATTTCTTCATTGGCGCCGGCAAGCCCTCACCGGCAGAGCAGGCGCGCCTCAAAGTCATCAACGATGAACTCGCCAAAATCCTCTCTGAGGATGGTGTGCATGAACTGATCGACACCGCACCTTACGCGAAAGAGATCGCGGCTGCGGCTCCCTTTGTCGACTGCAATGGCTGCGAAGTCGATATGGCCAAGAAGCTCAACGGCGAGGTGCTGTACACCGGTCTCGTTGACAAAGCCTCCGAGACGCTCCTGAACATGCGCATCATGGAAATCGACGTCGCTAGCGGACAATTGAAGCGCGCCGGTAACGTGGTCATTCAAGGCAATACGGATGAATCCTGGCTACGCGGCGTGCGCTGGCTGATGAAGAATAAACTGCCCGCCACCGAGGCGCCCGCTACGAAATCCGAGGCCAAACCATGAGCCTTACACGCCGCGACCTGCTTGCATCCGGCCTCTCCGGGCTTGCAGCCATCAGTATAAGCGGTCTGGTCTTTTCGCCCGCCGCACACGCGGACGCTCGAAAACTCCGCGTCGCCTCCGTCAAGTTCGGCACGCTGGCCTGGCTCCTGGAGACCATCCAAGCCGAAAAGCTCGACGAAAAATATAACGTCGCGCTTGAGATCGTCGAAACGGCCACCAACCAATCGAGCCCCGTCGCCCTTTATGGCGGCAGCGCGGACGTCGTCGTCACGGATTGGCCATGGGCTCTGCGCCAGCGGGCCATGGGCGAAGCAGTGAAATTCGCTCCGTTCTCCGGTGCGCTGGGCGCCGTCGTTGTCCCCGCCGACAGCCCCATCAAGACGTTCGCCGACTTGAAGGATAAGAAGCTGGGCGTGGCCGGCTCATCCACCGACAAGAGCTGGCTCTTGTTGCGCGCCCATGCCCAAAAAGAACTGGGCGCCGATCTCGCCGATTATGCCAAGCCCCAGTACGGCGCCGCACCTTTGCTCACCGAACAGCTGAAGGACGGACGCCTCGACGCGGTCCTCAATTTCTGGACGTTTACCGCCCGCCTCGAGGCCCAAGGTTTCCGCCGCCTCATCTCAATGTCGGACGTCATGACTTCGCTGGGTGTCGATCCCCAGCCGGCGCTTGTGGGCTTTATCTGGAAAGAAGGCGCGCAAGCCGAACTTCTTCCCGCCATCAACGGGCTGCTGGCCGCCGCCCGAGAAGCCAATGAATTGCTGGCCAAGAGCGACGCCCCCTGGGAACGTCTGCGTCCCATGATGAAAGCCGCCGATGACAAGGAATTCGCCAGCCTCAAGGCGGGCTATCGCGCCGGCATCCGCGACTACTGGAGCGAGGCCGATATGAAGTCGGCGGAAAAGATCATGGACATCCTTCTCACAGCCGGCGACGCCGAACTCGCCGGTAAGGGCACCCGCTTCGATCCCAAGGCATTCTATGCTCCCGGCGCGTAAGCTCTCCCCCGCCGGCGCCACCGCCGAACGCCTGCTCTGGACGTTGGCCTCGCTCACCACGCTCGTTGCGTTGTGGTCGCTGGCTGCGATGATCTCAGATAGCCGCCATCTCCCCGGCCCCATGAAGGTGCTGGAAGTTTTGGGTCAGGAATCCGCCTCCGGCGCCCTCTGGTCGAACATGTCGATCACGCTTGTTCGCGTCGCCTGCGCGTTCTTTCTTGCCATGCTAATCGGCACCATGATCGGCATCGCGATCGGCTCCTATAAGCGCGCCGACCAGTTCTTCGACAGTTGGCTTGTCTTGTTTCTCAACCTGCCGGCTCTCGTCATCATCGCGCTGTCGTATGTCTGGCTCGGCACCACAGAACTCACTGCCATCATGGCGGTCGCCATCAACAAGATCCCCAACGTGGCGGTCCAAATGCGCGAGGGCGCCCGCCAGCTCTCCCGCGATCTGTCCGAGATGGCCAAGCTCTACAACTTCGGCCCCTGGAAAACGCTCCGCCACGTCACGCTGCCGCAACTCGCCCCGTTTGCCGCCGCAGCCGCGCGCTCCGGTTTGGCACTCGTCTGGAAAATCGTGCTCGTGGTCGAGGCGCTCGGCGGTCACGCCACCGGCGTCGGCCACCAGATCCACGCCGCCTTCGGCAACTATGATGTGCCCACGATCCTGGCCTACGCCCTGGCCTTCATCGTTGTCATCCAGATCGTTGAATTCGGCATCCTGCAGCCGCTCCAGGCGCGGGTCATGAGATGGCGGCGTTGATGGCAAGCGGCAATCCATTGCGCATCCGCGTCAAGCGCAAGACCTTTCCCGCCATCGGCGGGCGCGACGAAAACACCGTGCTTCGCGACGTGTCCTTCGAGGTCAGCCCGCGCGAATTCGTCGTCCTCACTGGACCGTCCGGTTGCGGCAAATCCACGTTGCTCAACATCGTGGCGGGCCTTGACACCGATTACGAGGGCGACATCGATCTGGGCGCCGCCCACCCGCGCATGACCTTCATCTTCCAGACGCCCCGGCTCCTGCCCTGGCGCACCATCCGCGAAAACCTGATGCTCTCGCTGCCCGACGGCGATCCGCGCCAGAACAACGTCGACGCCATCATTGATCGCGTCGGCCTCACTGAAGCCAAAAACGCCTACCCCGAGCGCACTTCGCTGGGCATGCAGCGCCGCGCGGCGCTGGCGCGCGGTTTCATTCAAGAGCCCGACATCCTGCTCATGGACGAACCCTTCGTCTCGCTGGACGATCCGACCGCCCAGGGCCTGCGCGAGCTTCTCGTCGATTTGTGGAATAGCCGTCCGACCACGGTCATGTTTGTGACCCACGACCGCACCGAAGCCGTCATGCTCGGCACCCGAATCTTGCGCCTTGCCGCCGGCTCTGCGAGTATCAAGACCGACGAAAGCGTCTGCTTGAGCCCGTCCGACCGCACCCAACGCGATAAAGTGCAAGCCGAACTCAAGCGTATCTTCGAGAGCACGCCCGAGACGTGACAGACCAAGGGCGTCACACAAGGTTGATACCGACACAAGGTTGATAACGACGATGCCGGCCGGCACCTCCGGTCGCCCGCGCTTCCTGGCCAGCGTAACGAGCGTGGCCGAAGCACTGACCGCTATGGCGGCGGGCGCCGAGATCATCGATGGCAAGAACCCCGCGGCAGGCGCACTCGGCGCGCTTCCGCACGACACCGTGCGCGCCATCGTCGAGGCGATCGCCGGCAAAGTGCCTGTCAGCGCGACCATCGGCGATCTCGTCCCTCGACCCGAAATCCTCTGTCCCGCCGCCACCGCCATGGCCGCCACCGGCGTCGACCTCGTCAAAATTGGCTTCTTCTCTGGCGGCAACCCGCCCGCAAGCATCGCAGCCCTCGGCACACTGCAGCTCGGCCACGCCCGCCTCGTTGGCCTGCTGCTTGCCGACCGCGACCCCGACTTTAACCTTATTCCCGCCATGGCATCCGCCGGTTTCGCCGGCGTCATGCTCGATACCGCCACGAAAGACGGCCGCTCACTGCTGGATGTGATGGCCCCCGGCGACATTGCCCGCTTCGTCGCAGCCGCCCGCTCGGCGGACCTCTTCGTCGGCCTAGCCGGCGCACTCCGTCTGCAGCACATCCCCGCCGTCGCGGCGTTGTCTCCGGATGTCATGGGCTTCCGCGGCGCGTTGTGCGCTGGATCGGTCCGCGAAGGCTCGCTAGAAGAAGAAGCCGTGCGCGCCGTTGCACGCGACCTCTCCGCCCTCGCGCGCCGCCCCTCAGCCCGCCACGCCATCCTTGAGGCCACACCATGACCGACCGCCGCACAGGCGCCGCCACGATGCACGCCGTACCCGCAACGGTCGCCCACACCGACGACAAAATCTTCGTCAAAGACTACGTGAAAGATGCCAATATCGGCATCTACGCTGAAGAAAAGGGCGTTACCCAGCAGATCCGCCTGACGGTGGATGCGTTCCTCGCCCCCGGCGTTGTGTCCACCGTCGATGAAATGGTGGAAGTGCCGTCCTACACCGACATTATCGACGCCATCGATCACCTGATCGACCGCGGCCACATCAATCTCGTCGAAACGCTCGCCGAAGAATTGGCCGCCATGCTGCTCCGCGATCATCGCATCGGCGGCGTGCGTGTCCTCGTCGAGAAGCTGGAACGCGGCCCCATCCGCGGCGTCGAAATCACCCGCACCCGCAACTGATGGCCCAAGGCCTTTTGATCCTGAAGCTCGGCGGTAGTCTGCTGGAATGCGGCCGGCTGACGGCCGTTTTGGATATCGTCGCCAAGCGCAAGCGGCCGGTCATCGTCGTCCCCGGTGGCGGCAAGTTCGCCGATCAGATCCGGCAAGCGCAAACCCAGAGCGGCTTCGACGACGCCTCTGCTCACCGCCTCGCGCTCTTCGCGATGCATCAGATGGCCAACGTCATCTGCACACGCTCGCCCCACTTCGCCCCAGCGGCCTCCAAAGAAGAATTCGGCCTTGCCGGCGTCAATGGCCTCGTCCCCGTCTGGCTGCCATCGACCATGGCCGGTGCCGATCCGACCATCCCCAAATCCTGGGACATGACCTCCGACAGCCTCGCCGCCTGGCTCGCAGCCGAGACCGGCGCCAAGGATGTCGCCCTCGTCAAAACCTGCGCGATCGACCCTGAAGCTACGCTGCACGACCTCACCAGAACCGGCATCGTCGATCCGCTGTTTCAAACCTACGTGGAACGCGCTGGCCTCACATGGTCGGTGATCGGGGAGGGCGATGACGCCCGTTTGACCAGCCTCGTTCAGCCATCCAACGAGCCCAATTGACTTTTTCACCACCCACCCATCGACGCCAGACAACCCCCGTGTTAGGGCCCTCGCCATGAGCAAAGACGTAAAAATACCCCGCTGGGGATGGGCGCTGACCGGCTCCGGACACTTCGTCAAGGAGACGCTCGCCCTCATCAAGCGCCTGCCCGATCTCGATCTCTTCCTGTCGAGCGCGGCCGAAGAAGTCCTGAACATGTACAAGCAGGACCTCGTGCTCGCCGAAGGTTCGCGCATCTATAAAGATCGCACCGCCAGCGCCGCCCCGGTCGGCAACTTCTACTATGGCGTCTACCACACGCTGATCCTTGGTCCCGCGACCTCGAACACGGTGGCCAAGTGCGTCTATGGCATCTCCGACAACCTTGCGACCAACGTCTTCGCGCAGGCCGGCAAGTGCCGCGTCCCCGCCATCGTCTTCGCCTGCGATACCGCGCCCGAGATGGACACCGAAGCCCCCAAGGGGATGGTGAAGGTCTATCCGCGCCGCATCGATCTGGAAAATACCGAGAAGCTCAAATCGTTCGAAGACACGACCGTGGTCGAAACGATCGAAGAGTTCGAACGGG
>LNFM01013939.1_pt1 | contig 13745 bp, 12 predicted proteins | sample 596031 | NCBI WGS metagenome assembly LNFM01 (sample SAMN04254537, study PRJNA301005) | activated carbon metagenome | isolation source: dual media filters at the Ann Arbor, Michigan drinking water treatment plant | place: USA: Ann Arbor
GGCTGCCCGCCCCGCTCTCCGACAGGCCGCGATTGAGGTAGGCCAGAGCCAAGGGGCCGCCGACGAGCGAGCCGGTCTTGATCGCCTCCGTGCAGGCGACGACCTTCTGGGCCGCGTCCGCACCCGTCAGCCCATTGCACACGTCGATTGCGGGCGGTCCGCCCTTCGGCGCGGGCTTGGCCGGCGCCTGACCGTGCGCCGGCTGGAGACCCCACCCAAGCAGACTGGCGCTTGCTGCACAGGCAGCCGCGCAAAGTATGATGCGCCCGACAAAACCCCGCATAACCATCCCTCGTGGCACCGCAGACGGACCCCAATGCCGACCTGCGGTTCGGCGTCATAAGTGACAGCATTTTCCGACTTTTCAAGCGCCAGGAAAGCCCCAGGAAGCCTGCTGTGGCTGCGTCGGACACAATCACGCCACATCTGGCAGAGGATTTTGAGGGAGAGCAATCGACGGCGAGCCCCGTCTTTGGCAAGCTCACGCCACAAAATTGAGAGGAAATGAAATGGACAAGTTCAAGGGCGCCATCGGGCGCCGGACGATCGTGGCTGGCCTGGCTGGCGCCCTCGCCGCCCCCGCCGTTGCTCGTGCGCAGGGGGCCTATCCCAATAAGACCGTGCGGTACATCAACCCATTCCCGGCGGGTGGCGCCACCGACACGCTCTCGCGGATCTTCTGCGCCAAGATGTCGGAACTCTCCGGGCAGCAGTGGATCGTCGAGAACAAGGGCGGCTCCGGCGGCAATGTCGGCATGGATGTTCTTGCGAAGTCGGATCCGGATGGCTACACGCTCGGCCTGGGCGGTGTCGCAAGCCACGCGATCGCACCGACGCTCTACGCCAAGCTGCCGTTCAACGCCCGCGCGGATTTCACCTTCGTCTCGACCATGTGGTGGCTGCCCAACATGCTGGTGGTCAATCTCGACGTGCCGGTGAAGGACGTGCCGGAGCTGATCGAACTTCTGAAGAAGAATCCCGGCAAATACTCCTACGCATCGGCCGGGTCCGGAACGACGCTGCATCTGTCGGGTGAACTTTTCAAGATTCTCGCCGGTGTGGACATGGTGCATGTGCCCTATCGCGGCGCGGCGCCGGGTATGCAGGATCTGCTCGCCGGGCAGGTCCATATGATCTTCGACAATATTCCCGGGTCCCTTGCGCAGGTTCGCGCCAACAAAGTCCGGCCGATCGCCGTCACCTCGGCCAAGCGCACGCCGGTCGCGCCTGAAGTGCCGACCATCTCCGAGACGCTGGTCGGGTTCGACATCGTGTCGTGGACCACCCTTACCGGCCCCGCGAAGCTGCCGCCCAATGTCGTCTCGCGCCTTTCCGAACTCTCCAGGAAGGCACTCGAGAGCGATGATCTGAAAGCCAAATTCCAGGATCTCGGCGCGACCGCCTGGTGGCAATCGCCGGCCGATACCCTAGCCTTCCGCGACGCCGAGGAGGCCCGCCTGGCACCGGTTATCCGCAAGTCCGGAGCTCGTGTAGACTAGGGTGATGCAAACCCTCAGTACCGCTCAAGCCGTCGTGTCGATGCTGGAAGTGAACGGCATCGACACGCTCTACTGCCTGCCCGGCGTCCAGAACGATCCGTTCTTCGATGCCTTGTACGACCGCACCAATGCGATCCGCCCCATCCATGCGCGGCATGAACAGGCTTGCGCCTACATGGCCCTCGGCCACGCCATGGCGACGGGCAAACCCTCGGCCTATGTCGTCGTGCCGGGTCCGGGCTTCCTGAACACGACGGCGGCGCTGTCGACGGCCTATGCCGTCAATGCGCCGGTATTCGCGATCACGGGACAAATCCAACAGTCTATGATCGGCCGCAATGTCGGCCTGCTGCATGAGCTGCCGGATCAACTCGCCATCATGCGCGGCCTCACCAAATGGGCCGATCGCCTGCGGTCGCCGTCGGAAGCGCCGGGCATGGTCAATGAAGCGTTCCGTCGATTGCTCTCCGGCAGACAGCGTCCGGTTGCCCTGGAATGCGCCATGGATACCTGGGCGCGGCGCGCCCCGGTCGAACTGATCGCCACTCCAGCTCAAGCAGATCCCTGCGCTGTCGATGAGGAGGCCGTGGAGCGTGCCGCCAAGCTGCTGGGTAGTGCCGAGCGGCCCATGATCGTTGTCGGAGGCGGAGCACAAGACGCCGGCGTCTATGTCCGGCTGATCGCCGAGATGCTCGACGCGCCGGTCATGACCGGCCGCATGGGCCAAGGCGTGATCGACGGGCGGCACAAATTGTCGGTCACCATGCCGGCCGGCTATCGTTTCTGGGGTGAGGCCGATGTCGTGCTGGCCGTGGGAACACGCCTGCAACCGCAGCAGCTGAACTGGGGCCTCGACGATTCTCTGAAGATCATCCGCATCGATGTAGACAGCGAGGAACTCGACCGTCAGCGCAAGCCCGAGATCGGTATCGTAGGCGATGCCGCCTCGACGTTGAAGGCTCTGGCGAACCGGCTGGCCAGGCACAACACCAAGCGCAGCGGCCGCGCCGAAGCGGTTGCCGAGACGAAGGCTGCAGCTTCGAAGCGGATCCATGAAACGATCGCGCCGCAGATCGCCTACCTCGAGGCGATCCGCAAGGCGTTGCCGGAAGACGGTATCCTGGTCGATGAACTGACCCAGATGGGCTACGCGGCCCGTCTCGCCTATCCGACTTACAAGCCGCGCACGTTTCTCTCGCCGGGCTACCAGGGTACCTTGGGCTGGGGCTATGCCACATCGCTCGGTGCCAAGAGCGCCAGGCCTGAGACGCCTGTCGTGTCGATCAGCGGCGACGGCGGGTTCCTGTTCACGGCCATGGAGATGGCGACGGCTGCACAGCACAGTATCGGTGTGGTGGCCGTCGTGTTCAGCGACGGTGCCTATGGCAACGTCCGCCGCATCCAGCAGCAGTCGTTCGGCAACCGCACCATCGCCAGCGATCTGCGCAACCCCGACTTCGTCAAGCTGGCCGAGAGCTTCGGCATCGACGCCGTGCGGGTGAAGTCGCCGGAGGAATTGGGCGCCGCGATCTCGCGCGGCATTGCCAGGGGTGGCCCGATGCTGATCGACTGCCCGGTGGGACAGCTTCCCGATCCGTGGACGCTGGTCCAGGTACCGCGGATCAGGCCGCGTAAGTCTTGATCACATCGGGGTCGGGATCGCGTCCCAACCCCGGACCTGCCGGCACGATGAAGCGCCCGTTCACCGGGTTCACCAGCTCGCCATAGAGGCTGGCTTCGAGATCCATGTGATAGCGCTCGATCATGCCGTCTGGTTCGGCGCGGGCGGCCATCAGCTGCAGCGTGGCGAGGAAGCCCGGCCCGAAATAGGGCGAGTGGGGCATCAGCGTCACGCCCGCCGCATCGGCCAGCACCGCCACCTTCTGGAATTCGGTCACGCCGCCCACCTTGGTGACGCTGGGCTGGGCATAGTCGACCGCGCCGGCGGCAAACATCTCGCGGAACTGGAACGAGGTGCAGTTGTTCTCGCCCGCCGCCATGGCGACACCGGTGCCGGCGCGCAGTTTGGCGATGGCGGTAAAATCCTCGGGCGGGAAGATCGGCTCCTCCAGCCAATGCAGATTGTAAGGCCGCAGCTTCAGGGTCATGTGGCGCGCCTGCTCGGGCGTCCACGGACAGTTGGTGTCGACCATGATCGCCACGCCGTCGCCCGCCGCCAGTCGCGCCGCCTTGACCTCGGCCTCTTCCGTCTCATGCAGCTTGATGTGCCGATAGCACTGCTCGATCGCTTGGCTGACGCGCGCCGCCACGCGCTCGGGATCGCGGTACTTCAGCAGGCTGGCATAGGCCGGCAGGCTCTCGCGGCCGGCGCCGCCCAGTAGCCGGTGCAGTGGCAGGTTCGCGGCCTTGCCGGCGATGTCCCAAAGCGCGATGTCGAGGCCAGACAAAGCGAAGGTGGTGATGCCGTAGCGCCCGAAGAGATGTAGCATCTGCTGCAGGTCGCGCGACAGGCGGCCGATGTCGCCGGCGTCGCGACCGATGGCAATGGGCGCGATCATGTGGTCGAGCGCCGCCCGTACGGCATCGGTGCAGCCGTAGCAGAACGCCTCGCCCCAGCCGACCAGGCCGGTGTCGGTCTCGACTCGTACGAGCAGGATGTCGTTGGTCGTCCAGTTACGTCCGCCATAGCCCGTCGGATTGCCGCCGAAAGTAAACGGCACTTTGACCGAATGGCTGTCGATGCGTGCGATCTTCATTCGACTTTCCCTTTTTGGCGAATGTCGGTCAGCAGCTTACCGGCAAAGACCGGATCCGATAAACGCTTGGACGTGAAGCGCGGGTCGCGGTACGGCGCGTCGGCCAGGAAATGGCTCGCGAGCCGGTCCGAGAGCGGCGGTGGCGTGACGTCGTTCTCAGGCATCTCGACCTCGGCCATGGCGAAGTAGGTCCGGCCGTCGTCCGTCTTGAAGAAATCGACGTCCCAGTGGAAGTGTCCGTCCGGCCATGAATAGCGCGTCTTGCGGAGCGACTCGCGGCGCTGGCTCCACAGGCGATCGAAGTCGGACGCGGCGATCTCGGTTTCGATCTCGACGACCTTGCCGTCGATCTCCCGCTTGTAGGTGAAGATATGGATGCGCTTGGCGCCCGTTTCCATCGAGCGGATGCGCAAGCCCGGGGCATCCAGATAGGCTTGATTCACGACCGTGCGCGTAACGTCGGGCGCTTCCGCCAGGCGCACTTCGAGTTTGCCGTTGTCGTCGAGGACAAATTTGCGTTCGTTTTCGATCGGCATGCTAGTATTCTGACCATGGCTACACAGACGATCGACGAACTCCCGACGCCCTCACTCATTCTCGACCGGGCGATCCTGCGGCGCAACCTCAAGCGCATGAGCGAGAGGCTCCGTGACGCCGGCGTGATGCTGCGGCCCCACCTCAAGACCGCTAAATCCGTCCAGGTCGGCCGCATGGCCGTCGAGGGTCATGACGGCAGAATCACGGTGTCGACCCTGGCGGAAGCGCGCTACTTCGCCGACGGCGGCTTCAAGGACATTCTCTACGGCGTCGGCATCGTGCCGGCCAAGCTGCCGGCCATCACCGAACTGCGCCGCCGGGGCGTCAATCTGCGGGTCGTGACGGACAATCTGGGTGTTGCCAAAGCCATCGCCGCAGCTGCCACGGGCGGTGACACGTTTTCCGTCTTCATCGAGATCGACAGCGGCGCCGGCCGCGCCGGCCTGCCCTTCCCGGCGCTGCCCGGCCTGTTGGACATCGCCCGGGTGCTGCACGAGGCGCCCGGCGTCGATCTGGCTGGCGTCATGACCCATGCCGGCCACTCCTATCACCAAAGCACAGCCGACGGCCTTGCCGCCGTGGCCGAGCAGGAACGCCGCGCCATCGTCGGCGCGGCCGAGGCGCTGCGCGCCGCCGGCATCCCCTGCCCGATCGTCTCCGGCGGCTCGACGCCGACAGCCGTGCACTCCAGGGATTTCACCGGCATCACCGAGATGCGGCCGGGCGTCTATGTCTTCAACGATCTCGACCAGGAGTTCATCGGCTCCTGCAGTGCCGGCGATCTCGCGCTCTCGGTGCTGGCCTCGGTGATCGGCCACTATCCGCACCGCAACCAGCTCCTGGTAGATGCAGGCGCACTCGCGCTGTCCAAGGACATCAGCGCGCAGGAATTCCAGCCCGAGGTCGGCTTCGGCACGATCGCCGGCGGCTCCACAGTCGGCCTGGCGGTGGTCGATTGCTCGCAGGAGCACGGCTTCGTGGGTTCGGACAATCCCCTGCCTTACGCCGACCTGCCGGTAGGTTCGCGGGTCCGCATCCTGCCCAATCACGCCTGCATCACCGCCGCGGCCTACGACCGCTACTATGTCGTCGACAGCGATCTCGACGGCGGCAAGTCGGTGGTCGATGTCTACGACCGCATCAACGGCTGGTGACCGCTACAGCGAATTGACCGTGTGGCCGCCGTCGACGGTAACGACGCTGCCGGTCATGAACGCGCCTGCCTCGGAGGCCAGCAGCAGCAAGGCGCCATCGAGATGCTGGGGCTGGCCGATCCGCCGCTGCGGGATGCGCTCGATCAGGCGCTGGCCGCCCGGTGTTTTCCAGAACGGACCGTTCATCTCTGTCTCGATGTAGCCCGGGCAGATTGCGTTAACGCGGATTTCGTGCCGCGCCCACTCCATCGCCAGCGCCCGCGTGAGGTGGATGAGTCCCGCCTTTGACGCGTTGTAGGGCGCGACCTGGCCGATGGTGCGAAGGCCCAGGATCGAGGCGATGTTGACGATGCTGCCAGCCCGCTTGTCAGTGACCCAGCGCCTGGCCGCGCCTTGAGCCACCAGCCAGGCGCCGCGCAGGTTGGTGTCGACGACGGAGTCCCAATCCGCCTCCGGCATCTCGAGCGCGGGCTTCACGATCGAGATGCCGGCATTGTTGATCACAATGTCGAGCGGCCCCGCCGCCTCGAGCGCAGCGGTGATCGACGCGCCGGACTGCACGTCGAGATCGACGGCCGTGGCCTTCACGCCCCTGTCGCCGAGTTCCACCTGCAGAGACGCCAGCCGGTCGGCGCGGCGCGCGGCCAGCACGACCGAGGCACCTGCCGCGCCGAGGCAATGCGCGAAATGCGCGCCAAGGCCCGATGACGCGCCGGTAACCAGGGCGACCTTGCCGCTAAGGTCGAATAACTTGGACATCGCCGCGGCTCCCTTGTTTCATGCCCGCCTTATAGGCGAGAGCCGTTGCGAGAGGAAACATGCGCACGCCCTGGCCGCTGATTGCTCTCCTGGTCGCGGCCGGCGTGGTTGCCGCGTTTCATGTCGGCAAGATGCCGCCGTCGATCCCGTCGATCCGCGCAGAGCTGGATGCGAGCCTGCGCCAAGCCGGCTGGCTGCTCTCGACCATCAACCTGGTCACGGCCTTGGGCGGCATGGCGATCGCGCTCACCGCCGACCGCTTCGGGCATCGCCGCCTCGTCCTGCTCGGCACTGGCCTCTGCGCGGTCGCAAGCCTGTTCGGCGCCTTTGCCGTGGATGTCGAACTGCTGCTGGTGACGCGCGTGGTCGAGGGGCTGGGTTTCATCGCCGTCACAGTCGCCGCCCCGACCCTGCTGCTGCGGATCTGCACGCCGGCCAGTCAGCGCATCGCCATGGCAATCTGGACGACCTATATGCCGGCTGGCGCCGGGACGATGATGTTGATCTCGGCCGTCATCCTGCCGCTCTCCTCGTGGCGCATCGTCTGGCTGGTCGCCTCGACTGCCTCCATCTTCATGCTGACCGCCCTGCTCGTGGTCGGTCTGCGGCGGCGCGAACTCGACCCCGTGCCCGTCGGCCACCGCTCGGTCCTCGGTGAAATGAAGGAAGTGGCAAGCAGCGGCGGGCCGCTCGCCATCGCTCTCTGCTTCGGCGCCTATTCCTGCTGCTGGTTCGCCGTCGTGGGCTTCCTGCCCACGCTTCAGATCGACCGGCTCGGATTCTCGACCTCGACCGCGGCCATCGTCACCGCGCTGGTGGCCATGGTGAACGTCACCGGCAATCTCTCGGCCGGCTGGCTGCTGCATCATGGCGTGCCGCGTGTCGTCGTGATCGTGGGCGCCGCGGTCACCATGTCGCTCTGCGCCGCCGGCGTTTTCGTCGATGGCGTGCCCGATATCCTGCGGCTGGTCCTGGCCGGAATTTACTCCGCCGTGATCGGCGTCATTCCGGGATCCCTGTTCACGGCCATCCCGGTCCATGCTCCGCGGCCGCAGCTCGCCGGCGCCGCCACCGGCCTGCTCATGCAGGGCTCGAACATCGGCAGCCTGATGGGGCCACCGATCACCGGGGCATTGGTCTCCACGGCGGGCTGGCCGAGTGCGGCCTGGCTCACCTCGATTGCGCTCGGCGTCGCGGCGGCGGCCGGTCTCTTCCTGCATTGGCGTGAAAAGCGTAAACTCTCACCATGATCTACGTCGATATCGTCTCCGACACGATCTGCCCTTGGTGCTACATCGGCAAACGCCGCTTCGAGCGTGCCTTGACGTTGAGTGGGCGCAATGACGTGGCCATTTCCTGGCGGCCGTTCCAACTCAACCCCGACATGCCGGCCGAGGGCATGCCCCGCGACGACTATGTCCGCGCCAAGTTCGGCGGCGGCGACCGGCCGCGCCAGATCTACCAGGCCATCGCCGAGAGCGGCCGAGAGGCGGGCATCGAGTTCCAGTTCTCGCGCATCAAGCGTACGCCCAACACCGTCCTGTCGCACCGGCTGGTCCACTGGAGCGCCAAGAGCGAGGTCCAGGACGAGGTCGTGGCCGAGCTCTTCAAGGCCTATTTCGAGGAAGGCCTCGACATCGGCGATCAAGATACGCTGATCGAGTGCGCCCGGCGCGCCGGCATCGACGCGACACGGGCGCGGCGCTACCTCAACAGCGACGAGGGCCGCCAGGAAGTCGTTGCCTCCGACGTCTATGCCCGGCGTCTCGGTATCAACGGCGTCCCCTGCTTCATCGTGAACCGCAAATACGCCGTTTCCGGTGCCCAGCCGCCTTCAGCCTTCGTCGAGGTGTTCAATCTCGCCGAGCGCGATGCAGCGACCAGCGCCGCTCAGTCCACCGTCTGAACAGACCGGTGGCGGGCGTAAGTCGCGCGCACCCAAAGCGCCCCCGGATGGGTCTGGATGGACGCGATCCAGTTCGAGGTGGCGGCCGGCATAGGCCGCGGCTTGGTCATGGTCGAGTTCGGCGGGTCGACGACCATGGCCAGAATTGAGGCGGCGGCGATGTCGGCCGCGGTTAGGCGGTCGCCCGCCAGATAGCTCGTCGCTCGCGAACGGTCGGCAACGAACTCCAGCGCCTCGTGCAGGGCGCTTTCGCCGTCGTCGATGGCTGCCTGGCCGGTGATCCCGTTGCCGCGCCGGACCATGCCCTGGGCGAGCGGCAGCATCATCCGGTAGGCGATGCGATTGATTGCATTCTGGCCTTCCGCGAAGACTCTGCAGAAGTAACCGAGATCCTCGAGCAGCAACGCGAAGACCTTCCGCCGGATCCTTGGCCCGAAATCGGCGTCGAATTTCTCCTCGATGGCCCCGACTTCCGGCGACTGGGTCAGCAGCGGTGGCGATGGCTGAAGGCGGTCCAGTTCGCGCAAGATCGCCGCCGAACCGACGGTCGCGTGGCCGTCGATCACGAGGATTGGTGTAGCGGTCTGGCCTGAAGCCCTGCGGACCTTTGCAATGTGCGGCCCCGGCATCAGGTCCGTCCGCCGGTGCGGCAACCGCTTCAGGTCGAGCGCCCAACGCACTTTCTCATTGTATGGCGAGTAACGAAATTGCAGCAGCTCGACGTTCATCGGACGCTCCTGTCACTCACAATATGATTATCAACATATTATATGTTATAAGTCATATAAAAGGAGAAACACCGTGCCGGTCAACCCCCACCGCAAGGCTCGGACCCGCCAGGAAATACTCGATCATGCCGCCCGCCTCTTCCGTTTGCGCGGCTACGACGCAACCACCATCGACGACGTCATGCTGGCGGCTGGGCTTACGCGCGGCGCCTTCTATGCCCACTTCGGCTCGAAGGACGATCTGTTCGCGGAAGTCCTGCGTACCAGCCACGGCCTGCTGCGGTTGTTGCGCGCGCGGATTGGCGAGGACCCGCAAGCGCTTTGCCGCGAAGCTGCACGGGTTCTCGACGACTATCTGCACAAGGATCATATCGGCGAGGTATCAGTCGGATGCACATTGGCGGCCTTGCCGAGCGACGTCGGACGTGCGCCCCTGCCCGCGCGCCTCGCCTACGCCAATGCCGTATATGGGCTGATTGCCGAGTTGGGGCGCGGCCGGCCGAGACCACGGCGGCTCGATGCCAATGCGACCGCGGCTGCCGTGCTCTGCGTCGGCGCGATCGGTATGGCCCGTGCCTCGGGCGACCGGCGACTCGGCGACTGGCTGCTGCGTTGCGCTCGCCGTGCGGCAGCGGCATTGCTCGAGGTGCCGGCAGCGAAGCTCAGGCCGCGAGCTTCGCGAGCCCGGCCAAAATCGAAGTCACGCCGGAAATCCGCTGCCGCTCGTCGGCCCAAACGCGCTGCACGATCACGCGGTGGTCGGGCCGCAGCTTCAGAGCTTGTCGGGCCGGGCGAACTTGTTGTCGTGGAACGACAGCACCAGCGCCTTCTCTCCGGCATCGATCCGCTCCACGCCCGAGGCCCGGCAGAGCATCTTCAGTGCCACCGTGTTCAGCAGGAACTCGGCCTCCATCGGCAGCTTGCCGAACCGGTCGATCATTTCAGCCGCGAAGGAATCGATTTCCGTCTGGCTCTCCAGCGAACCGATGCGGCGATAGAGGCCCATCCGCACGCTGAGTTCGCCGACATATTCCTCGGGAATGAGCACTGGGATGCCGAGATTGATCTGCGGCGACCAGTCGGCCTTCTCGGCCTCCTCTGCGCGGCCACGCGCCGAGGCTACGGCCTCATCGAGAAGCTGCTGGTAGAGTTCGATGCCGACCTCGCGGATATGGCCCGACTGTTCCTCACCCAACAGGTTGCCGGCGCCGCGGATGTCGAGATCGTAGCTGGCGAGCTGGAAGCCGGCGCCCAGGGTGTCGAGTGTCTGCATCACGTCGAGGCGCTTTGAGGCCGCCTCGTTGAGTGCCTTACCCGGAGGCACCGTGAGATAGGCATAGGCCCGGGTCTTGCCTCGACCGATGCGGCCGCGGAGCTGGTAGAGTTGGGCCAGACCGAACATGTCGGCGCGATGGATGATCATCGTATTGGCGTTTCGGATATCAAGGCCGCTTTCGACGATGTTGGTCGACAGCAGCACGTCGAACTTGCCGTCGACAAAATCCTGCATCGTGTTCTCGATCTGGGTCGGCGCCAGTCTCCCGTGCGCCATGGCCATGCGCATCTCGGGCACCAGCTCGCGCAGCTCGGCCGCCACCGTGGCCAGGTCTTCGATACGCGGACAGACATAGAAGCTCTGGCCGCCGCGATACTGCTCACGCAGTAGCGCCTCGCGAATGGCGACAGCATCGAAGGGCGTCACGAAAGTGCGCACGGCCAGGCGATCGACCGGCGGCGTGGCGATCAGGCTCATGTCGCGCACGCCTGTCAGAGCGAGCTGGAGGGTGCGCGGGATCGGTGTCGCCGTCAGCGTCAGCACATGGACGTCGGCCCTCAGTTCCTTCAGCCGCTCCTTGTGAGCCACGCCGAAGTGCTGCTCCTCGTCGACGATCAGCAGGCCGAGGTCCTTGAAGTCGATGCTCTTGGCCAGCAGCGCATGCGTGCCGATGACGATGTCGACGGTGCCGTCCTTGAGCGCGGCCTTGGTTTCCTTCGACTCCTTCGCCGGCACCAGCCGCGACAGACGGCCGATCCGGACCGGCAATCCCTGGAAACGCTCGACGAAAGTCCGGTGATGTTGCCGAGCCAGCAGGGTAGTGGGGCCGATTACGGCCACCTGCTTGCCCGAGAGGGCGGCGACGAATGCGGCCCGCAAGGCGACTTCGGTTTTCCCGAAGCCGACGTCGCCGCAGATCAGCCGGTCCATCGGCTTGCCGGAGGAAAGATCTTCGAGCACGTCCGAAATAGCCTGAAGCTGGTCGTCGGTCTCGGCGTAGGGGAAACGGGCGCAGAATTCCTCGTAGAGCCCGTCCTGCGGCACCATCGTCTCGCCACGCCGGATTGCGCGCTCGGCCGCGATGTTGATCAACCGGTCGGCCATGTCGGCAATGCGCTGCTTCAGCCGCGCCTTGCGCGATTGCCAGGCGACGCCGCCGAGGCGGTCGAGGACGGCGCCCTCCTCCGACGCGCCGTACCGGCTCAGCACGTCGATGTTCTCGACCGGCAGGAAGAGCTTGTCGCCGCCTTCGTAGGTCAGCCTCAAACAGTCGTGGCGGGCATTCTGGATTTCCAGGGTGACCAGCCCTTCGTAGCGGCCGACACCGTGCTCGCGATGAACGACGAGATCGCCTTCGCTCAAGGCCGAGGCCTCGGCGATGAAGCGCTCGGACGGCCGCCGCTTCTTGGCCGGCCGGGACAAGCGGTCGCCGAGAATGTCCTCCTCGCCGATGACTTCCAGCTCACCCAGCACGAAGCCGTGCTCGAGCGGCCAGATCGCGACGCCGACCACTCCTGGCGGCAGGCCGAGAACGGTGGCGAGATCGGGCACGGGCACCGGCGTCGTGGCGCCGTGCTCCTGAAGGAGATGCTGTAGCCGGCTCGCCGAACCCTCGGTGTAACCGGCAACCACCACCCGGCGTCCGGCACCGTTGGCGGCCTTCACATGCTCCGCCACCTTGTCGAACAGGTTGACGCCCTGTGCGGTCCGGGCCTGCGCGAAGCCCTCGTGGCGCCTCCCGTGAAGGTCGATCGTGTTCGTGGCCGACGGCGACGCGTCGAAGGTCGTGAAGGCCGCCACCGTGCGTCCGTCGAGCAGGCCGTCCCACTCCTTCGGGCTGAGATAGAGCAATTCCGGCGCGATCGGCTTGTAGTCAGCGGCACCGCTCATGCCGCCCTTGCCGCCGGTCTTGCGCCGGGCGTCGTAGTAGTCGGCGATCAATTCGTGCCGTGCCTGGAATGCCTCGGCGATCTGGTGGTCCGACGTCACGGTCGCGTCGGGGCAATAGTCGAGGATCGTCTCCATCTTCTCGTGGAACAACGGCAGCCAGTGTTCCATGCCGACGTGGCGCTGACCGGCCGACACCGCCTCGTACAGGATGTCGTCGCCGCCGACGTTGCCGAACAGTTCGCGATAGCCGCTGCGAAACCGCGCGATTCCTTCGGGCGTGAGTGGCACTTCGCTCACCGGCAACAGGACGACTTCGTCACGCGGCCCGGTCGAGCGTTGGCTCATTGCATCGAAGGATCGGATCTCCTCAAGCGTGTCGCCAAACAGGTCGAGACGCAGCGGTTCGGCGGTGCCGGGCGGGAAGAGATCGACCAGGCCGCCACGGATCGCGAACTCGCCGGGCTCCATTACGGTCTCGGCGCGGCCGTAGCCGTTTTCGCCGAGGAACTTCGCCAGCCAGTTCACGTCCACCGTCTGTCCCTTGCGCAGGACGACCGCGGCATCGGCATAAAGGCTGCGTGGCGGCACTTTCTGAAGGGTAGCCCCGACCGATGCCAGGATGATCCTGCCCGGCGCGCCCGGCTTCCTGGCCGCCGCGAGCTTGGCCAGCGTCGTCAGCCGTTCCGCCACGATGTCCGGGTGCGGCGACAGCCGATCATAGGGCAGGCAATCCCAAGCCGGAAAGACCAGCACCTCGCGCTCCGGGCTGAAGAAGCGCAATCCGTCCTGAAGCCGTTCCAGTCGCTGGCCATCGCGCGCCACATGCAGAATGTCCTGCCCGCCGCTGGTGCGCGCCAGATCCGCCAGTACCAGTGAATCCGCTCCTTCCGGCAGACCGGCGATGCTCCAGCGGCCGGCTTTACGATGGATCGCGGCCAGGGTGTCGGCGAGCGGCACGTTCATTGGAAACTCACCCGAAACGCCATGACCAGTCGTAGGACAGGCGTATCGGCTTCCGGCGGAACATCGGCCTTACCCGAAACCCAGTCGAAAATGTCGTTGTCGCCGGTATCCAGCAGCTGTTCGTACTGGTCCAGTTCGCTCGCACCGAATGAGGCGACATGCGCGCGCGCGAATTGGCCAAGGAGAATGTCGTTCTCCTTGTTGCCACGATAGATGCTGCGATAGAGCAGCCGCTTGCGCCGGGTCTCGATATCCGCCTCGCCGCTCATCTTTTCCCCAGGTCCGACCCGAAAAGGGGCGTAGCATATAGGCGGCG
>LNFM01009805.1_pt1 | contig 13742 bp, 9 predicted proteins | sample 596031 | NCBI WGS metagenome assembly LNFM01 (sample SAMN04254537, study PRJNA301005) | activated carbon metagenome | isolation source: dual media filters at the Ann Arbor, Michigan drinking water treatment plant | place: USA: Ann Arbor
GGACCGCTTCGGGTGAGCGATCCCGTTGAAGTCGCCTTGCGTCGCAAGCGAAGTTTTGAAGGTGTTGAACCAGGCGTCGTCGGAGCAGAAGCCGTGGAAGCGGGTCATGGATTCGATGTCGACGAAGCGCCATCCGGAGGAGCTGAAGCCGTTGACGATCTGCGACAGGCGAGCGTTCAACGGCTCAATGAGCGTCTCCTCGATCCACTCGGCCTCTTCCCGATCCACCTCGGCGGGGCTCAGGGTGCCGAGAGTGGAGAAGCCGACCATCTGAACGAAGGGGTTGTTCAGCGGGTCAGTGAGGCTCGTCGGCAAGATGCCCACGCCGTCATCGAACCGATGGCACAGCCGGCCGTCCTGATCGCGCAGCGGGTTCGGCACGCCGATGACGTAGACGGCTTTGGGCTTCATGTCGGTATCGATTCGATTCTTCATGTTCGTATAGGCTCCGGCCAGGAAGTCGAGGCCGACGTATTCGGTGTTGCCCTGTTTGCCCCGGCGGATGAGCGTCTCGAGCACGGCGTCGTCCTTGCAGGTGGTGAGCGGGGTCATGCACTTAGTCACCACGTCGCCGAAGCCGGTGTCATTGCCGCCGATCGAGAGGACCAGGACGTCGAGTTCAGCCCCGTTCAGCCACTGGCGAACCTGGGTCACCTGCGACGGAATGGGCGGCCCGACGGGGCCGGGGCCGGTGGTGGTGAGTGGGGTTACGCCACGGTAGTTCTCCCCGAGGATGGAGCCGTTGATGGTGGCGCCGGAACAGGCCACATCGATGAACTCCAGGCGGCGGCCGAGGGGACCGGCCTGTTCCGCCAACTCCGCCTGGATGCGGCGCGCCGCGTTGGAGCGGCCGTTTTCGTCTGAGTTATGGCAACCCGGATTCGGATTGGACCACTTGGCGCCGGTAAGATTGGGTGAGCCTTCGCCCGCGGCGAACGAGTCCCCCAGAAAGGCGACGCGCAGAATCTGCGGCCCGCGAAACGTCAAATTCGGGTTGACCGGGAACTGCGCCTGCAGTGCGGTGGTGGTCAGGATCAAGGTGGTGAAAACTGTTTGTAGGGTCATGATTGCTTCCTCTGTTGGCTAGCGCGCGGTGGGGCGTCCGCAAACGGTTCGCGAATTGTGAGGAAGTTGTAAAAGCTGCGGGTGCAGTAGTCTTTGGAGATGGGACAGCTACAAGCCGGAACGGGGCGCAGCGACATCACCCCGGCGCCGGGGACACCGCAGGGCATTTGGGGCGCGCAATTGCATCAGCGGGGCATCGGGGCGGATATGCCGTTGTACGCCACCGCGCTGGCGTTGACGGATGGAGAAACGACGGCGCTGATCATCGATGTGGACGTGATTGGCTTCAATGAAGAGTGGGCCGGGCGGGTGATGGACGCCGTGGTCGCGCTGACGGGGCTCCCGCGGGAGGCCGTGCGGGTGGCGGCCTCGCATACGCACTCGGGCCCGAAGACAATGCGATTGGAGGTTGTGTCCGAGGGGCTGGACATGGGCGTAGAGTACCTGGAAAGCCTGCCGCGCCGGATTGCAGGAGCGGCCTGGCAAGCGCTGCGGGATCTCCGGCCGGTGCGGATCGCGGCGGGGGAGGGAAGCTGCGCAATCAACGTGAACCGGCGGGTGACGGTGGACGGCGGGCGCGTCGTCGTGGGTCGAAATTGGGATGCCCCGGTGGATCGAACCGTCCGGGTGGTGCGGGTGGATGATCTTGACGAACAGCCCGTGGCGGTAATCGTCCACTACGCCTGCCACCCGACGATCATGGCGTGGGAAAACGAGTGGTTCACCCCCGATTTTCCAGGCGTGGTGCGAGAGGTGGTGGAACGCGAGATGGGCGGCCACTGCCTGTTCCTGCAGGGCGCGGCGGGGTCCGTGGGCCCGGTGCGCGGATTTACCGGCGACCGCGCGGTGTATCGCCGGTTGGGCCGGATACTGGGCCTGGAGGCGGCGAAGGTGGCGCTCGCAATCGATACCCGCCGGCGAACGGAACGGTTCGTTGGCGTGATGGAGTCCGGGGCGCCGATTGCCCTTTACGAAGACGTTCCGGCGGCCGACGAGCCCGTCGCGTTCACGGTGCGGAGCCGGACGCTGCAACTGCCGGCGAACGAATTCCCGCCCCATGCGGAGTTGGTTGCCGCCGTGGCGCAGTTGCGCGAGGCGCTCGCCGCGGCCCGGACGAGCGGCGAAGGCGTCCGCGAGGCGACCGCGGCACTAACCCGCGCGACCATGAAGGAAGAACGGGCGCGCATGGTGCGCGGGCAGGCACATGTGGAGCGGCAACTGCAGGTGGTTCACCTGGGGGACATCGTTCTGGTCTCGATGCAGGATGAGCCGTTCGGTGAGATCGGCGAGCGCATCGTCGCAGGTAGTCCGTTTCGACATACGCTGGTTTCCGGCTACTCGAATGGGACCTTCGGATATATGCCCACCCGGGCGGCCTTTGCCGAAGGCGGCTACGAAGTCGATACGGCGCTCTATGGCCCGGCTACAGAGGACATCGTCGTCGAGGCAGCGCTCGCCCTGCTACGGGAGCTGGGGGCGGGCCGCGTACCGGCGGGCCAGGACGCTACAGACGAATAGCTGGATCTGGTGGTAAACGATGATGGGCAGAAGAATGGGGCCCAAGCTGACCGAGCCGGCAAAGATCAGCTTCGCCATCGGGGCGCCGGAGGCGAGTGTCTTCTTCGACCCGCAGAGCACCGCGACAATCTCGTCGGGAACGTTAAAGCGCAGCAGCCGCGCCAGGGTCGTCGTGAGACCGAGCACAAAGGCGAGGAAGGCGGCGGTGGCCGCAAACGTCAATGCGAGGACGCCGGGCCCATAGGTGGTCCAGAGTCCGGCATTCACGGAATCGGAGAACGCGGCAAAGACCAGCAGCAGGATGATGCACTTATCGGAGATCGCGGTGTACTTCTTGTATCGGCCAAAGAACTTTCCAGCAAATGGACGAAGCAATTGACCCAGGGCGAACGGGAGCAGGAGCAAGGTAGCGACTTTCGTGACGGTTTGGGTGAGCGGCGGCGCTTGGCCCGTGGTCTGCGCGACCAAGCTGACCAGCGCGGGCGTGAGAAATACCCCGAGCAGACTGGACAGCGTGGCGTTGAAGATGGCGGCGGGCACGTTGCCGCGGGCGATGGCGGTCATGGCGACGGAGGACGAAATTGTGGATGGCAGGGCGCAAAGGTAGAAAAAGCCGAGCATCAGCTCAGCGGGCAGGTAGGGGCCGGCGAGGGCACGGAAGGGCAGGAAGAGCAGGGGAAACAGAACGAACGTTGAAAGCTGGACGAGAAGATGGAGCCGCCAGTTGACGAGTCCCGTGCGCAGGCTTTCGACGGAAAGGTTCACGCCGTAGAGGAAGAAGATGGCAAAGATGCCGTAGTCGGAGAGCGTGTTGGCATGAATCGCGGCCGCCCAGTGAGGAAATAGGCTGGCCAGAGTGACCATGGCGAGGATGGCCCAAAGGAACCAGTCAGAGAGGATTTGCATATGATTAACAGAAGTGCAATTTTTGGCGCTGCTACGGCAGAACCCAAATTATCGCTCGCTCTGGGTGGGCCAGTTGGTGAGCGAGACGGGATACCATTTCAACTCGATTGCGGCGCTCTCGCTTTCGCTGCATCTTACAGGCTCCGGGTCGACTGTCGGCGCGGTGATGATTGCGCGGACGCTGCCCGCCATCCTCGTGGCGCCGATCGCCGGCGTGTATCTCGACCGGCTGGACCGCCGGCGCGTAATGATTGCCAGTGAGCTGTTCCGGGCGGTAGTCGCGTTAGGATTTTTGCTGCTGCTCGAATGGCCGGTGACGGCGCTCTTATATGGATTGAGTGCGCTCTTGATGGTGGCCACGCCATTTTTCACGGCGGGGCGGTCATCGATTCTGCCGGACCTGGCCGAGGGAGAGGAGTTGCATACCGCGAACGCGATGACGCAAACGACCTCCTGGCTGACGCTCTCCCTGGGAACGATGCTGGGTGGGGCGGCGGTGGCGGCGTTCGGCTATGGCTTGGCTTTTGTCTTTAACTCCTGCGCGTTCTTTTTCAGCGCTTGGTCCATCTCGCGGTTAGTGGGTTCGTTTCGGGTTGTGCATGCGGTGAAGCCGGACCAGGGCGTACGGGAGTTCCTGGAGGGCTTGCAGCTTCTTTGGCGGACACCGCTGCTGTTGGCCATCGCCTTGGCGGGCGTGGGATGGGCCTCGGGCGGTGGGGCGGCGCAGATTCTGTTCACCTTGTTTGGCGAAGTCGTCTTCCGGGCGGGCCCCGCCGGGGTAGGGATCATCTGGGGATTCGCTGGCGTCGGCTTGGTCTTGGGTGGCTTCGTCGGGCTACGGGCCGGACAGGAACTGAACTTCGAACAGTACAAGTGGGCGATCGCCGCCTGCTTCTTTGTGATCGGCGGGGCCTACATGGCTTTCACGCAGATGGAGACGATGTGGGGGGCGGTGGTTTTCATTACGTTGTCGCGGATTGCGATGGGGGCCAACAATGTCTTGAACCGCAGCATGCTGCTGCATCATGTGCCGGAAGCTTACCGCGGGCGCGTCTTTGCGACGGTCGAGATGCTGATGAACGTCTCGATGATGGTGTCGATGACGCTAGCCGCCTTGGCGGTGGATATCTACCCGATCCGGTTGGTGGGCCTGGTGGCTGGGGCCCTTACCGCGTTGACGGCGGTGCTGTGGACGTGGGCAAATCTGGCTGGGAAACTTCGGGCGATTCCCCGTCCGAATTGAAAGGTTCTGGCCGTGTCTGCGGCGGGCTGTATTCCTTGACTACCTGGCGAAGCTGGTCGATCAGAATTGGCTTGGTCAGGTAGCCGCACATGCCCGCGGCCAGGCAGTCGGCCCGATCCGACTCGAGGGCGTGAGCAGTGAGGGCGACGATTGGGGGAGCAGCGGGCCCCAAGTTCTGACGAATATGCCGCGTAGCGCCGTAGCCGTCCAGAACGGGCATTTGGCAATCCATCAGTACCAGATCGAATTGTGCACGCTGGCAGGCATCGACGGCCTCCATCCCGTTGCTGACCAACGTCGCTTCGATTCCGAGCTTCCGCAGTAAACCCATAACCACCCGTTGATTGGTTAGATTGTCTTCCGCAACCAAAACGCGGAGACCTGCCGGCGCGGTGGCTTCGGGCAAGTCAACGGCGGTAGCCGGCGTCGCCACCGCGGCGACCGGCAGAGTCACTGTAAACAGCGAGCCCTGACCGGGAGTACTTGCGCAGGTGATGGAACCTCCCATGGCCTCCACCAAGCGACGGCAGATCGCCAAGCCTAGCCCGGTGCCCCCGTAAAGGCGGGTAGTGGAGGAATCCACCTGCACGAAGTTCTCGAAAAGCAGGGGTAACTTCTCGGCTGGAATGCCGATGCCGCTGTCCTCGACGGAAAGGACAACTTCCGCGTCTCGCCACTCGGCCTGCAAGGCAACTCGTCCGGTCGGCGTGAACTTGATCGCGTTGCTGAGCAAATTGTAGAGAATCTGCCGAATCCTGGCGGGGTCCCCCTCGATCCAGTCGAGCGCCTTGCCGCGGGAGGCTAACACCAGTTCGAGCCCCTTTTTGTCCGCCAAAGGCTTCACGACCTGGCAAAGGTTCGCCATGAGTCCCGGCAGGTTCGTCGGGATGCGTTCAATTTCCAGCCGGCCGGAATCAATCTTTGACAGATCCAGGATGTCGTTCACCACCGCGAGCAGGGACTCTCCGGAAGTCCGTAGCGTGCTGAGCAGTTCGCGCTGCACCTCGTCCAACTCGGTGCCCGAGAGCAGTTCCGCAATGCCAAGCACCCCGTTCATCGGCGTGCGCAACTCATGGCTCATGGTGGCGAGAAATTCCGACTTCACGCGGGCGGCCGACTCAGCGGCGGCCTTCGCGGCTTCGAGTTCGCGCGTCCGCTCCGCTACCCGGGATTCGAGCTCGGCCGTCCGCGCCGCCGTTCGATGGTTCCGTCGCCGGATTCCGAAAACAACCAAGCCGAGAAGGGTCGCCACCGAGATTCCGCGGAACCAGGCGGTCTGATAGAAGCGCGGTGGAATGGTCCACGACACAAAGGTTTCCCGTTGACCACCGCCATCGGGCCAGGACGATCGAAGCCGGAACTTATAAACGCCCGGCGACAGGTTGTTGTATTGAATGGAGCGGCGGGATCCTGCCGACTGCCAATGCGCGTCGATACCTTCGAGGAGATACTCAACCAGGACCGGTCGCGAGTTGGACACCGAAAACGCGTCGAAGGCGATCTCGACATGGGATACCCCGGCTGGTAACTCGGACGGTCTGTCGAGTCGCGCACTCGTGTCGCCGCCCGCCAGCGAGGCAATCATCGGCGTTGGACCGAAGAGAGGTGTCGGGATCCGGCGGGGATTCACCGCCACCAGCCCTTCGAGAGACGCGAACAGGATTCTTCCGTCGGGTAGAGTCAAGGCGCCCTGACCCCGGGACATTCCAAAGTTCAGGCTCCGAATGCCATCCGCATGGGTCAGCCGAAGCTCCGCGCTCCGGTGGCCAGCTCTCCAACGATCCTTGCTGATCCGGACGATACCCCGGCGCGTGCCGGCCCAGAGGAAGCCTACGCTATCGGTCGTCAAAGAAAAGACCCAATCCTCAGAAAGACCGCGCGGCCCCCATTCCCCTTTCCTGGGATGCCAGGAAAGCAGACCGCGGCTGGTGCCCACCCAAAGCGTCTCGGCGCCGGCGTCCCAAAGCAGGGACTGCACGAGTTCGTCCGTATGGCGGCCGGGCGGCGTTAGCGCCTTCTCCCCGTGGGAAGTGATTTCCTGAATGTAGGTGAAGTCCGACGCCCAGATCTCGTCCCCCTGGCCCAATGTCAGGAGCTTGAGTTCACCCGCCGAACTCAACTTTCGCTGGTCCCCGGCCCCCCGGAGCGACGCTTGCTCGTAGAGGCCGGAGGTGCGGGCAACCAGGGTACGGCGCCGCTGTCTGTCCACCCACCAGGCGGCTCGCGGGCCCAACGTGGCGGCATCGGGATCGGGAATCGGAACTATGCTTTCCCCCTCCACTTGAAAACTGATCGCGCCGTTCCCGACGAGAACAACCCCCGTCACGGGATCCTGCGCGAGATGCCAAAGATTGCCGTGGGTCATTGGAATCCGCCTGCTTTGCCCGTTGCGCCAGTGTGTTAGGCCCCGGTTCATCGAGTGCATCCAAAGCCCGCCCTGCGTATCGGTGTAGAGGGCGTTCAGCGCCTCCCTCGGTCCACCCTCTTGTTGGCTCAGTGAGGAGACCGCGGAATCCCGGAACCGGAACAGATCTCCCGTTAAGGTGCCAATCCACAGAGCTCCCTCGCGGTCTTCAAACACCGCCGTCACGGGTGAGTTCTCAAAGCCCGGTGGCAGCGCAACCAACTCGAGTTGGTTGCGCTGCAGTCGGTAGAGGCAGCCTCGTCCACCTACCCAGGCGATCCCATGGCGATCTTCGAGCAGTGGTTCGTAGGAGCTGGTCGACGAAAATCGCTGCCCCAAGGGCCAACTTTGCCACCCGCCGTCGCGCCAGGCGCGCAGCGAATCCACCGTGCGCAGCCACACGGTGCCGCTTGGTCCAACATGCAGGCGGGCGGCCCGGCCACCGGGAAAACGGGCAATTTGATCGGCCTCTTTTCCGGCCTGCCACCGTTCCAGCTTTCCGTCGGCGGACGCGGTCCATAACGTCCCGTTGCGGTCGAAGGCGGCCGCCGTCTCTTCCGCCATGAGGGGCCGGGGCCACGGCGACTTGACCAGTGGGGAAAAGGTCGCGACGTCCCGAATCCCCTGCGGACCGCTCATACGGATCTGGCCAGGCAGTGGGACGAGGGCCGCTCTCCAGGCCGGCACGCGCGGGTGGGCCCGGCCCGAGATCATCACTTCGACGGGCGTCCCGGCGGGCGGGTGATGGCTCGGAAGCACCCGCGCCAGCGTCCCTGAGACAGTCATGGCCCATACGACGCCCGTCCCGTCGACGGTAATCGCCCGTAAGCTACGGTCCATCGCCCGGTCGGCAGGCCAGGGAGACGCCACCGCCACTGTGCCGTTGAAGCGAACCAGCCCGTCCGCATGGGCAATCCACAGGTACCCATCCGGTGACTGCACCAGCCCGGTGATCGTCTCCTCCGGGATACCGTGCGCCCAGTTCCAGTGGTCCACCACGTATTGCGTCGCCGGCAGCGTCGGGTCGAGTCCGTAAGCGAGACGCGCCGCCAGCACCAGCATCAGGTGCGGACAGAGTCCGGCCCACTTGCTCGCCGATCGGCCGTTCCGCAATCTCCTCACATCTGCATTATCGACCCGATGGCGCAACGCAATAGGTTGTTGAGGGAGTCTAGCCGGGTTGCGATAAAATCAAGCGGCCATGATACGCAGTGCTTTGTTATTGTTTCTGCTCGGATTCGGCCATGCCGCCCTCGCTCAGGATATGCCGGCGAGCTACAAGAAATACTGCGCGGCGTGCCATGCGGATTCCGCCACCGGTACGGATCGCGGACCAACGCTCGTCGATACCCGCTCGCTGCGGGCGCGTTCTCAGGAGCAAATCCGCAGCTTGATCCGGAACGGTACCCAAGGCGGCATGCCGGCCTTCGCGCTGCCGGCTAAGGAATTGGACGAACTCGCGGCCGCCGTGCACTCCTGGAACGCTTCGGCATTCGATGCCCATCCGGCCGGGGATCGAGCGGCCGGCGAACAGATCTTTCAAAAGCAGTGCCAGTCCTGCCACACCGTCGCCGGCCGGGGCGGAGCGAACGGGCCCGACCTGTCGGCCGCCGGACGCGAATTGACCGTTAAGGAAATGGAGCAGTCGCTGGTCAACCCCAGTTCCCGCAAAGGGCAGCGGAGCGGCGCGAGCTGCCCCAGTTGGGCCTTCTGCCCCGACGACCCTTGGGCTGTGGTCACTGCGCGGCTGCACGACGGCCGCTCCCTGCGCGGGTTCGCGCGAAGCCGCGGCCAGCACGATCTGCAGCTGCAGACCCTCGACGGGAAGATGGTGTCTCTCACCGCCGCCGAGTACGCCAAGCTCGACTTTGAAAAGGCATCACTCATGCCGACCTTCACCGGCGCCCCGAAGGAGCGGCAGGATCTGATTGCTTACCTCAGCACGCTGGGTGGCGTTACCGCCGGGCCAGTAAAGGGCAACGTCGCTCCGGCCACCGCCGCCGAGATCCTGCGGGTGCAGCGCCCCGCCGCGGGCGAATGGCCCGGGTATCATGGGTTGCCCAGCGGCAACCGGCATAGCGCCCTGAAACAGATTCACGCGGGGAACGCCACACGCCTCCAGCCGGCGTGGAGCTACTCGCTCCCGCACCTGGGGCTCCAAACCACGCCCCTGGTGACGGACGGCGTCATGTACGTCACCGCCCCAAACCAGGTCTGCGCCCTGGACGCGCGGACCGGCCGGGAGATCTGGTGCTACGTTCGCCCGCGCGCCCAGGCCACCAAGATCTCCGGCGACGCGGCCAAGGGCGCCCAGCGCGGCGTGGCCATGCTCGGTGACCGCGTCTTCTTCCTCACGGATGACGCCCACATGATCGCGCTGCACCGGTTGACCGGCGCGCTGCTTTGGCAGGTCTACATGCCGGCCGCCGGCGCCCCCGGAGCTTATGGCGCCACGGCCGCGCCACTCGTCGTGGGCGATCTCGTCATCGGCGGCGTCGGCGGCGGCGATGCACCCTTGCTCGGTTTCGTTGCCGCCTACCGCGCCACGACCGGCGAAGAGGTGTGGCGCTTCCGGACGATTCCTCAACGCGGCGAAAAGGGTTCGGAGACCTGGGGCGGCAAAGCCGTCGAATATGGCGGCGGGGCCACCTGGCTCACCGGCTCCTACGATCCCGACACCGATACCCTCTATTGGCCCACCGGCAATCCCTACCCCGATACCGACGGCACCGACCGCACCGGCGACAACCTCTACACCGATTGCGTCGTCGCTCTCGACGCCAAAACCGGCAAGCTGAAGTGGCACTTTCAATTCACCCCCCACGACCTCTGGGACTGGGATGCCACCGAGCCCCTGCTCCTGGTCGATGCCAAGTTCCAGGGCCGGGACCGCAAGCTGCTCCTGCAAGCCAACCGGAACGGCTTCTTCTATGTTCTTGACCGCATCACCGGCGAGTTCCTGCTTGGCAAGCCGTTCGTCGAACGGTTGACTTGGGCCAGCGGCCTCGACGCCAAGGGCCGCCCGATTCTCACAGCCAACAGCAAGCCCACCCCCGGCGGAACTAAGACCTGCCCCGCCGTGCGCGGAGCGACCAACTGGTATGCGACCGCCTTCAACCCCGATACGAAGCTCTTCTACGTCATGGCTGTAGAAGACTGCAACCTCTACCGTCAAGCCGGAAGCTGGTTCGTGCCGTATAACGATCCCGCCAATCCGCCGGTGAAGCTCCTCCGCGCCATCGATATTGAGACCGGCAAGATCGTCTGGGAGGTGCCCCAGGTTGGCGCCCCGGAGGGCAACTACTCGGGAGTCCTCTCCACCGCCGGCGGCCTGCTTTTCTACGGCGAGTCCGGTGGCACCTTCGCCGCCGCCGACGCCAAAACGGGCAAGACACTGTGGCATTTCAATACCGGTCAGGTCTGGAAGGCCTCGCCGATGACGTACTCGGTGAACGGGAAACAGTATGTGGCCATCGCGGCCGGCGGCAATATCGTTTCTTTTACTCTGCGAGAGTAGGGAGAGGAGAAAATCGTGAGCGAGAAAGCGCAGTTCCAGGAAAAGTTGCAGGCGCAGTTGGACGAATGGGGAATCGACCTGGCCAAGCTCAAGGCCAAGGCCGCCGAAACCACCGCGGAGGCTCGCCTCGAAATGGACGTCCAACTGGTAACCCTCGAAGCCAAGCTCGAGGCCGGAAAAGAGAAACTGGCCGAACTGGCCGACACCAGTGAGGACGCCTGGGAGTCCATCCAAGGCGGACTGGAATCCGCATGGGGCTCCATGAAGACGGCCTTCAGTGAAGCCGCGGCGAAGTTCAAAGAATAGCTCACCCTGTGCCGCGGCTCGCTCAGTTCAGTGTCGGTTTCATTCGAGACCTCCTTTACTTTGCGGCGGCGCGCGGGGCCAATGTGGATGCCCTATGCGCGGCGGCCGGATTGCCCGCTGCCGCCCTACAGTCGCCCGAGTCCACCGTGGATGGCCAACAGGCGGAACGCTGCTGGCAGGCCGCTCTCTCGGCCACGCAGGACACCGACTTGGGTCTGCACTTGGGAGAGGCGGCCCATCCTTCGGCCCTGGGAGTGCTCGGTTTCGCCATGCTCAGCAGCGATACGCTTGGGGTGGCGGTGGGCCGCTTGGTCCGTTACTGGCGGATCAAAGGTGATGCCACAAGAGTTGCCATCGAAGTTGGCTCTGACACGGCCACGCTGACCCTGCATGTCCTCGAGCTGCCCGGAAACTTCTTGATGCACTGCCGGCATCCGGCCGAATCGTCGCTGGCTGCGGCGATCTCCCTGCTGCAGGCTCTGGTTGGGCGGCGCATCCCGGTCCTGGCGGTCTCGTCGATCTATCCGGCGCCGGCCGAGACCCGCGAATACGTCCGCATCTTTGGCCGGCTGCCCCAGTTTTCCGCGGCGACGAACCAGATCGTGATTCCGGCCGAGGCCCTGCAATGGCCGGTTCTGCTGGCCAACTCCGATGTGGTCGACGGCTTGGATGCACAGATGGAGCGCCGCCTCTCCGCCCACGCCGATTCCATTACGGACCGGGTGCGGGAAGAGATGGCCCATCGTCTGCGCGGCGAAGTGCCCACCGTCGAGACCGTGGCCCGGGCCCTGCACAAGAGTGAGCGCCAACTGCAACGGGAGCTGCAGCTAGCGGGAACGAGTTTCCGCGACCTGCTCGACGATCTCCGCCATGAACTGGCGGTGGAGCACATGCGGGAGAGTCGCCTGTCGATCGCGGACATCTCGTTCTTGCTTGGCTTTTCCGAACCCAGCGCCTTTCACCGGAGCTTTCGGAAGTGGACCGGCCAGACCCCGGCGGCTTATCGAAACCTCCGCTGAGCCTGGCGCCACAGGATCACCCCGAGCCAGACGCACCAAATCGCCCACGAAACGAACCCGGCGATCGGCACCGCGGAAAGCGCGCCGACGGCGGGAAAGACAGACGAAAGCGCATCGAAGCTGCCGGCCATCAGCATCGCCGCGGTGGCCAATCCAACGCTCCGGAACCACGCACCGCAGCCCGCGGCGGCGAGCGCGATCCCAGCGGTCCAGCCGCCCAACAGCAGTTGCCCCAAGTGTTCACCCACCATCGCGCCTAGCAATTGATGCTGGACTTCAAAGACCAAGGCAACCGCGCCCGCCGCTTCCGGCGTCGGCGCCGCTACAAACTCCCGGGCCAACAGGGGCACCGCGAACACCCACCGCCAAATGCCGATGGCGGCCGTCAAGCCGGACGCCACGCCCAACGTCGAAGCGAAGCGCAGCATCCCCGGTCTTTGCGTGGCCAGCACTTCGGGTAGCGCCGCAATCGCGCCACAGAGCACCAGCGCCAGCGCGCCGTAGAGATACCAGACCAGCGGCAGCGCCGGCCCAGCCGCCGCGTATTGCCGGAGCACTTCGGACGCCGGCGAACGCAGGATGTCCGGATAGTGGAAGGTTGTGGTCAGTATCGTAAAAGGAATCTGCAGCAGCAAGGGGAGGCAGATAAAGGCTCCCGCGACGATGCGTTGGTTCATCATGGGGGTGGCTCCGCCTACTGGCGTTGAAAGCTCCAACTCACGCCGATGGTGGGGTTGTAGCGCCAGCCGCGTTGCTGCGCCCGCAGCAGGCTGGCGCCCACCCGCAGGTCCAGGTGGCTCGTCAGCGCGAAGCGAACGCCGGGCTCGAACTGCACGGCGCTCTTCCAGCCTTCGTTGAGGCCGCGCAGGTAGGAAGCGGAAGCGAACAGCTCCGACTTCCGCGGACCCATTAGGCGGAAGGGAAGGAAGTAGGCGGTGGCTCCGGTCTTGGCAAACCATGCCGTGGTAGCCTTCTGGCCCTCGGCCGGCCGGAGGATGGAGGTGTACAAGCCACCGTGGAGGCCCCAGTGTCCCTGGCGATACTCGACGCCAGTGCTGGGGGAACGAAAGCCGTGCAGGAGAATTTCCTTCTGCGGAGCAGCGTTTTCGGCAACAAGGCCGAAAGGGAGGGACAGGATGAGAATCCATTTCTTCATGCCTCACTGTCGCCTGCTTTCCCGAATTTGCCATTGATCTCGTGCGCCGTGCAATTGACGAAATCCGCCAACAATTCCGTGGCGGATTCGGTCAGGAGTTTGACGCTTCCGGTCAACGGAAATTCCGTAGATCAGCCGTACGGTGGGAAGCATGAAGACCCAATGGATTCTCTTTCTGATCTCGGTTGTCGCTGCCTCCGCTCAAACCGCCCCCGCCCAAACCGATGTGACCTTCCGCTCCGATACTGAGGTAATGCAAGTGACCGCGCTGGTGCGCGACGCGGTGACGCGGCGCCCGGTGACCGGCTTGGACCGCGCAGACTTCCGCTTATTGGTCGACGGCAAGGAACGGCCGCTCACCTACTTCGCCGCCGAGGGCGCCGAACGTCGGCCCCTGGCGCTGCTCATCTCCCTGAACCTCGCCCCGGACGGCGCCTTCCGTCAGCTCTCGACCCAGGCCGCCGCAGCATCCTTCGCGGCCGCCATCGCTGGGCTGCATCCCTCCGATGAAGCCGCCGTGTACGCCGTGCCGGACTGGTTCGTCGGTAAGCCGGAAGAGGTCGCCCCTCTCGGCCGGGACCGCGAGGCCACCGCCGCCGCCTTAACCA
>LNFM01009807.1_pt1 | contig 13739 bp, 9 predicted proteins | sample 596031 | NCBI WGS metagenome assembly LNFM01 (sample SAMN04254537, study PRJNA301005) | activated carbon metagenome | isolation source: dual media filters at the Ann Arbor, Michigan drinking water treatment plant | place: USA: Ann Arbor
CCGTTTCGTTTAGGCTGCGTCCGCCTTCGGCTACTTCTTGCGCGGCGGCGTTACGATCAGATCGGCGAGCTGCTCCTTGGTCAGCGGCTTGTCGAGGAATTTCAACTTCACAGCATCCGCCACCGCGCCGTCGAGATCCTTGAATTCATCTGACTGCAGGGCTTCCTTCGGCTGGAATTTGGCCATCGACTCTTTGAGCATCTCCACCGGCCGCTTGATCTTGGCCGAATACATTTCAACCGCCTTCGGATCCGAATACATCCAGTCCACGGCCTCACGATAGGCTTCCATAAACCGGACAATCGCGTCGCGCTTGTTCTTCCACGCATCGGCGTTGACGAGCAGGACACGCACGGTCTGCCCCCGCAGCGAGGGAACATCGCTGCCGCGCGCAACGATGCGTATCTTGCCATCCTTGATCTCCTGCAAACCGAACGGCGGCGCCGACCAACCGATATCGACCTGGCCGGACATCACCGCGGTCAACGTGCCCGGAGGGCCGCCCGTCGCCGTCGGCTTGGCCTTGGAGCCAAGTTCGGTGGTGAACGCCACAACGAGATTGTTCGAGGACGAACCGTTGGTCGAATAGGCAATGGTGTTGTCGGCGGTCGCGTCCTTCAGGCTCTGAATCTTGGAGTCCGAGCGCACATACCAGAACAGATCGCCGGTCCCAGTGAACGCCGGCGCAAGGATGCGCACCGGCGCGCCCTTGGAATAAGCGCGCATGACGCCGGCAGCGCCGACGCCGGCGCCGATATCGGCCGAGCCGGAAATCACCGCCTGAATGGTTTCACCGGCGCCCTGGGTGCCGACGTTTTCAAGCACGAGATTGTGCTTCTTGAAGATGCCGGCATCCTGGCCGAGCGTCGGCGGCTGGTTTTCCCAATTGTTGATCTGGCCGATCGCGACCTTGAGCTGATCCTGGGCCGAGGCCACGGTCATGCCGAGCGCGAGCGGAACGACAAGTCCGAGAACGCCGGCGATTGATTTGAGCGATTTCATTTTTTTCTCCCTTCCCTATTTCTTGCGTTTTTTATACGTCACTTCCGCCGCGCGGCGGCTTTTTTCTTTGCTGGCGCGGCCGGCTTTTTCTTCGGCTTTGTCGATTTCGATTCCGCGGGAACCGCGCTGCCCGACTTAACCACCCGCATCGACCAGTATTCCCACGACCGGGTCAAGCCTGTAGTCTGCACATTAATGCTGCCGGCCATTTCAGTTTCGCCGGGTGAAAGCGAAGCGATGCGTTCGCCGATGGTCAGCGCGCGCACCTGATAGTCGGCATTGCGCGCCGAATAGACGCAACGGAACACGCAATCCTTGACGCTGGTGCCGGCGACGGTGACGCCGTGCCTGTTCATCAGCACCATCCAGTGCGACCCGAGCGCGCGGGCCAGCGAGGCGCCCTCTTCCGGCTTGCAGACCAGCATATTGGTGTCGCCGAATTCATCATGCTGGTCCCAGAACGGCGGCTTGATGCCGCCGACCGCGCCGAGATGGAACACCGGCACATAGTCGGTGCCGGTGGCGAGCAGCGGCATGAAGGCCGGGCAATGATGGTGGCACACCGAATTGACGTCCGGCCGCGCCTTGTAGATTTCGCCATGGATGACGCGCTCGGAATATTGTGAGGCCGAAGGCTCGCGGATTGGCCGGGAGTCGAGATCATATTCTATGAAGTCGTCCGGCGTGACCAGTTCTGGCGCGCGCGACCGCGATAATAGGTAATGGTTCGGGTTGTCGGGGTGGCGCATGCTGACATGACCAAAAGCGTCGATGACGCCCTCATTGGCGACGATACGGTTGGCGAGCGACAGTTCGCGGCGGACTTCAACGAGATTGGTGGCCAAGATGTTGTTTCCTCTTTTTGGGCCCGCGAAACGGGGCACTTTTTGATTGTGCCCCGGGGAAAGGGCAAACGCCGTGTAATCGTAGCACAGCGCCGCCGGCCCCGCTGCGTCGAAAAGTCCAAGGCCATCAACGAGATCGCATAACTGCCGGCGGAGGCGTCCATTGCGGTCATTGAGGGCGGCCCCCCGGATCTAGTAGTTTTGCTCACCAAGCCGGCGTTCCGCAGCCTCCTTTCTGTCCAGGACCTGCCTTGGTCCAGCCCCTTAAAAAACCCTTTACAAACATGGTTAATATTGGAAAAATGAAGGTGGCGGCATCACTTATATGGTTAACGGGGCGTTAAGATGAAAACACTGTACAGAGTCCTTTGCGGTGCCCTGCTGGCGATCGGCGTTGCTAACATCGTTCCGACGCCGGCTTCTGCCGGTACCTATTACGATTCGGTCTGTAACTGCCGCAGGCCGGATTCTCAGTACAACACGCGGCGCGAAGTCCGCCAGGCGCCGCAGGTTAACACGCGCACGCGCTACGTGGATCACACCAAAGTCGTGAAGCGGACCAACCTGGTTCAGGAAAACCGGCTGGTCGTTCACGTCAAGCCTGTGATCAACCGCGAAATCGTTGTGCATCGCCAGAATACGGTGATCCGCAACATTACGCTGCACAAGGTCAACACGACGAACAAAGAGCGCGTCGAACACCGCAACGAAACCGTGAACCGGTACGTTCAGGGTGGAACGCGGGTCGTCCACGAACGCCGCGAAGTGCGCGGCGTGAATTGTAACTGCGGCCCCGATGGCGGCGCACGTTACAGCGACGGATACGCGGGCGGCTCGCGCGTTTCCTACCGCAACTAGCCTCGTATCACCGGACCGACAGCGAAACCGCCCCGCCGGGAAACCAGCGGGGCGGTTTTGTATATGGGGATTGCGCGGCCGCCAGGTCGTCCCCTCGCCTCACACCACCGCGATCGGGATATTGCCGAGGAAATCGCGCTTGCCAATATCGGCGCCGAAGGCGCGGACGATGCCGTAAGCCACGCTCATGTGGAAATAGAAGTTCGGCAGGACGAAGTGGTTGAGGTAATCGGCGCCCTTCATCTGGCCCTTCTTCGGCCCAAGCGGAAAGACGATGTCGCGCTCGGCCGCCGTGTCGATCGCCTTGGGATCGAGCGTCTTGATATAGGCAACGGTTTTGGCGAGGCGTTCCTTGAGAGCCTCGACACTGGTCTCATTATCCTCGTATTTCGGCGGCTCGACCGCGACTAGGCGTGACAGCCCATTCTTGGCCTGGTCAGTGGCGATCTGCACCTGGCGCGTCAATGCGAACATGTCCGGCGCCAGCCGCCAGTTCAGCATCACGGCCGGATCGACTTTCTTGGCGGCAGCATGCGCCGCGCCCTTGTCCAGAACGGCGGCCAGTGCGTTGAGACCGATCTCAATAACCGGCAGCGCGGCCTGTGACATCGAAAAAGCCATGACGTTTCCTCAGTGGTCGTTCTAATCCGGCGGTCGCCGGGCCGGCGCGACGTTGCCATGGCCGCGACGGGAGGGGCAATCCAGCGGCAACCTGCCCGATTACTGCGCAGCAGCCGTGGCCTGCCCGCGGTTCCTGTAATGCGACTACTTTAAGACGCAAACACCGGATCATTACTGCGCAGTATGCTTAGCTTGCCGGTATTCAGCGCAACAAATCACGACGGATGCCATGGCCGTTTCTTTAATTAGAATATTTCAAAACCATACTCCGCATTGAATACTTGCTACGGAGCGATTTCACGCCGAATTCTATTTTACGCCTTGCTTCGGCTGCTATACGAAATGCAGGATCGATCGCAGTAGGCGGGCGCAACGGCATGAGACAGACTGCACCGATGACACCGGCTTCACCCACAAAGCGGTCGCGCGCCTTATTGTCCCTGGCGCTGGCCTTCAGCCTGTTGTCGCCCGCTGCGGGCCTGGCGCAAACCGTGCCGGCCACGCCGCCGCCAGCGGCCACTCCGGCACCCGCCGTGACAGCGGCGCCGCCGACAGCCCCCGGCATTCCCGCCGCTAGCCTGACGCTACCGCGCGATCTCACGCCGTGGGGCATGTTTGAGGCCGCCGACATCGTCGTCAAAGCAGTGATGATCGGACTGGCCTTCGCCTCGGTGCTGAGTTGGACCATCTGGTTCGGCAAAGCGATCGAATTGATGGTGGCCCGCCGCAAGATGCGGCGCGCCATCTCCGCACTGGGCCAAGTGCGTAGTTGGGACGAAGCCGCCAACGTCATGCGGCAACACGACGGCAGCGCCGCCGTGATGGTGCAGGCCGCCGACCTCGAATTGCACCTGTCGGCCGACGCGCTGTCGCCGGAAGGGGTCAAGGAACGCATCGCCTCGCGGCTGGAGCGCGCCGAGGCCGCCGCCGGCCGCGCCATGATCCGCGGCACCGGCATTCTCGCCACCATTGGTGCCACCGCGCCCTTCGTCGGCCTGTTCGGCACCGTCTGGGGCATCATGAACAGCTTCATCGGCATCTCGAAAGCCCACACCACCAACCTCGCCGTGGTCGCGCCCGGCATCGCAGAAGCGCTGCTGGCCACCGCGCTCGGCCTGGTGGCAGCCATTCCGGCCGTGGTGATGTATAATTTCTTCTCGCGCTGGATCGCCGGCTATCGCGCGCTGCATGCCGACGCTTCGGCCGAGATCCTGCGCATCGTCAGCCGCGATTTCGATCGCGGCGCCTTCGACCGGCGCTGGGCGGAACGCCGCCGCAGCGTCGCGGCAGCCGAGTAGAATAACATGGGCGTTAAACTCAACCACGGCGGCGACGACGGCTTGAGCGAGATGCACGAAATCAACGTGACGCCGTTCATCGACGTCATTTTGGTCCTGCTGATCATCTTCATGATCGCAGCGCCTTTGGCCACCGTGGATATTACAGTCGATCTGCCGTCGGCCTCGGCAGAGCCAACGCCGCGCCCGGACAAGCCGCTGTTCTTGACGCTCAAGTCCGATCTCAGCCTGGCGCTCGACAATGACACGATCACGCGCCCGGCTCTGACCGCATCGCTCGACCGCGCTACGTCCGGCGACAGGCAGCAGCGCGTGTTCCTGCGCGCCGACAAGACAGTACTTTACGGCGATCTGATGCAGCTGATGAACGAGCTGCGCGGCGCCGGCTATTTGCATGTCGCGCTGGTCGGTCTGGAAGCCGAAAAGGCCGCGCCATGAGCCGCCTATCGCAGACACTGCGCTGGGGCGTCTATTTCTCGCTGGCGCTGGGCTTGCACGGCGCAGCCGCGGCCGTTCTCTTGGCGCGCTGGAACGACAGCGCCGATCTGGTGGCCAGCGCGCCGCTGATCTTGATCGACCTCGCGCCGGTCGCGGTCGCGCCAACCCTTGTGCCGAACGACATGCCGCCCGACGTGGTGGAAAGCAAACTGGTCGAGCCTGAGCCTGAGTTGGTGGAAAGCAAACTCGTCGAGCCGACACCGGAGCCCGAGCCTGAACCGGAAAAACCGGTCGAGAAAATCGAATTGCCGCCCGATCCGGCGGCACTGCCGGAATTGACGGCGGCGCTGCCGCCGCGCAGGCCGCCGGAAAAAAAGGTCGAAAAGAAAAAGCCGCAACAGCGCACGGCCAGCCTCGCCCGCGCCGCCAGTTCTGCCGACAACAAAGCCGAGCGCGCGGCGGCGCCGACGCCCGGCGCCAACGCCCGCGACTCCAACGCCATCCCGAACTGGCGCTCGCAGCTTGTCGCCAGGCTCGAGCGCAACAAGCGCTATCCGGCCGAAGCGCAGGCACGCGGCGAGACCGGCACCGTGCAACTGGCCTTCACCGTCGACCGCAACGGCGGCGCGCACGGCGTGCGCCTTGTCCGCAGCTCCGGCTCCAGCGCGCTAGACCGCGAAACGCTGACCTTGATCGATCGCGCCGCGCCGTTTCCGCCGCCGCCGCCGGAACTGGGCGGCGGGCAAATCGCCATTGTGGTGCCGATCCGCTATTTGCCGCCGCGCTGAACACGCAATTTGATTCAAATTTTAAATATCTGAATTGCAACTTCGCCCGTTGAATCAACGCAATTGCTTTCGCGCGTTAACCATAAACACAAGCCTCATGGAACGAACCTGCATGCAACCTTGCGATCACATTCGCGTAACGTAAGGATGCCAAACGATAACAATGTTTGCGTTCGCCGAGTGTCCGGTTCGCGCAGATGTTTCGGCAGAAGCAGGCTGGACACCCCGGCGGAAAGTTGGGAATTGAAGGTCATGAAACAGTCGACTGCAGTTTTGATCATCTGTGCCATCGCGGCGGGCCTCGCTACGCCGTCGCACGCGGCGAACGAAAAGCGCGCTGAGCGCTTCGCCAATAACGAGCCGCAGGAAACCATCGCGCGCAGCCGCACCGACGCAGCCGAAATCGCCGCGCAAGTGCCTGGCGCCGCCGGCGTGCTGCTCGAAGCGCTGCGCTGGCGCGGCCGCACCGCCAAGCAGATCGGCCTGCCGACCCAGCTGTGGTGCGCCGATTTCATGAATTTCGTCATCAAGCGCGCCGGCGCCAAGGGCACGCAGTCGCGCGCCGCCCGCTCCTTCCTCGACTTCGGCAAGAAACTCGACGGCCCGCGGGTCGGCGCCATCGCCATCCTGACCCGCGCCGGCCCGCAAAACGGCCATGTCGGCGTCGTGCGCGGCACCGACGGCCTGGGCAATCCGATCTTGGTGTCGGGCAACAGCGCCAACATGGTGCGTGAATCGATGTACCCGAAAAACCGCGTGCTCGCTTATGTGATGCCGCCCGCTTACGTGCTCGAAGAAATGGCGGCCGCGGCGCGCGCCCAGGCCCTGAGCAACAACAGCCATTGAACGTTTTTTCACTTTTGAATTTTTAGCGGCGCCGTGTTTAACGCGGCGCCGTTTTAGTTTTTACCGCCAGGAGAAACACGCGGCCGTTAACCCGCAAACGATAATGCACTATCGCCGATGCCGTTGAGCGAATTAATGTTAACTGGCGCTAATGATCGCACGACGCGACTCCTGCCGCTCAACCCGGTCTAAATTGCAACCACCAGCACACGGGACTTTGCATCGCGCGTGCGCGTTACCGGAACTGATGAGCCAATATGATCAGGCCAGTACATTCATCGATCGCTTGCGCTGCTGTCGCAGCATTATCATTGCTTGCCGTACTGCCGGCATCGGCCGCGACGCGCGAACAAATCAAACAGTGCGAAGGCACGACGTCGGTTTCTGCCGAGCAGCGCGTGGCTAGTTGCGACGCCGTGATCGCCACCGGCACAAAGGCGCAAAGAATCGCCGCCGGCCGTTATAAGGCGGCCGCGCAAAGGCTCAAAGCTACCGCGCAGAAGGACAAAGCTTCGACGTTGATCGAACGTGGCATCGCCAGCCGCGCCAATGGCGATGCCGAAAGTGCCATCCGCGATTTCGACGAAGCCATCCGGCTCGATTCCAAACAGGTCGATGCCTGGTACAACCGCGGCCTCGCTCTGCGCGACCGAGGCGACACCGAGCGCGCCTTACAGGATTTCGAGCAGACAGTGATGCTCGACCCAAGAAATTCGACGGCGATCAAGACGCTGAGCCATCTCTATTACGAGAAGCGTAATTACGAGCGCGCCATCGGCGTGCTCGATAACGCCATCAAGCTCAATGCCAACGACGCGCTCGCCTATTACAACCGCGGCATGGCCTATCGCGCCAAAGGCGAGCCGGACCGCGCCATTCCCGATTACGACCGCGCCATCAAGCTCAACGGCAACGATGCCGTCGCCTATGCCAGCCGCGGCCTCGCCTATCGCGACATCCGCGACTATGAACGCGCTATCCAGGACTTCGATCAAGCGCTCAAGATCAAACCCGAATACATCCTGGCGCTGAACGACCGTGGCATCGCCTATGCCTCGAAGGGCCAGGTCGACCGCGCCATTCAGGATTTCGACCAGGCCATTCTACTCGATCCGCGCGACGCCTTCGCCTACAACAATCGCGGCCTCGCCTACCGCAACCGCGGCGAAGTCGACCGCGCCATCAAGGATTACGACCAGGCACTGCTGCTCAATGCCAATTACGTACTGGCCTATTACAACCGCGGCAACGCCTATTACGACAAGCAGGACTACGACCGCGCCATCCGCAATTACGACCAGGCCGTCAGCCTCGATAACAGCTACGCGCTGGCCTATTACGACCGTGGCGTCTCGTATTACCAGAAGCGGGAATACGACAAGGCGCTCGCCGACCTGACGATGGCGATCAAGCTCGATCCCAAGGATTCGCTGTCCTATTACAACCGTGGCATTACACACGCCGCGCGCGGCGACGCCGAACGCGCCATTGCCGACTTCGACCAGTCGCTGCGCATCGATCCGAAGAATACGCTGGCTTTCTACAATCGCGGCCTGGCGCTGCGCAATAAAGGCGACGAAGAGCGCGCCATCGCCGATTTCAGCCAGGCGATCAAGTCCGACGCCAAGAACGCGCTCGCCTACTACAATCGCGGCGTTGCCTATCGCAATCGCGGCGATTTCGAGCGCGCTGTCGCCGATCTCGATCAGGCCATTTTGATCGACCCGAAGAACGCGTTCGCCTACTTCGAGCGCGGCAATGCCCGCTACGACAAGCGCGATTACGACCGCGCCATTACCGACCTCAATCTCGCCATCAATATCAAGCCGGACTATACTGCCGCTTTCAACCTGCGCGGCCTAGCTTATAACGCCAAAGGCGACGGCAGCCGCGCCATTGCCGATTTCGACCAGGCGCTGCGCATCGATCCGGCCTTTGCGCCGGCCTACAGCAATCGCGGCGACGCCTATCAGAAGAAGCGCGACTTCGACCGCGCCATCGCCGATTTCGACCAGGCGATCAAAGCCAATCCGAACTATCCCGGCGCCTATTTCAACCGCGGCCTGGCGCACCAGCACAAGGGCGAGTTCGAGGCGGCCATCGCCGATTTCACCCGCGCTATCAAGCTCGACCCGAAGAACGCCGCCGCCTATAATGCGCGCGGCTTCGGCCATATGAGCCGCCAGGAAGACGACCAGGCTTTCGCCGACTATAATCAGGCAATCAAGCTCAACCCGAACTTCGCCGCCGCGTTTTACAACCGGGGCCTGGCCAGCTACGAGCGCCGTGATTTCGAGCGCGCCATCGCCGACCTGTCGCAGGCAATTCGCCTCGATCCACGCGACATGCAGGCGGTGCACGCGCGCGGCCTCGCCTACCGCGAACGCCGCGACTTCGACCGCGCCATCGCCGATTTCGACACCGCGCTGAAGCTCGATCCGAAATTCACCGCCGGCTATGTCGATCGCGGCAACGCGCTGCAGGGCAAGGGCGACTACGACCGCGCCATCCAGAACTATGACGCGGCAATCAAGCTGGAGCCGAAATTCGCCACTGCCTTCACCGAGCGGGGCAATACCTATGCCGCGCGCGGCATGATCGACCGCGCCTTGCAGGACTTCGAACAGGCCATCAAGTTCAATCCGAGCTTCGCCGGCGTCTTCAACAGCCGCGCTCTGCTGCATCAGCGCAAAGGCGACCAGGGCAAGGCTTTGGCCGACCTCGACCAGGCCATCAAGCTCGAACCGAATTTTACCGCCGCGCTCAACAATCGCGGCCAGATCTACCTCGCCAAAGGCGAAATCGACCGCGCCATCGCCGACTTCGACCGCGCCATCAAGGCCAACCCGCACTACGACGCGGCCTATAACAATCGCGGCATGGCCTACAAGGCCAAGGGCGACCTGGATAAAGCGCTGAAGGATTTCGACCAGGCAATGGCGATCAACGCCAGCTTCATGGTCGCCCTGCTCAACCGCGGCGAGACGCTGGAGCGGCTCGGCCATCACGACCGCGCCATCAAAGACCTCGATCAGGTCATCCGCCAGAACGCCGGCAACGTGCAGGCTTTCAATGCGCGCGGCATGGCGCTGAGCAATAAGAATGAATTCGACCGCGCCATCGCCGATTTCAGCCAGGCGATCCGGATCGACGGCAAGTTCGCCACCGCCTACAACAATCGCGGCCTTGCGTTCCGCGCCAAGGGCGATGTCGAACAGGCTATCAACGATTTCAGCCAGGCGACCCGGATCGATCCGAATTTCGCCGTCGCGTTTTCCAACCGCGGCAACGCCTATTTCGACCGGCGCGACTACGACCGCGCCATTGCCGACCTGAACCAGGCGATCAAGCTCAACCCGAACTATGTGCGCGCCTATTACGACCGCGGCATCGCCTACGGCGCCAAGGGCGAGACCGAAAAGGCCATCGCCGACTTCGATTACGCGCTCAAGCTCGACCCGAAGAACGCCATCGCGCTGAACAATCGCGGTCTCGCCTATCGCAAGAAGGGCGATGCCGAGCGCGCCATCGCCGACTTCGCCGAGGCGCTCAAGCTCAACCCGAACTATGCGGCCGCGCTGTACAATCGCGGCAACGCCTCCTTCGACAAAGGCGACACCGACCGGGCCATCGCCGACTTCACCCAGGCGATCAAGATCGATGCCAAGGACGCCTATTCGATCCACGACCGCGGCATCGCCTATTACGAGAAGAAGGACTACGAACGCGCCATTGCCGACTTCGAGGCCGCAACCAAGCTCAGCCCGAACTTTACGGTGGGGCTAAGCCCGCGCGCCGGCGACATTCGCGGCCAGCGCGGCTATGACCGCGACGTGATGGAACTGGCGCAGCCGATCAAGGTCAGCCCGATCTTCGCGCTCGCCTATAACGAACGCGGCATCGCCGCCGCGGCCAAGAAGGATATGGACCGCGCCATTGGCGACTTCGACCGCGCCATCCGGATCAACCAGAATTTCTCGACCGCCTATTACAACCGCGGCACGGCTTTTTTTCAGAAGCGCGACATCGAGCGCGCCATCGCCAATTACGACAGCGCGATCCGGCTTAACCCGAATTACGCGATGGCCTATTTCGACCGCGGCGTCGCCCATTACGAGCGCGAGAATTTCGACCGCGCCGCCGCCGACTTCGAGCAGGCCATCAAGCTCGATGGCAAGAGCGCGACCGCCTACTACAATCTCGGCATCACGCTGCATGAGAAACAAGACTACGACCGCGCCATCGAGGCCTTCAACCAGGCGGCGCGCATCAATCCCAATCTCGCCGCGGCCTTCAACGCGCGCGGCTATGCGCAGGCCAGCAAAGGCGATTACGACAAGGCGATCGCCGACCTGACCCAGGCGGTCAAACTGAGTTCGGGCGACGCCGTCGCCTATAACGATCGCGGTATCGTCTATGGACTGAAGGGCGAGCCCGATCGCGCCATAGCGGATTTCGAACAGGCAGCGGCGCTCGACGCGAATTTCGCGCCGGTTTTCAACAACCGCGCCATCGCCTATGCCTCGAAGAACCAGCCGCAGCGCGCCATCCAGGACTACGACCAGGCGATCAAGCTCAACAGCGGCTACGCAGTGGCGTTCTATAATCGCGGCAATGCCCGCTACGACATGGGCGATTACGCCCAGGCGGCGAACGACTATGCGAGCGCGATCAAGCTCAATCCGGCCGATACGCTGGCGCTGAACAATCGCGGCAATGCCTATGCCAACCGGCGCGACTTCGACCGCGCCATCGCCGACCTGACACAAGCGCTCAAGTACAATCCCAATTATGCGCAAGGCTATAACGACCGCGGCGTCGCTTACGGCGCCAAGGGCGATATCGACCGCGCCTTGCTCGACTTCGAGCAGGCGATCAAATTCGATCCGACCAATAGCCTGGCTTATTACAATCGCGGCCTTGCGTTCCGCGACAAGAACGCCGTCGACCGCGCCATCGAGAGTTTCGACCAGGCAATCAAGCTCAACCCGGCCTACGCGGTCGCGTTCTACAACCGCGGCAATGCCCATCAGTTCAAGCGTGATTACGCCCGCGCCATCGCCGATTTCGATGCCGCGATCAAGCTGAAGCCCGATTACGCGATCGCCTATTACGACCGCGCTTTGAGCTACGGCGCCAAAGGCGAAACCGAGCGCGCCATTGCCGACTTCTCTGAATCGATCAGGCTCGAGCCCGCCAATGCGCTGGCGTTCTACAATCGCGGCATCGCCTACCGGATCAAGGGCGAGAACGACCGCGCCATCGTGGATTTTGCCGAAGCGGTGAAGCTCGACCCGAAATTCGCGCTCGGCTTCTACCAGCGCGGCGTCGCGCAATTCGACAAGCAGGACATGGACCGTGCCATCGCCGACTTCAGCGCCGCCTTGCAGCTTTCGCCGAACAACGACGGCGCCTACTACTATCGCGCGCTGGCGCACCGGGAGAAGCGCGATTTCGACCGCGCCATCGCCGACTTCAGCCAGTCGATCCGGCTCGACGGCAAGAATGCGCTCGCCTTCAACAATCGCGGCCGCGCCTATCGCATGAAAGGCGACCTCGAGCGCGCCATCGGCGATTTCGACCAGGCGACGCGGCTCGACCCGAAATTGTCGGCGGCCTTCATCGACCGCGGCACGACATACGGCATGCGCGGCGACAACGAACGCGCGTTACAGGACTTCGACGCCGCCATCAAGCTCGACGGCGGCAACGCGATCGCGCGCAACAATCGCGGCTTCGCCTGGCGCAACAAGGGCGACACCGAGCGCGCCATCGCCGACTACAGCGAGGCGGTCAAGCTGGACGCGGGCTACACCCTCGCTTACCTCAACCGTGCCAACGCCTATTACGAAAGGAAGGATTACGACCGCGCCATCGCCGATTACGACGCGGCGATCAAACTCGACGGCAACCTTGCCAGCGCCTTCAACGGCCGCGGCATCGCCTATGACGCCAAGAACGATTTCGACGCCGCGATTGCCAATTTCAGCCAGGCCGTCCGGCTCGATCCGAAGAATGCGCGGGCGTTCAACAATCGCGGCTTCGCCTATCGCAACAAGCGCGACACCGAGCGCGCCATTGCCGACTACAATCAGGCGCTGGCGCTCGATCCGGACTATGCGCTGGCGCTCTACAACCGCGGTTTTGCCTATTACGACAAACGCGACTTCGACCGTTCGAGCAGCGACATGAATCAGGCGATCAAGATAAATCCGAGTTTCTCGACCGCCTTTCTCGACCGCGGCATCGTCACCTATGACAAGCGCGATTTCGACCGCACCATGGTCGTGGCCGATCTGACCGCCGATGCGAAGCCGTCCTATGCTGTCAGCTTCAGCGGGCGCGGCGTGGCTTACGAGAACCGGCGCGAAGGCGACCGCATCATCCGCGATCCGAACCAGCCGATCCGCAATAACCAGTACAGTTCCTATGTCTATTCGCCGGAAACTTTCATCGCGCCGCCACCAATGACGAGCAACGCGGCCGCTGTGACGGAGCCTCAGGCGACCACAAAAACCCCGCTGCCGCTGCCGCCACCGCGCGCGGAAGCGCCAACGGCAACCAGCGCGCACGCCCAGGCTGCGGATAGCGATGTCGTGCCGCTGCCGCAGGCGCGGCCGGCTATTGCGCGGCCGAAGCCCTCGGCGGTTCGCTCTGAACCTGAGCGTTTGCCGCCGCGCCGGCGCTAGACCGCGGAGCGTCGCGCCCCCCTTCCAGCGCGCGCCCGACCATCACCAGTACCGGGCCGGGCAATTTGGCCTGCGCCAGCCGCAACGGCAGGTCGCCAATAGCGCAGGCGATGACCTCCTGATCGGGCCGCGTCGCGCGGGCGATGGCAACGGCCGGCGTTTGCGGATCGAGGCCTTCGGCGAGGGCGCGGGTAACAAGCGCTTCCAATGTGCGCACCGGCATATAAATGGCCGTCGTCGTCGCGCTGTCGGCGAGCGCCCGCCAGTCGATGTCATCGGGCAACTGCCCGCTCTGCGCGTGGCCGGTGATGTATTGCAAGCGCCGCGAATGCTTGCGGTCGGTCAGCGACAGGC
>LNFM01009808.1_pt1 | contig 13736 bp, 10 predicted proteins | sample 596031 | NCBI WGS metagenome assembly LNFM01 (sample SAMN04254537, study PRJNA301005) | activated carbon metagenome | isolation source: dual media filters at the Ann Arbor, Michigan drinking water treatment plant | place: USA: Ann Arbor
TCGACATCGAGATCCGCCGCGGCATGTGGAAGACGCTCAAGGAGGTCAACGCCGCCGGCACCACGGTCATCCTCACCACGCACTACCTGGAGGAGGCCGAGAACCTCTGCCGCAACCTCGCCATCATCGACCGCGGCCGCATCATCGAGCAGGGCCCGATGCGCAACCTGCTGGCCAAGCTCGACGTCGAGGGCTTCCTGCTCGACATCGACGGCGACCTGCCGGCCGCCCTGCCCGTCATCCCCGGCGCCACCCTGGTGGCCGAGAACACCCACACCCTGGACGTCGAAATGCCCCGCGAGATGGACCTCAACCGCGTGTTCGCCACGCTCGGCGAGGCCGGCATCCGGGTGCGCTCGATGCGCACCAAGTCCAACCGGCTGGAGGAACTGTTCGTCAGGCTCACCGGCCAGCCGGAAGTGGTGCCGTCGAAGGAGGCCTCGGCATGAGCCCGAACCTCACCGCCCTGCGCACCATCGCCCGCCGCGAGGTCGCCCGCATCCTGCGCATCTGGGGCCAGACCCTGGTGCCGCCGGCGATCACCATGACGCTGTACTTCCTGATCTTCGGCAACCTGATCGGCTCGCGCATCGGCACCATGGACGGCATCTCGTACATGGACTTCATCGTGCCGGGCCTGGTGATGATGGCCATCATCCAGAACGCCTACGGCAACATCAGCTCCAGCTTCTTCGGCGCCAAGTTCGGGCGCCACATCGAGGAAATGCTGGTCAGCCCGATGCCGAACTGGGTGATCCTGGGCGGCTACGTCGCCGGCGGCGTGCTGCGCGGGCTGATGGTGGGCGCGATCGTGCTGCTGATCTCGATGTTCTTCACCCGGATCAGCGTGCCGCATCCGTTCATCACGCTCGCCACCGTGCTGCTGGGCGCCACCATTTTCTCGCTGGCCGGCTTCGTCAACGCGGTCTACGCCAAGAAGTTCGACGACATCGCCATCGTCCCGACCTTCATCCTCACCCCGCTCACCTACCTCGGCGGCGTGTTCTATTCGGTGAAGCTGCTGCCGGACTGGGCCGAGGCGGCCACCCACCTCAACCCGATCTTCTACATGGTCAACGCCTTCCGCTACGGCCTGCTGGGCCAGAGCGACGTGTCGATGGCCACCGCCTTCGCGCTGATGGTCGGCTTCGTGCTGGCGCTGGGTGCGCTGGGCCTGTGGCTGCTCAAGAAGGGCATCGGCCTGCGCAGCTGAGCCTCAGGCGGCCGGCTGCAGCAGGTACACGGGCATCGCGCCCTTGCCCTTGATCTCCAGCGCGCCGCGCGGCGCCAGCGCGTAGGCGTCGCCGAGCAGGCGGGCCGTGGCTTCGGTCACCTGCACCGCGCCGGGCACGCCGTGGGATTCCATGCGCGCGGCGGTGTTCACCACGTCGCCCCACAGGTCGTAGGCGAACTTGCGCCGGCCGATCACGCCGGCCACCACCGCGCCGCTGTGGATGCCGATGCGCACGTCGAGCGCGGCGCCGGTTTCGTCGCGCAGCGCGCGCACCGCCGCCACCATGCCCAGGGCCAGGTCGGCCAGCACCGCGGCATGATCCGTGCGCGCTTCCGGCAGCCCGGCCGCCACCATGTAGGCGTCGCCGATGGTCTTGATCTTCTCCACGCCGTGCGCGTCGGCCAGGTCGTCGAAGGCCGTGAACACGCGGTTGAGCAGCGCCACCAGTTCCTCCGGCGGCAGCCGCTCCGACAGGCGCGTGAAGCCGACGATGTCGCAGAACAGCACCGAGACCTCGGCGTGGCGCTCGGCGATGGCCTCGCCCGGGCGGTCCTTCAGGCGCTGCGCGATCGCCGCCGGCAGCGTGTTGAGCAACAGGCGCTCGGAGCGCTGGCGCTCCCATTCCAGCTCGCCCTCCATGCGCGTCGCGGCGCGCTCGAACAAGAAGCCGATCGCCATCACCACCACGAACACCAGCGCGAAGTTGGCGATCAGGTAGCCGCGCAGTTCGTCCCCGCCCAGCGCATACACGGGGGCGACGCGATTGCTCGCCTCCCACAGCGCCAGGTAGCCCAAGCCCACCGCCGCCGACAGCAGCGCCCGCTGCCGCGGCTTGCCGAAGGGCGAGAACAGGATCACCAGCGGCACCAGCAGCAGGTAGTAGTGGAAGCCCGCGCCCCAGCCCAGCAGCCAGGTCGCCAGCGCACCCTGGCCGGCCAGCTCCAGCCCCACGCTTACCGTGCCGACGAAGTGCCAGCGCCGCGGCAGGCCGGGCTGCAGCACGAACACCCAGGCCGCGAACAGGTAGACCGGCAGCGTCACCAGGCTGTACAGCACCAGCTCGGGCACGCCCCGCCACAGGAACCACGGCAGCAGCGCGAGGTGGGCCAGCAGCCCGAGCAGCGCACAGGACGCCGCGAACACGCGCCAGCGGGCGTTGCCGGTGCCTGCGCCATCGGGCCGTCGAAGCCGGCGCCATGCGGCCGGCAGCCAATGCGTCATTCCTGTTCCCCCGGTGCCGACGGGCACCCCGGTCGCAGCCTAACCCATGGCCATCCGTCGGGCCGGGGCGGCCGCCGGCTGGCAATGGCCGGAATCCGACGGTAACTTCGGGGAAAACCGCCCGGACGAGCTGGCGCCATGGACGTCAATATTACCCAGTGGCTGGCCGATGCCCGCAACGGGGATCCCCAGGCCCTGCCCCGCGCCTTCGAGGCGCTGTACGCCGAACTGCGCAAGCTCGCGCAGTCGCGCGTGCAGGGCGGCGACGCCACCCTGTCGCCGACCATGCTGGTGCACGAAACCTACCTGCGCCTGTGCGGCAGCGGCGAGGTGGCGCTGGAAAGCCGCCAGCACTTCTTCGCGGCCGCGGCCCAGGCCATGCGCTGGATCGTGGTGGACCACGCCCGGCACCGGTTGGCCCAGCGCCACGGCGGCGGCCTGGTGCGGGTAGAGCTGGAGGCCGCCGACGCCGCCGAGCTGCGCCCCGACCAGGTGATCGAACTCGACCAGGCGCTCGAGCGACTCGGCCGCGCCAGCCCGGAGAAGGCGCGGTTGGTCGAACTTCGCTATTTTGCCGGGCTCGAGTTCCCCGAACTGGCGGCGCTCACCGGCCGCTCCGAGCGCAGCCTCAAGCGCGACTGGGCCAGCGCCCGCGCCGCCCTGCACGCCATGATCGGATGACCCCATGAACCAGGACGACACCGAAGGCTGGCGCGCGGCGATCGCGCTTTACGAAGCCATCCGCGACCTGCCGCCCGCCGGGCAACAGGCGGCGCTCGACGGCGCGCCCGCTGCGGTGCGCGAGCGTGCGCGGAAGATGCTGGCCGCCGGCGACGGCCCGCTGGACCAGCCGCTGCCCCTGAGTCGCCCGCCCCGCCAGCTGGGGCGCTGGGAGATCGGCGAGCTGCTGGGCCAGGGCGGCATGTCGCGCGTTTACCGCGCCCGCTCCACCACCGCGCCGGTGGGCCAGGTGGCCGCGGTGAAGCTGCTCGCCGTACCGGCGCCGGGCGAGGAGGTGCTGGCCCGCTTCACGCGCGAAACCGAGATCCTGGTGCGGCTGCAGCACCCGGGCGTCGCGCCCCTGCTCGATGCGGGCATCGCCGAAGACGGCCGCCCTTGGTTCGCCATGGCGCTGGTAGAGGGCGAACAGATCGACGCCTGGTGCCAGCGCCAGGCGCTGCCGGCGCGCGAGCGCGTGCGCCTGGTGCAGCAGGTGGCCGAAGCCGCGGCGCATGCGCACCGCCTGCTGGTCGTGCACCGCGACATCAAGCCCGGCAACGTGATGGTGGAGGCCAGCGGCCGCGCGGTGCTGCTCGACTTCGGCATCTCGCGCGTGCTCGAGGAAGGCGCGGCCGAACTCACGTCCGGCGGCAGTTATCCGTTCACGCCGCGCTATGCCGCGCCGGAACAGCGCGATGGCGGCGCGATCTCCACCGCCACCGACGTCTACGGCCTCGGTGCGCTGCTGTACAAGCTGCTGCTCGACGCCGCGCCCGAGCCCGACGCGAACGGCGCGCTCGCCCTTCCCGCGGGAAAACCCCTGCCCGCCGACCTCGAAGCCATCCTGCGCAAAGCGCTGGCGAAGGACCCGCGCGACCGCTACGCCGGCGCCGCCGAGTTCAGCGCCGAGCTGTCCGCCTGGCTCGACGGTCGCCCGGTACAGGCGCGCCGCGGTGGCCGGGCCTATCGCCTGCGCCGCTGGGTCGGCCGCAACCCGGCGCTGGCGGCCCTGTCCGCCGCGCTCGCCGCCAGCCTGGTGATCGGCTTCGGCGTGAGCACCTGGCAGGCCAACGAGGCCCGCGCCCAGGCCAAAGCCGCGCGCGCGGCGCAGGCGCGGGCGGACGAAGCGCGACGGCAGGCCGAGTCTGCCCTCGCGCGCGCCACCGCCGTGCGCCAGTACGTGGAGGACATCTTCTCGGCCGCCAATCCCAACCGCGGCCCGGACGCCAGCGCATCCGACCTGTTGGCGGCCGGCGAGGCGATGGTGGACGAGGCGATGGTGAAGCAATCGCCGGAAGTCGCGGTGGACCTGCTGCGACTGATGTCCGGCATCCGCGCCGCACGCGGCGAGTACGAGGCCTCCCGCGTCAACTTCGAGCGTGGCCTGGCCATCCTCGACGCCACGCCCGGCGCGGCGCCGAGCCTGCGCTGGCAGCTGCTGCTTGAGCACGGCGCGACCCTGCAAACCACCGGCGAGAACGCGCGTGGCCAGGCCCTGTTGGGCGAGGCGCTGGCGCTGGCCGAGGCCCACGATGCCCCGCTGGAAGACCGCATCCGCATCGAAGTGCAGCTGGCCGCCGTCGAATCCGCGGCAGGCGAGAACGCCAGGGCCTACGAGCGCCTGCAGCGCCTGCGCCCGCAGGCCGAGGCCGCCGGCATCCGCGGCAGTCCCGGGCACCTGCGCCTGCTGGAGGTGCTGTCCACGGCGAATTCCCTGGTGGGAAATCCCCCCGACCGCGCCCTGTTCGAGGAACGGCTGGAGGTGGCCCAGCAGGTTTACGCCGACAACCCGGGCTGGCTGGCCTTCACCCAGGCCGACGCGGTGCCGACGCTGCGGCGCTGGCGCGCCTTCGATCGCGCCCAGGAAATGGCCGACGCCGCGGTCGCCACCGCCGACAAGCACTACGACGCGCCGCACGTGATGGCCGCGATCGCCTACTGCAACGCCGGTGGCCTCGCGATCGAGCGCGGACGCGTCGCCGAAGCCAAGCGCATGATCGACCGCACCCTGGCCATCGACGCCGCCTTGAACCGACGGCACGTGCACGCGATCAGCTGCCTGTTGCATGCCTCCGAGATCGCGCTGTGGCAGCGCGACCTGGCGGCCGCGCGTCGCCACGTGGATGCGTTCGAGAAGATGCGCGTCGACCTGGGCCTGGGCACCGACAGCGGCTGGCATGCCTGGGCCTGCATCCACCGCATGCGCGCCGCGCTGCTGGAGGACGACCTGTCGGGCGCCACGGCCACGCGCCGCGCCTGTCCGGCGGTGCCCGGGGACACGGGCGCCATGGCGCTGGAGGAGGGTGCGTTGGCGTTGCGTCGGGGCGACACGGAAGCGGCGCAGGCGCGCCTGGCCCGGCCCGAGGGCGACCCGCCGCGGGACGCGCCGCACGGGCTGCGGCCCTGGCGCCTGTACCTGGCCCTGCTCGACGCCACCGACCCGGCCGCGGCCGCGGTCCTGCGGCCCCGCCTGCTGGACGCCATCCGCGCCATTCCCGGTCCCTTCGACCGCCGCGACTGGGCCCTGGCCTGCGTCGCCACGCCGGGCTTGCCGGCCGACTGCGTCGACTGAACCAAGCCGGGTGGCACGCTTCGCCCCCGTCCTGCGAATGCCAGTGGACCGGGGCGACAAGCGCCCCTCCGATCGGAACCAGGAGCCGCCATGTCCCGCTATGCCCTTTGCCTGCCGCTAGCCCTCCTCTTCGCCGCCGCGCCTGCGGCGGCCCAGGACTTTGGCGATTCCCTCAAGCGCACCGTCAAGCGCGCCGCCGAAAGCGAAGTGCGCAGCGCCGCCGACCGCGAGACCCGGCGCGTCACCCGCTGCGTGCTGGGCGACGAGCGCTGCGCCCGCGAGGCCGATGCCCGCGGCGAGGACATCGAGTACGTCGACCGCAGCGGCCGCGCCGTGGCCGCGCCCGCCGGGGCTGCCGGCCAGCCCGCGCCGGGCGCGGCGTTCCGGGTCGATCCCTACGCCGGCTCGACCGTGCGTGAGGACGACACGCTGGCCTTCGACGCCTACGACTTCGTGGTCGGCAAGGAGAGCAACGGCGACCTGCGGGCGCGCACCGTCGAGGGCCGCGTCACCCGCACGCTGTACAACAATCCCTCGGGCCGCTCCACGCTGGAGATCGCCCGCAACTACGAACAGGCGCTGCGCGGCCGCGGCCTGCGCATCGTGCACCAGTGCGCCGGCCGCGATGCCTGCGGCGGCACCGGCAACCGCGAGGCCAACTGGAACAACGTGGCCGGTATGAACATCGGCGTCGGCGGCGACTTCCGCTACGTCGCCGCCGAGGGCGTGGTCGGCAGCCGCCAGGTCAGCGTCGCGGTGATGGTGAACAAGCAGCGCACCTGGGTCACCGTGGTCGAGGGCGCGGCGATGCAGACCGGCCAGGTCGGCGTGAACGCCGACGCGCTGGCGGCCGAGCTGGCCGAAGGCGGCAAGGTGCGCCTGGACGGCATCTATTTCGACACCGGCAAGGCCACGCTGAAGGCCGAATCGCGCGCGGCGCTGGCCGAGGTGGCCGAACTGATGCGCCGCGACCCGTCGCTCAAGCTCGAGATCGTCGGCCACACCGATGGCGTCGGCGATGCCTCGGTGAACCTGCGCCTGAGCGAATCGCGCGCACTGGCCGTGCGCGCCGCGCTGGTGATCGACCACGGCGTCGCCGATCGCCGGCTCAAGGCCCGCGGCGCCGGCGAAGCCGAGCCCGTGGCGCCGAACGACAGCGAGGCCGGCCGTGCGCTCAACCGCCGCGTCGAGCTGGTGAAGCAGTGAGGCCGGCCGTGTCCCGCCGCGGCGTGGCCCGGTTGGCCGCCGGCCTGCTCGCTGCCGCCGCGATGTCGGCGCAGGCCGCGGAGCCGTCGGCTTGGTGCGACGCGCTGTTCCCGGTGGAAGACATCGCCGCCGTGATCGGCGCCGATCGTGCCGCCGGCATCGCCCGTCGCGCCAGCAGCGTGGTGCCGGAGGACGACCGCCGCTGCAGTCGGATTTACAGCATCGGCGACGACCGTTTCTCCGACGAGCTGGTGCTCATGGTTTCTCCCGCGCGCGATGCCGCCAGCGCAGTGGCGACGGTCAACCGCATGGCCCGCGAAACCGGCGTGCGCCGCTTCGGCCTGTCTCGGCCGGAAGGCCTCGGCGCCTCGGCGGTGCACTTCCGCCAGCCCGATCCGCTGGCCTCGCACCGCATGGAGTTCAACGTCAGCTTCGCGCTCGCCGATCGCGTGGTGGAGCTGCGCTACTTCAACGTGGACGACGCCAAGCCCAACAAGTTCCTCCAGGCCAGCAGCGAGCTGGAAGCCATTGCCCGGCGCGTCGCCGAACGGGGCCTGCCGTGAACGCGCGCGGCTGGGTGGCCGTGGGCGTGGCGGTGGTGATTGCCGGCGGCGTGCTGGCGGCCTCGGGCGTGATGCCGCTGCCTGGGCTGCGACCGCCGCCGATCGAGGTGGTGGAGTCGGGCAGCGACGCGGCGCGGGCGGCGGGCGAAGTGACCGCGCCGACGCCGGTGGATCCGTTCGCGCCGGCCATCCCGATCGTCGAGTCCGGCAGTGAGGCAGCGCGCGACCTGGTCGGGGAAATGTACGTGCCGCTGCCGCCGATGCACGACCCGTTCGAGCTGCCGTCCATCCCGGTGGTGGAAAGCGGCACCGACGAGGCCTGGATCGCGCACGGCGAGGAGATCATCAACGTCGCCGAGCAGGAGCGGCTGGCCGAGCGCCGGCGCCGGATCGAGCAGCTGTTCAGCGCCAACAGCGCGTTCCCGCCCAACCCCGAATCCGAGCTGGGCCGCTACCGGTTCGACCTCCGCATCCTGCAGCTGGTCGACTCCTCGCGCGGGCTCGACCGCCTCAACTACTACGTCAACAGCGCCGACAACAGCCAGCTGTTCCTGGCCACGGATCTCGGCGACCTGATCCCGCCGGGCACCTTCGCCAACGGCGAACTGCACTTCGTGCTGCGCCAGGCCGACGGCGACACCCTGGCCTGCGGCAAGCACGCCGACATCGGCGACGCCTGCCTGATGCTGGGCGAGGACCTCGGCTCGGCCTTCGCCTGGTTCCGCGACATGAACCTGCACCGCCGCTTCCTCGACACCCTCCCGCGCGTGCCGCAAACCCTGGGCGAAGGCCCGGGCGGCAACGTGCAGGGCCTCCGCGGCAAAGGCGAGGACGGCTTCATGCAGATGTGGGTGGGCCGCAACCCCAGCCCGATCGCCACGCAGATGCCCTTCCTGGGCGCCGGCGTGGGCGTGATGAAGGACTTCCGCATCCGCGCCAACCGCACCGTTCACCGTACGCGCTGGGAAGGCGGCGACATCGACGGCGGCGACCTGGTGATCGACCTGATCGAGCTGGCACCGGCGCGCATGGAGCGCGATACCTCGCTGTACCGCATCGTCACCGCCTTCACCGCCCAAGGCCTGGAAGAGGCGATGGCGATCGGTAACCAGGTGCCCGACGTCGTCGCCCAGGCCACCGCGATCCGGGAGGCGCTGGACGCCTGCCCCGCGGGCCGCGCCGGCAGCGACTGCCGCAAGTTCCACCGCGAGCGCATGAAGGAGCTCGACCAGCGCATGCGCGACCAGGCCCTCGACTTCGGCCGCCGCCACGGGCTGCCGGTTGGCGAAGACTGACCCCCCGCACCAAGGAGACGCCGCATGAAGACCCTGCCTTTCCTGCTGTCGGCCGCCACGGTTGGCCTGCTGGCCCTGCTGCCGCCCGCCGTCGAAGCCCAGGATCCGCCGCCGCCGCTCGACTGCCGCGCCGTCCAAGCCATCGGCACCGCGATGCGCGACGAGATCCTGGCCGAGCTCAACGCCGGCCTCAGCGACGAGCCGATCGAGATCAGCCGCCGCAAGTCGATCTTCGTGCGCGAAGTGGTGGACATCCGCTTCGAGGGCTGCAAGCTGTTCGCCAAGGCCGCCGTCGAGCTCGAGCGCAAGGTGCGCCGCGATGCCGACGGCTATGCCTTCGTCACCGGCAACGTGGTTTCGATGCGACTGCGTCCGACGCGCCAGGTGTGCCTGGACCGCAAGCCCAAGGTGCAGCGGATGGAGATGAGCCACACGCTCAACATCGGCGAGCGCGTCTACACCCGTGTCGCCAACAAGGTCTATCCGCCGGACCGCTGCTTCCCGGCCGAGGGCTAGCGGCGCGCGGCCGGCAGGCCGAAGAAGGACGCGGCGGTGGCCGTGGTGGCCGCGGCGGCCACGGCCACGTCCTCGCCGCGGTCGCGGGCCAGCTCCTCGATGATGTGGGCCAGGTACATCGGCTCGTTGCGGCGGTGGCTGGGCATCGGCTTCACGGTGCGCGGCAGCAGGTAGGGCGCGTCGGTCTCGACCATCAGGCGGTCGGCCGGGATGTCCTTCACGAACTCGCGCAGGTGCTGGCCCCGGCGTTCGTCGCACAGCCAGCCGGTGATGCCGATGTGCCAGTCCTGGTCGAGGTAGTCGAAGCACTCAGCGCGGGTGCCGGTGAAGCAGTGCACCACCACCGGGCCGAGCTGGCCCTCGAAGGCCTTCATGATCGCCATGAAGTCGCCGTGGGCGTCGCGCTGGTGCAGGAACAGGGGCAGTTTGGTTTCCGCGGCCAGTTCCAGCTGGCGCTCGAAGGCGCTGCGCTGCGCCGGGCGCGGCGAGAAATCACGGTGGTAATCGAGGCCGCACTCGCCGGCGGCCACGACTTCGGGCTCGGCCTGGAGCGCCCGCAGCTCGGCGATGCCCTCGGCCGTGCACTCGGTGGCGTGGTGCGGGTGGATGCCGGCGGTGGCCCAGAGCAGGCCCGGGTGCGCCTTGGCCAGTTCCAGCGCCCGCACCGCCCCGGCGCGGCTGGCGCCGGTGACCACCAGCCGCGTCACCCCGGCCAGCACCGCCCGCTGCAGCACGGCGTCCAGGTCGGCGTCGAAGCTTTCGTGGCCCAGGTTGGCGCCGATGTCGATCAATTCCATGAACGGATCCTGTTCGCGAGGCCGCAATTCTAGCCGCCGGGCGTCAACCGCGGGCCGCGGGCCGCGTTCTGGCGGGCATGACCCGATCCGGCTGGCTTGCCTTCACGCTCACCCTTGGCCTGGGTGCCCTGTGCCTGCCGGGCACGGGCGCGGCGCGGCCCACGTACGACCTGCAGCCGGTGCGGCTGGCGGTGCAGGCGCTGGTGGGCGACTACGCCCTCGACGGTGCCTCGCTGCGGCTCGCCCGCGAGGGCCAGGTGCTGATGCAGGAAAGCTTCGGCGGCTACCGCGGCGACGAGCGCGTGGCCATCGCCTCGGCCAGCAAGTGGCTGTCGGCGCTGGTGCTGGGAAGGCTGGTCGAACGCGGCGTGCTGGCCTGGGACAGCCGCGTGGGCGACTACTTCCCGGACGCGCCGGCGCCGACCCGGGCCATCACGCTGGCCCAGCTGTTCTCCCACACCGCCGGCATGGACGTGGACGACGCGCCCTGCCTCTCGAACCGGCTGACCACGCTGCAGGACTGCGCACGGCAGATCCTCGGCACGCCCCTGGTGTACGCGCCGGGTACCGGCTTTGCCTATGGCGGCAATTCGATGCAGGTGGCCGGCGCGATGGCCGAGCGCGCGACCGGCGAGGGCTGGGACGCGCTGTTCATCGCCGAAGTGGTGGCGCCCCTGGGACTGAGCGGCACCGACTGGAGCACGGCCAGTCTGCTGCCGGGCTATGTCCCCACCCCGAACCCGCGAATCGCCGGCGGCGCGCGCTCGACGCTGGATGACTATGGCCGGGTGGTGGACATGGCACTGGCGGCCGGACGCCACGGCCACCAGGTCTACCTGCGCGACGACACCATCGCCGCAATGGCGATCGATCGCGCCGCAGGCCTCCCGGTCTATTTCTCGCCCGTCGGTGGCCGGGGCTACGGCTACGGCATCGGCCAGTGGGTGGAAGCCAAGGACGCGCGCGGCAACACGCTGCGCGTCTCCAGCCCCGGCGCCTTCGGCTTCACGCCCTGGGTGGACTGGCGCAACGGCAGCAACGGCGTGCTGCTGGTGCGCGGCAATGGCTCGGCGATGCGTGAAGACCTGACCGCGATCGAGCTGCTGGCACTGCAGCAGCTCGACTTCCAGCGCTACACCCAGTCGGTGAAGCGCACCGTGCGCCCGCAGGGACGCCGTCCAACGCTCGACGCGAGGCGTCGCGCTCTCTAGCCTAGCGCGGTGAAACCCGCCGCCACCCGCCCCGACTTCCCGATCGCCGGGCTGCTGCCGCAGCTGTTGGCCAGCCTTGAGGCGCACCCGCGCCTGGTGCTCGAGGCCCCGCCTGGTGCTGGCAAGACCACGCAGGTGCCGCTGGCCCTGCTGTCGGCCCCGTGGCGCGGTGACGGCCGCCTCCTGATGCTGGAACCGCGCCGCGTGGCCGCGCGCGCCGCCGCCGGCTTCATGGCGCGCCAGCTGGGCGAGGTGCCCGGCGAGACCGTGGGCTACCGCATCCGCTTCGAAGCCAAGGTCAGCGCGCGCACGCGCGTGGAAGTGGTGACCGAAGGCATCCTCACCCGCATGATCCAGGACGATCCCACGCTCGAGGGCGTGGCCGCGATCGTGTTCGACGAATTCCACGAACGCCACCTCGCCGGCGACCTGGGCCTGGCGTTGGCGCTGGACGTGCAGTCGCAGCTGCGCGAGGACCTGCGCATCCTCGTGATGTCGGCGACGCTGGACGGCGAGAAGCTCGCCCGCTTCCTCGATGCGCCGCGGCTGACCAGCGCCGGCCGCAGTTTCCCGGTGGCGGTGTCGCATTTCCCGGCGCGGCGGGATGAACCGCTGATGGCGCAGCTGAAGCGCTGCGTGGTGGAGGCGGTGGCGAAGCATCCTGGAGACTTGCTGGTGTTCCTGCCGGGGCAGCGGGAGATTGGCGACGCCGCGCGACTGCTGGCCGAGGCCGCGATGCCGGATGATCCGGCCGTGCTGCCGCTGCATGGCGACCTCCCCCTCGAAGCCCAATCCGCCGCCCTCGCCGAAGACCCCGCGGGCCGCCGCCGCATCGTCCTCGCCACCAACGTCGCCGAAAGCTCGGTCACCTTGCCGGGCGTGCGCGTAGTGATCGACGCCGGCCTGGCCCGCGAGCCGCGCTACGAGCCGAACTCCGGTTTCTCGCGGCTCGACACCGTCACCATCTCGCAGGCCTCGGCCGACCAGCGCGCAGGCCGCGCGGGCCGCGTCGCAGAGGGCTGGGCATATCGGCTGTGGCCGCAATCGCAGCGGCTCGAGCCGATGCGCACGCCCGAGATCGCCCAGGTCGAACTGGCCGGCCTCGCGCTCGAACTCGCCGCCTGGGGCGCCGCCGACCTGCGCTTCGTGGACGCGCCCCCGCCCGGCCCGCTGGCCGCCGCGCGCGAGCTGCTGCAGCGACTGGGCGCGCTCGATGACGGGCAGCGCATCACCGCGGTCGGCCGCGAGCTGATGGCGCTGGGCACGCACCCGCGCCTGGCCGCGATGCTGAAGGCACCGCGCGATGCCGCGGAGAAGGCCTTGGCCTGCGATCTAGCGGCGCTGGTGGAGGCCCGCGATCCCCTGCGGGGACGACGCGACGACATCGCCAGCCGCTGGCAGGCCCTCGCCGCGTTCCGCAAAGGCCGCGTGGGTCCCGACGCCAACCGCGGCGCCCTGGCCGCCATCGACAGCGCCGCCAAACAGTGGCGCCGCCGCCTGCGCGTGGATGCCGCGCCGCCCGACGACGCGCCGGCCCACCTGCTCGGCGACCTGCTCGCGCACGCCTTCCCCGACCGCATCGCCCGCCAGCACCCGGGCGAACCGCGCCGCTACCAGCTGGCGAACGGCCGCATGGCGCGGATCTTCGACGACAGCGCCCTGTTCGGCGAACCCTGGATCGTGGCCAGCGAGCTTCGCTTCGAGGCCAAGGACTCGCTGGTGCTGCGCGGCGCCCCGGTGGACGAAGCGCGCCTGCAGCGCGACTTCCCCGAACGCTTCTTCGAAGGCGACGTGGTGCGCTGGGACCCTGACGCCCGCGCCCTGGTCGCCCGGCGCGAGCGCCGCTTCGACCGCATCACCCTCGAATCCAAGCCCGCCGGCCGCCCCGACCCGGCGCTGGCCGCGCAGGCGCTCAGCGATGCCGTTGGCGAGCTCGGCCTGGACGCGCTGCCGTGGACCGAAGGCCTCACCCAGTGGCGCGAGCGCGTGCGCTGCCTGCGCGAGTGGCTGCCCGAGCTGGGCCTGCCCGACCTGTCCGACGAGGCCCTGCTGGCCACCCGCGAGCAGTGGCTCAAGCCCGCCTTCGCCGGCAAGACCCGGCTCGACGCGCTCGACGAGGAGGCCCTGGGCGAGGCCCTGCGCTCCACGCTGGACTGGTCGCTGCGGCAGAAGCTCGACACCCTGGCCCCGCGCCGCATCACGGTGCCCTCGGGCATGGAGCGCGGCATCACCTACGAACACGGCCGGCCACCGGTGCTGGCGGTGAAGCTGCAGGAGCTGTTCGGCCTGGCCGACACCCCGCGCGTGGCCGAGGGCCGGGTGCCGCTGACCCTGCACCTGCTCTCGCCCGGCGGCAAACCGCTGCAGGTGACCCAGGACCTGCGCAGCTTCTGGGCCAACA
>LNFM01007571.1_pt1 | contig 13733 bp, 17 predicted proteins | sample 596031 | NCBI WGS metagenome assembly LNFM01 (sample SAMN04254537, study PRJNA301005) | activated carbon metagenome | isolation source: dual media filters at the Ann Arbor, Michigan drinking water treatment plant | place: USA: Ann Arbor
TCCAGACTGACGGCAAGTTCATCGACCTGGATGCGCTCGTGGCGGGACTGGAGCTGGGCTGACGGAAATTTCTGGGATTCCGGCGTACAACCCCATTATGTTTCCTTGGACGCGCTCAAATAAGAGCCAGTACGGCCACTGGCTGACGACTGCGAAACCGACCAGCCAAGCCATTTGCCGCCACGCACTCGCCCCAGGTTGACCCTGCCTGGCTGCGTGGGCAGCCATCACAAGCGCGAAGGCAGGGAACGCAAATCGCCCCGGCCAGCTCAGGAACTCAAGCGCTGGCCAGACAAAGCGGAGGTGATCGAGCGTCATTGTTATGATCGCGACCCACTTTATAGCGTCCAGGGCTGGCTGCCGCATCAACTACACCTTCTTATCTGCGCGTACGCTTTTCAGTTCGCCACGGCACTCTTTCAGTTCTTCCTTTGCCTCGTTTAGCGACTCGCGCAGCGTCTCAAGTTCGCGAGTGGCGGCTTCCAGTTGCGTTGAAGCGGCCAGCCCTGCCCTTCCCGCTTCACCAGCTGCCAGAGCTTGAGATTTAGCCTCTGCTGTCGCTTCCTGGGCGCGCTTCTCCGCGACATCAAGACGGGCTGCCAGATCATCGGCGCGAGCTGTTGCTGCGACCTCCTGAGCGGCCAGCACTGCAGCCTGCTGCTCAGCGGCCTGCTTGCCAGCCTGAGCCTGTTCCAAGGCTACACGCAGGCGCTCGATTTCGGCCTCAAGCCGTGGCAGCGCCTCCAGCCGTAGCTCTGCTTTCGCCAGAGCAGTGCGGGCAAGTTCCGCTGATTCACGCTCACGATCAGCTTTGGCGTCAGCCACCTCGATTTCTTCCAGCGCTTCTTTCCTTGTGCGCGCTAGGTCTTCGCGCAGCTCGGCGATGGTGCCGGCCTGCTGCTCGCGCTGGGCGCGCACGTCATCGAGTGCCGAGGTTACTGCTGCAAGCTGCTCAGTCAGCTCTGCAGTTTCTTGCTGGCAAAGCTGCAGCGTGTCCTCCGCTTCAGATGCTCGCTCATCTGCACGTCGAGCCGCCTCTCCTGCAGCGACTTTCACCTGCTCGGCTATCAGCTGGCCGATGCGCGGATCGAGCTGGATGTCAGTCTGTGCGACCTGCGGCTTCTTAGCGCGCCATGCAGACAGCAGCGGCGTGATCTGGTTTGGCGAGCCGCCGCCCAGGTGGTCGCGAATGGTGCGGACGGATACGCGCTGGCCTCGTGCTTCCAGTGCTTCTGCTGCTGCGTAGACGGCATCTTGGGTGACTGTGGCCATGGTCGTTCCTCGGCGGTTGTTACAGATAACAGATAACAGATAACAGATAACAGATAACGTTATTATATTGATATTTTGGTATGGGTCAAGTGTGGTGAAAGCGCCTGATGACGCTGTTATCTGCGGTGCGTGGAGCGCTGGCGCGACTGCCGGGTGCGGTAGCGCAACTTGCATAAGTTATTATGGTTGTGTAATTATTGAACTTACCTAAGTACGGTAAGTTAATGGTGGTGGCATGGACTCGATGATTTTGGTTCTCGGCGGTGAGAAGGGTGGTTCCGGTAAAAGCTGCATCGCTCAAAACTTAGCGGTCTGGCTGCAGCGGCAAGGGTCTGACGTGCTGCTTTTAGACGCTGACCCGCAAGGCACGTCTGTGGACTGGGCGCGTGAACGCGAGCAAAACCCCGAGTTGCAGGACATCCAGGTTGAGTCGGCCCACGGCGACATTCGCAAGACACTGCTGGATCGAGCAAAGCGCTATGAAGCTATCGTTGTCGATGCTGGCGGTGCGGACTCAGTTGCGCTGCGCTCGGCGCTGACTGTCGCCACGCATGCCCTGCTTCCATTCCGCCCAAAGCGGCGCGACTTGAAGACACTGGCGCATGTTGAAGAGCTGATCACTCTCGCAAAGAGTGTTAATCCTGGACTGATCGCACGAGCAATCGTTACTCAGGCCCCTGCCCTGCCAAGCCAGATTCAACGAATTCTCGATTCAAAAGAGGCTTGCGCGAGTTACGGCCTTCAGCCGCTCCAGGTGTTCACTACGGCGCGAAACGTTTATGACGACGCCGATGAGAATGGGTCTTCCGTGCTTGAAGTAGGCACCGACTCTCGTGCGATAGAGGAAATTGAGATGATCGCTACTGAGTTGTGGGGAGTTAAGTGATGGGCGTCGGTAACTTACGTAAGGGTGTGAATCCTGCAGCAACATCGCCTGCCGCAGATGACTTTATTAACGCAGCGAAGGTAGACGGTAAAAACAGCAGCAGTGCTGCTCCAGTTTCACAGAGGGTGTACAAGCGTGTGACGTTCTCGCTCACAGACGAGCTTGATAAAGAGATCGACCGGCTAAGCCTGATCCCGCGTGGTTTTCGGGCATCGAAGTCTGACGTTGTCCGCGCTGCAGTGGCGCTGCTATCTGATCAGAGCGAAGAAGAAATCTCGCGGCTTCTGCTTTCGGTGCAATCCAAATAAGCCGCATCAGTTATGCAGTAAAAATAACTTGCATAACTTACATAAGCCTATTAGAGTTGGAGTGTCTTTGACTTATCCAGCTCTGGAGGCTTTATGCATAGCGAAAATGACACTGCGTCGCAGCCGGTAAGGTGGTACTGGTATGCGATTTTTGCGGCAGGGGTGTACGTCATAACTGACGCCCTGAAGATGGGCGCTCGGCTCGATGGAATGCCGATTTTTTACCTCGGCGTGCTCGCGTTTTTCTCAGTGCTAGCTATCAAGGTTCAGCAAATATTTGCCCCCTCCGAGAGCGTTTGGGGGCGAATACCAGGGCGCGATGCTCTGCTACTGGCGCTCGCTGTGTTGCTGATGTAGGGGGGATGGCATTGGCTGGGCTGGGAGCATCGGACCATTGCAGATGGCGTAGGGGTCATGGCGCTGTTTGCCATAATCGTTATTGGGCCAATTTTCGAAGAAGTCCTTTTTCGTGGACTTGCATTCAAAGCTTTTAGTTTCGGCCCAGGTCGCACAACTGTTGTATTGCAGATCGCGCTTTCGTCTGTCGCATTTGCTGCGTATCACACCGACTATTGGGGTTCGTGGTCGCTGTGGCTTGCCCTTGTAGCCGGGGTGATTTTTGGCATCGCCCGCCACAGGTCTGGCGGCATCCTTCTCCCTATATTGCTTCACGCTCTCATGAATGGGATTGCGCTAGGCGTCTCTGTATTCATCTAGCTCAGCGGAGGGGTTGCGATGGCTCTTAACTCAGCAATGCACGAAATCTATCTGTCGATGCCGATGGAGGCCAACCTGTTGCCGGAGCTGAAGGGGCTCCCGTTCTGGGCACGGATGACGCACGAAATAATGATCCAGGTGAACCTGCAGATGCTCTCCGACTTGGCGCAGTGCGGGGAGCTGGAGGCATATCTGCATCAACAGCAGGTGCGGCTTTCGACTGCAGCGCGGACGCTGGAGAAGGAGTGGCGCAAGAGCAACCCGTTGTCTAAGAGCGAGGACTTCCTGCAGCGTGCGTGCTGGATGAACCACAGTAAGCAGTCGGCGCGAGAAGTTCTGATCGAGCAGCTTTATCAGGAGTTACGGCGCGACGAACGGCGGTAAGTTATTCGGCCTGCATAAGTTATTTAACTTGCATAAGTCTGTGTTTGCTTCTACTATTGAACTGTCGATATGGAGGGGTGGCTATGCTGCTTGCACAGTACGAGATAGAGCGGGGCGATAAGACACGAATCGTGGTGGCCAGCGGGCTGCTGCCTGGTCAACCAAGAGCGGAATTGAGTCTGCTGCGCAGCGGCGCGGCGCTGGTTTTGAGCTGGCAACGGGGCCGAGAATTTGTGGCCTTACCAGGTCTGGACGGCGAGACGGTTCTGCAGCTCATCACTGGACGGGTAGAGCTTTTCGAGTCTGATACGCGCCGTACGTTGGCTCTAAAACGGCTTTCCGCATGTCGTAAAATGTCGCTTTGAGAGGACTCAGGCGAGAAGCGATGGCACGGCCAAGGGGCACAGAGGATTTAGTACGCAGGACGATAACGATACCGCGCAGCTTGCTGCAGCAAATCGAGTCCGAGGTGCTGGCAATAAAACAATCGGGCAGGTCGGCATCAGTGTCGGCAGTAATCCGCGAGGCGCTTGAGAGGCGCAGGGAGTAGGTATGTCTGCAAAAAGTTTGCTCAGTTCTGTTTGGGCGTATGGTGTGACGTTTCCGCTTTACCTCATCTGGGGCACCTTGGTGGGAATTGCCAACGGGCTAATACCTCGTGGCTACAAACCCTGCAACGAGCTGGCGGATTCGTTTATGACTGAGTGCGCATCACAGCCAGCTGGTAAGTCACTGCGACTGCCCTGGATTGATACCTCAGCTACTGCAGCGGTATCGCTTAATGATACCGGTCGCCTGCTCGCATACACGGCTATCGCCAGTAGGTGGTTTGGCTTGGCAGTAAAGGAAAATGGCGATGGGTATGCCGCTAAGCGCACATACCGCTACTACTACCGTCGCGATTTTGCCGGCAACTGGTTTGCTGAAATCTGGTCTGTGCCGAAATCGGGTTTCATCGCCGCTCTACTTGCCTTGCCGGTCGTCGATATGGCCCGCGACGTAATGAGAGGGGCAGCAGTCGGGCATGAAGGCGCGTTCCTACTCATCGCTGGAGTGCTGCTCGTTTTAGCCTTCATGCCTCGCGCTCTGCTTGGCAGTGGCATCCACTACGCAGCTATAGCTCCAATTAACGGTGGCAGTTTCGGCGGTTACGGCTGTGCTCAAATAATCAACTGGGCGGCCGCCCTGGGCGGTTTCTCGTTTCTCTGGCTAGCGATTGGGGCGGACTGGGACTTTTCCGCAGCGGCAGGGAAGGTGTCGGATGTGGTCGCTCATTTGTGGTGGATGACAGTTAATGAGTACGAGCAAGACGGACTTCTGATGACTGTCGTGATGACGCCGGTAGCGGCAATAGGCGGCGCTCTGTTCGGCATGGCGTGGACTGTTCTGCCCGCCGCTTTTCTCTGGTATGCATCGCTGCGTTTCATAGCTGCACGAAAAGCTAAGGCTCAGTTGGAGTCGCTGAATTACAACGAGATCCAGGCTGCTATGTACTCGGGCAGCGATTTTGAACGGGCAGCAGAGCTGCGGGCACCGCAGATTTTCCTCGGTTATCTGGTTTATATCGGCGTGCTTCTGGGGGTCGTCCTTTACCCAGTCAGCAGTTATGTCATCAGCCTTTTTTGACCATCACCCAAGCGAAAACTAAAAGCCCCGCCGATTGGCGGGGCTTTTTCTTATGTGAGTTTGTTTATCGAAGTTGGGGTGACGCCAGGTGCACCTGGTGCAGTTGGAGGCTTGAGGCCTCGCCCTGCAGCCATTCCAGCACCCTCACTCTTGGAGGAAAATGCCGCCATGTTTGTGCGGGACTCGCGCTCGGTTTGGCTATCGCCAGTGACTTCTTGTCCGCCGTTAACCCAGCGGAGGCCGCGCTCAAAAAGCTCAGACGGAAGCGCAAATACCCGCACTAGCGCACTGTATGCGAAAATGGCAGAGATAATGACGGACCCAAACAGGATAAAAAGCCCTGTGAATCCTGACACCACAACGCCTTGCACATAGTCGAAAAACCACGCCACCATCCACCCAATTGGCCGTAGCGCGACGAAAATGGCGAAGAAACCGGCGACTCTCAGAATCGGGTTCAGGTACAGCCCGATCATGAGCATGTAGCCCTGCCGCGTATGCTCGCTGCCCCACCCGTCTTTATCAGCTGTGCCATGTGCCGCCATCCACATTGGAGAAACGAGTAGGCACTCGATGAAAAATAGCATCCAGCTGATCACGCCCATAAACCACATCGTGAGGGGTATCGTCGGTAGTACAACACCGAGGGTGAACCCAACAACGATCATCGCGAGTATGAGGTAATTGAGCATGCTGCTGACGTCACCGAGCGTCAGCGATGCGCCCTTCGATGCACCTTCGGCTGCGCCTCCCATTCCTCTTGCGAACCAGCCGAGCACCGGTATACCAGCGACCTTGTTTGAAATGTCGCTTGCCGCTTTACCGGCGGCCTCGATCATGCCGCGTGGAATGTTGATGCCGAGGGTTTTGGCCCACCATGCTGTTTCTGCCAGTGTGCTCATCGCCGAACCGAAATATTGCATGTTGATGATCAGATCATCAGGTGAGTTTTTGAACATGATGCTGCGTATGCTGCCTGCGAAAAAACCGTGAATGTTCGATTTCAGCATATCTACCCACCCGTCACCCTCGGCCCCCGCATCTGCGATGGCTGATAGCGATGGGATTGAGTCAGGCTGGCCAAATCCCTGAGATCGCTTGCTTGCAGTTTGGTTGAGCGCGGCATATTGCTGCTTTAGCCCTCGCAGCCGCAGAGACATTTCAACGAACCTTTCATCTCCTAGCCAGTCGCCGTCAGGGCTTGGCGGAGTGTCGGATGCCTCGAACGTAGAAGCGAGCTTGTTTATTTCAGACTGAGAGATATTCACTTGCCAAAAAATGGTTCCGAGCACTACCCAGCCCATCTCTTTTGTCTGCTCGACCCAGCCGGAACTACCTTTATCTCGCAGTTTTGCGTCGTTCAGCTGGCTGACGGTCTCCGCGATAATGGGGTTGGGGGAGCAACGGAACAGAAAGTGCACTTAAGCTCAGTCGCTGCCCCGCAAACCCTTGCAACGTCTGGATAGTTTCGAAAAACGACCGTTTTATGAAACCGTTTCCGCTATCGCGAGGAAAGGTCACCAACACCCGAAAATCAGTGCAATAAACCTTTCTCACGAATCAAAGTTCGTTAATTCGCAGTCGCTGACGAGTAAAACGAACTCTAATTCGGCTTACGTTGGTTTTCAGTTCCATTGCTCCCCAACCCCCACAATATGTCGTTCAGCCAGTTTGCCTGAGTGCGCCTGACGGCCGCCTGATGGCGGCCTTGCTGCGATGAACATGCACCGCAGGGCATATGCCCTGCCGGCGCATGCCATGGTCAGCGCAGGGTGTAGCCGTTGTCGACGATCAGGTCCTGCCCGTGGATGCCCCGTGCGCCCAGCGACAGCAGGTGCAGCATGGCGTCGGCGATCATGGCGGGTTCGAGAAATGCCCCATTCAACAAACGCTGTTCCACTGTCTTGGCCACCGCCGCCAGCGCGTCGTCGCTGAGTTGCAGGGTGCCCCAGATCGGTGTTGCCGTGGGCCCTGGCGATACCATGTTGACCCGGATGTCGTCGGCTGCCAGCTCGACGGCCAGGTTGCGCGCAAAGGCTTTCAGGGCCGCCTTGGAGGCAATGTAGGCGGCGAGGCCGGGAAAGGTTGCCTGCGAGAGAAAGGTGCCGGTGAACACGACCGAGGCTGGGCGGGCCAGGTGGGCTTTCAGGCTGGCCAGGGTATTGAGCGCGCCCGCGCCATTGACGGCCCATTGCCGCTCGAAGGCTGCGGCATCCAGGCCATCGGCCAACTGGGCGATCCCGGCATTGGGGGCCAGGTAGTGTATCGGGCCCAGGGTGTGCGCATACCGGGCCAGCCTGGCGAGGTCGTCGGCGCGGCTGATGTCGCCTTCAAGCCAGGTCAGTCGTTCTCCGTAGTGTTCCTGCAAAGCCCCCAGCTCACCCTGGTGACGGCTCATGGCCAACACCCTGGCCCCGGCCTGGAGCAGGCCGGTCGTCAACGCGTAACCGATGCCCGAGCTGGCACCGGTGACCACAGCCAGGCGATTGTCGAATTCGTTGTGCTGCATGGTTTGTCCTTGCATTCAGTGGGTGAGCACTGTGCTGAACACAAACCATGCCAGTATATAAGTTGTTTAAAAACAGTAGGTTGTGATTTTTGTTGTCGTTATGACCTGGAGTTTTTGTGGTCGCGGTGACTCATCGGTGGTCGCGATGACCCGGCCAGGCGAGCGCATTGCCTCCAGGCTCGTTCCGCATAGAATGCGCAGTGGGGACAATCGGTAAAATGTTCTGCACGGACGGATAAAACCACTGTGCGCATTCGCGGCAGGATAACAGCCATGCCAGGCGCCTTTGTGGCGTTCACGCGTTGAGGGCATCGAGGCGGAGGCGCATGGCGCGCTTCCCGTAACCAGGGGGCATGTACAGTGATCAAGCTATCGAAACGCCACGGGCACCATCTTTTTGCGTTGTTGCAGTCGGCCATTACCTGTGCGATTGCCTCGGCAATTGCCAGCCGTCCGCTGTTTCCCGTGGAACGGTTCATGGGGCACTGGTCGAAGGCCTGGGTGTTGTCCTGGCTGATGATGATTCCGGTGGTGCTGTTGATCGCGCCCTGGCTTCGGCGCCTGGTCAATTACCTGACCGACAGCGACAACCTCTGAGCCCACCGCGCAGCGATGGCATCGGCGGGCCTGAGTGAAAACGCCTACAGGGTGAAAAACGATGACGGCACTCGCGAGCGTTTCCGTACGCCGGGGCAAGCCTTCTCGCCTGGGGAACAGGTACGCATCGACGGCATTCGCCTTGTTCACTAGCAGCCCTGGCCCGAACGGCGCCCCGGCCATCATCCATGGGCGCCGTTCGCGCGGACAGCTTCAATCGAGCAGCCAGTCGCTCATCTCGCCCAGGTCACGTACTTCACGGGTCGGGGTGGCGCCCAATTCATCGAACACGGCCCCCTGACGATTGACCCAGCACACCGGAAAGCCGAAGTGCCGGGCGCCGGTCGCATCCCAACTGTTGGACGAGACGAACAGCAGCCTGTCCCTGGGGATGGCCATGGTTTGTTCGGCCAGGCTGTAGACGCGGTTGTCCGGCTTGAACACCTTGACCGTTTCGACACTGATCAGGTGGTCGAATGCCCAGCCCATGTCCGAGTGGCTGACGACCTGCTCGATGGAGTGGTGCGAGCCGTTGGAGGCGATGGCCATGGGCAGGCCGCTTGCTTTCAGCCGCCGCAAGGCCGCGGTCGTGTCCGGGTGGGGAGCCAGGTGCAGGTAGGCCTGGCCGAGCTGCCGCAGAGTGGTTTCATCCGTGGCGAGCCCCAGGTGCTTGCAGGTGTAGCGCAGGGCTTCTTCGGTTCGTTGCTCGAAGCTGGCATAGCGGCCCATGAGGCTGCTCAGCCAGGTGTATTCGAGCTGCTTCTGTCGCCACAGGCGGGAGATGGCCTCACCCTGGCCCGGGTAGGCGCTTTCGCAGGCCTGGACGACGGAGTGCACGTCGTACAACGTGCCGTAGAGATCAAAAACGATGCCTTCAATGGGTTGCATGCCACACCTCTCTGGGGATCGTGTCCGGGGGTCAGCGTGCGCTGGGCACGCTGACCCGGTGAGGCTTACGCCGGGTAGTTGGAGGGGAACAGCGCGCGGCGCATCTGCTCGTCGAGGTCTTTCTTGAAGGCGTGGTCCTTGCCCACTTCACGGGCACGGGCCGCCGCCGGGCGCGCATCGATGGCCTGGAACCAGCGCTGGATGTTGGGGTAGGCGGCCAGCGGGTCGCTTTCGCCCTTGAGCACGCGCGAGGCACGGTCGATCCAGCCCCAGGCTGAGATGTCCGCCAGGGTGTAGCTGTCGCCCACGATGTAGTCGCGCCCGGCGAGGTGCTCATCCAGCACCTGGTAGTGCCGTTCGGCTTCGCGCCGGTAACGGTTGATTGCATAGGGGATGCTCTCCGGCGCGGCATACTGGAAGTGCACGGCCTGGCCGGAGAACGGCCCGATACCCGTGGCGATGAACATCAGCCACGACAGCAGTTCGGGTTTGTCGGTCGGCGCGCCCATGAGCTGCCCGGTCTTTTCGCCGAGGTAGAGCAGGATGGCGGTCGAATCGAACACCCGTGCCTCGCGGCCACCGGGGCCTTCGCTGTCGACGATGGCCGGGACCTTGCCATTGGGGTTGATGGCCCGGAACTGCGCGGTGTGCTGTTCGCCCTTGCCGGTATCGAGAGGAACCAGCTGGTAGGGCAGCCCGGTTTCTTCCAGAAACAGGGCGACCTTGGCCGGGTTGGGCGTGGGGTGGTAGTAGAAATGAATCATGCGGGTGGGGTCCTGTCTTGTGTTTTAGATCGTTCGATCTAGAATAGGGCCGTCTACAGAAAAAGGGCAACACCTGTGTTGGCCTGGCAATGGGAGTACGGATGGCTCGGCCAAGAGAGTTCGATGAGAGGGCGGTGCTCGATGCAGCCGTTCAATGTTTCTGGGCCCGTGGCTATGAGGCCACTTCGGTGCGTGACCTGGCCCAGGGCATGGGGCTGACCAGTGCCAGCCTGTACAACGCTTTTGGCGACAAGCGCTCGCTGTATCGCCGTGCGCTGGACCATTACGTCGAAGAGGGTTTTGCCGACCGGGTGCGGCGATTCGAAGGCGTCCTGCCGCCGCGCCAGGCCATCGGGGCGTTCTTCGACGAGATACTCGAACGCTCGCTCAACGACCCCCAGCACAAGGGTTGCATGCTGGTGAATTCCGCCCTTGAGGCCTCACCGGACGACCCCGACTTCCAGCGCGCCGTGGCTGCTGTCCTGATACAGATCGAGGCCTTTTTCCGGCGCTGCGTGCTGGCCGGCCAGCACAGCGGCGCCATTACCTGCGCGCAGCCGGCGGACGATCTGGCGCGCCTGCTGCTGGGCATTCTCCTGGGCGTTCGCGTCCTGGCCCGAACGCGGCCGGAGCGTGAACTGCTCGAAGGCATGGTACGGCCAGCGCTGACCCTGCTTGACAGTCACTTGAACCTTCACGGGGACCACCAACGATGATCGAGCTCTACTACTGGCCAACACCCAACGGCCACAAGATCACCCTGTTTCTGGAAGAGGCCGGCCTGGACTACCGCATCCACCCGGTGGATATCAGCGCGGGCGACCAGTTCAAGCCCGATTTCCTCGCGTTCTCGCCGAACAACCGCATGCCCGCCATCATCGACACTGCGCCGGCCGATGGCGGGGAAGCAGTGACGGTGTTCGAATCCGGCGCCATCCTGCTGTACCTGGCGGAAAAAACCGGGTTGTTCCTGCCCACCGACCTGCGTGGCCGCAAGACGGTGACGGAATGGCTGTTCTGGCAAATGGGCGGGCTTGGGCCGATGGCCGGGCAGAACCATCATTTCGGGATCTATGCACCGGAAAAGATCCCCTACGCGATCAACCGCTACGTCAACGAAACCAACCGCCTCTATGGCGTGCTGGATCGTCGCCTGGCGGACAGCACCTTCGTTGCCGGCGAGCAGTACAGCATTGCCGACATGGCGTGCTACCCCTGGATCGTGCCGTGGAAGAACCAGCAGCAGAACCTCGACGACTTCCCCCATGTGCGCCGCTGGTTCGAGGCCATCGCCCAGCGCCCGGCCACGGTCAGGGCCTACGCCAGGGGTGAGCCGTTCTCCAGCCGCCCGACGGTGACCGAGGCGGGCAAGAAGATCCTCTTCGGGCAGACGGCGGGCAATGTACCGGCCGGGCAATGAGCCCCTGAGCCTGCCGTACCTGCCGTAATAGCCTTGATGCATTCAGCCGTGGGCCTCGGTTCCTGCCCCTCTCTCATAAACGGTAGAGGGGCACGGAGCGCCCACGACCTGAAGCGCACAGCATTGCCTGCGCCAGTCGCATTCAGCGAATGCGCAGCAGCCTGTCCAGCGACCACGCCCCGGCGCCCCGGCCGATGATGACCAGCAGCAATCCGGCCCAGGACAGGTGCGTTGGCCAGGCATCGGGGTAGACGAATACCTGGATGACCGCAGTCATGCCCAGCAGCGCCAGGGCAGACAGGCGCGAGAACAGGCCGACGATCAGCAGCAGCGGAAACACATGCTCGGCATAGGTCGCCAGGTGGGCGGCCAGGTGGGCGGCCAGGTGCGGTGACAGCAGCGGCAGGGCGTATTCGCTACGAAACAGCTCATAGGTACCGGGGGTGATGGTCAACAGCCCCTCGACCTTGGTGCGCCCCGAGAGAAAGAAGATCGCCGCAACGCTGATGCGCGCCACCAGGCTGAGCGTCGAGTCGCTGATCAGGCGCTGAAGCAGGTCGCACACCTGGTCCCAGCGTTGACGCACTGTGGCGCGGCTGTTGTTGGACGACGGCTGGGTGATATCCATGGCTATTTCCTTCATGCAAGAACAAGGGGAGAGAACACGCGGGCACCCAGCAAGCGGCTGAGCAGGTCGGTAAAGTCCAGGTCGCCTTGCCGCTGCAAGGCCAGGGCCGAGGCCCGCTCCAGATCGTGTCCGGCAGCGCAGGCGTCCAGAAACACGCAGCCAGCGGGTTCGAGCGCGTGCCAGGTGACGCCATCGCAATGGCCCACCAGCAAAGCGCCTTCGCCCTGCCAGGGCAGGTTGTCAGGCAGGTCCACCCCTTCGCGGTTGCAGCGCCAGAGGCTGTAGATCGGTTGCTCGTCGAACCACCGCCAGCGTGCGCTGGCGCGCGGGCGCAGGTGACAGGTTGCCAGTGCCTCGGGCGACACGCCGGCCAGGCTGGCAAGTTCCAGCGCGGGCTCCTGCACGGCACAGAAGGCCTCTATCCACAGGTAGTCGAGTTGGGCCACCGGGCCCAGGTAGGGCAGCTCCCGGGCCGGCTCGAAGGCCGCGAGAAACGCGGGAAAGTCCGCCCCGTAGAAGATCAGGCGGGCATCGCTTGGTGCGCAGGCGTTGGCATGAACGACCGCCGCCGCGCGCAGCCAGTCACGGCCGACCAGGCGTTCGACGCTGGGGAAGTTGTCACACAGCGCCTCGACGCAGCCCTTGAGTACGGTATTGCGGTACACCTGAAAGCCGGGTTGCGCGGTGAGGGCGGACAGTTCCGGGGCGGCACGTACCTGCAAGGCCTCGATGAAGGCGTCCTGGAAGTGTTCGAGACGTCTGATCATTGCGTCGCTCCCAGTCGGTCGAGCATGGCCTGGGCGTGCGCGCGTTCGCCGAGCAATGCCGTGAACGCGGGTACGTTGTCATCGCGCTCGATCAGCGTCGGGCGCGGGCCGATGCGCTGGATCAAGCGCTGATACAGGGCCCAGACCGGGTCAGCGACCGGGGCGTCGTGGGAGTCGATGAGCAACGCACCGCCGGCGTCATGGCTGTGCCCCGCCAGATGAATCTCCGCGACGGCCTGGCCCGGGAAGCGATCGATGTAGGCGGCCGGATCAAAATCGATGTTGTGCGCGCTGACGTGCACGTTGTTGATGTCGAGCAGCAGGGCGCAACCAGTGCGCTGCGTCAGCTCGGTGAGAAAGTCGATTTCATCCCAGTCGTGGCCGTCCAGGTGCAGGTAATGGCTGGGATTTTCGATGGCAATGCTGCGCCCCAGGGCATCCTGGGTACGCTGTATGTTGTCTGCGATGCGTACCAGGGCCTCGTGGCTGCGCGGGAATGGCAACAGGTCCGGGTAATAGTGATTGCGCCAGGTGGACCAGGCGAGGTGTTCGGATACCAGCGCCGGTCGCACGTGGTCTGCCAGCCTGCGCAGGCGCTGGAGGTGCGTCGGGTCGGGGGCGGCGTCCGCCGCCAGGGACAGGGAGACCCCGTGCAGCGACAGCGGATGCCGTTCGCCCACCGCTTCCAGGTGGGCCAGGCGAGCACCGCCAACCATGTAGTTCTCTGGGTGGACCTCAAACCACAGCCCGGCTGCGCTGCAGTCCCGGGCGGCGTCGTAGTGCTCGGCCTTCAAACCAAGGCCGGCACCCAGTGGCATAGGAGCGTGCATGATCGGCGGCGCCTGCGCTCAGGACTTGATCGGCGTGAGCGAGCCCATGCCCTTGGGGGTCTTGATCGAGGTGCAGGTGCCTGCCGGGACGTTCTTCCAGGCATTGCCCTGGTAGTCGACCTTGGAGGTGCCGGCGC
>LNFM01009810.1_pt1 | contig 13732 bp, 9 predicted proteins | sample 596031 | NCBI WGS metagenome assembly LNFM01 (sample SAMN04254537, study PRJNA301005) | activated carbon metagenome | isolation source: dual media filters at the Ann Arbor, Michigan drinking water treatment plant | place: USA: Ann Arbor
CCAGCGCCCCCGCCGAGTTGTACTCCGCGATCTCCTGCTCCCCCGCCCACAGGAACCGCGTCGCCGCCGCCCCCTGCACACGGCTCCGCCGCCGCCCCACCGCGTCATACCCATAGGCGATGTTGACCACCCCGCCCGCCGTCTTCGCCGCCGATACCAGCCGGTTCTGCGGGTCGTAGCCGTAGCTCCACACCCCATCCCCGGCCAGGTTCCCGTTCCCGTCGTAGCTCAGCGCCGCCGCGCCCACGCTCGTGTATTGGTTCAGCGCATTCGCCACATACCCCGTGCTGCCTGGCACCAGCCCCGGGTTCGTCGCTGCCGGCCGATACGCCGCCTCGCTCGTCTCGCGCGACACCAGACCGTTCTCGCTGTTGTAGCCGTAGCGGAACTCCGCCGCCGAACTCGCCGTGAACTGGTGCCGCACCACCTCCACCAGATCGTTGGCGAAGTAGCTGTAGCTCGTCGCCGCACCGGTCAGCCGCGTCATCCCCGTGCGCCGCGACAGCCGGTCATGGGCATAGCTCGCCAGCGTCGGCGTGCTGGCGGGGGTCTGCTCGACGACCTGCGTCATTCGCCCCAGCGCATCCCAGCCATATTGCGCCGTATAGGCCTGCGTTCCGCTCTCCGGCCAGGTCAGCGCCACCCGGTTGCCGTCCGCGTCATGCGCGTAGGTCACCAGCCTGTTGTCCGCATGCGCCTCGCTGGTCAGCCGTCCCGCCGTGTCGTAGCCGAACCCCATCGCCAGGACGTCGATGTCCTGTCCCGCGCTCAGCATCCGCCCCACCAGGTCGTAGCCATAGGCATAGGCAACCGCCGCCGCATGCGCGTTCGCCGGCACCTGTTGCGTGCTCAGCCGGTTCAGCGCATCGTAGGTGTTGGTGATCACCTCGCCCGCCCGCGTCTTGCGCGTCAGCACGTTGCCGTTGGCGTCGTAGCTCATCGTCTCCGTCGAGCTGTCCGCATGCGTCACCTTGGCCAGCCGGTCGAAACCGTCATAGGCGTAGCCGGTCTCGTTGTTGCTGCCGTCCTTGAACGTCGCCAGCAGGCTGTTCTTCGAATAGGTGCGCGTCTCCCGCGTCACCGTGCCGCGATTCAAGGTGATGCTCGGGTCGAGCGCGCCCGACACCACATCCCTGACCGTCGCCACGCGGCCCACCGCGTCGAAGTTGTAGGTCGTCCGCCGGCCGCTGCCGAGCGTGATCGTGCTCAGCTTGTCGGCCGCGTCATACCCATAGCTGACGGTCTTGCCAGCCGGATCCGTCACGACGCTTGGATTGCCCGTCAGCGTGTAGGTGGTCGTGGTGGTCTGGTAGACCGCCGGCGATCCACCCGCGGCCGGCGTCAGCAGCCGCCGGATCTCCGTGACCCGGTCGTCGGCGTCGTAGGTCGTGAAGGTCCGGACATCGAGCGCGGCATACTCCTCCGCCGTGCGCCGCCGCTTTGCATCATAGGTGAACACCGTGCGGAAATCGGCCGGGTTCGCGCCAGAGATGTTTCCGCGCGGGGTCACCGTCTCGGTCAGGTTGCCCACGCCGTCATGGACATAGGTCGTCCGAAGGTTCAGCCGACCTGTCCCCGCATCGACCACCTGCGCCGAGACATTGCCGTCGCCGTCGTATTCGTACGCGGTGACACGGCCCTCCGCATCGACCGCCTCGGCGATCAATCCGCGCGCCGCGCCGGATGTCACATAGACGAAGGTCTGGACCGGCTGGACTGGCGTCGGCGCGCCGGGCCTGCTGACCGCCGGCTGCGTGACCTGCGAGAGCAAGCCCTGCGCGTTGTACTGGTAGTGCGTGTGCAGGCCCTTCGGATCGGTCGCCCTGCTCACCTTGCGGTAAATCCCGCGCGAAGCGACGCTGATGTATTGGTACTTCTGTTCGAGGCTCACGAGCCCCGAGCCGGGCTTCGCGACACGCCGGATGGTGAGCGGCTTCGAGTACTTGTCGTACTCCGTCTCGATGCTGTTGCCCTCCGGCAGCGTCGTGCGCACGCGCCTCGACTGGCCGTCGTACTCGTGCGTCGTGTTGAGGTTCAGCGTCGGTGAGCCGGCAGGACCGCGGCCGAAATCCTGGATCTCGGCAACCGTGCGGCCCAGCGGGTCGAAGTACCAGACCTGGCGGTTGCGCCGTGGCGCGCCCGAGTTGATCGGCGCGACGATCTCCGTCCGCCGACCGGCGATGTAGACATCCGTCAGATTGCCGCGCGCATCGGTCTGCGTCTTCACACGACCCAGCTCGTCGTAGGTCAGGGTAATGAAGGCGACGGCGGGCCGCGCCGGATAGAAGATCTGCCACAGCGCGCCATCACCGTGATACGTGAAGTTCGTGTGCTTGTTCATCGTATCGATGAACCGGGTCAGCCGCGCGACGCCCGCTGCATCGACCGTGTACTGGTAGCCGATACTCCGCCCCTCACCATCCGACACAGATGTCAGGCGATCATTACCGTCGTAGCCGAGTGTCAGGGCGCGGCCGAGATTGCTCGTGACCGTGGTGAGGCGACCGCTCGTGTAGGCGAAGTTGACGACGACACCCGCCGCATTCTCCCAGCTCGCGATCCGTCCTGGCGACGTGGCAGTCGCTGCGCCAAAGCGCAGCAGCAGGCCCTCGGCGGTGCGCAGGGCATACGTTAGGTTTGGCACCGGTGTGAGCGTCGAAACCGAACCGATGGGTGCCTTGTAGACCGCAGCGCCATCGGCATCGGGCACGCGCACGAAGTGTTCGATGTCCCCTGGGCGCGTCAGGCGCACCACATTGTCCGTCAGCAATTCCATCCAGTAGGTGCTGAGCAGCGATGCGATCACGAAGTTCGCGAGCGGTGGCTTGAGATTGCCGGTGTTCAGGATGTCCAGCAGCACATAGATGGCGGCGATAGACGGCGCGCCAGCGATCGGGGAGTTAACCGCCATTCCCTCGAAGCCGTCGCTGTCGCGGATGAGCGTGAGATCGAAGTTGTGCTTCCAGCCTGCACCCATCGTGTCGCCCGGGCCGGTACGCCCAGAATCATAGGAACGCTGGAAGCCGAGGCCGTGCGGAAAAGCGCCCGATCCGACGATCAGATCGTCCTGGCTGTAAACATAGCTTCCGGTCACCGAGTTGACTGGGTCGCCAACGGTTCCCATCCGGTCAGAGCTGTCGCCGCCAGGGGCACCAGGTACGGTGTTGGTCGGAGAAATGGATGGCGCCTTCACCTGATCCTTGGCAGCGTTTTCCATGTCCTTCTTGGGGACATCTTCGGTGGCCTCGCCGCCGTTGAGCCCGCCACTGATCACCGCTGATATCGCGTCGTCGGTGGGCGTGAACCGGAACAACCCCGACCCTTTCCACCTATTGATGTCCATACTGCCATCGCGAGGAATAATGACACGGCCACCCTGGGTTACCGGCTGAAATACGTTGGCAAGTAAGAACGGTCCGTTCCATCCATTCTGAATGAGTTCGTTATCCACCGCATCGTAATCTGCAATGCTCGCAATATCAAAAATCTTCTCGTCTTTTGAATTTGCTGTGTCGATTAGATTTGATGTGGAGACCGCTTTGACGCCAGGCTGTCTTTGTTCAATCGTGCCGGATTCCAGAACACTTGCTATTTGCGTGATCGTCCTGAACGCCGCCTTTTCCGACGCCGTCTGCTCCCCACCCAGCGGGCGAGACGTGCGCTGCACGGTTCCAAACACGTTGAAAGCCAGATCCAGGTAGGGACCTGAGATCTTGTCCGTCCCCTTTGGGGCCGACATGCCGACGATACCCACCGCGTGCTGATACACGGTCGATGTGTCACCCACTTGATCCACCAGTTGGATCGCTCGACTGATCTGCGAGAGCCATGTGTAGCTGAGCATGGCCAGGCTTTCGCCAAGGACAGGCTCGGCCGATGGCCCCGCCTGATTCGCCGCAACGTTCTTCTGCAGAATGCGCCGATGGCGTTCGATCATTCCCCGCCCGACCGGACCGAATCCCGTGCCGATGACGAAGGCCCCGCCAGCCGAGGCGTTTACGTTTTGGAATCCGCCTTGATCAGCCGGCGAAGGAGGATCGGTGGGGTAGGGATGATCGATCGCGAAGTCGATCCTTCGTTGACCCGGCGTGCCTGCCGGACCCGTCCGCTGCACGACGCCATCCAAGGACAACACCGCGGCAACGGTGTCGGTGAAAAACAGGCTCAGCCGCCGGCCATAGATGTCGGACGAGTTGAACACTATCGCGCTGGTATCTTTCACCGTGATCGTCACCGTCGTCCGGCGGTCTGCAGGGACGGACGCGTGCTCGCTCTCCTCCGTCGCATAGCTCAGCGAGGTGTTGCGCCGGCGCGTATTCAGCGGCAGCGGCGTGATCGTCGCACCGCCGAGAATGTCATCAGGGCCTGCACCGGCAAGCTCCGTTTCAAGCTTCAAGACCAGCGCATTGGTGAAGCTGTTCATCGACGTGCGGATGTTCGCACGGTTGACGTCCTGGATGCTGTTCGACGTCGTCGTCGCCCCATCGAGCGCGGCAGCAAGGAAGGTTGTCTGGTTGTAGTTGAGCAGCGTCCCGAGGTTCGGCAGGCGAGGCTTCCGCGCATAATCCTTTGTCGCCGGGTCAAAGGCGTACTGCGTCCCGCCCACCGGCAAGGCGACCCTGACCCAAGCCCAATTGATGGTGGCGCTGATGACGTTCCGGTCCGGATCGAGCGCGAGGCTTGCGGAAAAGCCGCCGGTGCCGAGGAGCGCGCTCACGCTTCCCTCCGCGGCGTTGCAGCCAAGCCATGCCGTCAGCTGGGAGATGGTGAGGGTGATCGTGCCCATCACCAGCTTCGGCTCGTAGCCCGATTCAAATAGCAACAGCATCATCAGCTCTGCCTGGTCGAAGCAGGTGCCGCAGCCGTCAATCAGGGTTCCAAGCGGACCCTTCAGGCTGCCGTACTGCGGCAGGGTCGTGATGGTGTTGTGGACGTACTCGAAGATAAGATCGGGATCGTTCCGCAGCGCCCGCGCGAGTTCAGTGATCTCGGGGTCGTCGAATTGCAAGGATTCGGCGGCAGCCGTCGGCATGGCAGCCCGGCTCTGGCGCTGCGCTTCCGCCTGGTCAAACGGAACCAGCGGAGCAATCGCGTTCCTGAACGACATCGGACGCTTCCTCGACTTGGTTGCGGCTCTTCGAAACGTCAGATCGGACTAGCAATCAGCCCTGGTCGTTGGATTTCACCTCTGGATCCGGATCTGGCCCGAGATCTTCCGTCAGCGGCTGCGCTTCGCTCGCGACCGGCTGCACGATCGAAGCCACTGGCGCCGCCATCGACTGCGTCACCGCCACTTGCGTGCGATTGTCGGCGGTATCGTAAGCGAATTCAGCCTGCCGACCGTCCGGGTACCAAGCAACGATAAGATTTCCCAACGAGTCGTATTGGTACACTTCCGTACCACTCATGGTGCCCTCCATTCGCGCGTCGCGCTCGGTTACCGGAAGGGAGCTTCGCCAGAGTCCTCGGCTGGGCGTCACTTACCCGCGCCGCTCGTTATTTCGTCAGTATGATGCGCCGGCCCATGCCGCCGCAATGCATAGTTTTGTTTGGTCACGAAATTACAACGGAATGGTTCGATCTACAGCGAAAAGGGCGACGACGACCGTTCGCGCTATGCCTAACACCGTGTCGGTCCGTGGGTCGGATGGGCCATCGCGCCGGTCGGCTGCCCCGCGATTCTGGCCCGTACATTCCGCTCGACTTCCGCGCGACAGGAAGCATTGGTGCTGACGCGCCGCGGGTGACGAATCCCGCGAGAGCAAACCCGGTCGGCACCGGGCTTCGGGTGGTGGGAGCGCCGCATGGGGCGGCGGCTCCGCGCAGGAACCATCCCGATGTCCTCCACCTCCACCTCCACCTCCAACTCCCTCTCCGACGCGCAGCGCGAAGTCCTCACCGCCGGGGCCGCGCGCGCCGACCGCATGCTGCTCCCGCTTCCCGCCACGATCCGGGTCCGCGGTGGTGCGCGCCGCAACCTGCTCGCCGCGCTCCTCAAGCTGGATCTCGTCGCGGAGGTTCAGGCCGCGGAGCCGGCAAGTGCCTGGCGCAGCGATGAGGCCGATCGGCCCATTGGCCTCCGCCTGACCGGCGCCGGCCTTGCCGCGGTGGGTGCGGCTCCCGCGGCGCCCGAGGCGTCGCTGAACGATGCAGGCAACGCGATGGCTGTCGATTCGCAGACCGCCGCAGACACCTCGAGCCAGGACGATGCTGGTGCGATGGAGGGGCTGCGGGAGAATGTCGCCACCGATCAGCATCGCGGCACCACAGCGCCCCGCCGCCCCACCGGTAAGCTGGGCCAGGTGCTGGAGGCCATCTCCGCCGAGACGGGCGCGACGCTGTCGGAAGTCACCACGCTGACTGGCTGGCTGCCGCACACCGCACGCGCTGCCGTCACCGGCCTGCGCCAGCGCGGCTTCCCCATCGCCCTCATCCAGCAGGACGGCCGCAAGGCCTACCGCCTCACCGAAGCCGGCTGAGGAGGCACGCAGTGGCCCGGCCGCGCCGGGCAGGCCCGCGCCTGCCCGGCGACGATGCACCCGCCACGACCCTGCGACAGGATTGGGAGCTTCTATTTGGATTGCCGGCACCCGCAGCCGCCAGCCCAGACTTCCTGCAGCGGGACATCGCCTATCGCCGGCAGACGGACCAGCATGGCGGTCTCAACGCCGAGGCACGCCGCCGGCTTGCCCTGTTGGCGAGCGGCGATCCACACGCCGCGCCGCTCCCCAAGGCCGCCACGCCGAGGATCAAGCCAGGCTCGACCCTTCTGCGGGAGTGGCGCGGTCGCACCTATACCGTGCTCGCCCTGGAGGACGGCTTCGAGATGGCGGGACAGCGCTTTTCGTCGCTGTCCGAGATCGCGTTCCACATCACCGGCACCCACTGGTCCGGACCGCGCTTCTTCGGCCTGCGGCGCGGGATGCGGACCGCATCTCCGCGCCGGGTGCGGGAGGATGGCGCCCATGCGTAGCCGTGCCCGATCGGGCCAGGCCGCCGCCCGCGCTGGCCTGCGCTGCGCCATCTACACCCGGAAATCCTCTGAGGAGGGGCTGGAACAGGAGTTCAACTCCCTCGACGCCCAGCGCGAGGCCTGCGAAGCCTACATCCGCAGTCAGCGTCACGAGGGCTGGACGCTGCTGTCGACGCGCTACGACGATGGCGGCCTCTCCGGCGGCAACATGAACCGGCTGGCGCTGCAGCGTCTCCTCACCGATGTCGGCTCCGGCAAGGTCGACCTGGTCGTGGTCTACAAGGTCGATCGCCTGACACGTTCGCTCTCGGACTTCGCCAAGATCGTCGACGTGCTCGATGGCCACGGGGCGTCGTTCGTGTCCGTTACGCAGCAGTTCAACACCACCACCAGCATGGGCCGGCTCACGCTGAACATGCTGCTGTCTTTTGCCCAGTTTGAGCGCGAGGTCACCGGCGAGCGCATCCGCGACAAAATCGCCGCCTCCAAGCGCAAGGGGATGTGGATGGGCGGCTCCCTGCCGCTCGGCTACGAGGTGCGCGACCGCAAGCTGGTGATCGTCCCGGGGGAGGCGGAGCGCGTCCGGCGGATTTATGGAGCATACTGCGATCTGGGCACGGTGCGGCTGGTGCAGCAGCGCCTAGCGGCGAATGGCATCACCGGCAAGGCTGGAACACCGCTGGGACGCGGGGCGCTGTTCCACATGCTGCAGAACCGCATCTATCGCGGGGAGATCGCGCACCGGGGCAACGTGTATCCCGGCGAGCATGAAGCGATCGTGGATGCGGAACTCTGGGAGGCGGTGCAGCAGCGTCTGGCCGAAGCGCGCGCCGATCGCCGCTCGGGAGCGAATGCCAGCCATCCCAGCTTGCTGGCTGGGATTGTCGCCGACGCCGCGGCGGAGCCGATGGTGCCGACGCATGCCAACAAGGGCGGGCGGCGGTATCGCTACTACGTCTCGCGCAGGCTGATTTCCGGCACACGCGAGGCCCATCCCGATGCGATGCGCGTGCCGGCGGCTCCTCTGGAGCGGGTCGTGGTAGGGCGCATCACCCGCCTGCTCTCCGATGGGCCAGGCATACTGCGGGCACTGCGATCCGCCGGAGCGCTGCCGCAGGACGGTGCACAGCAGCGCCGGATGCTCGATGCCGCGCAGGGTCTCGGGCGGGACTGGCATCATTGCTCGCTCGTCAGCCAGCGCGAGACGTTGCTGGCCATGGGTGCCGCGATGACGGTTCGCCGGCGGGAGCTGACGATCCACCTCGCTCCGGATGGCATCGCCGCGGTTCTAGCGGGCGAGCCGCACGTCGATCGCGCCGGCGATGACGATCTGGGGACGAATACGCGACCGCGCATCACGCTCACGGAGCCGGTCGCCCTGCGGCGTGCCGGTCGGGAAATGACGATGCTGGTGGGTGCGACCGTCGCTGCGGATCGAGCGGATCCATCGCTGGCGCGGCTGCTCGCGAAGGCCTGGGCGTTGCGGGAGGCATTGGTGAGCAGCGGCACCCCAAGCCTGACGGCCTTTGCGGCGGAACAGGGAATTTCGCAGTCCTACGCCACCCGCCTGCTGCGCCTCGCCTGGCTGGCGCCGGACATCGTCGAGGCGATCCTGGGCGGCTGCCAGCCGGCGAACCTGACGGCATCTCGGCTGATCCGGGACACACGGATCCCTTCGGACTGGCAGGAGCAGCGCCGGATGCTCGGGTTCGCCTGAGACTGCGTGCAGGCTGAGGCGCGAAGCCGCGCGCGGCGTTCGCCGACACCGCGCACCAACTGTACATGCCGAAACGGGCTTCAGAGACCAGACGCCTTATGCGTGGCCAAATCTGGCCTCAGCAGCGTCTCTCATGTACGGATTGCGATGCGGCCCGCCGTGTCTGGCCCGAAAGGCGGGGCTTTCGCGGCAGGGCTGCGCAGACCGCCGAATCGTCTGCGACACCGCGACTGCGTGGTTGGGGCGGGAGGATTCGAACCTCCGAATGGCGGTACCAAAAACCGCTGCCTTACCGCTTGGCGACGCCCCATCAAGCCAAGGTATCTCTTGGGTTTCAGCCCCCGCCCCTCTCCCGTTCTCCAAAGGCCTGTGCCGGGTTTTGTGCCGGCTTGCGTTATTGGAAACGAGTTCGGAACGAGATGCCCCCGGCAAATTCAGGCCGGGCGCCCGCCTTATCCTAGACCCGCGCCGGGCGTGCAAGACGCCCCCTCACCCGCGCGGGTGCTCGCGCAGCCATTGGACGTAGTACTCCGTCGTCTTGATGTTCGTGTGCCCCAGGTGGAAGGACAGCGGCCAGAGCTTGCCGCCCTTCTGCAGCCAGCGGATCGCGAAGGTGTGCCGGAGGTCATGCGCCCGGAAGCGCCGAAACCCCCTCTCCCGCGCCAGCGCCTCCCGCTCCGCCGCGAGCACCGCCTCGCGGATGTTGGGCGAGAGGTTGTGATAGCGCGACGGCACGCCTCGCTGGTGCCCGGCGGCGTGCCAGAAGACGTAGGCGCATTTCGGATGCCGCTTCAGGCTCGCGAGTTCGCGCGCGCATTGGGGGCTGATCTCGATGGCGCGCGGCCGCCGGGTCTTCGTGTCGACGAAGGTGACGGTGCGGGTGGCGAGGTCCACCTCCGGCCATTCGAGAGAGGCCGCCTCCTCCAGCCGGCAGCCGGCACGCGCGAGGAAGCGCATGATGTTGGCGATGCCCGTCGGCGCGATGCGCAGAACGCGCGCCAGGTCGATCCGCCGCACGGGGCGGATGACGTGGCGCGTCTCGCTGATCTCCTCCAGCTCTTCGAGGGCGGGGTTCATGCCACTGACCCACCCTGCCCGCTTCGCGACACGCCACACGCTGCTGACCACCGAGAGGTCGCGCCGCACGGTCGCCGGCGTCGCGCCGTCCTCCATGCGATCGACGACGTAGTCGTTCAGCACCGCCTGGGTGATGGCGGCGATCGGGCGCCCTTCGAGGTGGCGGGCAGCGCGTTCCACGCCTTCCAGGACACCAGCGCCTGCATCTGGTCGCCGTCCATCGACGGCGCGCCGCACCAGGTCGTCGCGCTTGTCTTCGTCGAGCGAGGCGATGAAGCGGTCACAGGCGGCGTCGGTCATGTGCGGGTCGCACAGCAGACGCCAGCGCACCCAGCGCCGGGCGGCGGCGCCGTGATCGGCCGGGTGCCGGCTCCACCAGCCGTCGCTCGCCAGCGCCATCAGGATGCGTCCCTGGCGGCCTCGCCTGTCTGCGTCGGGCGCCAGCCGCGCTGGCGGCCCGGCTTGGAGACCGGCGGCACCTGCTTGACCACGGCGCGCAGCTCGGCGGCGGCCTTCTGTGCTGAGACCACCTCGACACGCTGCCCGGCCTCGACACGCTCGATCAGCCCGACCGCGCCTTCGAGGCTGTCGAGATCGACCGCCTCGGCCTTGTTGAAGTGCATGAGGCGGATCGCCTCCGCGAGACGTGCGCGCAGCGCCTCGTATCGCTCGATGCGCCGCAGCCGGTCGTCCATGGAAGCCGTCCCCTCTGATCCCGAAAAGGCGGCCTCATCCCTGCCGTGCGGCCCACAGGCGGGCCACACACAGAACGCGGGCATCCTGATCGGCTATGCAGGGGCCAACCCTGCGCGGGGGTGGTCCCATCCCACGGCCCACGCTTTTTCCGGGGCCTCGAAGGAAAAGCACCTCGCCCTCAGGGGAATGCGGAGAGGTGTCGCCACACCCCTCAGTCGTCCGTGAGCCTGATGTCCACCTCGACCTTGCCGACCACCGCGTGCTGGTGACGCTCGGGAGGACGGAAGCCACCGCGATCCAGCAGGTCTGCAGCGGCCTGATGCTGCACGAAGCCGCTCTTGTGGTTGAGCAGCCGCACCATCGTCGCCAGCGCCACCGGCATCATCGGACCTATGGCCCGGCGCGTCTCCGCGTCGATGGCACTCAGCACCTCATCCCGGCGCAGCAGCCGATAGCCCACGGCGGCGGCGGATGACTCGGAGTATCCGGCATCCCGTGCGGCGCGCGTGGCATTGCCGTCGCCGTTCTGGACATAGCACCGCACGAAGGCGCTCTGGAGCGCGGTGAGCCCGTCGAAGGGCGGGAGGGATTCGCTCGCCTCGCCGAATGAGGCCGGGACGATCTCAGTCATCGAGTGCTGCCTTGCTTGACCGCGCGCGAGGCGACAACATGGCTCAGCCGCGTGTCAACGCACCTCCAAGCGGGATACTGATTTACCGCAGCCGCGGCTCTCGCGACCGGTACTTGACATCTGATGATTTGACCGCTTCTACTGTTTCTTGCGATTTCGCAATGCAAACAGGTCGTCATCTGATAATATACTTTAGTATCTGATGGTCATGAAGAAGGAGGGCGCGTCAGTGAAGCAGATCGTAAGCTCGGCGACAATGCTCAGAACAGGAGCAAATACGGCTGTTAGCTTGTTTATAATTTTAATAAGCTTGGTGGCTCTGAATACTATTTCCCATGGGCAAACCCCTTCTGGCTTACCTGGGGCGCTCACTCCGGTTGCGCCAGGTCAACTTGGGATTCCAGATCGCTGTGTTAAAATACGACATCAAGTAAATAATTTTATAATCTACAGCGAAGTCTATGTGGAGGCGTGGGTGGAGGAGCGTAATTGCACAGGAAACCGGCTTCCCATCGATGAGATACGAGTCCGCCTGAGATATACTGACGGAACAGAGATAACAAATGTTTGCAGAAATGCCGAGATTTGTACGGCATCAGAACGTAATTACAATACAGGGAGAACATTTCAGTGTGGGTCAGCTGCGTTCGTGCGAGTGATAAGTGAGCGCCCTCCAGAGCCAGGTGTAATATTTGGTCCGCTTCATGGCACATTTCGCGATAGTCTCGCCGTCGGAGATACTTATGCCTGCGGATAGAATTCTTTCGCGTGCGTCACGATTGAGTTTATCGTCGAAATGGTGGCGTGTTCTTGCCCCATTTTTACAGAGATACCCTCGCTGCGGCCTTGAGATCAGCTCTCCGCGCCGCGATTTTACATCACGCGTTAGAACTACAGTTTAGCCGGGCTCGGCTGTCGCCTGGTAGTCGCACACGGGCGGAATTCATCGGAATGGGCCGTGGAGGCGACGCGTGCGCGGCCATCCCGCGCGCCGGCATCGCCTGCCGTGCGTGCCCGGAGCGCGGCGCGCCGTGCCATGGCGGCGGGCGTGCCCATGCTGGCGGCATCTCCCTCTCAGGCCGCGCCTGGGACACCCGCCGTCCGACCGCCTGATCCTTGCCGGCGCCGTTCGCCCGGTCATTCCACGAACCGGCGCTCCGTCGCGTGCGGGCCGGCTCCTGCGTCGCCGGGCCGCGACGGGCGCCTCGCGCGAGCGAAGCCCGCGCGTTCGTGAACTGACCGGTGCGCGTGCGGCTGCCGGCTTCGGGGCGGCACGGCCGGGGGTGGTCCCCGGGCGGCATCGAGAGAGACACCGACAGATGAGCAAGCAGCCCGCCAAGCCGGCGCGCCCCGCGCCCCTCGCCCTCAAGGCGAACGCCGTCCTCCGCTGGGAGGACCTCTTCGCGCGCCTCCCCGACCTGAATGAGGAAAAGACGGCCGGCGCCGCGGAGGCCGGCGGCCAGGACCTCTTCATGTCGCACATGGAACTGCTGGCGCTCGCCGATCCCACCATCAAGTCCGCCGAGATCGCGATGGAGAGCTTCGCGCGCAACCTCATCATGGGCGCGGCCTACGCCATGGAGCACTACGGCGACCAGGCCGAGAAGTTCGCCAGCCTCTCCGGCAAGGCGATCGACGCCCATCCCGACGGCACGCGCTTCAACCCGCGCGAGGGCCAGGCCGGCGCCGAGCGCGAGAAGATGTGGGGCTTCGGCGACAAGCTCGCCGAGACCGCGGAGTACCGCGACCGCACGCTGCTGACGGCGCAGGTCCGCGCCTGCGTCGCCAAGGGCGCGGCGCTGGCCTTCGAGGCGATGTTCGGCCGCCCGGTCGCGATCTCCTTCGAGAAGCCGAAGCAGCCCGGCCTCGGCGCGCTGATGGCGGCCTACCGGTCGCAGAAGGCGGCCTGATCCCCCGACGGGGCGGCTCCGGCCGTCCCGCTTCCCTTTCCGCACATCGAGAGACCGCACCCATGACCCGCATCACGATCGCCCTCGCGGCGATGCTCGCGCTCGCCCCGATCACCGCCAGCCTCGCCGAGGAGGCGCCCGCTTCCCCCGCCGCGCGCGCCGAGCGCGCCGGACGGGGGCAGCCGCTGACGCTGGAGGAATTCGTGCAGCGCGCGCAGGCCAGCGCCGAGCGGCGCTTCCGCAGGCTCGACGCCGATGGCGATGGCGTCCTCAGCATCGAGGAGCGCCGTGCTCCGCGCCGGCCGCGCGCCGACTGAGCGCCGGCGGGCGCCTGGCTCCGCAGCGGCGGGGCTGGGCGCTCTTCGTGCTTCGCCAGGACGCAACGCTTGCATCGTGCCGGAAGGCCGCGAACGGCGCGGCCCCGCAACCGCAGTCCACGTCTAGTCGAACTGCAAAAGGCGGCGCGTATTTCCGCCACGTCCCGCACGCACCGCCTCGCGCTCCCGTTCAGCCGCACGAATCGCGAGAAGACCTTGGCGCCGTCCTTCTCGAGCAGCGCCGTGACCTCGGCGGCGAGGCGGGAGAGGGTTTCCTGGCGCATCAGCCCAGCGTCTCCTTCACCGCCTGGTCTGCGTCCTCGCGGCACGTCTCGGCTGCCGGCAGGTCGCTCACGCCCATGTCGCGGATGCCGAGGCCGACCTCGGCCATCTCGGCGATGCAGAGGCCCC
>LNFM01009812.1_pt1 | contig 13732 bp, 11 predicted proteins | sample 596031 | NCBI WGS metagenome assembly LNFM01 (sample SAMN04254537, study PRJNA301005) | activated carbon metagenome | isolation source: dual media filters at the Ann Arbor, Michigan drinking water treatment plant | place: USA: Ann Arbor
TCGTCCATCAGCAGCAGGCGCGGCCGCTTGACCAGCGCACGGGCCAGCGAGGCGCGCATCTGCATGCCGCCGGAAAGTTCGCGCGGAAAGGCGCGCGCGAACTCACCCAGACCAACCAGCTCGAGCGCACGGCGCACCGGTTCGGCCACGTCCTGTGCACCTTCCAGGGCCAGCGGCAGGCGCACATTGGCTTCCACCGACGCCCAGGGCATCAGCGTCGGACTCTGGAACACGAAACCGAGGCCGGTCGCTTGCACTTGCGGCGCAATCCGGATGCTGCCGGAGGTCGGCGGCAGCAGGCCGGCAACCAGCCGCAGCAGCGTGCTCTTGCCGCAACCGGAAGGCCCGAGCAGGGTGACGAACTCGCCTTCACTAACCTGGAGATCGACCGGATCGAGCGCGCGGGTGCCGTTGGGATAGGTTTTGGCGACGGCAGAGGCTTCGATGGCGAATCCGGTGCCGGCCTGAGGCCTGACTGGTGTGGCGGAAATATCCGCAGAGCTCACGCCGCCTGCGCGCTGCGCCGGACCGCCTGGCCGCCGACGCCGAGCGCGGTTGCCAGCGCCAGCACCTGGAAGGCGCCGATGCCGACGAACACCCAGGACGGATGGCTCGCATCCATCATCAGGCCAAACAATGTCGGCGACACCGACAGGCCTACATCCACGCCGGAATACACCACGCCGTAAACCCGTCCGGTGGCGCCGGGCGGTGCGGCGGCGCGTACCAGCATGTCGCGCGACGGCCCGGCGATGCCGGAGCCGAAGCCCATCAGCGCCATCAGCAGGATGACGCTGCCGGTCGGCGGCGCGCCACTGGCAATCAGCACCGCGATTGCACCGGCAACCGAAAACGCGCCGGCGATGATGCGCTCGTGATACATGGTGCGGGCGGCGAGAAAGCCGCCGGCGACGATGCCGCCGGCACTCGCCAGCATGAACGCGGTAATGCAGGTCGTGGCGAGCGCGAACGGGATTTCGTAGATATCGCGCAGCGCTGCCGGGGCGAAGCTCTGTACGCCGCCGAGCGACATCGACGCGATCATGAAAAAGCCGAAGCACATCCACACCGCGGGCATGCGCATGAAGCCGAGCCCGCCCGATGTGGATGCGGTGGGTTCGGTAGATGCTGCGGAAGCGCCGCCGCGCTGTGCAACGGCCAGATGCACTTCGCCGGGATCGAGCAGGCGGCGGAAGACGAACAGCACCGCCAGCATGGTGAAGGCGAGCAGCGCGGCGGCCAGCAGCGCGATCCGCCAGCCGGCAAAGGTGGCGATGCCGGCCATGAACACCGGCGACACCGCCCAGCCGAGGGTACCGGTGAGTCCGTGGACGCTGAAGGCATGCCCGAGGCGCGGCACGCTTACGCGTTTGTTCAGCAGCGTGAAATCGGCCGGGTGAAACACGCTGTTGCCCAGCCCGGCAATGCCGGCGAACAGCATCAGCAAGAGATACGAATCGGCCGCCGCCAGCCCGACCGCCGCCAGGCCGAGCAGCGCCACGCCGGCGCGCAGCACCGGAGCCGCGCCGAGGCGATCGACCACGAACCCGGAGGCCGCCTGACCGATGCCGGAAACGGTGAAAAACACCGTCATCAGCAGCCCGAGCTCAGCGTAGCTCAGTCCGAACGCTTCCTTGAGCCAGGGGAACAGCGCCGGCAGCGCCAGATGGAAGAAGTGCGAGGTGCCGTGGGACAGGCCGACCAGGCTGATGACCTGGGCATCGCGGCGGAAGCTATCGGCGGTTGCGGTGGACATGTGATTTGGCAGGAGCGGGTACCCGAACATAACGTAAGCCACGCCGGGTGGCAAACCCGCCGGAAGCACCGATCACCCCTGGCCAGGCGCCGGCCGGCAAAACAGGGTTAGAATTACCGGGCAGGCAGGACACCGAGTGCGCCGCGACGAGCGCACTGCCAGACCGGAGGAGGCCATGACCACTGCTGCTCTGACGCCGAAACAGGCGGCATTCCGCGACGAGTACAAGCGCAACATCGCGCCCTGGTACAACGGCTGGGGCCACCTGCTGTCGATCTTCGTGCCGGGCCTCGCGGTTATCGGCTACTGCGTCTCCCAGGTCCGGGAGCCGACGCTCTGGGAACTCCTGATGGTGATCCCGGTGCTGGTGTTCTACAACTTCAACGAGTGGTGGCTGCACAAGAACGCGATGCACCGCCCGATCAAGGGACTCGGCGGCATCCTGATGCCGATCTACCACCGCCACACCCACCAGCACCACCAGTATTTCACCGCGCAGGTGATGACCTACGACTCCAATCGCGAATGGCGCATCGTCCTGTTTCCGCCCTATGCGCTGCTGGTGTTCATGCTGCTGACGCTGCCGGTGGCGCTGGTCGCGGGCTACGCCTGGTCGGCCAATGCCGGCTACATCCTGATGATGCTGACGCCGATCTATTACCTGAACTACGAAGTCTTTCACCTGTGCTGCCATGTGCATGACAACTGGTTCGTGCGCAACATGCCGCTGGTGAACACCATCCGCCGCCATCACGCCGCCCACCACAGCCAGCCGATCATGATGGAGCGCAACATGAATCTGACCTACCCGGTCGCCGACTGGTACATGGGCACCAGCGACCTGGACCGTGGCCTGCTCGGTCACCTGTTCAACGGCTACCAGACCCGATACGTGAAGAAGGAATTCGTCCAGGACCAGGGTGCGCAGCTCGACCAACGCGCTGCCGCCTGAAAGGCTGACCCCATAGCAGGGAAGAACAACAAGGGGGAGGGGGAATGGGCGCCATCAGGCGCCCATTTTTTTTGCGGGATCGATATTGTGGATTGACCGGAACATGAACTTCGAAGCATTCAGGCAATCTCTCAAACAGTCGGCGCCACCGCCGGACGCTGCGCCGCTGTTGCAGGCGCTCTGGCATGAGGCTCGCGGCGACTGGAACCGCGCGCATGAAATCACCCAGGACATCGACGACCGGCCGGCGGCGCGGCTGCATGCCTACCTGCACCGGAAGGAAGGCGACTTATCCAATGCCGGTTACTGGTATCGGCGCGCCGGCGCGAAAACTCATGAAGGCACGCTCGAGTCGGAATGGGAGGCGCTGGTGCGTGAACTGTTGGAGTCGGCTTGAACCGAGGCGCCCGCAGCAATGCGCAAAAGAAAAAGGGCCGGACGTTGCCGTCCGGCCCCGACCGCCGCTGATTTGGCGGGCTGTTGCCTGCCGCGATCAGCCGCGGGAGATGCCGTTCACGCCGTGACCACCGGAGAGCAGGGTGTTGCTGGTGGAGATGGCGGCCGGCTTGGCGGCGGCGCGGCCCAGTGCGTCGATGCCGATGTTGCCGGCACGCACGTTACCCGAAGCCTTGGCGAACTGGGTCTGGCTGGAGCGGCCGTTATCGTCAACTTCCATGCCACGCGGCTTGACGCCGTCGGCAGCAAATGCGGAAGCGAGCGGAGCGGCGAACAGGGCTGCGGCGAGCAGCGAAACGAATTTCTTTTGCATGATCTGATCCCTTTCAGTAAGTAAATTAAAATTGAATCGTTCAGGACTGGCGCGGAACTTTCCGCCTTCATCCATGGTGTGCATCATGCCCTTCGCCTGCACGCCGATATTGGATGCTCTTGTGTTCCTTTTGTACGATCTTGTCATTGCCGCTGCGGCCGCCCGCCACATCGGGGCGATGCGGTCGAGTAAGCTGATACCCTTTCGAAAAGAACGGGATCAGGCGCAGCAGATCCCGGATCGACGCGGGTATATGGTTCGCAGGTATACGGTGTACATACTTATGTATGGCACACCGATGTACAAGTAAGGAGGGCAGTTGATGTCGCTACAGATCCGGATCGAGCCGGTCGCGGAAACCGCACCCGCCAAGCTGCCGGGTGAGCTCGGTTTCGGCCGGGTGTTCACCGGCCGCATGTTCACCCAGCACTACACCGCAGGCCGAGGCTGGCACGATGCGGCAATCGGCCCGTACCGGCCGCTTACGCTCGATCCCGCGGCCGAGGTGTTCCAGAACGGCCAGATGGTGTTCGACGGCACCAAGGCCTACGCGCGACCGGACGGCAATCTCAATCTGTTCCGGCCGGAACAGAATGCCGAGCGCTTCAACCGCTCGGCGCGGCGCATGGCGATGCCGGAAGTCGACGTTGCGGCGCACGTGCAGGCGATCGCCGAACTGGTGCGGCTGGAGCAGGCCTGGGCGCCGAAACAGGATGGTGCGGCACTCTATATCCGTCCGGTTATGGTGGCCGTCGAACCGGCGCTGGAAGTGCGCGCCGCGCGCAGTTACGTGCACTACATCATCCTCAGTCCGGTGGCGCCATATTTTTCCGGCGGGCTCAAGCCGATTGCAGTGTTCGTCTCCGACGAGTTCGTGCGCACCGTGCGCGGCGGTACCGGAGAAGCCAAGACGCCGGGCAATTATGCCGCCAGCCTGTTCGGCACCGAGAAGGCGCTCGCCGCCGGCTACCAGCAGGTGCTGTGGCTGGATGGCGTAGAGCGGCGCTACGTGGATGAAGTCGGCGCCATGAACATCGCGTTCGTCTACGACGGCAGGCACATCCGCACGCCGGCGCTGTCCGGCGCCATTCTGCCGGGCATCACCCGCGACTCGCTGCTGCGGCTGGCGCCGGACCTCGGTTACAGCGTAGCCGAAGACCGCATCGACATCCGCGAAGTACTGGGGGACATCGAATCCGGAAAAGTGACCGAAGCCTTCGGCATCGGCACCGGCGCGGTGATCGCGCCGGTCGGCTGCTTCGGATACCAGGGCCGGGATTACCGCTTCGCGGCACAGGAACCCGGGCCGGTGGCGCGCAGCCTGTTCAAGGGCCTGACCGACATCCAGTACGGCCGGGCGGCCGATCCCTACGGCTGGACCCGCGTGGTGGAAGTCGCGGTGATACGCGGAAAGTCGGCCGCTGCCAGAGGCTGACTGGCGCAGTAGCCGCGGCGGATCAGAACTCGGCCAGCGCGGCGTCGACCGCCGCAATTGCGCTCCTGAAGCAGGACTGTTCGGCGTTGCTGCGCAGGGATTGCAGTTCGGCCTTCAGGCCCGGATCACGTTCGCCGCGACCGCAGCGTGCCAGCGCGCGGCCGCGCGCAATCACGAGGCCGGTCCAGGGCAGCGGCTCGCGCCGGGTGTAGTGTTCCAGCGCGGTTGCAAAGCGCTCGACTTCCTCCCATTCGCCCAGCGCCAGCGCGACTTCGATCGCGTTCTCGTAGAAGTGGAAGTAGTTGTGGCTGACGCATCCGGCCGCGAGCTGCTGTTCACCCAGGGCGAGCGCGCGCTTGCGGATCGCCGGATCCTCGTTCGCCAGCGCGATCGAACCCAGCACCCAGGGCCCGGAATAGCCCGGCCCGGTTTCCTCGACGATCGCATAGGCCTGGTCCAACAGGGTGCGCGCCTGGAGGGTGTCGCCTTCGGCGTGTTTGAGCATGCCCAGCACTAACAGGGCATCGGATTCGAAGCGTCGCGCCCCGAGGCGCCGGCTGAGTTCCAATCCGCGCTCGGCCGCGCTGCGGGCCTCTGCGTAGCGGCCTGCCTGGAAACAGGTCGAGGCGAGCACCAGACGCGCCAGCGCTTCGGCGCGCGGTTCGCCGAGCTGCATCGCGCGCTCCGCGGCCTCGTGGCAAAGCTCGCAGGTGCGTAGCGCGTCGCCGGTGTAGAACCGGGTCACGCCCAGCATCGGCATGTAGGTCAGTTCCAGGCGTTCGAGCCTGGCCTCGCGGGCGAGCGCGATGCAGCGCTCGAACAGGCCCTGCGCGGTGCGGATGCAGGCGCTCTGGAAATAGGCGTCACCCAGACCGCCCATGACCCGTGCCATGTCCGCCGGCGTGCCGACTTCCATTGCCAGCTTGCGCGCCTGCTCGTGCGCGGACAGACACGCTTCGATCTCGCCGCGCGGAAAGTGGATGTTTCCGCGCAAGGAGTGGACGTGCATCAGCGTGCGGCGGTCGTCGAGCTCGCGGGCAAGGCGTTCGGCATGTTCCAGGGCGGCGAGTGCGCGGTCGTAGCGGTCGAGGATGCGCAGGCCGGCGGCGGTACCGACCCAGGCGCGCAGCCGCTGGGCATCGTCCTGCGCCAGGTGCAGCGCTTCGCCGAAGGCCTGGACCGATTTCTCGGTTTCGCCATGGTCGCCCTGGATTTCTCCGCGCAGCAGCAGCAGGTCGCAGCGGCTGCGTTCGTCAGTCGCAAAGGCCATGGCCCGGGTGATCAGCGCCAGCGCATGTTCGCGGCGGTAGCTGGCGGCCTCGATCCGGGCGGCGCGCGCATAGGCGGCAGCGGCCTCGGCGCGCCCGGTGGCGGCGAGATGGTGAGCCTCGCGCTCGGGATCGCGGCTGGCGAACCAGCGCGCCGCGGCGGCATGCAGTTCCAGCCGGCGCGAGCGCAGCAGCGAGCCGTACACCGCTTCCTGGATCAGCGCGTGCGCAAAGCGGAAGCCGTCGGCATCGGGATTGAGAAGGCCCTGCTCCAGCGCCCGGCCCGGCGCATAGTCGGGTTCCTCCAGCAAGTGGCGCAAGGCGTCGAGCGCAAAGCGCTGGCCGAGTACCGCTGCCGCCTGCAGCGCCTGGCGCTCGCTGGTTTCGAGCCGGTCGAGCCGGGCCAGAATCAGGTTCTGCAGCGATCCCGGGACCGCGCTACCGGGATTGTTGCCGGCACGCAGCAACTGCTCGAGGAATAGTGGATTGCCTTCGGCGCGCTGCACGCAGTTGCGCGTGAATTCAGGATCTCGGGATCCATAGCGCGCCGCGAGCCGCAGAGCTTCGTCTTCGCTCAGCGGGCCGAGGTCGATGGTGGTGAGCGGACACCCGCCGCTGGCGTTACGCCAGGCCGCTGTCAGCGGATCGCCGTCGGTGCGCGTGGTCATGACCAGGATGATCCGCGACTGCCGTGCCGCCGCCGCGATCCAGCTCAGGTATTCGAGTGCGATCGCGTCCGCCCAATGGATGTCCTCGACCAGCAGCAGCAGCGGCTGGCGGGCGGCAAGCGCGGTGATCAGGCCGGCCAGCGCCGAACGCCTGCCGGACTGTCGCGGGCCGCTGCCGGCGGATTCGTCGGTTGTGCCGGCCTTGGCGGAGCGTGACAGGCCGGCGAGCTCGGCCAGAAAGTGGCTGGCTTCAGGCGTGATATGGCCATGGGCGGCGGCGCGGACCACCGCCTGTTCGATCTTTGCATTGTCGGCACGCAGGCCGGCGCCCAGCAGGCTGCAGAGCAACTGCGCTACCGGCGCTTCGCCACCGTACTCGAGCGCGTTGCCGCCGTGGGGCGCGAAGCCGAGCACACGGGCCTGGGCGCTGAATTCCTCGGTCAGGCTGCTCTTGCCGATGCCAGCGTCGCCGCGGATCAGTACCGCGCGGCCGAGGCCGGAACCCAGGCAGGCTTCGAGCATGCCGCCGAGCTGGCGACGCTCGACTTCGCGGCCGATGAAACGGCTGGGCCGCGCTACGCCGGGCCCGCGGTTCAGGCCGCGGATCCGCCAGAGTTGCAGCGGATGCAGGAGCGCATCGATCCGGGCATCAGGCAACGCTTCGGCGTGCAGGCGTTCGCCGATCGCTTCGCGCACGTCATTCGAGGCCCGGACCTCGCCGGCCGGCGCGCTTTCCATGATCCGCGCCGCTACGCTCACCGGGCCGCCGGTAAGCGCCAGTCCGCCGGCTTCGCGGGTCGCCAGCACCGGGCCATTGGCGATGCCGATGTGCACCTGCAATTGCCGGCCGGCGACATTGGCAATCTGCGGCACGCCGTCGCGGATCGCCAGCGCCGCCAGCACCGCACGTTCCGGGTCATTGCCGTGGGCGACCGGCACGCCGAACACCGCCATCACCCGGGCACCGATGTAGTTGGTGACGATGCCACCGTACTGGCGCACCCGGCCGCGCACCAGCTCTCGGTAGCGCAGAAGATAGTCATGCAGTTCTTCCGGATCGCCGGTGGCGACCAGCGGAGTGAAACCGGAGATGTCGGTCAGGAATACGGTGGCGTGGCGCAATTCCACCTGCGCATTGGCGCGCTCCTCGCCCGCGCGCCTGCGGATATCGGAATCCACGGATGCCGGTGGCGCCGGGTCCGGCGCTCCGGCTGCGTCGTCTTGCGCGTCGCCTGCCGGCGGTGGGGCACCCTGCTGTGCGTTGCTGTGACGAAACTGGTGGATCTCGCGATACACCTTCTCGGTTTCGGGTTCCGGGGGAACGCCCAGTTCCAGGCGCAGGATCTCGCGGCAGCGGCGGTACTGCTCCAGCGCCGCGGCGTGGCGGCCCTGGGCGGCATAGATGCGCATCACCGCGCGGTGGATGTCCTCGCGCACCGGGTCGAGCGCGAGCAGCCGCATGGCGGCGAACAGCGCGTTCGCCGCCGCGCCGTCCTGCTGCAGGTGCAGGTCGATCAGTGCGGAGAGGGCCTCGACCGCGAGCTGGCGCAGCCGCTCGCGCTCTCCGCGCAACCAGTCTTCGAACGCCGGCGCGCGCACGTCCAACCCATCGAGCAGATGGCCACGGTAGAGGTTGGCCGCTTGCTCAAGGCGCCGCACTTCTTCGGACAGCGCATGCCGGGACAGTTCCAGCGCATCGACATGCAGCCGCGTGGTATCGAGGCGGATGTTCTCGGTGTCGGCCTCGAGAAGGCCGTCGGATTCGGGCAGCGCCTTGCGAATTGCGCTCAGCGCCTGGCGCAGGCTGGTGCGCGCCTGGGCTTCGTCGGCTTCCTCCCACAACAGTGCCGCCAGGCGGTCGCGGGACTGCGGCCGGCCGGCCGAGAGCGCGAGATAGGCGAGCAGGGCGCGCGCCTTCTTCGGCGGCAGCGCGATCGGCGCACCCGCAGCGCTTTCGAGCTCGAAACCTCCCAGCAGACGCATGCTCAATTCGGACACGGGTTTCCTTTGGGAACCAGCTGGAGTTCGGGCGCCACAATGCCGGCGCCGGCACTTTCACACAATTTTCACAGCGGCCGGCACGCCGCAATCACGCGGCAACACCAGCATGCGCCCATCCCTGGCATGTTGCCGGCGGGACCCAAATGCAAGGAGACTATTTTATGGCACTAAAGGACAGCCGGGGCGTTCCGGTTTCGACTTCCCACCGCCTTTCGCTGGAACGTTACGAGGCTGCGGTGGAATTGCTGCACGGCTATTACGGCGACCCGTTGGCCGCAATCGACAAGGCGCTGGCGGAAGACCCTGCCTTCGTCATGGGTCATTGCCTGCGTGCCGGGATGATGCTGATGTCCAGCGAGCGCGGCGCCGAAGCGGGGTTGCGCGAAAGCGTGGAGGCGGCCCAGCGCCTGGCGTCCGGCGCCAATGCCAGGGAGCGCGCCCACATCGCCGCCGCCACGGCCTGGCTGGACGGCCAGTTCGAGCGGGCCAATCGCCTTTACGGAGAGATTCTGCTGGATTACCCGCGCGACACGCTGGCGCTGCAGATCGCACATGTGACGGATTTTTTCCACGGCCAGTCGTCGATGCTGCGCGATCGGGTGGCCCAGGTACTGCCGCACTGGGACCGCTCGGTACCGGGCTTCGGCTATGTGCTGGGCATGCATGCGTTCGGGCTCGAGGAAACCGCGCTCTACCATCAGGCCGAATTCACCGGCCGCCGGGCACTCGAATTCAATGCGCGCGATCCCTGGGCGGTGCATGCGGTTGCGCATGTGATGGAAATGCAGGGGCGCCTTGATGAGGGCATCACCTGGCTGCGTTCGCGGACGCGGGACTGGGCGCCGGACAACGGCTTTGCCTTCCACAACTGGTGGCACCTGGCGCTGTTTCATCTGGATCGGGGCGAAATTGACCGGGTGCTGGAGTTGTACGACAGTTCGATCCGGCGCGCCGGATCCGAAGTGGCGCTGGAAATGGTCGACGCCTCGGCGATGCTCTGGCGCCTGTACCTGCGCGGCGTGGATACCGGGGCGCGGGGGCGCGAACTGGCGGATGCCTGGGCGCCGCATGCGGAGGATGCCTACTACGCGTTCAACGATGCGCACGCAATGATGGCGTTCGTGTCCGACGGCCGCACGCTGGAGGTTCAACGCCTGCTGCGGGCGATGGAGAAGCGGGTCAGCAATGGCGGCACCAATGGCCGGATGACCTGGGAAGTGGGCCTGCCTCTGTGTCGCGCGCTGGATGCCTTCGGCCGCGGCGAGTATGCCGAGGTCATCGAGGTTTTGCTACCGTTGCGCCTGGTTGCAAATCGTTTCGGCGGCAGCAACGCGCAGCGCGACGTGATCAATCTGACTTTGATCGAGGCGGCGATGCGCGCACGGCGGGCGCCGCTCGCCCGCGCATTGATTGCAGAGCGCACTACCCTCAAGCCGGCGAGCCCGTTCAACTGGGCCCTGACCGGGCGCGTGCTCAGGCTGCTCGGAGATGATGAGGGCGCCGACAGCGCCGGGCGCCGCTCTGCATCGCTGAGTCACGTTGCGGTTGCGAATGCCAAGCTGGCGTCAGCCGCCTGAAAGCCCACCCCTTTCGAACTGGAGTACCTGAACATGTCATCGACCAAGCATTCCATTGTGATTCTGGCGGGCGCCGGCTTCGTGGCGGCAACGCTGCAGGGCAGCCGCCTGCCCGAAGAAGTTGTTCCCGACACCGCCGTGGTGGCCTGGCACGCAACGTCATCCGCGCACCGGCCGGGCCCTGGCTCCGACCGGGATGAAGACCCGCCGATCTGGGATGGCAACCGTCTTGCCTGATTCGGGGAAGTGCGGGTGCGGGGCGGCTATTCACGCTTTTTTGACGCTGCCAGTTACGGCAGTTTCACGTCCCGCGATAACAATGGCCGCGTCGAATCAAGGCACTGGAGGAAAATCATGATCAAGCCAACGAATCTCAACAACCGGACAGAGGCCAGCAACGATCCCGGTCCAGGGATGCCGGCAGATATCGCCAGCTTGCGGCCGGAGAGCGTGGTGCTGAGCAGCCGTTCACTGGGTTGGGAGGCGTTGAATTTCGAGCGCCGTGAAGTCGGCCCGTCGAGCCGCGATCTGCCGAATGGGGTCAGCGAGCACCTGGTGTTCGTCAGTCTGGGCGGCGGCCGGCTCACCCGCGAATCGGATGGGGAGGTCGTGCATCACGAGCTGACGCCCGGTTACGTCGCGGTGCTGCCGAGTGGCCATCCGGTGCGCTGGACGTGGAATTCGAACATCAACTTTTCGGTGCTGTCGCTGGATCCGGCCTTTGTCGAAGCGGTTGCCAAGTCAGCTTTCGGCCTGGCGCCCGAAGACGTGGAACTTACTTTTGCCGAGCGCCAGCAGGACCCGGCGATTGCCACGATGATCGGCGCGCTGGCGCGCGAGGCGGTTCGGGCCGATTCCGGCAGCCGGGTCTATGCCGAAGCATTAGGGAGAATCCTGGCGGTGCATTTGCTGCGCAACTATGCAAGGCATCCGGTGGATGCGCCGGCCGCCGCCGCGGGGGAAACACCGCGCGCGGTGTCGCGGGCGATTGCCTATATCCAGGAGAACTATGCGCGCGACGTCGGTCTTGCGGACATCGCCGAGGCTGCGCACATGAGTCCGTTCCACCTGACGCGCCTGTTCAAGCGCGCTACCGGGGTTGCGCCATACCATTACCTTATCCGGTTGCGCGTCAGCAGCGCCCGCGCGCTGCTGGCAGCAGGCGCGGGGCGGCGTTCCCTGGCGGATATTGCCTCTGCCGTGGGGTTCTCGGACCAGAGCCATCTGACTCGCCACTTCAAGCGCCTGCTTGGAGTTACGCCGGGACAGGTGATGAACGGCAGCGCGCCGATCCAGCCGTTGGCGGCCTGAGCCTGGTGGCTTGATCCGGCGCCGGATTGCGCTGGATCAAGTCCCCCGGTCCCGCATTGCGATTTGATGGATACTGTGCCTTGCAGAGGAGGTGTTCATCATGTTGTCAATCCAGGACTGCATTGCGTTTTCGGAGTTGAGCGAGGAGGAGATCCTGGCCATCGCGGAACACGAGCACATTCCGGAAATCGTCGCCGCCGAGATGGGGAACTACCTGGTGCACACTCCGGATGGCGAGGTGCGGGTGCGCGCGATCATCGTCGACGACATCCGTGAAGCACAGCGTTGCGAGAACCGCGAGCGGGCGCTCGCGCTCAAGCTGATTCTGAGGCATTACCTCGGCGAACATCCGGTGGCGGAGCAGCGCAGCAAGCCGCGCGCCTGAGTGCCTGCTTCAAGTTTGCCGCATCATTTTTTCTGCAGCCAGGGCAGCACGTGCTCTGAAAAGTACAGCGGCGTCTTGCCGCCCCAGACCTGGCTGCGCAAGATGCCTTCGCGGTCGATGATAAAAGCAGTGGGGGTGCGGTAGCGAGGCTCGAATCCACTTTCCTCAAGATCCGCCGCCATCACGCCCTGCAGTCCGTAAGTGCCGACCATGTTCTCGACCCGATGGCGGTCCTGCGGGCGGTCCACCCCGACCACGATGACTTCGAATCCTTCATCGCGGTGCTTCTCGTAGAAATCCTCGAGATTGCCGATTTCGTAAGCACAGTGCTTGCAGTAGCTGGAAAAGAAATTCACCAGCACCACTTTCCCGCGCATTTTCTGCAGGTCGAAGGGGTAACCGGAGAACAACGTGCCCCTGAGCGCGGGCGCCGGCTGGTCGATCTCCGGCCGGGCCCAGGCCGCCGCCGCGGACAGCAGCAAGACGGCAATCAAGAATTTCGCCAGTTTCATCGAGCCGCTTCCCATCGAGTCGGTTCCCATCGAATCAGCCCCCTTCGAAACAGCTCTCCATCGGAGCGGCTACACAGCGAGTCAGGTTGTGCGCTGCCGGAAGCATACCGGCAGGCTGGCACCAGTATACTTTGCCGACCAAAAATATCGAGGAGGGGCGGATCAATGGCAACCGAAAAGGGCATCACGGCGGACGAGCAGGTCGCGCGGATATTCGAGTGGCGGCGCGGCTTCAATACCATTTACCTGATCGACCTGGGCGTGAACCTGGGCCTGTTCCGGGCCCTGGCCGAAACTCCGGGTCAGGGTGCGGTCGATCTCGCCGGGCGCCTGGGTTTGCACGCGCCCTACGTCGAAGTCTGGTGCAGGACCGCCTATGGTCAGGCGTTGCTGGATGCCGACCAGCAGGGCCGCTACCGGCTGGCGCCGCACTTCGACACCATCCTGGCGAGCCCGACCCATCCGCGTTACCTCGGCGGCTACATTCGTCTTGGCACCGAGGTCGCAGCGGAAGATTTCCGCACCCTGCGTCAGGCATTCAGGTCGGCCGACGTGAAACCGTTCCAGGGTCGCGGCGCGCATTTCAACCAGGCGATCGCAGAATCCACCCAGGGCCTGCAGGTGGTGACCGCGAAGAAGATCCTGCCGGCACTGGCGGGGCTGGCCGAGCGGCTGGCGGCTGGCGGAGGCTTGCTGGAGATCGGCTGTGGCACCGGCAACTTCCTGCTGCAGGCGGCGAAAGCATTCCCGCAGGCGCGTTGCGCCGGGGTGGATATCGACGACGACAGCCTCGCGGTGGCGCGCGGCAAGATCAGGGATGCCGGCCTTGCCGACAGGGTCGCGGTGCACAAGGAAAAGGTGGACGACGCGGCCGGGGCCTTCGACGCGGTGGTGATGATCGAGGTGCTGCACGAGATCGCGCCGACCATTCGGCCGGTAGTGGTCAGCGCCGCGGCGCGCACCCTCAAACCCGGGGGCTGGATGGTGATCGTGGACGAGACTTATCCCTCGACGCTGGAGGAGGCGCGGCAGCCGGAGTTCCGCTTCCCGTTGCAGACCGGCTTTGAGGAAATGCTCTGGGGCAATGTGATCCCGACC
>LNFM01017409.1_pt1 | contig 13731 bp, 14 predicted proteins | sample 596031 | NCBI WGS metagenome assembly LNFM01 (sample SAMN04254537, study PRJNA301005) | activated carbon metagenome | isolation source: dual media filters at the Ann Arbor, Michigan drinking water treatment plant | place: USA: Ann Arbor
CGGAGCCGGAGCCGGCTCGATCGGGGTCCCGGGGGGCTGGGCCGCCTGCGCGGGTGCCTGCTGAACGACGGTGGTCTTGCCACCGAGCGCGCCGGAGAGGAAGAGCACGACGACGGTCGCCGTGACGGCGAGGAGCGAGACCGCGACCCAGACGACGGGCGAGGTCTGCTTCTGCGCGACCGGCATCATCAGGCCGTGGTCGAGGTCGCCGAGGTCCGTGGGCGAGACCTGGAGGCCGGCGGCGGCGGCGCGGGCGGCCGCGATGGCCTTCGCCGCCTTCGCCTCGGCGGCGCGGACGCGGGCCTCGGCTTCCGCCTCGGTGATCGTGTTCAGGCCCGAGACGGACTCGGCGCGCTGCGACTCGGCGCGCTGCGACTCGGCGCGCACCTGCTGCACCTGCACCTTGGCGCTGGCGAGCTCCTGCGCCATCTCCTGCGACTTGTCCTCGGCGGCGCGCATGCGCCCCATGGCCTTGTCGATCTGCTGCTTGAGCTCGCTGATGGTCGCGTCGTGGGCGGCGCTTCCCATCTGCGTGCCGGCCACGGCCGCGCGGGCCTCGGCCTCGGCGAGCTTGCCCTGTAGACCGTCGAGCTGGCGGCGGAGCGACTGCTCACGGGCCTCGCTCTCGCGCATCTGCGACTCGGCCTGCTTCCAGCGCTGAGCGTCCTGCTCCTTGCGCTTCTGGTCCTCTTCCTTGGCCTGCGCCTCCTGCGTGCCCCACTGCTCGACATCGACGAGCGTGGAGTTCGCCTTCGCGATGAACTCGTCGAGCGAGCTCTCCACGTTCGGTAGCACCGATGCGTTCTTCATCAGTGACGAGGTGCGGCTCCGGCGGTTGGTCGGCCCCGTGGGGACCGCGCCGTTGACCTTGATCGTGGACTTGTTGGTTTCGACAGCCATCAAATTTCCCCCGCGGAGACGTCGGACAGTAGCAGCGATCTGCCAGAAGCAAGCCCCGAAAGTACAGGGCTGAATTAGACGGCGAGCGCGGCGCGAGGCGACTTGCCCGGTAGGGGCAGGGTGGTCTTCTCAGATCGCGCAAGTTCGTGCTCGACCTCGACGATCTCGAGGTCATCATGGAAGGCACGCGCCTCGCGCTCCACGATCTCGCGAGCCAGGAAGCCCTCCTGGATCACGGTGTCGCCGATGCGGCGGCGGTGCGAAGCGCTCCAGTGCGCGGCCAGCGCCGCGAGCCACTGCTCCTCGGTGATGAGGGCCCGATCCCGCAGGAACTCGCCGAACCGAACAGGCTCGAGCGTGGCCGGGGCCGGAGTGTCACTGAGGGTAGAGCCTAGGCGAGCCATCGGGAGCGCCCGGACATTACGGATGGGTAGGCAGCTTGTCTACCTGAATTTTTTCCCCTAATACCGCACCCATGAAGCGGCGCGGTGCACGCGGTCTCCCCATCGTGCGCAAGAACACCGTGCGCCTCCCCTTCGAAGTCGCCCAGCGCGTGCGCACCGGCCACCCGTGGGTGTACCGCGAGGCGCTCGGTCCGCGCCCCATGTCGCCCGAGCCGGGCACGCCGATCGATCTCGTCGACGACGAGGGCGAGTTCGTTGGACGCGGCCTCTACGACGCCGACTCCGTCATCGCGCTGCGGATCTTTGTCCGGAACGCGGACACGGCCATCGATGCCGACCTCGTTCACTCGCGGGTGAAGACGGCCATCGCCCTCCGGAAGCGCCTCCTCGACTTCGACAAGCTCGGCGGCATGCGCCTCATCAACGCCGAGAGCGACGGGCTTCCCGCGATCGTCGTCGAGCGTTACGGCGACTACCTCGTCACGCAGCTGTACTCGTCGGCCGTGGCCGGCCTGCGCGACGCGCTCTACGACGCCCTCGAAGCGGAGCTGAAGCCGATCGCGATCTACGAGCAGCGCCGCTACAAGTCGCTCGGCGGCGAGGCCCCGCGTCAGGCCGGCGCGGATCTCGTGCGCGGCCTCGCGGCGCCCGTCGAGCTCGAGGTCCCCGAGGATGATCTGAAGTTCATCGTCGACGTCACGTCGCCGCTCTCGACCGGCCTGTTCCAGGACCTGCGCGAAGGCCGCCGCGCGGTGCGCCAGTGGGCGAAGGGCCGCCGCGTCCTGAACCTGTTCTCGTACACCGGTGCGATCTCCGTCTATGCGCGTGCCGGCGGAGCCACCGAGGTCTGCGCGGTCGACGTCGCGGCGAAGGCTCACGCCCGGGCGCGTCGCAACTTCGCGGCCTCCGGCTTCGACCCCGAGTCGGCCGAGCACATCGTCGGTGACACCTTCAAGGTCCTCGCTCGGTTCGAGGAGCGGAGCCGCAAGTTCGACCTGGTCGCGCTCGATCCGCCGTCGTTCGCGAGCGCGGCGGCCCGCGGGGGCAAGCCGTGGAGCGCGATGCGCGACTACTCGGAGCTCATCACCGCGTCGCTGAACGTCCTCGCGCCGGGCGGGCTCCTCGTCGCCGCGTCATCGACGCACAAGATGAGCGCCTCGGAGTTCGAGCTCGCCCTCTCCGACGGGGCGCACGCGGCGCAGACGCGGCTGCAGATCGTCGATCGCCGGCCGCTGCCGCCCGACTTCCCCGTCATCCCGGGCTTCCCCGAGGCGAGCTACCTGAAGTTCGTCGTCGCCGTGCGCGGCTAGGGGGCCTGTCCCTGCAGCCTGGACGCTCAGCGATCGCACATCTTCGCGAGCATCGCGACGCTGAGCGGCTCGCTCGATTCGCCGCCGGTAACGGCGCGGCATGGGGGCTTAGCGGCGCTTCAGCTGATCGACCGGAACGTCGGGGGCGCCCGGCATCGGCGTGAGCGTGTCGATCTCGTAGCGAGCGGCAGCATGCTCGCGGGCCGTCGAGCGCGGATCGGTCAGCGTCGCGCAGGCCATCGCGAGCGCGGGCAGCGCGATGCCCGGATCGACGCGCGGCGGCACCTGCGCCACCAGCCCGACGATGGCGTGGATCGACTGCGCGAGCGCCTGGGCCGCCGGCGGGGCGACCACCCGCACGAGCGCGGTCTGGAGCTCGGCCACGACGCCGCTGTCGAGCTCCGGCGCCTCGCGGACCAGGCGCGTGATCGCGACCTCGATGTCGTTCACGTCTCGTCGTGGTCAGTGGGGTCGTGCTCGTGCGCGGCCTTCGCCATCGCCTCGAGGGAGCGCTGCTTCAAGAACTCGAGGAAGGCGATCGCCGTCGGCAGCTCGATCGCGGGGATGGTCTCGATCAGGTCGCGGGCCTGGCGGCGCAGCGCCTCGCCCGGCGCCTCGGTGCCGTGCACGACGGGACGACCGACCGCGGGTAGCTCCTGAGGGGCGTCGACCTGGCCCCAGGGGGGCGGGTTGGTCGTCGCGATCTCGTGCTGCTCGAGCCAGTTCTGGATGTGCCAGTGCAGGAGGTCCGCGCGGTACGAGAACCACCGCTCGCGCTCGGCGGGGTAGGCGAGGAGCACGTCCTTGAAGCGGCGGAACGCACCCTTGCCGTCGATGGAGATGATGAGGCGCTCGCGCAGCGGCTCGTCGACCACGGAGCCAACAAAGCGCTCCATCCAGCGGTATTGCTCGCGCGACGAGGCGGGCTCGATGCGAAGGAAGTTGCGGATGTTCTCGGAGACCGATTGGCGATTGATGGTCGCCTCGGGATCCCCCGTCGTGATGGTCAGGATCCGGCCGGTGGTGAGGTCCAGGTAGCTGTCGGTGTCGGGCGAATTCCGCTCGACCGCGATCTCGAGGGCGTCCCAGTCCAGCTCGATTTTCACAGGTCCGCGCGGAGCGGACGCAGATGCAGTCGGACGAACAGCCATAAGTTAAGGACTCCGTGGGTTTGTCGGCCACTTGCCGGTGGCTCGACCCCCTGAGACACACGCTATCGGGGTTCAGGCGCTCTGGCAAGCGCTGGACTTGACAGGCGCCGGCAACCGAGTAAGTTCCGCGGTCCATGGCTCGCGTTACCGTCGAAGATTGCCTCGACAAGGTCCCGAATCGCTTCGCGCTGGTTGTGCTCGCCGCCGAGCGGGCTCGCCAGCTCTCGCGTGGGGCCTCGGCCGGCGTCGACTGCGACAACAAGCCCGCCGTCACCGCGCTGCGCGAGATCGCCGCCGGTCTCGTCACGTTCCGCGAAGACGTTCGCAACACGGTGACCGAGTTCATCGTCGAGCGCCGCAAGGCCGGCTTCATGTGAGTCGCGGGGCGCCTGGTACGGGCGCCCCATGCTCGTGAGCCGCATGCTTGCGAGCTGCACCGCCGAATGGCCGTGCGATTACGTCGAAAACTGGCCCCGTTCGCGCGTCGTCTCGATGATGACGGCGTGAACCGGGACTCTGATCGGCTGCACCGCGTGCTCGCTCGTGGCGAGCTCGTCCGCCTCGTCTATCGACTGGGGCGTCATGAAGCGAGTGGCGTGCTCACGTTCGCCGCGCGGTCGCTTGCCCGTTCGCGGGCCGAGACCTTCGTGCTTCGTCGTGGCCACGCGATCGTCAGCGATGGCGACCTCCAGAAGAAGCTCCTGATCTCGCGGCTCGTCCGGCTCGCGGGGCAGGAGGACCTCGTCGCGACCTTCGAGGGGGGCGCCGCGCCGTACCCGCCGGGGGCGCAGCACCAGGTCGATCTCGCCCGCTGGGCCCGCGAGCATCTCGAAGCGCAGGTCGACAGCGCGCTCGCCGACAACCTGGTTCGTCAGCTCAGCGGGATGCGCCTCGCGATGCGGCAGGAGCTCGCGCCGCGCGCCGTCGACGAAGCGGATCGCCGCATGATGACGGCGATGGGGCAGCCGCGTCGCCTCGACCAGATCTGGCCGCTCGCGCGCACGCCGCGCTTTCGCCTGCTGTCGTTCCTGCACTTCCTCCGCGCGGTGGATGCGCTCGCGGTCGAAGGCGTCGTGGCCGAAGCCAGCGGTCCGCACTACACGATCGATGCGCGCCGGGCGGCCGCGCTGCGCATGCTGGGCGTCGACACGAGCGCCGACCTCGACACGGTGAAGCGCGCGTACCGCCGGATCGCCCGCACGCTGCACCCCGACCTGCAGCCCCAGGCCGATGATCTGCATCGCCGCGAGCTCGAGCGGAAGTTCGCCGAGGTCACCGCCGCGTACGAGACACTGCTCTAGGCTCGCTAACGCGGGGGCGGGGCGTACACGAAGCCGTCGACATCGAAGGGCGCGGGCGGCTTCGGCCAGCCATCGCGGGCCCACAAGTATGCGGTGTACGCGCTGAGCACCGCGTCGAAGCAATGGTCATTCTGGAGCACGTCCTCGCGGGCCATCCGGCTCTGCGGGGCGAACGTCAGGTCCGCGAGGCGCTCGAGCACGACGGCCCGCGTGCGCCAGGGATCCGCGTCGCGCTTGTAGCCGCGGGCCGTCCGCACGTCGAACAGCGCCCCGATCGTCGCCTGCGGCGAGACCTCGATGAGGTTCTCGTGCTGTTCGAAGCCGATGGCCCGCAGGCGCCGGCGCAACTGCTGGGCGCGGGCCGCGACCGTGCCCGAGGCCGCACCGAGCGCGGCGAGGGGCAGGAGGCCGCGCCGGTACGTCATGTCGACGTCCGTCATCCGGTGCGTGTAGGGCGCGAGGCGGGCCTGGGCGGCCGCGGGGCCCGAGCCCAGGCTGCGAACCCGTGCGCCGGCGGCGAGCTCCTTCACGCCCACCCGCACCAGCGCGCGGCCGTCCGTCCGCAGCCATTCGACGGCGGGATCGATGCAGGCCTCCACCCCCGGACAGGCCGGCAGGACGCAGCGACCGCACGCGGGCTGGGTGAGCGGCGCATCGATGGCGACCGCGACCGAGCCCGGTTCAGTCAGCGCCGAGGACAGTCGCTGCACGAGCGAGTCGTCGGTCCACGGCTGGCCCGGCGCGCGGGTTGCGACCTCGTAGACCTCCGCCGCCCCGGTGCGTCCGATCCTCAGCTCTGCGATCGCGGTTGTCTTCCCGCGCCCACCCCCGAGGTCGACCCCGATGAACCGTGTGAAGGACCGCTGCACGCGTTTGACCTCTCGGTTGTACCACGCGCCTGGGGCAAAGCGCCCCGAGCGATCGACTGCTGAACGTAAAATTGCGTTGCTGCGGTGGCATTTGGAGCGACCACGTGGGATTGATGGCCCGCCCTGTAAGGGCTGCGGTCCGGCGGCGTTCTTCCACGTCCCCCGGACTCTCTCGTGCTCGCTTCCCTCCTTTCTCCTGCGACTAGCCTCCCCGCCATGGACCGCGTTGCCACCTTCAAGAGCTTCATCGAACGCTCCCCGAAGGACCCGTTCCCCCGGTACGGCCTGGCCATGGAGCTGAAGGGGCAGGGCCGGCTCACGGAGGCACGCGCCGCGTTCGCCGAGCTTGTGGAGTCCTTTCCCGACTACGTCCCGACCTACCTGATGGCCGGCGGCACCCTCGCGGCCCTCGGGCAGCGCGACGAGGCCGCGGCCACCTATCGCACGGGCATCGAGGTCGCCGGGCGGCGTGGTGATCACCACGCGCGCGGCGAGCTCGAGACCGCGCTCGCGGAGCTTGGCTCCGTCTAATCGTGTTCAGCGCCGATGTTCGGCGCGGCGTCACTCAACTCACTCAGAAGGTATTCCCATGAAGAAGATGTTCATTGCTGCGTTTGCGGTCGCCGCGCTGTTCACGGCGTGCAAGAAGGACAACGGCGCGGGCACCACCCCGGGCACGACCACCACGACGGAGACGTCGACGGAGACCGAGACGACGACCACCACGACCGAGCCGGCCGGTGGCACGACGTACGGTGGCGACGCCTACGGCGGCGCGGGCGGCATGTAATTCCCATCCCGTGCGCCTGGCGCACGGGGCGTTCCTGTTCCAGCAACCCCACAACTCGACACACACCAGAGGACTAATCCTATGAAGAAGCTCTTTGCAGTTGCGATTCTCGCCGCGGCCCTCGCCGCGTGCGGTGGCAAGAAGACCGAGACCACGACCGTCAACACGACCGAAGGTTCGGGCGATGCGGGCTCCGCTGATGCGGGCTCGGCCGACGCGGGCTCGGGCATGGAAGGCGACCCGGCTGCCGATCCGGCCGCCGAGGGCGGCGAGGGTGGCGCCGAGGGCGGCGGCATGTAAGCCGCTGGACTGCCCGCCAGCAGGGGCAGTCATCACAACGCGTCGGCTCTGTGCCGGCGCGTTTGTGTTTTCGGCGTACTTCGGTCAAATAGAGCGCGCCATCTGCCGGGATGGAGAAATGGTAGACTCGGGGGTCTCAAAAGCCCCTTCCCCTTAAAGGAGTGTCGGTTCGAGTCCGACTCCCGGCACCCATCGCGGTTGGACCCCGCCCGAACCGCCGGCGGCGGCATGCGGAGCGCGGTGTGCCACAGTGAAGGGATGAGCGTCTTCTGCTGCGTCGAGTGCCGGCTGTTGCAGCCGCCGACCACGCAGTGTGTGGAGTGCGCGGCGGGCATGACGGCGCCCGTGGAGCTCGTGCGCGAGCTGCTCTACTACCGGGACACGAAGCTGCTCCGGGGTCGCGACTGGAGCCTCATCACCGCGTTCATCGCGGGCAGCTCGATCGCGATGCCGGTGCTCGCGCCGGTGGCGATCGGTAGTGCGATCGCGCTGGGGGTGCACAAGCTCGTGCTCTGGCGGAAGAAGCGAGCGGTCGCGGGCGTGACGTTGCCTCCGCTCACCGCCGCCGAGGGGGCGACCACGCTCTACGGCGTCGCGCGCAAGTTTCGCGGGACGGTGAGCTCGCTCGTCGGTACGGGGCCCGTGCTCGTCGAGCACGCGGCGGTGAAGGACAAGCGAGGCGCGGTCCTCCTGCGGCGTTCGGAGTCGGCGCCGTTTCTGCTCGAGGTGGAGGGGGCGGCGCCGGTGCTCGTTACGGGCGTGACCCGCGTGACGAGCGCGAGCGTACCCGCGCGGATCCAGGTCGCGCGCGGCGACGAACGCCTCGGCCGCATGGGCGTCCCGGCGGACTTCGCGATCGCGGGCAACCTCGAGGTCGCGTCGGTCGCCCCGGATGGGCCGGTGCTCGCGGTGACGGGGGTGCTCGAGGACGAGGCCGTCGCCGAGCTGGCGTTTCATCGCGATGGGGGCCAGGCGCGGGTGATGCGTGGCCGCGCGGGCTCGCCGGTCCTCGTCTCGGATCGCCGGCTCATCGCCGCGGCGCTCTGAGCGAACCGATCAGGCGAGGCGCGCGGCGACTTCGTCCCGGAGGGCCTGGGCGACAGCCTTCGACCCGGCGCTACCGCCGAGGTCGGACGTCAGCGGCTCGCCACGCGCGACGAGCGTGGCGGCGGCGGCCTCGACGGCGGTATGCGCGCGCAGCAGGCGCTCGTCGCCGTGGAGCACTCGCCGGTGGCGAGGAGCATGGCGAGCGGGTTCGCCTTGTCCTTGCCGGCGAGCGGCGGGGCGGAGCCATGGATGGGCTCGAACATCGCGCGGTCATCGCCGACGTTGCAGCCGACAGCCATGCCCATGCCGCCCTGCAGGACGCTCGCGAGGTCGGTGAGGATGTCCCCGAACATGTTGGTGGTGACGCAGACGTCGTACTTCTCGGGCTGGGTGAGTACGAACATCGCGAAGGAGTCGACGATCGCGACGTCCTTCTCGACGTCGGGGAAGCGCGCCGCGACCTCGTTGTACACGTCGAGGAAGAAGCGGCATCCCGTGAGCACGTTGTGCTTCACGATGCAGGTCACGCGCGGCGATCTCATCCCGGCACGCGGCGTGCCGGCGCGCTCGCGGGCGATCTCGAAGGCCTTCGTGATGACGCGCTCTGACGCCCGACGGGTGATGACGCGGAGGTCGGTGGCGCGGTCCGCGCTGCGCTCGCCGATGCCCGAGTAGAGGCCCTCCGTGTTTTCGCGAATGATGACCATGTCGACCGTCTCCGGCGTCCACACCTCGCGGAACTTGCCGGAGAGCCCGTGCTTCGTTCCGGGTAGGCACTTCACGGGACGGATGTTCGCGTAGAGATCGAGCTTGATCCGGTTGCCGATGACGGGCGACCAGCCGGCCATCTGCCGCTTGCCGTTCACGTCGAAGGAGACGGGCTGGCCGTCGGGGCCGTTCCACCCGACCGCGCCAAGCAGGATGGCATCGGCAGCGGCGCACTTCTCCTCGGAGCCTTCGGGCCAGTCGCGTGCGCCGTGCTCGAGGAAGAACTTGCCGCCACATGGAATCTCGTCGAGTCCGAAGGTGACGCCAGTCCGCGCCGCGACCAGATCGACGAGGGACCGCGCCTCTGCGATCACCTCGGCCCCGATCCCATCGCCCGGGAGAAGTACGAGCTCGTACCGCGACTTCATCGGGGCGTACCGTAGCAGCCCGGCCCCATGCGTTTCGATGCGATGCCTCCGAGAAGTGCGAGCCGGGGGAATGGCGCGTGACCTCCCTCGCGGGACCCTGCCGGCAAGGACCGGGCAGCGCATGGCGCCGCGCTCGGTCGTTCGTGGCGCCGAGTCGCTGGTGTAGGCTCCGGCCATGACGTCGCGCGAGGACTGGCAGCGTCGGCTCGGGCCGCTCTATGGCGGTGCGGTCGCGCTCGTGAGCTCCACGCCCTGGCGCTGGCCGAGCGAGGTCGCGGACGACACGCGCTCCCCCGCGTGGATCGTCATCATGGGGCTGCCGATCGGCCTCGTGAGCTGGGCCGTCGCGCTCGGCGCGCGCGCCGCCGGGCTGCACTACATCATCGCGGCGCTGCTGGGGCTCGCGATGTTGACCGTCGCATCGGCGGCCTTGATCGAGCGCGGACTTGGCGAGCAGATCGATCGCTGGACCGGCACGACCGGGTCGCCCGCGACGACCGTGGCGCTCGTGTTCGTGACGATGTTGCGCGCCGTCGCGATCGCCGTGGTCGAGCCGCGCGACTGGTTGCCCGTGTTCCTCGCGACGGCGCTCGCCGGGCGCTGGGCCGCCGTGTTCCTGCAGGCCCTCGGCGATGCGATCGATGTCGACGAGAGCAGTCGCTCGCTGGTCGCCATCCCCGCACCGGCGTGGCTGGTCGGCGCGATCAGCATCGCGGTGGCGGTCGTCATCGTGCTCGCCCTGGGGAAAGCCGGCATCCTCGCCATCGCGTTGATCGCGCTCGCCGCGTTCATGCTCGGCCTGTCCGCGCAGCGGCGCGAGGGCGGCCTGTCGGCGCCGGTCGTGGCGGTCGCGGCGGCGCTGGGCGAGCTGGTGGTGCTGCTCGTCGCGACCATCCACTAGCCATGCGACGGATCACGGCGCTCGTCCTGGTCGCGGTCGGTTGTGGAGGCGACCACCCGCTGGCGCCCGACGCGCCGCTCGATGCGGCGAGCTCCGTGGATGCCGGCGTCACCACCGAGCAGTGTGCGTACGAGCCCATGCCGGCGACGGCAGGGGCGGGGGGCACCGTCGAGGCGGGCGCGCTACGCGCCGGCGCGGCCGAGCAGATCCTGCCAATCCCGGTTGGCACCGCGCTCGGCGGCTATACCGGCCGCGCCGCGTTCTTCGGGGGCGGCTCGCCGGTCGATTCACGCGAGGTCGCGATCTCCGGGTCGTTCGCCGCGTCGATCGGTGTCACCGCGGCGCCGCGCGTGAAGGTCCTCGCGCTGGCCGCGGGCGGCGAGACCGTCGTCATCGTCAAGCTCGACGTGATCTTCGTGTACGAGGGCATGGTGGCCGAGCTCGAGGCGCGGCTCGGGCCCGCCTTCGCGGGCAAGGTCCTCGTGGCCGCCTCGCATAGCCACTCGGCCTGGGCCCAGCACACGGGGCACGGCCCCTTGCAGCTCGGCGCGGGGGCCCACCGCGAGATCGTGTCCGTCCGCATGCTCGATGCGATGGTCGCGACGGCCGAGACCGCACTCGCGCGGCTCGAGCCGGCGCAGCTGGGGCTCCACACCTCGCAGACGTTCGACGCCGAGGACGCGATCAATCGTGACCGCCGATCGGTCAACGATGCGCTGCCCGGCGGCAACCGAGGGGACGATCACCTCGCACTCCTGCGGGTGGATCGCACCGACGGCACACCGATCGCGATCGTCCCGATCTTTGGCGAGCATCCGACCCTGAACGGCGAGGACAATGCGCTCGCTTCGAGCGATGCCACCGGCGCGCTCGAACGACTGTGGCAGGAACAGTTCGACGCGCCCGTTGTTGTCATGCACCTGCAGAGCGCGGGCGGCGACAGCACGGCGGTGGGCCACGGCGGCATCGACTGCGCGACGCGTCCGGTTCCCGGGGAGCCGTGCTTCGAGTGGACCTCCGAAGAGGGCCATGCCCGCGCGGCGCTACCGACCTTGCAGGCCGCATGGGAGGCCGCCGGGGCGGCGATGCTCGGGGCGCTCGAGCTCGAGATGGTCACGCGCTCGATCGAGCTCGGGCCCGATCCGGCGACGTTTGCCATCCGGGGCGGGGCGCTCGCGTACGCGCCGTGGGATGGCGTGACCCCCGCCGACGGCGTGGTGAACACGGACGGCGCGCTCCGCTCACCGATCGACGAATTCAACGCGCCGGTCGGCGCCGCGTTGTGCGAGGGGCCGAGCGCGATGTTCCCGCCAGCCATGATCCCGGGCACGGACGGCATCGTCCCGTACGGCTCGTGTCTCCGCTTCGACGAGGCCGCGCCCTTGATCGAGAACCTGTTCGACATCGCGGTCGCCGTCGATGCGACGCACCCGGTGTGCGAGACCACGCGCACCACGATCTCCGCGCTCCACATCGGCCCGCTCGTCCTCGCCACCTTGCCGGGCGAGGTGACGATCCTGATCGCCGACCTCGTTCGCGAGCGCACGGGCAGCACCGCCACCGCCCCCGTCATTCCCCTCGGCTACGCGCAGGGTCACGTCGGTTACCTGCTGCGCCCCGAGGACTGGGTGCTCGGCGGCTACGAGCCGAGCGTCACGTTCTGGGGGCCCCTCGAAGCCGAGTCGATCGTCGAGCGCCTCGCGGAGCTCGTCCCCCTCGCGCGGTCTCCAGCACGTGAGGACGCCACGGTCGGCGGCACCACGCGCGTGGCCCCTCTGCGTCCCGACGACGACCTCGAGCGCGACGATCCGGCGCCGGGCGCGGGCACCGTCCCCGCTGTCGTCCCGGCGGAGACGTGGGCGCGGACCGGCCGGCCGGTGGTGGCGGAGCCCGCGCCCATGATCCCGCGCGTCGCCGGTCTCGCCACGTTCACGTTCATCGGTGACGACCCGCTCGTCCGTACGCCGCGCGTGATCCTCGAACGCGAGGTCACGGCCGGGTTCGAGCCTGCCCGCCGACGAAGTGGTGCGGTCGTCGAGGACGGCGAGCTGGTCGTCGCGTACACCCCGGTCCCGTTGCAGCGCATGCCCGGCGTCGCGCAGACCCACGTCTGGACCGTCGAATGGCAGGCCGTACCGTGGGTCGGGATGCCCGACCACGACGGCCTCGGCGAGCGCGCGAACCTCCCGCTCGGGCGGTACCGGTTCGCCGTCACCGGCGACGGCTGGACCCTCACCAGCGCGGCGTTCGAGGTCGTGGCCGGCGGCACGCGGGTTGACTCCGTCGTGCGCGGCGGTGGCTCGATCACGGGCCGGCTCGCACTCCATGCGCCGCTCGGCTGGCGACTCCTCGATCAGGCGCTCCCCTCGAATCAACCCGTGCCGGTGCGCACGCAGCCCATCACGGTCGAGCTCGTCGACGCGAGCGGAACGGTCGTCGCCACACGCGCTGGGTCGACCGACGCCAACGGGACGTTCACCGTCGCCGATGCGACGGAGGCCACGGACATCCAGGTGATCGACAGCCATGGCAATGCGGCGCGCGCCGCGCTGCCGTGAGCCAACGACACGGGCCTACACCGGCGGTCCCGCGACACGCAGCGCTGCGTCCGCCTGCCCACGCCGATCTGGAACTGGCGGAAACCCCAGGGGAACCGGGACGGTCCTGCCGTTGCACTGAGAGTGGCGCATGCGGACTTCGCTACTCGCGCTCGGTGGCCTCGTTGGTGTCGGAACGTATCTCGTCAGCGGTGACGCGCCCGCAGCGCCGGCCGCCCCCATCCAGGCGCGGGCCAAGGCGCCTGCGCGGGTCGTGATCCCGACGGCGCCGCCGAGCTTGCCGTCCCCGTCCACCGTCGCGCCGGTCCTCGAGGCGGTCGCGTTCGAAGCGAGCGACGAGATGATGCTCGAGGTGCACGGCCTCGCGCCGTTCGAGGACGAGAGCGAGTTCGCGATGGTGTTCACCGCGGGCGGTGAGCTCTGGATGCGGATCGCCGAGGAGGCGGACAGCGTGGTGGGCGGCCGGAAGAAGTTCTACGAGGGGGAGATGAACTCCGTGATCGCGCCCGTGTCGCTCGCGGCCGTACCCGCGGCGCTGCGTCACTTCGATCGCATGACCGTGCTCGTCAACGGCACCTGCGTGGCGAGGGTGGATGGCTTCGCGAAGATCGCGCAGGCCGGCGGCGACGCGGGCGAGGGCCTCTTCGACGACGAAGGCAACTTCCTCGGCGCCGAGGAGTGGACGGCCGAGAAGGTCGAGCGGGATGGCTACGTCCTCGCCGCGCGCCTCGAGGGCGACTGCGCTGGCACCTGGGCGCGTTCGACGCAGCATGCCCCGGCGGTCCTCGCGGACGCCGTCGACGACCCCGCGTTGATCGCGCTCGCGACGAAGCAGATCCTCGCCGACGACAAGGCCGCCCATCAGATCGAGTGGGCCGCGCAGGGCGGCGAGGGCCCGTGGCAGGACGCGGTCGAGGTCTCGGTCCGCTCGTTCCAGCACCCGGGCACCGGCGAGATCTGGATCTTCGCGTCGGCCACGAAGGAGGGCTACTGCGGCGATCCCGCGTTGAACGTGAATACGGTGTATCGCCTCGGCGACACGCACGACGCGCTCACCCGCGTCG
>LNFM01009813.1_pt1 | contig 13729 bp, 26 predicted proteins | sample 596031 | NCBI WGS metagenome assembly LNFM01 (sample SAMN04254537, study PRJNA301005) | activated carbon metagenome | isolation source: dual media filters at the Ann Arbor, Michigan drinking water treatment plant | place: USA: Ann Arbor
GCGAAGCCACGTCATCCGTGGCTGGCTCGGATGCGGTGTTCGGGCGTGTCTACAACGAAGCGCTAGTGCACCAGCTGGTGACCGCCTACATGGCGAACGCACGCAGCGGCACGCGTGCACAAAAGGCTCGCAGCGACATCAACAAGAGCACTGCGAAGCCCTGGCGGCAAAAAGGGACCGGCCGTGCCCGCGCCGGTATGGCTTCGAGCCCCATCTGGCGTGGAGGCGGCAGAGTTTTTCCGTCAAGCCCGGATGAGAACTTCGCGCACAAGGTGAACCGGAAGGTTTATCGTGCTGGAATCGCCACGATCTTCTCGCAACTTGTTCGCGAAGGTCGACTCAAGGTGGTCGAGTCGCTGGCTCTGGAGGCTCCGAAGACCAAGTTGCTCGCATCGAAGCTGAAGGACATGGGTTTCGACCGCGTTCTCATCGTGACGGATACCGTCGACGAGAACCTGTACCTGTCGTCCCGGAATCTGGTGAACGTGCATGTCGTTGGCGTTCATCAGGCTGATCCGGTCAGTCTCGTAGGATTTCCCCACGTGCTCGTGACGCGGGGGGCGCTTGCCAAGATCGAGGAGGCCTACGCATGAGCGAAGCCAAGTCTATGAGCGTCGGCCGTCAGCAGCGGTTGATGCAGGTTCTGATCGGACCAGCGATCTCGGAAAAGAGCACGATGGTCGGCGACAAGCATAATCAGATCGTATTTCGTGTCGAGTCCACCGCAACGAAGCACGACGTTAAGGATGCCGTCGAGCTGATGTTCAAGGTCGAGGTCGACGGTGTTCAAGTCCTGAACGTCAAGGGCAAGGAAAAGCGCTCCGGCCGATTTATCGGTCGCCGCAGTGGCTGGAAAAAGGCGTATGTAAGCCTCAAGGCCGGTCAGGAGATCAATTTCGCCGAAGGCGGGGAGGCCAAGTAATGGCTCTGGTCAAGGTCAAGCCGACGTCTCCGGGGCGCCGTTCTCTTGTAAAGGTCGTCAATCGCGAACTTTATAAGGGCAAGCCGTACGCCCCGCTGCTCGAAAGCAAAAGCAAGCGCGCCGGCCGCAACAATAGCGGACACATCACGATGCGCCATCAGGGCGGTGGTCACAAGCAACAGTATCGGATCATCGATTTCCGGCGCAACAAGGATGCGGTGCCGGCCAAGGTGGAGCGAATCGAATACGATCCGAACCGCAGTGCCAACATCGCACTGCTCTGCTACGCCGATGGCGAACGTCGGTACATCATCGCCCCGAAGGGAATTTCCGTCGGATCGCAGTTGGTCAGCGGCCCCGAAGCGCCCATCAAGGACGGCAACTGCATGCCGTTGCGCAACGTCCCCGTGGGAAGCACGATCCATTGTGTAGAGATGCTTCCCGGTAAGGGCGCGCAGATTGCCCGTTCGGCGGGAACTTCCGTCCAATTACTCGCGCGCGAAGGCAGCTACGCGCAGCTGCGGTTGCGATCCGGTGAGATTCGTCGCGCGCACATCGATTGCCGCGCCACGATCGGGGAAGTGGGCAACTCGGAGCACTCGCTTCGTTCCATCGGCAAGGCAGGCGCGAAACGTTGGCGCGGCATTCGCCCGACCGTTCGTGGCGTCGCGATGAACCCGATCGATCACCCGCACGGTGGTGGCGAGGGGCGCACGGCTTCAGCGCAACCCCAGGTCAGCCCGTGGGGCGTACTTTCGAAGGGCTACAAAACTCGCAAGAACAAGCGCACGGATTCCATGATCGTGCGGCGTCGGAACAGCAACAAGGGATAATCCATGGCACGTTCAGTCAAGAAGGGTCCCTTCGTCGACCTGCACCTGTTGAAGAAGGTGGATACCACGCGGGCGTCGGGCGACAAGCGGCCGATCAAAACCTGGTCGCGGCGTTCAACGATACTGCCCGACTTCGTCGGGTTGACGATCGCGGTCCACAACGGCAAGCAGCATATTCCCGTTTACGTCAGCGAAAACATGGTGGGCCACAAGCTCGGCGAGTTTTCTCATACGAGGACGTTCAAGGGCCACTCTCGCGCTGGTGGAGCGGACAAGAAGTCCGGTCCCGGCAGGAAGTAGGGGAAGCGAACAATGGAAACCACAGCCAAGCTGCGGGGCGTACGCCTGTCGGCCCAGAAGGGGCGCCTGGTGGCCGACCAAGTCCGAGGTTTGCGGGTCGACCGTGCCCTCAACGTGCTGCAGTTCAGCCCGAAGAAAGCCGCCGCGATCATACGCAAGGTGGTCGAATCGGCGATCGCAAACGCCGAGCACAACGACGGCGCGGACATCGACGAGTTGAAGATTACGAACATTCACGTCGAGCGAGGAACCTTCCTGCGTCGTTTTCAGGCGCGTGCGAAGGGTCGGGCCAACCGGATCATGAAGCCGACCTGTCACATTTTTGTGACGGTGGGCGACGGAAGGAAGTAAGCCATGGGTCAAAAAATTCATCCGACCGGGTTCCGGCTGGCTGTCAATCGTGCTTGGGCGTCGCGCTGGTATGCGAACAATCGCAACTTTGCATCGATGCTCAACGAAGACATCAAGGTGCGCGAGTACCTGAAGAAGAAACTGGCCCATGCAGCCGTCGGTCGTGTCGTAATTGAACGGCCCGCGAAGAACGCACGCATAACGGTGCATAGCGCGCGTCCTGGTGTCGTCATCGGAAAGAAGGGCGAGGACATCGAGGTCTTGCGCACTGAATTGCAGAAGATGCTGCGCGTTCCGGTGCACGTCAACATCGAAGAGATCCGAAAGCCGGAACTCGACGCGCAACTCATCGCCGATTCGATCGCGACGCAGTTGCAAAAGCGGATCATGTTCCGTCGTGCGATGAAGCGCGCCATTACGAATGCCATGCGCCTCGGTGCGCAAGGCATCAAGATCGCAAGTGCCGGTCGCTTGAATGGGATCGAAATCGCGCGCTCGGAATGGTATCGGGAGGGGCGAGTGCCTCTGCACACCTTGCGCGCGGACATCGACTACGGGTTTGCCGAAGCAAAGACCACCTACGGGGTTATCGGCATCAAGGTTTGGGTATTCAAGGGCGAGACGATCGGCAAGGGCGAACGCCCGGTCGGCCCCGCGGCTGGCGCGGACACGCCTGCCGAGGCGCCGGCGCCGCAGCGCCGCCCACGTAAGACGGGAGCGAAGCAGAATGTTGCAGCCATCTAGGCGGAAGTATCGCAAGGAGCAGAAGGGCCGCAACAAAGGCGTTGCGACCCGCGGCAACCGCGTCAGCTTTGGGGATTTCGGCCTCAAGGCCATCGGGCGCGGCCGCCTGACGGCGAGACAAATCGAGGCTGCGCGCCGTGCGATGACTCGCCATATCAAGCGCGGCGGTCGAATCTGGATTCGCATTTTCCCGGACAAGCCGATTTCCCAAAAGCCCGCTGAAGTGCGTATGGGCAACGGCAAGGGCAACCCGGAGTATTGGGTCGCTGAGATCCAGCCGGGCAAGGTGCTTTACGAGATGGACGGTGTGGACGAGGCGCTAGCACGCCAAGCGTTTACGCTTGCTGCGGCCAAGCTCCCGCTCCGCACGACCTTCGTCGTCCGTCAGCTCGGAGGTTAACGATGAATCCCAAGGAATTGCGGGCAAAGAGCCCTACCGATTTGCAGCAGGAACTCACCGACTTGCTGCGAGCACAGTTTAGTCTGCGCATGCAAAAGGCGACGCAGCAGCTGTCGAACAGCAGCCAGTTGCGTAAGGTGAGGCGAGATATTGCTCGAGTGCGCACCGTGCTCGGCGAGAAAGGATAGCGTCAATGAGCGAGGCCAAACGAGCGCGCACGCTGAGCGGACGCGTCGTAAGCGACAAGATGGACAAGACTGTCACCGTGCTCGTCGAACGCAAGGTGACGCACCCGATCTACGGCAAGATCGTCCGGCGCAGTCAGAAGTATCATGCGCACGACGAAACCAATCAGTGCCACACCGGCGATATCGTCATCATCCAGGAATGCCGTCCGCTGTCGCGCACAAAGGCCTGGACCGTTGCCGAGTTGGTGGAAAAAGCAAACAACGTCTGATTTTGGCGTTTACTTTTGAATTCCGCCCGGGCTATAATTCCGGGCTTCCTACACCCGCCCCAGCTTCTTGCCGGGGCGTCTGACCCGACGGGTTCCAATACTGGCCGCATGGCGGACCAAGTTGGAAAGTAGTACGAGAGAACGAATATGATCCAGATGCAATCCATGCTGGATGTCGCTGACAATACCGGTGCGCGTAGGGTTATGTGCATCAAGGTTCTCGGCGGCTCCAAGCGACGTTACGCGGGAATCGGCGACGTCATTAAAGTCAGCGTCAAGGACGCGGCCCCTCGTGGTCGAGTCAAGAAGGGCGAAGTCTATGACGCCGTCGTGGTGCGAACCGCTAAGGGTGTACGCCGACAGGATGGTTCCTTGGTGCGCTTCGACGGCAATGCGGCAGTGCTGCTCAACCAGAAGCTCGAGCCGATTGGCACGCGCATCTTCGGCCCGGTGACGCGCGAACTGCGTACCGAGCGATTCATGAAGATCGTTTCCCTCGCGCCTGAAGTACTGTAATCGGAGCCCACGCATGCGCAAGATCAAAAAAGGCGACGACGTCGTCGTCACGACGGGCAAGGATAAAGGCAAGCGCGGCACCGTACTGCGGGTTCTGGACGCCGAGTTCCTCCTGGTCGAAGGTGCCAACAAGGTCAAGAAACATCAGCGTCCGAATCCTATGAAGGGAATGACGGGCGGCATCATCGAGAAGGAAATGCCACTGCATGTTTCGAAGATTGCGATCTTCAATCCTCAAACACGCAAGGCCGATCGTGTCGGATTTCGCCAGCTCGAAGATGGACGTAAGGTCCGGTTCTTCAAGTCCAACGGCGAAGTGATCGACGCTTAGAGCGGATAGCGAGGCAGAAAAAGTCATGGCGCGTTTGCACGATCAGTATCGCGACACGGTGGTCAAGCAGCTAACCGAGCAGTTTGGCTACAAGTCGAACATGGAAGTCCCCCGTATCCAGAAGATCACGCTCAATATGGGCGTGGGTGAGGCGGTGGCCGACAAGAAGGTGATGGACCATGCCGTGGGCGATCTCACGAAGATTGCCGGGCAGAAGCCAGTGGTGACGAAGGCTCGCACGTCAATTGCGAGTTTCAAGATCCGGCAAGGGTACCCGGTCGGTTGCAAAGTCACCCTGCGCGGACGCCGGATGTACGAATTCCTGGATCGATTGGTCTCTATAGCGATTCCTCGTATCCGCGACTTTCGAGGAATTTCCGCCCGCTCGTTCGATGGCCGCGGGAATTTCAATATGGGCGTGCGTGAGCAGATTATTTTCCCCGAGATCGAGTACGACAAGATCGATGCGATCCGTGGGCTGAACATCACGATCACCACCACGGCCAAGAGCGACGAAGAAGCACGTGCGCTGCTCGCAGCGTTCCGCTTCCCCTTCCGGAACTGAGGTTAGTCATGGCGAAACTCTCACTTATCAATCGCGACCTGAAGCGTCGAGCGACCGTCCAGAAGTATGCGGCCAAGCGCGGCGAACTTCTCGCTGTGTTGAGCGATGTCCGGGCGACGGACGACGCGAAGAGCCAGGCACGCGAGAAGCTGCAGAAATTGCCGCGCGACGCGAGCCCGGTACGTATCCGCAACCGTTGTGCGCTGACGGGACGTCCTCGCGGTACGTTCCGCAAGTTCGGTCTCGCGCGCAACAAGCTGCGTGAAATTGCGATGCGGGGCGAGATACCCGGCGTCATCAAGGCTAGCTGGTAGGAGAATCTGGATGAGCATGAGTGATCCGATTGCGGACATGCTGACGCGGATACGCAATGCGCAACTTTCGGAGAAGCCATCCACGTCGATGGCCTCGTCGAAGGTGAAGGTCGCGATCGCAAAAGTATTGAAGGACGAAGGGTACATCGAAGACTTCAACGTGAATCAGGTTGAGGGCAAGGCGCAACTGGAAATCGGGTTGAAGTACTACGCCGGTCGTCCCGTGATCGAGAAGATCGAGCGCATCAGCCGACCCGGACTTCGCATCTATCGCCCGAGCAGATCCGTTCCCCGTGTAATGAACGGGTTGGGAATTGCGATCGTGTCGACGTCCAAAGGCGTCATGACGGATCGCAAGGCCCGTGGAATGGGAATAGGCGGCGAAGTGCTCTGTCTGGTGGCCTAAGGATAAGGGCGATAAAAAATGTCTAGAGTTGCGCGCAATCCCGTCAATCTGCCGAGCGGCGTCGAAGCGACGATCGGGAACGGGCAGGTATCGGTCAAGGGGCCCCTGGGCGCCTTGAGTCAGGCGATGTCGAACGATGTGAAGATCGAGCGCGTGGAGAACCGGCTCGAGTTCAGTCCGCTCGGTTCAAGCATAAAAGCGAATGCGATGTCGGGGACCATGCGGGCACTCGTTGCCAACATGGTACATGGTGTTTCGCGTGGATTCGAGCGTCGCCTGAATCTCGTTGGGGTCGGTTATCGAGCTCAAGCGCAAGGCGACAAGCTCAACCTCACGCTCGGCTTTTCTCACCCGGTTGTGCACGCGATGCCGAATGGCATCAAGGTCGAGACGCCGACGCAAACCGAGATTGTCATCAAGGGCATCGACAAGCAACAGGTCGGAGAAGTCGCCGCGCAGGTTCGCGCCTATCGCCGCCCCGAGCCGTATAAGGGTAAGGGGGTGCGGTATTCGGACGAGGTCATCGTGCTCAAGGAGACCAAGAAGAAGTAGTCGGAAAAGTGCGCACGTTGCGCGCGACACTGAGAAACTACTCCTTCGCGATATAACGCCATGCAAGACAAAAACCAATCCAGATTGCGCCGTGCACAGCAAACGCGGCGTCGAATCGCCCAACTGCGGGCAGTTCGGCTCACGGTGCACCGCACGAACTTTCATATCTACGCTCAGGTCATCGACGCTACGGGTGGCAAGGTGTTGGTGTCGGCATCAAGCGCCGAGAAGGAAGTTCGCGAGTCGTTGACGCGAGGCGGCAATGTGGCGGCAGCCGCAGAGGTGGGCAAGCGCATCGCGCAAAAAGCAAAGCAGCTCGGCATCGAGGCCCTTGCCTTCGATCGCTCCGGGTACAGGTATCACGGGCGTGTCAAGGCCTTGGCCGAAGCCGCGCGTGAAAACGGTCTGAAGTTCTAGCGGGACGCACACGATGGCGAAGGTTCAATCAAAGAATCGGGCACAGGGCGGCGAAGAACGCACCGATGGACTGCGCGAAAAGATGGTCGCGATCAATCGCGTAACCAAGGTAGTGAAGGGCGGCCGTGTACTCGGTTTTGCTGCGCTTACCGTGGTCGGCGATGGCGATGGCGGCATCGGCATGGGCAAGGGGAAGGCGCGAGAAGTCCCTGTCGCCGTGCAGAAAGCGATGGACGAAGCTCGTCGCAAGCTTTTCAAGGTTCCTCTCAAGAGCGGCACATTACATCACACGGTGATCGGGCGTCATGGAGCCTCGCGGGTGTTCATGCAGCCGGCGTCGGACGGGACAGGCATCATAGCCGGCGGTCCGATGCGGGCGATTTTCGAGGTCATGGGTGTGACCAACATTCTCGCCAAATGCACCGGGTCGACCAATCCATACAACGTGGTTCGTGCCACGCTTGCTGGCTTGGCCGCGCTGAACACGCCGTCCGAGATCGCGGCGAAGCGCGGCAAGACGGTCGAAGAAATTATGGGAGACCGATGACCATGGTTTCGAGCGAAGGCAAGAAAATCCGAGTCAAGTTGGTCAAGGGCCTGATGGGCACGAAGCAGACGCACCGCGCAACTGTTCGTGGCCTGGGCTTGCGTAGGCGCAACAGCACTTCGGAACTGACAGACACGCCCGCGGTACGGGGCATGATCAATCGCGTGTCGTATCTTCTTGAAGTCACCGAATCGGCCTGAAGCGGCCCTTGCCGAGTTTTCGGCGATCATCAGTCATCAGTACTACAAGCGAGTGATTCGATATGCAGCTTAATACCATCAAACCTGCCGCGGGCTCAAAAAAGGCGCGGAGGCGCGTCGGGCGAGGGATCGGCAGCGGCCTTGGCAAGACCGCCGGACGTGGCCACAAGGGTCAGAAATCCCGTGCGGGCGGCTTCCACAAGGTGGGATTCGAAGGCGGGCAGATGCCAATTCAGCGGCGTCTTCCCAAGCGTGGCTTCGTGTCCCTCACGAAGGGTTTGACGGCCGAAGTACGACTGTCGGATCTGCAGAGACTCGGCGCGGATGTTGTGGATATGGCCACGTTGCAGACGGCCGGTGTCGTATCGCGCCTTTCGAAGTCTGCGAAGGTAATTTTGTCTGGAACGCTTGAGCGTGCCGTCACGGTGAACGGCTTAGGCGTGACCAAGGGTGCCAAGGCAGCAATCGAGGCTGCAGGTGGCAAAGTGAATCCAGCCGTCGCTGATGATCCGATGAAGACTAAGCGCGGCAAAGCCGCTGCGAAAGCCTAATCGAGAATAGGGTATTAGTCTTGGCTGCAGATAGTCAATCGATGCTGGGCCTCTCGGGGAAGATGGGCGACCTGAAACGTCGCCTGCTGTTCCTCGTTGGGGCACTAATCGTCTATCGGATCGGTGCCCACATACCGGTGCCCGGGATCGATCCGCTGCAGCTCGCCGAACTGTTTCGCTCGCAACGTGGCGGCATACTCGATATGTTCAACCTGTTTTCGGGCGGTGCCCTTGGCAGGTTTACCATCTTCGCGCTGGGGATCATGCCGTACATCTCGGCGTCGATCATCATGCAGTTGATGACGGTCGCGGTGCCCTCCCTCGAAGCACTGAAGAAGGAAGGCGAAGCAGGTCGCCGCAAAATTACCCAGTACACTCGCTATGGGACATTGGCGCTTGCGATATTCCAGGGCCTGGGGATCGCGATCGCACTCGAGGCGCAGCAAGGATTGGTGCTCGAGCCTGGCATCGTGTTTCGTGTGACGGCGCTTGTAACGCTGGTCACCGGTACGATGTTCTTGATGTGGTTGGGGGAACAGATCACCGAGCGTGGTGTGGGCAACGGCATTTCGCTCATTATTTTTGCCGGCATCGCGGCTGGGTTGCCCGCAGCGATCGGCGGCACGCTCGAGCTTTCGCGTACCGGGGCTTACTCAATACCGTTCGTTCTGCTGCTGTTCGCCGCCGTGATCGTCGTGACATGGTTTGTGGTACTCGTCGAACGTGGCCAGCGAAAGATCCTGGTGAATTACGCCAAACGTCAGGTAGGTCGGAAGGTTTATGGCGGCCAAACGTCCCATCTGCCGCTCAAACTCAACATGGCCGGCGTGATTCCCCCGATCTTCGCGTCGTCGATCATTCTGTTTCCGGCAACGATACTCGGCTGGTTCGGGACTTCCGGAGAGGGCATAGGATGGCTGAAGACCATTGCCGACACACTGCACCCCGGGCAGCCGATCTACGTCATGCTGTATGCGGGGGCCATCGTATTCTTCTGTTTCTTCTACACGGCGCTGGTGTTCAACCCGAAGGAAACGGCCGACAACCTCAAGAAGAGCGGGGCGTTCGTGCCAGGTATACGGCCGGGTGACCAAACGGCGAAGTACATCGAGCGCATCATGACCAGATTGACGCTCGCAGGAGCTGTCTACATCACCTTGGTCTGTCTGCTGCCCGAGTTCCTGATAGTGAAGTGGAACGTGCCGTTCTACTTCGGTGGTACGAGCTTGCTCATCATTGTCGTTGTGACGATGGATTTCATGGAGCAGGTACGTGCCTACGTGATGTCGCATCAGTATGAAAGCCTATTGAAGAAGGCGAGTTTCAAGGGCAGCGGGATGTTTCCCTCACGATGATGTCGAAGGAAGAGACGATTCAAATGCAGGGGGAGATTGTCGAAACCCTGCCGAATGCAACGTTCCGAGTCAAACTCGAAAACGGGCACATTATCCTGGGCCACATTTCGGGCAAGATGCGCATGCACTACATCCGCATCCTGCCCGGCGACAAAGTAACCGTGGAGTTGACGCCTTACGACCTCACCCGAGGACGTATCGTCTTTCGGGCGAAGTAGTGTAGGTCGACAAGGGCGGGTAGACCGATACTCGGGCTGCCTTGAAGCAAATTACAGCAAGGCCGGATCATTCGGATCGTGGCCATGACGGAGCGGGCGATGAGAGTACAAGCATCGGTGAAGCGGATTTGCCGGCACTGCAAGGTCATTAGGCGCAAACGCGTCGTGCGGATCATCTGCAAGGATCCGCGGCACAAGCAGCGTCAAGGATAGAGCAGGGCGATCGAGACAGGCACGACCGAAGGTCAAGCCCATCGTCTCGCCCATTGTCACGTTTTCGAGTATCTGTTTTTAGGAGGGTCGGATGGCCCGAATCGGCGGAGTTAACATCTCCAACCACCAGCACGCAGGGATCGCGATTACGGCGATCTACGGGATCGGCCGTTCGCGTGCACGTCTGATTTGCGATGCCGCAGGGATTGCCATCACCACCAAGGTGAAGGATCTGTCGGATGCCGAGATGGATCGCCTGCGCGAGCAGGTTGGGAAGTTTTCCATCGAAGGCGATCTGCGCCGCGAAGTTTCGATGAACATCAAGCGGCTCATGGATCTCGGCTCGTACCGGGGCATGCGCCACAAGCGTGGCCTGCCGATGCGTGGACAGCGCACTCGCACCAATGCACGTACCCGCAAGGGGCCGCGTAAGGCAGCCATTAAGTTGAACAAGCCCGCTGGAACTGCGTAAGAGGATTATTCGAAAATGGCCAAGGCACCGACACGTGTGCGCAAGAAGGCGAAGAAGAACGTCGCCGAAGGCGTTGTGCACATTCATGCCTCATTCAACAATACCATCGTGACCATCACCGATCGTCAGGGCAACACGCTGGCGTGGGCGACGTCCGGTGCCAGCGGCTTCAAGGGTTCTCGCAAGAGCACGCCCTTCGCGGCGCAGGTTGCGGCGGAATCCGCAGGTAAGGCGGCTCAAGAATGCGGCGTGAAGAACCTCGAGGTTCGCATCAAGGGCCCGGGGCCTGGGCGTGAATCTGCCGTGCGTGCATTGCATGCACTAGGGATGAAGATCACTCTGATTTCCGATGTAACGCCAGTACCGCATAACGGTTGCCGTCCGCCCAAGCGGCGGCGGGTGTAAGGGAGTACACACGTGGCAAGAAATCTCGACCCGAAGTGCCGTCAGTGCCGGCGTGAAGGCGAAAAGCTCTTCCTAAAGGGAGAGAAGTGCTTTACGGACAAGTGTGCCATCGAGCGGCGCAGTTATCCTCCTGGGCAGCACGGCCAGAAGCAGTCGCGTCTCTCCGGCTATGGAGTACAACTGCGCGAGAAGCAGAAGATCCGTCGCACCTACGGGGTGCTTGAGAAGCAGTTTCGGCGCGTCTATGCCGAGGCGGATCGAGCCAGGGGCATCACCGGCGAGAATCTCCTGCAGTTGCTCGAGAGCCGTCTTGATACCGTGGCCTATCGGATGGGCTTCGGTGCCTCGCGTACCGAAGCGCGCCAGATCGTGCGTCATAACGGCATCCTGGTGAACGGAAAGCGGGTGAACATTCCGTCCTTTCAGTGCCGCCCGGGTGACGTCGTAGAGATCGCCGAAGGCGCGAAGGCGCAGTTGCGCGTGAAGGCAGCCGTCGAGGCCGCCGAGGGGCGCGGATTTCCTGAGTGGGTGGAGGTCGATGCAAAGGGTCTAAAGGGTACCTTCAAGTCGAAGCCCCAGCGTTCGGACCTGCCGGCCAACATCAACGAATCGCTCGTGGTCGAGCTTTACTCCAAGTAAGTGTTCAAGGGTAACCAGCGATGCAAAGCAGCGCTCTATTGAAGCCCCGCATCATCGACGTCGAGAACTATTCCCCGACCCACGCCAAAGTGGTCATGGAACCGTTTGAGCGCGGATACGGACACACGCTCGGCAACGCGTTGCGGCGTGTCTTGCTCTCGTCGATGCCCGGTACCGCCCCCACGGAAGTCAAGATCGCGGGGGTACTCCACGAGTACTCCACGCTCGACGGCATCCAGGAAGACGTAGTCGACATTCTGCTCAATCTGAAGGGCATCGTCCTCAAACTGCATACGCAGAAGGAGGTCTGGCTCAACATCAAGAAGCAGGGCGAAGGGGTCGTCACGGCGGGTGATATCGAGGTGTCCCACGACGTCGAGGTGGTCAATCCCGAACACGTCATTGCGCATCTCACGCCCGGCGGCAAGCTGGACATGCAGATCAAGGTCGAACAGGGGCGTGGCTATCAGCCCGCTGCGGTTCGCAGCAGCCTCAACCAGGACGAAGGCCGTGCGATCGGTTCGATCATGCTCGATGCCTCGTTCAGCCCGGTGCGCCGTGTGAGTTATGCGGTCGATTCGGCGCGCGTAGAACAGCGCACGGACCTCGACAAGCTCATCATGGACATCGAAACCAACGGTGTCGTCGAGCCGGAAGAGGCAGTGCGCTATGCTGCGCGCATTCTGGTGGAGCAACTGTCGGTGTTCGCCGATCTGAAGGGCATCGACGAAGGCCCGCCTACCACGAAACCGCAACAGATCGACCCGATTCTTCTGCGACCCGTGGATGATCTGGAGCTTACCGTACGCTCGGCGAACTGCCTCAAGGCCGAAAACATCTACTACATCGGCGACTTGATTCAGCGCACCGAAACCGAGTTGTTGAAGACCCCGAATTTGGGGCGAAAGTCGCTCAACGAGATCAAGGAAGTCCTTGCGTCGCGCGGGCTCACCTTGGGAATGAAGCTCGAAAACTGGCCGCCGTCAGGCATCGAGCGACGATAAGGAGATTTTGTCATGCGCCACGGACATGGCCTGCGCAAACTGAATCGGACATCCAGCCACCGGCTGGCGATGCTCCGCAATATGGCGAATTCGCTGCTTCGCCACGAAACGATCAAAACGACCTTGCCGAAAGCCAAGGAGTTGCGTCGTGTCGTTGAGCCGATCATTACCCTCGGCAAGGCGCCGAGTCTGGCAAACCGGAGGCTCGCATTCAATCGCCTGCGTGATCGCGACATGGTCGTCAAGGTCTTCGACGAACTCGGCCCGCGTTTCGCGAAGCGTAATGGAGGGTATCTGCGGATATTGAAGTTCGGTTTCCGCAAGGGCGACAACGCACCGATGGCTTTGGTCGAGCTTCTGGATCAGCCCGAGAGTATCAGTGACGAGACTGCGAAGGCTGCTTAATCGCGCCTACTCAGCGCTGACGTAGCTCAATCGGCACCCGAGGGTGCCGATTGTTTTTTCAACGTCATGTGGGTTCGGTCTTAGCCCTTTTTCGCGATATCAAAACCTGAGTGCACGGTTGTCGAGGCCTATTTCAGTGTGCGCTCTGCGGCTGATCGCCCGGGCCGGGCGTTGCGACTGTCGGACTGCCGATGTATTGGCATGGCGACTCGATCGTCCGTGCGCGGTGGCAAGGCCTCGCTGAGTCGATTGCTGGCGGCGCGTTCATCACTCACTTCGTCCCCCTCAGCCTGTGTCTTCTTGAAAGGCGCATCGTCCTCGATGCCGGCCACCAGCAAGCCGCCGAGCAGCAGAACGACGTGCGAGAACAATGCGAACTCCGGCTGGCTGAAGGCGAGGCCCATCGCCGGTACGATCGCACAACCTGTCAGCACGAAGTCGGACAATCCTTTTACTTTCACCATCGTCGATACCTATAGGTCGTGGCTGTTGGTGCGCGTCGATGGCCAGTACGATGCCTGGACAATCGGTGCCCTATGCACCCGTGCTTCTTCGGTATCGGCGCAGCGTGCTGGTCACTTGAGGAATGTTTGGTCCGACACGGGAAGAGCC
>LNFM01009814.1_pt1 | contig 13728 bp, 11 predicted proteins | sample 596031 | NCBI WGS metagenome assembly LNFM01 (sample SAMN04254537, study PRJNA301005) | activated carbon metagenome | isolation source: dual media filters at the Ann Arbor, Michigan drinking water treatment plant | place: USA: Ann Arbor
GGTCTTGCAGACCCGCGGGCCCGAGCACATCGATCGTGTGCTGCGGGCGCTACGCGACGCCGGGTTGCCGGCAGAGATTGATACGTACTAGCTTCTTAGCCTCAACTTGCGCTTGGGTCGAAAAGACCGCTAGACGAGGTCGAGCGAATCTTCTACAGGAAGGACACGTTGGCAGTGCCGCCGCCAATCAAGGCAAGCTCATTCGTGCTCAATTCGACAATCGTCTGCACGGCAGCGGGCTGCACTTCTTCGATACGATCGATGACATTGTCCAGGACGAGGTTTTCCATTTGTTTCTCCGAGCGAGTTGGATGAGTACGGGTCAGCGGTCTGAAACTGGACTACAGGAACGAGACGTTGGCCGTACCACCGCCAACCAGCGCCAGCTCATGCGCTGCCAGTTCGATCAGCTCGCGAGCGGTCGTGTCGACTTCGGTAGCAGTCGTTGCGAACTCAACTTCCAGCGTTTGGATTTCCATGGTTGCTCTTCCTTTTCGAACTTGGTTTTTTGAGGTATGCGACTTGTGTCGCGGTGACCGAATCGTTGCCTAGAATGTCCCGGTCATCCAATCACTTCCTCCGGTGATGAGCAACGAGCAGTCCGGGTCCGAGATCAGTGAATCCCGATCGATTGACCTGCGCTTGGCGCAGATCCTCGAGGGTCTCCAGCGTCAGTTGACGTCGCCCGACGCTGAATCATTGGTCGCCGTCGCGGCGGCTCACAACGAGTTGCGGCGGCTGCCTGCGACCCATGTGTCGGCCCTACGCGTTTCCTGCATGCTGGCGATTGCCCAGTTTTTCTACATCTCTGGTCAGACCGTTCTCGGACTCGAGCCGACCGCTAATGCAGTCAGTGCCGCACGCAGTCTTGGCGAACTGCGCTTGCTGCGCCGTGCGCTCATGTTCCAGGGCATTCTTCAGGCGGACACGGGCAATGTTCCCGGAGCCATTGAGTGCCACGCCGAGGCGCTTGAGATTGCGCAGCGCATTGGCGATCGAGCAGGGGAGGGCAGCGTTTGGAACAACCTTGCCGCTGCGTTTCTCTACGCTGCTCAATACGCCGATTCAATCCTTGCCTCTCGAAGGGTGATCGAACTGGCGGAGACCGAGCCGGAACTCAGTCTTGTCCGCGCTCTGGCGCTGAGCAACATTGCGCTGGCCTCCCTGCACAGTGAAGACTTCGCAACGGGCCTTGAAAGCGCGAAGCAGAGCATCGAGTCCGCTGGTGAACCGAAGACGGCTGACCAGCTGCTGTCACGAGTTCATTCTGAGTCGCATTACTCACGACTTTTGCTGGAAGTGAACAGCTTGCAGGCTGCTCGCGAGCGCTGCGAACTCGCCAAACGCTATGCGTCGCAGTCCTGCTCGCAACGCGCCGAGCAGGCGGCGTCGATCGCCGAGGGGTTGTACGAGGTCTATGCCGGCAAGGTCGACATCGGCCTGTCTCGGCTTCAGGGCGCGCTTGAGCGGTCGCGCGTGATGAAGTCGACGCTGCGCGACACATTGATCGCCATGGTGAAGGCGTATGACTTGTGCGGCAAGCCGCAGCTCGCGCTGGTCCATCTGCGCGAGTTGCTGCATGTCACGCGTAAATCGCAGCAGGAGAAGGCACTTCTGCACCACCGGCTTCACCTGGAGGCGATGGGCTTCGTCGCAATGAATTCGGAAACGGAGACACTGGCGGCGGTTGTCGGTGGCCCGCTAGACCGCACCAAGGTACGGACGCAGCTGGCTTTGCTGCATCGCCAGGCGATTGCAGCTGAACTTGTCGAGAACCCTTCTGGCCAGCATGTCTTCCGCGTGGCCAAACTGGCCGGTCTGCTCGGAGCGGAACTTGGCCTGGATGACGACACCTGCTTCATGCTGGAAATGTCGGCGCGGCTTCACGACATTGGCAAGATCGGCATTCCCGACGCGATCCTCGCCAAGCGCGGGACGATCAATCCCGAGCAGCGTGCGCTCATACGTACGCACACGAACATCGGTGCCGAGCTTCTTTCGCAGAGCGGATTGCCGCACATCCAAATGGCGGTCGACGTCGCTCGACATCACCATGAGTATTGGGATGGTTCGGGCTATCCGGACGGAATCGCGGGAGGCGCCATTCCAGAAGCGGCACGAATCACGGCCTTGGCCGATGTGTTCGACGTTCTCGCCCACGCCCGCCCCTACAAGCAGGCCTGGTCGCTGCGCGATTCGCTCGACGAATTGCGTCGCCTGAAAGGCACTCGGTTCGATCCGGACATGACCGAGATCTTCATCGCGATGATCGAAAAGCTGTCCGGCGAGGTCGGCGATCTGGACGAGCTTCTCTCTGAAGAAGCCAAGCAGTCTCCGTTCATCCAGGCGCGCCAGAAGATCGCCGCCGCGCTGGAAGCGGCGCGTGCCGGTTCGTCGCCAAACGGCGCCAATGGCTTCGGTGGGTCCAATGGCGGCGGCAACGGCAGCAGCGGTGCCCAAGGCGGCGAGTCGCGCTACTGATCGTCCTGGACAAAGGGCGCCCCGCTGCTGCGGTCAGCGAACCGTCGGTTGCAGCCCGCCGGCGTCATGATGCAGCCGGTGCCTCAGGCAGCCGAGATCCCCACCGGTGCGGTGCCTGACACGGCGGCAATCCGCGCTGCTTCTGGCCGCCCGAGCTGCACGATCCGATCCACGGTCCGCACCGTGTCCGGCCGGTGGCTGACGATCACAACCCCCAAGCCCGCCTTGCGCAGCCGGTCCGTGATTTGTTGCTCGAGACCGAGGTCGAGCTGGTCGAACGCCTCGTCGAGAAACAGGATGTGCGGCTTGCGATACAGCGCACGCGCCAGCAGGATGCGCTGCTTCTGCCCGGCCGACAGCGTATGCGCCAGGCTGCCGACCATCGTGTTGTACTGCATCGGCATCGCTTCGATGTCCGGGTGAATCGACGCTGCGCGCGCGCAGGCACGCACCAGTTCGCCGTCATGATGCGGATCGAAGAAGCTGATGTTGTCTTCGATGGTGCCGACGAAGAGTTGGTCGTCCTGCAGCACCACGCCCAGGCGGCGGCGGAACGCACCGCGGTCCCACTCGCGCACGTCGCGGCCGACAGCGAGCAATTCGCCTTCGGTGCGTTCGAGCAAGCCGATCAGAACCTTCACCAGCGTCGTCTTGCCGCAGCCCGACGGGCCGACGATCGCCACCGTCTCGCCCGGCTGGATCGAGAAGTCGACGCCACGGAACACGAAACCTTCGGGTCCATAGGCGAAGCCCAGGTTGCGCGCGGTGATCTGCATGACGGCGTTCGGCGGCTCGGCGGCACCCGGACGCGCTGGCTCGGGCTCGGCCAGCGCGATGTCGGCAATGCGCTCGGCGTGCAGGTCGAGCATGCGGAACTCGATGCCCTTGTCGACCAGGTTGTTCACGCGCGTGAGGAACAGCATCTTGAACGCGAGAAAGCCGAACAGCATGCCGACCGAGAACTGGCCGTCGAGCACCAGCAGCGCGGCAAACCAGATGACCGCCACGTTCTCGATGCCAAAGATCAGGCCGTGCACCGCGCGGTGCGCGATGGTCAGGTTCTGGCCGGCCACACCGGCGTTCACATGCTCGACGACCAGGTTCTGATAGGCGCTGCGCCTCTCGGTCTCGCGCAGGTTCAGCTTGATCGCCATCATCCCGCGCAGCGTCTCGATAAAGTGGGTGTTGGCCTTGGCTTCATGTACCAGCGCCTCGTCGGCGGCGCGCCGCTGCGGGCCGTAGAACAGCCAGCGTGCCAGGCCATACAGGGCCGCCGCGGTGGCGACCACCAGCGTCAGCGGCACGCTGTACCAGAGCATGACGCCCAGCGTGAGCAGCACCATCAGGCCGTCGACCAGCGTCTCCAGGAACGCCAGCGACAGCGTGCGCTGCACCGCGTCCACGCTGCGAAAGCGCGACACGATGTCGCCCACATGCCGCTTCTCGAACCAGGCCATCGGCAGCCGCAGCAATTGCGCGAACAGCGTGTCGAGCAGGCGCAGGTTGACCTGGGTCGACAGATACACGCCGAGCCAGGCACGCACCGCCGTGGTCGCCACCTGCATCAACACCAGCAGGCCAAAGCCGATGCCCAGCACCGCGAGCAGGTCACGATCGCGACCGACCACCACGCGGTCGACCACCAGCTGCACGAAGAACGGGGCGGCCACCGCCAGCACTTCGAGCACGAGTGATAGCAGCAGCACCTGCACCAGGGGGCCTTTCAGGCCGCTCGCCACGCTCAGCAGTTGCCAGGCGTTGATGCTGTTGCGCTCGTCGCGCGGCTTGAAGCCCGCCGCCGGCTGCAGCTCCATCGCCACGCCGGTGTAGTGGCGTGAGGCTTCGTCGAACGGCATCACGCGCCGGCCGACCGCCGGGTCGTGCACCGTGATGCGGTTGCCGCTGACCTCGGTCAGCACCACGAAATGGTTCATGTCCCAGTGCAGGATCGCCGGCAGCCGTAGCTGGCTCAACGCGGTCAGCGGCGCCTGGACGCCGCGGAACGACATCGACAGGTCCTGGGCGACGGCACCGATGTGCTTGAGCGTCACACCGCGCATCGACGGCGTCAGGCGCCGGCGCATGGCGGCCAGGTCGGTGCGCAGTCCGTGGAACCCGGCGATCATCGCCACGCAGGCGATGCCGCACTCGGGCGCTTCCGACTGGAGGATCAAGGGGACTCGCCTACCTAACACCGCTGCCGCCTATTCTCTGCCTTGGTCCGTCGCCCAGCACCCGGGTGCGGCCAGGTCCGCATGTGGACGAACGAGGAGGCTCGCTTGGCCCCTCGTGCGCCCCCAAGCAGTGTGCGGGGTCTTCGTTCGCTGCGTTTGCCGCCGGCAAACCGATGCTCCGAGGCGACTGGGTAGACATCACGACCGCAACCGCTCGCGCAGTTCGAGCACCGGCTCGAACACCCACTCGAACACCGTGCGCTTCTCCAGCAGCAGGTCGGCGTTGACCAGCATGCCGGGGCGCAGTGCAAACGTCTGGCCGTTGGCGATCACCGCTTGCTGCTCAAGTTTTACGTCGATCCGATACACGGGTTCCTTGGCGGCCAGCGGGCCGAGCCGCTCGCCGGGTGACCAGACGGTACGGCTGATGCTCGACACCGTGCCGCGATAGTGGCCGAAACGCTGGAACGGGAACGCCTCATACCGCAGTACGACCTCGTTGCCGGGCTGGACGAAGCCGATGGCGCGCGTGGGCACAAGCAGCTGAACGTGCAGGCCGCTGCCGCGCGGCACCAAGGTCGCGATCGGCGCGTCGTCGGCGAGGGAGTCGCCGCTGGCCGGCGAGATGTTGGTCACGGTGCCGGCGATCGGTGCCCGCAGCACGATCTCGCGCTTGGCCTGCTCCTGCACGATGTCCTGTTCCAGCTGGCTGCGCGCCCGCCCGATCTGATCGATCGCCTGGCGCAGGCGGGTCTCGATGCGCGGCAACTCGCCCTGCGCGACCCCCAGATCGCGCTCGATCGTCGCGCGCTGGCGCATCAGGCTTTGCAGCTTCACCTTCTGGTCGAGCAGGACATTGGTCGTCTCGGACATCTTGCTTTCCGAGTAGAAGCCTTCCTTGAGCAGGTCCTTGGCGCGGGCAAGATCAGCCTCGGCGGCCGCCACGCGGCTGCGCTGCAGCTTGATTTCCGCGTCGAACTCCTGCAGTTCGCGCCGGAAGTCGTCGATGCGCTTGCGCTGCTGGCGCTCGTCCTGCTCCGCAAGCAGCTTGGCCTGCTCGGCCTCGCTTTGCAGAAGATCGATGCGGCCGCGCTGCTCACGCTGCACCAGTTCGCCCGCACTGGCACCCGCGCTGGTCGAACGCTCGAGCGACAGACGGGCGATCGGCGCGCCCTGTTCGACCTCGTCACCCTCACGCACCAGCAGTTCGGCGAGGATGCCTGCCTCCGGCGCCAGCACACGCGCCACACCCACATCGAGTGCGAGAAAGCCGTCGACCCGTTCGCGCCGCGTGGATTCGCTCAGAAAGACGAACAGCAACAGCGCCACGGCAAAGGCGGTCGACAGGACGGTGAACACCCACCAGGGAACGGGCCGCGCGACCGACACCGTGCCCAGCAGTTTCTCGCGCTGGGCGTCGATCGCTTCTTGTCTGAACAGTTGCCGCATGGGGCGCGATTATGGGTGAAGCGGCGCCGATGGCCACAGACGCGTGGCGTCAATGCCTCACGCAGACGCGGGCGAGGTGTCGACGCTTGATCTGCACATGACGGTCGCGCGACGCCGACCGGATGTCAGCGCCTGATCGATCGGTCCAGGCAATCGCCGACCAGTCGGCGCAGATCGCGCTGCTCCCGCGCCGGCGCAAAGCGCGGCACCAGCCGCTCGCATGCGCGGGCGAGGCGCGCAAGAAAGCGCGGCTGGCTGGCCGCGCGCAGCAGCAAGGCGCGCGCGGCGTCGGCATCGTCGGGGGCGAACAGGCCGGGGTAGTCGGCGCCGAGCAGGCCGACATTGCCATCGACCCGGCTGGCGATGATCGGGGTATGAGCGGTGACTGCCTCGATGATGGCCAGCGCACCGCCTTCCATGTGCGATGGGTGCAAAAGGACCTGGCTGCGCGCCACGCGCTGTCGCAGGCGGCCCCGCGGCTGGTCGCCAAGCCAGCGGTAGCGCACGTCGCGGCGCACCAGTCGCTGTGCTTGCCTGGCGAGTGCGGGGTCGAGCGCACGTCCGGCATGCAGTACGCGCACGGGCACGTCCGCCGGCCAGCCTTCGAGCACGCGCCAGATGAGTTGCGGGTTCTTCTCCTCGCGTAGATGCCCGACCGCCGCGACCGTGAAGCCGAGCGTCTTGTCGGCCGCAGCCAGGACCGCAGCCGACTGCACGATCGTCACCGCCTTGTCCCGCATCGCTCGGGGCAGGCGGGTGGGGCCAAGCGGGTTCAGCGTCACCAGCCGCGTTGCTGCGCGCAGCGAGGCGCGCGCCGATGCGTCGGTGTCGATGTCGCGATACAGGTCGGTACCGGTCAGCACTACGATCAGCGGGCGCTGCGGCAACGTGTCAGCAAAGGCCGTGATCGACGGCGCGGAGCGCCGCGCATGCAGGGCGATCATCAGGTCCGGCGCTGGGTCGGCAGGTTGCCACGACGTCACGATGCGCACGTCATATGGCCCTCGCAGCATGCGCGCCCACCGCGAGGCGGTCTGCCAGTTGCCATTGTTGGCCGCCGCGCCATAGGGCGTGACGATGGCGATGCGGGCGCGCGCAGGGCGCGAGCCAGCGGGCGCTGTCATCCGCCGCGACCGCGCCGCCGAGGCACCATCGATGGGCGCCGTCCGCCGACAGTCATCAGGTCGCTTCGCCCTTGGCGGGGATGATGACGTTGAAGCCGCCATCGACGAAGGTGATTTCGCCCGTCACGCCGGAGGCGTAGTCCGACATCAGGAACGCCGCGACGTTGCCGACCTCGTCGATGGTGACATTACGCCGCAGCGGCGCATTATTGGCGTTGAACGACAGCATCTTGCTGAAGTCCTTGATGCCGGCAGCGGCGAGCGTCTTGATCGGACCGGCGGAGATGCCGTTGACGCGGATGCCCTTGGGTCCGAGATGTGATGCCAGGTAGCGCACGCTCGCTTCGAGCGAGGCCTTGGCCAGCCCCATCGTGTTGTAGTGCGGCACCACGCGCTGCGAGCCGAGGTAGGTGAGGGTCAGCAACGAACTGCGCCGGCCTTCGAGCATCGGCAGGGCGGCCTTGGCCAGTGCCGGGAAGCTGTAGGCCGAGATGTCGTGCGCGATGCGGAATCCTTCGCGCGACAAGCCGTCGAGCAGTTCGCCGGAGATGGCCTCGCGCGGCGCAAAGCCGATCGAATGGACCAGGCCGTCGAGACCGTCCCAGTGCTGGCGCAGCCCGGCGAAGACGCCGTCGATCTGGGCGTCGTCGGCGACGTCACAAGGGAAGACGAGGGTGCTGTCGAACTCCTTGGCGAACTCGTTGATGCGGTCGCGGAAGCGCTCGCCGACGTAGGTGAAGGCGAGTTCGGCGCCCTCGCGCTTGCACGCGGACGCGATGCCGTAGGAGATCGATCGATCGGACAGCAGGCCGGTGATGAGGATGCGTTTGCCGGTGAGAAGCGCCATGTCTGGTCTTGTTCTGAACGTTGAGTTGAAGGACGGCCGCGGCAGCGGTCGAGTCGGAATCGGGTCAGGGTCGGGCGGACGCAGGCTGCTTCGCGCGCGGATTGCCGGGCGCGCCCCGTGTGCCCGAACTGACCGTCTTCGCTGCCGACTTGCTGGACGTCGACTTGGCGGCAGCAGCACGTGCCGAGGTGGGTCGGACCGTGCCGCGTGCGGCTGGCTTCTTGGCGGGTGCCCGCACCACGGTCAGCGTCAGGCGCTGGCCGCGAAACAGGTTGGGCGAGCGCAGGTTGTTCCAGGCGGTGATCTCGTCGGGCCGCACGTTCCAGCGGCGGGCGACCGAATGCAGCGTCTCGCCCCGGCGCACCTTGTAGGTGATCTGCCGCATGTTGGCCGACTCCGGTACCAGCGAGAACGATGCGCTGACATGCTTGACGGCGATGTCGTCTTCCATCGTCTCGTCGCGCGGTACCAGGACGATCGAACCGGGCGCGAGCCGGTAACGCGGCGGAATGCGATTGGCCTCGCGCAGCTTGGCTTCGCTGATGTCGGCCTTCTGTGCCACCTGCGCCAGTGTCTCGCCTTGCTTAAGGACGTGCGCGGTCCAGCTGGCGAGCGGCTGTCCGGTGGCCTCGTAGGCGGCGAGATTGCCGCGAAAGGTCTCGGCCCGGTCTGCGGGCAGCAGGATGCTGGGTTGGGCGGCGCCGATGATCAGCGGACGATTAAAGCTCGGGTTGAGTGCCAGGAACTCCTCGACCGGCATCTCGGCCAGGCGGGCAGCGGTGGTGACGTCGATGTCGCGCTGCTTGGTCAGTGCGACGAAATACGGTTCGTTGCGGATGGCCGGCAGCGAGATGCCGAACTGCGCCGGGTCCCGCACGATGTTCTTGATCGCCTGCAGCTTGGGCACGTAGTGCTGCGTCTCACGCGGCATGCGCAGATCGGTGTAGCCGGTCGGTTTGCGCTGCTTCTTGTTGCGGGCGATCGCGCGCCCGACCGCGCCTTCGCCCCAGTTGTAGGCGGCCAGGGCCAGGTGCCAGTCGCCGAAGTCGCGATGCAGCTTCTGCAGGTAGTCGAGCGCGGCGCGGGTCGATTCGACGACGTCGCGACGCTGGTCGCGCCACAAGTTCTGCTCGAGCGAGTAGATCTTGCCGGTCGACGGAATGAACTGCCACAGCCCTGCTGCCTTGGCCGAGGAAACCGCCTCCGGCTGCATCGCACTCTCGACGAACGGCAGCAAGGCGAGCTCGGTGGGCATGCCGCGCTTTTCCACTTCTTCGACGATATGGAACAGGTACAGGCTGGCGCGCTGCGACATCCGCTCGAAGTACTGGGTTTCCGCGGCATACCAGCGGGTGCGGTCGGCCGCCAGCTTGGTCTGCAGGTCGGGGATCGCGAAGCCACGGCGGATGCGCTCCCAGACGTCGATCTGCTCGACCGCGGGCGGCGGCGTGACCGCCAGCAGGGCCGTCATCGGATCGGGCGCCGGGGCGCCTGCTGCCGCAGGCGCCGGGCTGGCGGCCGCGACCTGAGCGTCCGACGCCGGCGATCGTGGCGTCGTCGGTGCAACGGTGGGCTCCGAGGCGGACGCGGTCGGGGCGGTCGCGGGCGTCGCCGCCTGCGCTGGCGGCTGGGTCGTTGCGCCTGCATCGATCGCGCTGGCGGGCGACACCGTGACGGACGCCGTGGCCGGCGTGGCGGCCGGAGGCGTCGGCACGGTCGAACACGCCACCAGGCCGAGCGCGAGGCACAGCGCGGCAGCAAGGCGTGGCAGCGGGGCGCGGTCGAGGCAGCGGGCGCCTCGCACAATCACATCCAAACGGAGCCCATGACAGACGGTGACAGAGCGGCCGAGTATAGAGGGCAGGTCAAGGTCGGGTTCGCACGATGGCCTCCCGCGCGTGGGGTCTGTTCGACCCAGGCCTACGGAGGGTGACGTAGCGGCCCGGTGCTGTCGGTTCACGTTGACTTCGATCGAGGCAGCAGGGTGGCTCAGAACACGTTCTTCCACGCGCGCAGGACGGCGAACACGCTTTCATCGGAGGCCGCGGCACCCGGCGTGCGCTGCTCGGCGGCTCGGCGGACCGGCGCTTCGGTGACGCGCAGGAATGGGTTGGTCTCGCGTTCCTCGGCCAAGGTCGACGGCACGGTGGGCACTTGGCGTGCACGCAGTTGGCTGCAGCGTTCCGACCGTTGCTGCAAGTGCAGGTTGTCGGGTTCCACCGCCAGCGCAAAGCGCAGGTTCGACAGGGTGTATTCATGGGCGCAGTAGATGCGGGTATCCCCGGGCAGCGTCGCCAACTTGCGCAGCGAGGCGAGCATTTGTGCTGGCGTTCCTTCGAACAGGCGCCCGCAGCCGCCGGCAAACAGCGTGTCGCCGCAGAACAGCGCCCGCAGCGCCGGCGCGCAATAGGCGATGTGCCCGGCGGTATGGCCGGGAACGTCGAGCACCTGCAGGCGCTGGCCGAGGACCTCGATGGCATCGCCCTCGCACAGCGCTCGCGCGGGCGCGCCGCCGGTGGCGATCGACTCGCCGGCAGGCGTGAAGATCGCCGCGCCGGTGGCGCGCGCCAGCTCGGCAACGCCGCCGGTGTGATCGGCGTGATGATGAGTGACTAGAATCGCTTCCAGTGTCAGGCTACGTGCGGCGAGAGCGGCGAATACCGGCGCGGCATCGCCGGGATCGACAATCGCAGCTCGCCCCGCATACGACAGCAGCCACAGGTAGTTGTCGCGGAACGCTGGAACGGGGTCGATCGTGATCTCGGCAACGGTCGTGGTCGGCATGGGCGCAAGTCGGTGGTCGAGGTGGGCGCAACAACTGTAGCGATGTCGAAGCGGGGCAGATGGCTGATCCGCGCAGTTAACCCAGGGCAGCAGGCGACGATTGGATACGAACCCGATGTTCCCCGGCGCGGGCCTGAGTCCGCCGCCGCCCGAACCGGCGATCTTCCGCCTGTCGGAGTTCCTGCGCTCGCCCCAAGGGCGCTACGTACTCGAATGGGAGCAGCAACACCTGGACCATGCGGTGGCCGACATCTTCGGTTATCACGCGCTGCAACTGGGGCTGCCGCAGATCGATGCGCTGCGCGAGAACCGCATGCCGCTGCGTTTCTGCGCCGCCGACCAGCCCTATGACGCCGATGTGGCCAAGTGCGCGCTGACCGTCCTGAATCGTTTCGAGGAGCTTCCCTTTGCCTCCCATTCGATCGACCTGGTGGTGATGCCCCATATCCTCGAGTTCGCGACCGAGCCGCACCAGGTGCTGCGCGAGGTCGATCGTGTCCTGGTCCCCGAAGGTCATGTCGTGATCACCGGCTTCAACCCGTTGAGCCTGTGGGGCATGCGTCAGTTCCTCACACGACTCGGCATGGAGCCGTACCTGCCGCGCGAAGGACAGTTCATCTCGCTGCCGCGCATCAAGGACTGGCTCAAGCTGCTGTCGTTCGAAGTCAACCGCGGTCGTTACGGGTGCTACCTGCCGTGGGTACGCAGCGAGCGCTGGTTGCAGCGGTGGCGCTTTATGGACCGGGCCGGCGATCGGTGGTGGCCGTTCCTCGGGTCGATCTACATGGTGACGGCCGTCAAGCGGGTGCGCGGCATGCGCATCATCGGTCCGGTGCGGCGGCGCGCCGAGCTGCTGCGCCCGGCGCTCGCGCCAGCTGCATCGCGCGTGGCGCGCGTCAGCGGCGCCGAGGTCGAGGAGACCGGTCAGGCCGTCAGCATGCGACTGGCAGGCGCCAGCGTGGCGGAAGCAGCCAACGAGGCGCTGCCTTTGCTCGGGTCGGCCTCGCCTGCCACGGCTGGCCCGTCCCGCTGAGCCGGCGGGTGCGCTCGCGCTACGCTCGGGGCTGCCGCAGCGCCGCGGTGCAGTCACGGTGAGCTCGGTCCCGTCCTCCAGTCGCTTGATGAATCGATTCCCATGAAGCACGCCAAAGGCGTGACGCTCGTCCCTGCCGCAGAAGCCGAACCCCTCGGCAAGCCATCGTCCGACGCCGCGACCACCGTGGTCGAGGTGTGGACCGACGGCGCGTGCAAAGGCAATCCGGGGCCCGGTGGTTGGGGTGCCTGGCTGAGCGCGGGCGGGCACGAAAAAGAGCTTTACGGCGGCGAACGCGACACCACCAACAACCGAATGGAACTGACCGCCGTGATCGAGGCGCTGGCTTCGCTGAAGCGGCGCTGCCGGGTCGTGCTGCATACGGACAGTCAGTACGTGCAGTTGGGGATCACGCAGTGGATCAACAACTGGAAGCGGCGCGGCTGGAAGACAGCCGACAACAAGCCGGTGAAGAACGCCGACCTGTGGAAGAAGCTGGTGGAACTTGCGGCGCAGCACGACATCGAATGGCGCTGGGTGAAAGGTCACGCCGGCGTCGACGGCAATGAGCGCGCCGATGCGCTCGCCAATCGGGGGGTCGAGGTCGCACTCGGCCGCCATCCTCCCCTCGCATGACGAGAGGCTCTCTCTCAGGAGTGCGGTGCTAAATTTCGCCGCTTCCTGGCGATCAATAAGATGCAGAAACGAACCGTCACACTGATGGCGCTGGGCGGACTTGTCGCCGTGGCCGCCCTGGCCTACCTGCTGCAACGCGCACCGTCCGAGATGGTTGCCACCGCCAACGGCAAGGCGCCGACAACACAGTCCGCCGCCAGCCCAGAGGCCGGCAAGGCTGCCGCCAAAGGGGAAGCGAAGAAAGGGCCGGGCGGACCTGCGCCGGTCGAAGTGATCGACCTGGTGCCGCAGCGCGCGGTCGAGGAACTGCAGGCGGTCGGTACCCTGCGCTCGAACCAGAGCGTGATCCTGCGTACCGAGGTCACCGGCCGGGTGGCGACCATCGGCTTTCGCGATGGCACCACCGTCAAGCAGGGTCAGCTGCTGGTCGGCCTGGATGCGTCGCTGAACGAAGCCGAGGTGGCACAGGCGAAAGCCGAGCTGGAACTGGCACGCGCCAATCTCAAGCGCACGGCGGATCTGGCGAGCAAGAACTTCGTATCCGGCAGCGCGCAGGACACCGCGGAGTCCAACGTGCAGGTGCTCGCTGCCCGGCTGCAACTGGCCCAGGCGCGCCTGGCCAAGATGCGCGTGCTGGCGCCGTTCGACGGCGTGGTCGGCATCCGCAGCATCAGCGTGGGCGACGTGGTGCGTGATGGCACCGATCTCGTCAATGTGGAGGACATTCGTCGCCTGAAGGTGGACTTTCGCCTGCCCGAACGGACCTTCACGCAGATCAAGGTGGGGCAGCCGGTCGAAGTCAACACGGATGCGTTGCCGAATGCTCGCTTCGTCGGCCGGGTCGAGGCGATCAATCCGCGCATCGATGCCGGCGGCCGTTCGCTCGAAGTGCGCGCCGAATTGCCCAATAACGAAGGTCGATTGCGGCCGGGCATGTTCGCGCGGGTGCGGGTGATCGTCGGCGATCGCGCCGACGCGCTGATGGTGCCCGAAGAATCCATCGTGCCGCAGGGTGACAGCTTCGCGATCTACCGGGTCATTGACGGCGCCGCGCGCCGCGTACCGGTGACGCTCGGTGTGCGGCGCGCTGGTCTGGTCGAGGTGATCGGCAATGTCAAGGCCGGCGACCAGATCGTTACAGCGGGCATGCGCATTCAGCGTGACGGCCAGCCGGTGCGCATACTGAGCGCGCAGCGCAGC
>LNFM01009815.1_pt1 | contig 13728 bp, 14 predicted proteins | sample 596031 | NCBI WGS metagenome assembly LNFM01 (sample SAMN04254537, study PRJNA301005) | activated carbon metagenome | isolation source: dual media filters at the Ann Arbor, Michigan drinking water treatment plant | place: USA: Ann Arbor
TCGATGTATTGGAGTTGCTGTGCCTCTCGGAGGCCCCTCTTTCGCAGAAGGAGATCGCGCTCAAGCTGGGCCGCACGATCAGCGAGCTGTACCGAATGATCGCCTGCCTCGTCGATCGAGGCTATCTCACCGTTGTCGACGACAGGTACGTTCTAACGCCTAAGTTGTTCGAGTTGGCTCATCTCAATCCGCCAACCCATCGCCTCCTCACCGAGGCCATGCCAATTATGCAGCGGCTATCGGATGAACTCGATCAGTCCTGCCATCTGACCGTCTACAATCAAGGCCGGCAGGTCGTCGTCGCCAAGGTCGATTCACCGAGCGGCATGGGGTTCAGCGTGCGCGTTGGCGCCGAGCTGGACGTGCTCGTGTCCGCCTCTGGCCGGGTGCTGCTCGCGTTCCAGCCTCGCGAGATCAGATCGTTCCGGATCGAGGAATCAGTACGGCGACGCCCCAACCACGCCGATCCGCAGATCCTTGCCACCCTTGAAACAGTTCAAGCACGCGGCTTCGAGTCGAGCCCGAGTGTCCAGGTGCGTGGCCTCTATGCCGTCAGCTATCCGATCCTCGATACGCAGGGCCGGGCGATCGCTGCACTGACGGTCCCCTACGCAGAGCGCATCGACCTCGTGCATCGCAAGCCCGTCACGACCGTCGAGGACATCCTCGGGACCGCGGCTCGTAGCCTTACCGCGCGACTGGGCGGCGCCTCTCGCGCGCAATAGGTGACCAACCCCGGCTTTCGCACTTGAGCCGAGAGCGGACCACAATGGACGGGTTTCGCGGCCGTATCATTCGTTCCTACTTGGCCAATGACGACGCCTTCGTCGATGGCTGTTGTCCGGGCGCTGCGGACCTGCATCGGGGGATGTTGCCAGCGGCTCTGCTCAAGCCGCCTGACGACCCCGACCAGCTCTATCGCCACAATGAGAGGCCGACCGGGCCGGGCCGCTCCGCGGGCGCATGTGGGTACGATTTCATCCAGGCATGACGCGGGGCGCCGCCGGTGGTAGCTGTGCTGTGCTTCTCCTGTCGCGAGTGAGCGCCGCGAGGCGCGACCGCCGCGACCACCAGCCCGAGAGACGATCCGCATGACGACTCCCTTGCCCTCTGCCAGCCGCGAGCGGCTCATCGCCATCATCAAGGCGCGGTCGGTCGAGACCGGGCGCACGTTTACGCTGGCCTCGGGGCGGACGAGCGACTTTTACTGCAACCTGAAGCCGACCATGCTCGACCCCGAAGGTGCCTACCTTCTGGGTGCGCTGATCGTCGAGGCGCTGCGGACCGACAAGCCGGACCTCGTCGGCGGGCTCGAACTCGGCGCGGTGCCGTTGGCTACCTCGGCTGCGGCCGTCGGTCATGCCATGGGGGTGCCCTTACAGGCGTTCGTGGTGCGCAAGCAGACCAAGGAGCACGGCACCAAGAGCCTCGTCGAAGGCTTGATGCGCGGTGACAGCCTGAAGGGGAAGCGCGTCGTCATTCTGGAGGACGTGACCACAACCGGCGGCTCGTCGATGAAGGCCATCGAAGCCGTGCGCGGCGAAGGGGCCCAGGTGATCAAGGTGCTGACCATGGTCGATCGCCAGGAGGGCGCCGCGGAGGCCTTCGCCAAGGCCGGCATTCCATTCGCCGCGCTCGTCACCGCGACCGAGCTGCGCTGAGGCGATGCCCCCCGCCACAACCACAACAACAGCCGGCGCCTCGGCTCCCATGCAGGCCGCCGCCCGGCTCTATCACGCCTACTTCACCGGGCTGATGCTGACACTCGTCTCGCGCCGCTCGGGCGCTGACGCGGCCGAATGGATTTTCCGAGTCTTTCGACACCAGCACCACGAGAAGTTCCTGTCGAGCTTCGAGAAGCTGGGCCTGAAGGGCATGCCGGATGCGGTGGCGTGCGCGGCCTATCACTACCTCTCGAACAGCGTCGGCGGCGTGCGTGTCGAATTCATGCGCGAAAGCGATAAGAAGGCCTGGGTGCATTTCGTGCCACCCCGCTGGATCTACCCAGGGGCCGCCATCTGCGGCATCCCGAGCGAGGTGTCGCGGGCATTCCTGCGCGGCTGGTATGCGCAGAACGGCGTCAGTCTGGGCAATCCGCGTCTCGGCTTCGTGTGCACGGCGCAGACCACCGATGGTCAGCACGGCCTCGCGGGTTACTTCTGGGAGCGCGACCACGACATCGCCCCCGAGGAGCGGTTGATCTTCCGCCCCGGCGAGATGGCACCGCCCTTCGATCCCGCCGCCGCGCCAAGGCTGCCGGCTGCCGATTGGCCGCCCGAGCGCCTCGCCAAGGCCGAGCGCAACTACTGCATGGAGTACGTCCGCTCCGGCTTGCCGCGCCTCGTCGAGCAACTCGGCCCAGCGGAGGCGGCCCACATTGGGCGGGTGACAGGCCGGCTCGTCGGCGCCCAGCTCTATCAGGATACAGCGACGGCGCTCGGCGTTATCGGCGACAGCCCCGATGCGTTCGCGGACCTGATGGTCGGGCTCGCCGAAGGCGAAGGCGACACCGCCGACTGCTATGCGTCGGGAAGCGCAGCACTCGTGCGACGGACATCCTGGCGACTTATGCGCGGGCTGCCACCCCAGTCGCCGGCCGTGTTCGAGGCCTGGAATGGGCTTCTGGAGGGTCTGCTCTCGGTGCACAACCGATTCCTCGTGCTGGAAACGGTGGAGCGCCTCGACCTCGGCGATCCGTCGTTCACTTGGCGGATCAGGCGCGCTCCGGTCAGGGCTTGAGCGCGAAGAACCGTCAGTCCCGGTGCCTCTGTCCCGATCGGGTCCCGTGCAGGAGGACGCGCTCCCGGTGGAAGGCGTAGAGGCCGGCGAGGACGAGGATCGCCATGCCGACCAGTGACCACCCGTCCGGCACCTCGCGGAACAGCATGAGGCCAATCAGGATCGCCCAGACCACGCTGGCGTAGCGGAACGGTGCAACCGCCGCGACGTCTCCGATCCGGAGTGCGATGATCATCCAGAGGTGGCCGAGCGCCGTCATCGCGCCAGCAAAAACGACGAGCATCATCCCGTTCGGCGAGGGCCAGACCCAACCCTGGAACATGGCCAGTGCAAAGCCGGCAACCGCCACGGCCGCCTGCGAGACCAGGAGGATCATCAGCGTGGGTATCGCGCTGTCGAGGCGCCGGGTCGCCACGTCGCGCAAGGTTCCGCAAAGCACCGAGCCCACGGCCAGGATCGCGAAGACATTAAAAGCCGTGGTGCCCGGCTTGATCACCAGCAGCGTCCCGACGAGCCCCGCCGCAACCGCCGCCCACCGCCGCCAGCCGACGGTGGCCCCGAGAAACAACGCCGACGCGGCGGTCAGTGAGAGCGGCGTCAGCTGGAGTACCGCCATGATGTCGGCGAACGGCATGCGCGCGAGAGCCGCCTGGAACAACAGCGAGTTGCCGGCGTCGCCGAGGCACCGCCAACCCATCCAGGGAACCAGGGCACGACGGAGCGAGGACAGCACACCGGTCCAGTGGGCCGCGATCGCGACCAGCAGCACGGAGGTCAGGCTGCGCAGAAAAACCGATTGCCCGGTGGGAATGGCTCCGGATGCCAACCGCATGGCGGCGTCGCCGATGGTGAAGGCCACGGTGGATAACACCATGGCCCCGATGGCGGCGAGATTGCGCGGCGCATCAACCGAGGGGCGATCGACAGCCGGCGCTGCCCCACGGTCGTGTTCGGCCACCTTTTCCCCCACCGAGCAAGCTCAACTCGAGGCCAGCCAACCCTTAGCCGACCTCAACCCTGCGGCTCGCTGCCGATGGACGAGCGCATGATGATCGTCCAACCTCGGACGGCCTACATGTGACTCTTGAGCTCATAGATTTTCTTGAGCTGCCAGCGCTGTAGCATCTCGGCTCCGCGGCCGAAGACAGCATACCAGTGCGCCGCGACGCCGATACCCCAGCCGGCGAACGGCCACTGCACCCACCAGTGCGGATCGGTGAAGTTCAGCCCGACCAGCAACAGCATCACCGCGCCGAACGTGGCGAGATGGATGTAGAACCCGGTCATCGCTTGAACCTTGCGCTCGGCGCGGGCGATCTTCTGCGTTTCCGTCATTGCCAACTCCATCGACTATGAACTGCCCCGAGCCTTATCGCACTTCGCGACAACAGCGTGGCGAAACTCGGGATGCACGAGCAACACTCTAATTCCTTCTGCGCCGGATGTCAGGAGGCTTTGCGAATGATCGGCGCGGCGATGCTCTCGATCTGCACGTTGACGCAGGCGGGCTTGCCCGAGGCCAGCGCCCGCTCGACCGCGGGCACCAGATCCTCGATGCGCTCGACCAGCTCTCCGTGCCCACCGAGCGCTGCGACGACCTGGTCGTAGCGCGCCGGGAGCAGCTCGCAGCCGTGCATCCGGTCGGCGCCGTAGTCGCGCTTCTGGATCTGGCTCTCCGCGTTCCAGCAGGCATCGTTGCCGACAATCGCAACGAACGGCGTGCGATGGCGCACGGCGCTCTCGAACTCCGACATGTGAAAGCCGAACGTGCCGTCGCCGAGCACCGCGATGACCGGCGCCTTCTTGTCCAGCACCCGCCCTGCGATGGCGAACGGCAGCGACGCACCGATCGAGCCGGCCACCGAGTTGATCAGGCGCTTGTTGACGGGAAGAAGGCTCTGGCCCCACTGGGCGAACTCGCCGCCGTCGCAGATCAGCAGCGTCTCGGGATCGCGCTCGACGATCGGCCTGAGCGCGCGGAACACTTCGGCGGCGTGCAGCCGGCCCGCCGTCTTGCCCTTGAGCTGCGCCCAAGCCTCCGGGCGGCCGTCCATCATGGTTCGGGCCTCGCGCAGCCAAGCAAGATCGATCCTGCGGCTGGACGCTGCGGCCCGCGCCAGAAGCGCCTCGCCCGCCGGGATTGTGTCGGCGACGCAGCCGAATGCGAGGTTGGCGCCCTTCTCGCGGGCGGCGCGAGCGACGAGTTCGGCGTCCGGGTCGATCGAGATCACCTTCACGTCATCTGCGAAAGCTGGCCCGGTCGCCCACTTGATCGTGAAGTCCAGTGCCTTGCCGAGCAGAACGATCAGGTCGGACGCCTTGACCACATCGCTGAACGCGCCGAGCGTCGCATCGTTGGCGCCGCGCGGGCTCTCGATGACCGCGGCCGGAGCGCCGGTCGCCTGCTCGAGACGCTTGAGCAGATCGCGGCCTTTGCGCGAGGAAAGATGCGGGCCAGCCAGGATCACGGGGCGCTTGGCCCCTGCCATCGCCGCGAGCACCGCGTCCGCGGCGCCGTCGGTCAGCGCGATCTGCTGGGGTTTCGCCACCTTGCCGGCATCGGGCCAGCGAATGGCATTGGCCTCGACCGTCTCGTCGAGGAGATCGGACGGCAACGACAGATGCACCGGGCCTGGCCGGCCGGATTTTGCGATCCGCAACGCCTCACCCAGCTCCTCGCCGAGCGTCGCGGCCGACTTGGCCGTCCATGATGCCTTGGCGACGGGCGCCGCCATCTCGGCCTGCCGGATCTCCTGGAAACCGCCGCGTCCGAGTTCCCACGTCGCTGCATGCCCGGACAACAGGACCATCGGGCTTTCGGCAGCCAAAGCCGTGAAGAGCGCGCCAACGGCATTGGCGTGCCCCGGTCCGCCCGTGACCATCGCGATGCCCGGCTCGCCGGTCAGGCGGCCGTAGGCATCCGCCATATGGACGGCCGCCGCCTCGTGGCGCGTGTGGATCAGCTCGAGCTTGGCCTCGATCGCCGCGTCGAAGATCGACATGATGTGGTTGCCGGAGAGCGTGAAGACCGTCCGGTGTCCGAGCCGCTCCAGGCTCCGCGCGACAATGTCCGCCCCTCTCAACGCGCTGCTCATGACCCGCCTTCTCCTCATTCGGCCGAACGACTGCTTTCGGCCGGCGAGAATGGAGAGGAAGCCGGGCCCGGTCCAGCGGCTTTTGTGGCCCGGTGCTGGAGCCCCGTTGCTAGAGCACCGGGCAAGCTCGTCGCCTAGACCATCGCGCCGCCGATCGGCCTGAGGCCCAGCTTGTCGTCCACCCGCTTGACGCCAGGGGTATCCTCAACCAGGAGGCGCAGCGCGCGCCGCTGATCGGACGAGGCCGCCAAGCCACTGAGCTCCGCCACTCCATTCGTGAGGTTGATCGTCACCAGCGAGCTGTCCAGCCACGACTCACGTTGCATCCGCTCCCGGACGGCACGCGAGACGCTGGCATCGTCGCCGGCATCCACGGGCGCCTGGCCTTGTCGCGCGACAAGCGCCCTGACGAGATCACCACGCGTGATGATACCGACGAGACGGCCGTCGTCGACCACGGGGACACGCTTCAGCTTGCGCCGGTCGAGGAGGTCTGCCACATCGCCGAGATCCATGCCGGCCTCGACCGTGACCACCTTGGTCGACATGATGTCGGAAGCCTTGCGGGCATGAGAGGCGGCATACTCCCGGGCAAGCTGGTCGGAATCGACGAACGCCCCGAGCCACCATTTGCGGCGGCGCTCCGTGCCCGTCTCCGCCCGATGCAGCAAGTCGCTTTCGCTGACGATGCCGACGAGCTTGCCGCTCGCATCGACGACCGGCAGGCCGCTGATGCGACGCTGCGACATCAACTCGGCGATTTCTTTTACCGTCGTCTGCGGATTGACCGTAACGACATCCCGCGCCATCACTTCTGAGGCCTTCATGACGTTTCTCTCCAGAGCGACTGTCGCCCCAGCAGAGCCGTTTCCCGGCCAGTCAGCCTTGACCCCGGTCAAGCGCTACCCATTGCCGCCCCGGCGAGGCGCCGAGGCCGGAAGGTGGAGATGGCCGCCCGGGCATGCCATGGTGTCGCCAGCATGCCGGAAAGGTTTTACCCCTGATGACGCTTCCCCTCTCGATCCTCGACCAATCGCCCATCATCGGCAGCACCACGCCGGCCAAGGCCATCCAACACACCATCGAGCTGGCCAGGCTTGCCGATCGTCTCGGCTACACCCGCTATTGGTGCGCCGAGCACCACGCCTTGAACGGTTTGGCTGACGCGTCGCCGGAGATCCTGCTCGCGCGGCTCGGTGCCGAGACGAAGCACATTCGGCTGGGGACGGGTGGCATCATGCTGCCCTACTACGCGCCCTTCAAAATCGCCGAGCAGTTCAAGATGCTCGAGGCCATGTATCCGGGCCGCATCGACTTAGGGATGGGCCGCGCTCCCGGGGGGCATCCGCGCACCGCGCGCGTGTTGTTCGACGGGCGCCCGATCGACACGGAGGAGGGCTTCGCCAACCAGCTCGCCGAGATCTCGGCCCTGTTCCGCGATGTCGTGCCGGACGGGCACCCGCTGCACGGGCAGTTGGTGAGCCCGAACGTGCCGACGTCGCCGGAGATGTGGGTGCTGGGATCATCCACGGGAGGCGCGTCGTTCGCGGCAAGCCTCGGCATGCGGTTCGCGTTCGCGCACTTCATCAACGCCTATTCGGGGTCCGAGGTCGCCAAGGCCTATCGCGCCCACTTCAAGCCGTGGCACGAGGCGACGCCGCGCGTGGCGTTGGCCATGCTCGCCATCGTCGCCGACGACGAGGCCGAGGCGAAAGCCATCGAGAAGGCCGTATTGATGCGGTGGGCTTTGACGGCCATGGGCGCCAATCGCACCGTGCCGACCATCGAGGAGGCGGCGGCCTACGAGTTCTCACCCAGAGAGCAGCAGATCGCCGCCAACGACCGCCCGCGCCTGACGCTCGGGACAGCGAAGACGGTCGCCGCCCAGATCCGCGAAAAGGCCGAGCAGTTCGGCGCCGACGAGGTGGTGCTGGTGGCCGTGGCGCCAAGCTACGAGATCCGCGTGAGGACCTACGAGAGGTTGGCGGGGGAGTTTGGGTTGGAGGCGAGGGGGTAAGGGGGGCTCACGCGATTTCGTCCAAGATCGCCCTCAGTCGCTTGCCGCGCGCCGGATTGAGACTTTCGACCCAACCGACACGCCCTTCGAGGTGCGCCCGGAAATCCGGATAACCGCTCCGGTTCTCAGCCTCCAACCCATTGCGGCGGCAATTGTGCAAGATCGCTTTCAACGTATCGTAGCTGTCGCGCCCCAAGTTCGGTCGCGCATTGACCACGATTCCCGTGACCTGCTGGCGTTGGGAGCTCCGCAAGACCCGTGTCTTCCGCGCGTTCAATCGGTATCCCTCGTCCTCGACGATTGCCGCGACAGCCTCTATGAGCGACGGCGCCTTACGGTCGAAAGCCTGATCGCCTGAGAATGTGAGATCGTCTGCATAGCGGGTGAAGCGTGCACCGAACGTTTTCGCCAAACCGCTAAGACGCGCATCGAGACGCCATGCGACGAGGTTTGCGAGGGTCGGCGACGTTGGCGCGCCCTGCGGCAAATGGGGTTGCCTGTAACCGATCAAGGCGTCGCGCGTGTGTCGCGATGGATGTGGAATACGACTGAATACAATTGCTGGCGTCACTGTGCTGCAAAGACGCGTCAAGCTGCGCGCTGCTTCGTAAGGATAACCAAGACTGCGAAACAGCGCGTGTACGCGGCCCAGGGGCGTCGTGCGGAAAAAGTCCGCGATATCGAAACAGACGACCGTTGCTGCGCCCACATGGACCTCGGCTCCGCCGATGCATGAGCGCCCCCGCACGAACCCATGAGCCGCCTCGTGCACGGGCACGCGATCGAGAACCTCCCGAAGTATTTTTCGCTGCATCGTTTGAAGGCGAGGCTTCGGGGCTTCAATCAGACGTGGTGGGCCGAGCGACTTCTTGAGAAACGCGTACGAATAATGCTGCAGGTCAGGAATCGCCGTACGGCCATGCTGGCGACGATCGTCGCAATACCATTCCAAGTGCTCGATCGACAGCCCCAGCCACTCTGCGATGTCCCCCGGCGTCGCGAGCTGCGGGAGATCGGCATTGATCGCTGCTGTAGTCGACGCAAAACGCGGCGCCTTCAGAACCATCTTGATTGGCGGGCCGCGCCGCAACCATGGGCGCACGGCACCGTCAAAAGCTGCCGATTGCAGGACGAGTTTCGTTAGATCACCCTGCGAAGGCGGATAGTCGTACTCAACCCGATCGAGAATCTCGCCAACAAGTCGCTTCTGCGATTTCTGCGTTCCGAGGCCGAGCAGCCTCCCGAGACGCTGCTGCATCGCTCGTGAAGACCAGGATCCTGCAAGCAGAGTAGCAGCAATGTTACTCGCGATGAGGTCACGTCTTGCCGATGACATTTAGGCGTTCCGACCGAATCTAAAGCGAGCGCGCCAACCTGCCGTGTCTTGCGTGGGAGGACGGTAGGCCTGCCTACCTGCGTCCCTCGCCGCGTTCTGCCCGTGCTGAAAAGATCCCCTGGGGTAGCCCCAGAGAGCCCCGGTTTCCCAGGACGTCTTGACGCGCTCGCTGGAACATAAGTTAGCGTCGGTCGAAGGTTCTGTCACTGCACGGAATGCACTGCCGGTGAATTGTACCGGCACTGCAGCTCGAATGGGCGCCCGCGCCACTGGCTCCTTCCCGCATCCGCGCCTACACTTGCTCCAAATCCATCCTCGGGGAGCTGACCGTCATGTCATCTGCTGCAACGCCGACACTTGCTTCGCTGGTTCGTGATCTCGCGTCGGGGGGGACGACGTCGCGGAAGCTGGTGGAGGATTGTCTCGCGCGGATCGCGGATCCGAAGGGGGAGGGGGCGCGGGCGTTCGTGTCGGTGGATGCGGATGGCGCGCGCAAGGCAGCGGACGCGCAGGACATGCTCAGGAAGGCGGGTGCCGCGCCGTCGCCACTGGCCGGTATCCCGTTTGCGATCAAGGATCTGGCCGACATCGTAGGGCAGGTGACGACGGCTGGGTCGACGGCGCTCGCAGCCCGGGCGGCCGCGAAGGCCGATGCTCCGGTGGTGGCGCGGCTGAGAGCGGCCGGTCTGGTCATCGTCGGGCGCGCGAACATGGTGGAGTTCGCCTACGGTGGCATCGGCACCAACCCGCACTACGGCATGCCGGCTTCGCCCTGGGATCGCGCCAACCGGCATGTGCCCGGCGGCTCGTCGTCGGGCTCGGCGGTGGCGGTGGCGGACGGCATGGCGCATGGCGCGCTCGGCACGGACACGGGTGGATCGTGCCGGATTCCGGCGGCCTACTGTGGCGTCGTCGGCCTGAAGCCGACCGCACGGCGCGTGCCGACCGATCATGTCGTGCCGCTGTCGACGAGCCTCGATTCGATCGGCCCGATCGCGCGGACGGTCGATTGCTGCGCGCTGCTCGATAGCGTTTTCGCGGGCGAGCCGATCGCCGCCGCCGAGCCTGTGTCGATGAAGGGCCTGCGCCTGCTGGTGCCGACCAACATCGTGCTCGACGGCATGGACGCCGCGGTCGCCGCCGACTTCGAGAAGGCGCTCGCAGCGCTGGCCAAGGCCGGCGCGATGATTGTGAAGCAAGCCTTCAAGCCGTTCGACCAGATCCGCCCGATCCTGAACAAAGGCGGGCTCTCGGCGGCGGAAAGCTATGCCTGGCACAAGGACTTGTTCGCCTCGAAGCGCAACCAGTACGACCCGCGCGTCGCGATGCGGATTGCGATGGGCGAGGGGCAGACGGCGGCCGATTACATCGAGTTGCTGCAGAAGCGCGGGGCTGCGATGGCGGCCTACGCGGAAGGCCTCTCGGATTTCGATGCCATTCTCTCGCCGACGTGCCCGATTCTGCCGCCGAAAGAGGGCGATCTCGTCCGGGACGAGGACTACGCGCGCCTCAACATGCTCTCGCTGCGCAACACGCTGATGATCAACATCTTCGACGGCTGCTCGATCGCGCTGCCGATGAGCGCTGTGGGCGCGCCGCCGACCAGCCTGATGGTCTCGTGCGCCCCGATGGCCGACCGCCGCATGCTCGGGATCGCGAAGGCGGCGGAGGGAGCGATGGGGGTGAGGTGATCAGTATGGGGCAAGGCGTCTGGCTCTCGGCCAGACACCGCGCCGACTGTTTGCGAGGCTTAGCCTTTGTTCTCGGGCTCGACCAGGTCCACGAGCTGGCGCAGCGATTGCTGCCAGCCGAGATAGCAGGCCTCCAGCGGGATGACGCTCGGCACTCCCGACTGCACGATGTTGATCTCGGTGCCGACCGAGACCTCCTTGAGATCGATGGTGACGTGCATCATGCCGGGAAGGTTCGGGTCGTCGAAGCGATCCGTATAGCGGATGCGCTGGTTCGAGACGAGTTCGAGATACTCGCCGCCGAATGCATGGCCGTTGCCAGTCGTGAAATTCTTGAACGACATCTGGAACGTGCCGCCTTCTCGGGCCTCCATGCGGTCAACCTTGCACGTAAAACCGAAGGGTGGCAGCCACTTGGCCACAGCGTCAGGATCGAGGAAGGCCCGATAGACGCGCTCGGGCGGGGCGGCGAGCACGCGGTGCAACCGCACCGTATTTGCGGTCTCAGCGGGGGCCGTCTGGTCTGAGGTGGACATCTCGATACTCCCTTGTTGTCGGACATCATCGCGCGTCTGCTCCAGAGGACGTGCCAGTCAGGGCCGATCCGACATTGGCGCAACAGCTTTTTTGCTCTCCGTCAGGCGCGTCGCCGCAATCTGCCGCGTGCTCGATACCGGGAAACCGGTTGAGGTCGCGGGCAGCCCGCGCAACACTCTCCCCAACGACAACGGAGGAGACGCGCTCATGGCCCTCGGCCCCAACACGCTGCGCGAGATGCTGCACACGATGCAGACCATACGCCGCTTCGAGGAGCGGGCGTCCGACGACTACCACGCCGGAAAGATCTATGGCGTGGTGCACTGCTACATCGGCGAGGAGGCGATCGCGACGGGCGTGTGTGGTGCGCTACGCGATGGCGACCAGATCATCTCGACGCATCGCGGCCACGGCCACTGCATCGCCAAGGGCGCCGATCTCGACCGGATGATGGCCGAACTCTATGGCCGCCGGGACGGCTACTGCAAGGGCAAGGGCGGCTCGATGCACATCGCCGACTTCGAGAAGGGCATGCTCGGCGCCAACGGCATCGTTGCCGGAGGGATCTCGATCGTCACCGGCGCCGGCCTCGCGGCCAAGATGGAAGGCAAGGGCGGCGTCGCCGTCTCGTTCTTCGGCGATGGCGCCTCGGCGGCTGGCCCGTTCCACGAGTGCATGAACGTCGCCGCCGCGTGGAAGCTGCCGATGCTCTACGTCTGCGAGAACAACGGGTATGCGGCGCAGACCCCGGCTTCGACCACGCTGGCACGCGGCGGCGAGGTCGCGGTGCGTGCGGCCGCCTACGGCATTCCAGGCATCGTCGTCGACGGCAACGACCTCTTTGCGATCCACGAAGCCGCCGAGAAGGCCGTGGCCCGTGCGCGAGCCGGCGAAGGCCCGACGCTGATCGAGTGCCGCACCTATCGCTGGCGCGCCCACACCGAGCGGAAGGGCCAGCCCGACTATCGCGATCCAGCGGAGATCGCGTCGTGGAAGGCCGCCGGCAAGGACCCGATCGCGCGCCTCGTCGACCATCTGAAGGCGAAGCACGGTTTCTCCGACGTCGAGTGGCAGGAGATGGACCGACAGATTCTCGATCGCATCGAGCAGTCCTGCCGGTTCGCCGAGAAGAGCCCCTTCCCGGCACCGGAAGAAGCGCTCGACGACGTATTCGCGGCCTGAGACGGGAGTCCGGTTTCAGCATGACACGTCGCTGCAGTATGCTGGGCCGCACAATCGGAGCGGAGGATTAGAGAATGACGATCGCGCTGCCCGTAGATGCGGAAACGGATCGTCTGGCGCGTCGACTGGCCGAAGCAACCGGTAGGCCGCTGCCGACTGTCGTTCGCGAGGCTATCGCAGCGGAGGCCGCCCGTGTTGGGGTATCGATACCTCCGCGCGTGCCGCCGAGCGATTTGCGTGAACGCATGATCGAGATCACGAACGGCTTCGCCGACTTGCCGATCCTCGACAGCCGACCAGCTGACGAGATCATCGGCTACGACGAGCATGGGGTTCCCTCGTGATCGTGATCGACACTTCGGCCTTGATCGCCGTAACCAACCATGAGCCTGAGAGGCAAGCGTTCCTCGATGCCATCTCGCAAGCCGATCGATGCCTGATGTCTGCCGTGACGTTGCTCGAGACACGCATGGTTGTCTGGGGGCGGTTCGGTATCGCCGGAGTGGACCGCCTGAAAGAGTGGCTCGAGGCGTTCGATCCCGAGATCGTTGCGTTCGACGCCAGCCAGGCGGATGCTGCGTTCACGGCATTCACTGTTTACGGCAAGGGCGTTTCGTCGACGGCTCGGCTGAACTTCGGCGATTGCGCAGCTTATGCACTCGCAAAAACTCGAAACCTACCGTTGCTCTACAAGGGCAAAGATTTCGCGGCCACCGACCTGGTCGCTGCAATCCCATGAGAGGCATTGCGCTCTCGCACTCGAGTAAGCCGCGAAGCCGCGGCAATTCCGCCGTTTACCGACGACCCATGAGGTTCACATGCGCGAGATCACATACGCCCAGGCCGGGCTCGAGGCCGTTCAGGAGGAGATGCGGCGCGACGGCAAGGTCTTCTACATGTCGACCGACGCCATTCTCCCGCTGGTCAAGGAATTCGGCGAGGAACGCATGCGCGCGACGCCGATCGCCGAAAGCTGCATGACCGGCATGTCGATTGGCGCGGCCGGGTCCGGCTTCCGCCCGATCTGCGACTGGCGCCAGGTGACGTTCTGCTTCGTCGCCATGGACCAGATCGTCAATCAGGCCGCCAAGATCACCTACATGTTCGGCGGCCAGCAGAAGTTCCCGATCC